>Ga0099850_1000049_pt1 | contig 42708 bp, 47 predicted proteins | sample CB_VirMetaG_5_FD_79182 | JGI IMG/M metagenome (GOLD analysis project Ga0099850, IMG submission 79182) | Freshwater to marine saline gradient viral communities from Chesapeake Bay - CB_1508_1D Viral MetaG | ecosystem: Environmental > Aquatic > Marine > Coastal | place: USA: Chesapeake Bay... | reverse complement strand
TGATCTAGAAGAAGCGGACGAGATAATCACACGAGCATTGTATACTAATCCAGACTCTCGTATCCGCAATGATCTACGGTGGCAGTACTTATCCAAGGACATGCAAGAATTTCGTGAGCGTATTCTTTGGTACAAGTCTGAGTATCTGAATGATGTAGAAGAAGGAGGTGACGAGTGAAGGTACTTGACCACGGTATCATCGAGATCATCGACCACATGGGTAGTGACCAGAGTATCGAGCGTGCTGCCCGTGTGTCCTACGGTGGTGACAAACAGGAGCGGACGGTTGAGGAGACAACCAAACTCCTGAACTACCTCATGGAGCATGAGCACACCTCACCGTTCGAGCACGCCGTTGTCCAGATGTATGTCAAGTGTCCTATCTTTGTGGCACGACAGTGGTTACGGCACCGGACGTGGAGCTATGCGGAGGCATCCTACCGGTACAAGCAGGCACCGTGTGAGTTCTATGAGCCTGAGGTGTGGCGTGGGCAGTCCAAGGACAACAAGCAGATGTCCGATGGTACTGTAGACTACAAGGAACCGGGGGCAATTGGAATCACAGGCATGTCACTGCTGGTGTATGAGGACATGCTCAATCAGGGTGTGTCCCGTGAGATGGCCCGCATGGTACTGCCTGTGTCCCTGTACACGGAGTTCTATGCAACGGTGGACCTTCACAATCTGCTGCACTTTGTGAGACTGAGGCTGCACTCCCATGCACAGGAGGAGATCCGGGTGTATGCTGAGGTGATTGCGAAGTGGATCGAGGAATACTTCCCCATTACCTGGGGTGCGTTCAAGAAGCACAGACTTGGAGATAATCATGTGTGACTGGTATGAAATCGAGAGTCAGATCAACGGAGACTACGACCCCCAAGATATTGTGGACCTGCACGACAAGGGCATACAAGATGAGGGGGATCTGGAAGAACAACTGAAGCGTCTGTATCCTGATGGATAACTATAGGACACCCCTTTAATAAGGAGAATCATATGGCTATTGTGACTGGTATCTCTGGCAACACGAACACGATTGACACCACAGGTTCGGAGGTCACCATCTGGACACGCAGTGTGAACAGTGGCAGCCCCGTTCAGTTCACGTTCGGTGCTGGTGTGGCAAACATCACCTTCCGTGTGTACGCTGATGAGGATAGCAACACGCAGTTGGCTGAAATCATTGTCCCCACCGGGGAGACTCGTACCTTTACCGACACCCGACGAGACAGCATTGCACTGGTCACGGCTGAGAGTGCCAGTGGTACGGCTGTCCCCAGTTGGTACGCCTCTATCGTCGGAGGTGCCTGAGCCTTGACAGAGGATGTGTATACCGAGTTTATCCATATTTCTCGCTACGCCCGGTGGGTAGACGACAAGGGACGGCGAGAGACGTGGGAGGAGACGGTCACCAGGTACATGGAGTTCTTCCGTGACCTTCTGACTACGGAGGAATACGACGAACTGTACAACGCGATCTACGACAAGGAGGTCATGCCCAGTATGCGGTGCCTGATGACCGCAGGCCCAGCCCTAGCCAAGGAGAACGTGGCTGGGTACAACTGTGCGTTCATTGCCATCGACGATCAGGTTGCGTTCGACGAGATCCTGTACATCCTGATGAACGGTACGGGTGTGGGGTTCAGCGTCGAGCAGGAGTGCATCCGTCAGTTGCCCGTGGTGGCTGACGAGTTCTACCACACGGACACCACCATTGTGGTAGCCGACAGTAAACTTGGATGGGCTAAAGCATTCCGTGAATTGATCGCCATGCTGTACCTTGGTCGTATCCCACGGTGGGACATGAGCAAAGTGCGACCGGCAGGCAGCAGACTCAAGACCTTTGGAGGTAGAGCCAGTGGACCAGAGCCCCTCGACCAACTGTTCAGGTTCGCAGTGCGTGTGTTCAAGCAGGCGGCAGGCAGGAAACTCACCAGCATGGAGTGCCACGATCTGGTCTGCAAGACGGCAGAAGTCGTGGTGGTTGGGGGTGTTCGTCGGTCTGCTCTTATCTCACTGTCTGATCTGGGGGACACTGATCTGGCAACGGCAAAGTCTGGTGCATGGTGGAACGACCACCCAGAGCGAGCCCTCGCCAACAACAGTGCCACATACCTCGGCACCCCATCCGTAGGTTCCTTCCTCCGTGAGTGGACCGCCCTCTACGAGAGCAAGAGTGGTGAGCGTGGGATCTTCAACCGGCAGGCAGCCATTGACCTGATGCCTGACCGTCGTGACCCAGGCGTGCACTGGATCGGTACTAATCCGTAAACGAATGCGGCTTTCGTTAGCAATAACGATCGAATAACAATACTAAAAACGGGGGAACTCCTATTAGGACAATCCCGTGCCAACCCTGTATAGGGAGGTGTAACGACTATGAGTAAAGATATTTCAAAGCGACTGTATTACATGGCTACCTTTGATGGTGGCATCTATCAGAAGAACAGCAAGTGTAACGCTCAGTTCATTATGAACATGCGTAAAGAAAACCTAGACTACGTGGAGTGGGTAAAAGAAACCTTGGAAACCTTCGTCGGGTGTGTGATTAGGGATCGTCCAGATTACAACACAGATGGGTACACCCGTGCCCCGCAAGTGCGTCTGGAGTCCAAGCGGCACCCGAAGCTGACGAAGATCCGAGATCGTGTGTACATTGACAAGAAGAAAGTTATTGACCCTCACATGCTAGCCATGATGGATGCCGAAGCGTTGGCTATTATCTTCATGGCAGACGGGGGCACACATCTTGACACACGGTTCAAGAATCCTCACGCCAGCGTCGGTCTGCACACCAAGGGATTCTCTTACGCAGATAACCAAGCCCTAAGCAAGGCTATCTACGATAAGACCAACATCCGCACATCTGTCGTGAGACACGGTAAGTATTGGCACCTTCGTGTCAAGACAAAGGACATTCAACTCTTTGTTGACACTGTCCGACCGTATGTCCTTCCAAGCTTTGAATACAAACTCGAACGTATTGCCCCGGCTCTGTCGGGTGGTGATATAGTCTGATCCCCGTGGTAACATGGGGAACCACACAGAAATGCTGTGGTCTAGTAACAACAATGGTTCAGAAATTACCCTGCGGTCATGTGCCTTTTGTAATCTAACCGAGCTGGTAGTCCGACCGGATGACACACAGGAAAGCCTGCTCCGTAAGGTGCGGGTGGCTACCATCCTTGGTACCCTTCAGGCTACGCTAACCGACTTCCGTTACCTCCGCAAGAAGTGGAAGCGTAACACGGAGGAGGAAGCACTGCTGGGTGTGTCACTCACTGGTATCATGGACAACCCGCTAACCAACGGGACACACGGGTATCTCCCGACACTTCTTGGCCGTCTAAAGGATGAAGCCATTGCTACCAACGAGACGTGGGCAGAGCGTCTGGGCATCAACCCTTCGGCTGCCATCACCTGTGTCAAGCCCAGCGGTACGGTGTCACAGTTGTGTAACTCTGCCTCTGGTATCCACCCACGGTACAGCCCCTACTACATCCGGTCTGTCCGTGGTGACAACAAAGATCCCCTCACCCAATTCCTGAAGGAACAGGGAGTCAAGCATGAGCCCTGTGTGATGAAGCCTGACACCACCACCGTGTTCTACTTTCCGGTCAAGGCACCGGAGGGTGCGGTGTACCGTGAGGATCAGGACGCTATCCAACAGTTGGAACTGTGGCTGACGTACCAGAAGTATTGGTGCGAACACAAGCCCAGCATCACCGTGAGTGTGAAGGAAGACGAGTGGCTGAAGGTTGGTGCCTGGGTGTACGAACACTTTGACCACATGAGTGGGGTGTCGTTCCTCCCGTGGGACGGCGGCACCTACAAGCAGGCACCCTATCAGGAGTGTACCAAGGAGGAATATGAATCTCTGCGAGAACTTACCCCCGAACACATTGACTGGACCCAACTTGCAGACTACGAGCGAGAGGACAACACTGTGGGATCACAGTCCTACGCTTGCTCAGGCAACCACTGTGAACTCGTTGACATCGGAGACACCCATTCAACAGCAGACGATTCTGATTGACGCAGTAGACCCTGACTTTATCCCAACGTACGCCACCCGTGGCTCAAGTTGCGTAGATCTACGGTCGTACGAGTCCTTGACTTTGGCATCTGGTGAGCGTAGAATCATATATACAGGGTTCAAAGTTGCACTACCACCGGGGTGGGAAATGTTGATCAGGTCCAGAAGTGGCCTATCCAGTAAGGGAATCACGGTGGCTAATTCCCCCGGCACTATCGACAGTGACTACCGTGGGGATGTCAAGGTTATCTTGGTGAACAACAGTGGAAGTGAGTACACTATCCAGAAGGGAGATCGTATTGCCCAAGCCTGCATTCAACGAACCGTTCGGATTTGCTTCGCACCCGGTAGCATCACGGAAGAAAGCACAGATCGAGGAGGAGGTGGCTTTGGAAGTACAGGACACTAGGACTTACCTTTGCGTTGGTAACGAGAGTGGTGCGTCGGTGGAGATCACCGCTGCCTCACTCAGCATGAACATGAATGGCGACCGTATCCTGTTTGGGGATGACGACGAGATCGTGGCTGTGTTCCCGCCTGACTATGCGGTGGTGCTCAACACGGATGAGGACGAGGAATAATGAAGGTACCTCCCCACCTCTATGACGAGGAGCGGGAGATCGAAATGTCCGCTATTGACCGGGGGGTGCAACGGTATCACGAACTGCTAAGCCAGCAGAACCTGAGCCAGCACCCTCCGGCAATGCGGGTCATTCGTGACGCGATGACCTCCCTCGTCCCTGAGATCGAGAAGATGCAGATGGCAGCGTTGGGCAAGAGCAGTCTGGTTGGTATCCGATCGTGGGCCAAGCCTATCGTGTCGTTGCCTGCCGATCGCCTGGCACTGATCACGCTGATCAACATGGTGAACTTCACTCACGAAGAGACAAACATCCAGAGTTGTGCCATCTCTATCGGTGGTGACGTGGACGTTGAGGGTGCGTTCGACAAGTTCAAACGTGAGTGCCCCAAGGTCTACAAGACTGCGATCAAGTACACCAGAGAGTGGAAGCAGGAGAACGCTAAGAAGCTGATGGCCCGTCACGAATGGGACATTCCCAAGGACAGGGTCGTCAGGCTTCAGACAGGTAGCCTGCTGATGCACCTTGCCATCCAGCACACCAGTCTGTTCGAGCACAAGGTGTTCTTCAACAAGGCAAAGAGAAAGCGTGAGGTCAGGCTGACCCTGCGTGATGATGTGTCGCAGTGGATCAAGCAGAACATCGAACAGTTTGAGATCCTCCAGCCGTGGTACATGCCGATGGTGGTGCCTCCCAACGACTGGACAGACCTGAAGAAGGGTGGCTACGACTGGCATCACCTCCCTCTGGTGAAGTCAGACTACCGTAGGCGGTCGGCTATCTACCGGATAGAAGACGTAGGTGAGATGATCCACGCAGTGAACAGCCTACAGGCTACACCGTGGCGTGTGAACAAAGAGGTACTAGCCGTTGTCAAGCAGGTGTTTGACGCTGGTGGTTGCCTTGGGGACATGGTGTCCGCAGAGGAACGACCGCTGCCACCCGTGCCTGACAATGTGGACGACAAGGAAGTACGCAGTAAGTATCGGTTCGACTGCTACCGTGTGCATGAGTACAACCGTAGCCAGCGTAGCCGACGACGCACGCTGCTCAACCAGATATACCTAGCGGAACGCTTCAGCAGGTACGAGAACATCTGGTTCGTCTGGCAGATGGACTGGCGTGGTCGTATGTACCCGGTGTCTACCGCACTGCATCCGCAGGCCGACGACATTGGCAAGGCACTGCTGGAGTTTGGTGAGGCTAAGGAACTGGGTGACGACGGGTGGTACTGGCTGCGTATCCACCTCGCCAACTGTATCGGGTGGGACAAGGATACCCTAGAGGACAAGATCAAGAAGGTAGAGGAAAACCATGACGACATCATCCGTTGGGCAGACGATCCGTTCCGTTACCGTGGATGGTCTGATTGCGACAGTCCTTACCGGGCTCTTGCTGCTGCCGTTGACTATCGCAACGCTGTTCGTTCTGGTGATCATCGGCGGTATAAGTCCAGATGTCCGGTGGCTATGGATGGTACCTGCAACGGTCTTCAGCACCTTTCCGCTTTGGGTCGTGACCCTGTTGGTGCGGCGGCTACGAACCTGATCGACAGTGCTAAGCCGAATGACATCTACAAGGATGTGGCTGATCAGGTCATGCGTATGATCGAGCAGGATATCCACAGTGACAACCCAAATATTGCTGAGGCTGCTGCTGCGTGGAAGCCACACGTTGATCGCAATACCTGTAAGCGTGGTACCATGACTACACCCTACGGTGTGACCAAACAGGGCATGAGGACGCAGTTGTTGATTGACGGACTGGTTGACCAAGTGCCAGGAGAAGTCAACAACAACCTGAACTACATGCGTGACTGTCTGCATGAGTCCATCAGTAAGGTTATCGTGGCAGGACGCAAGATCATGGACTGGCTACAGGAGTGTGCTGAGATCTGCTCTAACCACAACATCCCCTGCCAGTGGGTTACCCCTCTGGGATTCGTAGTCAACCAAGAGTATCTGGTGATGAAGCAACGGTGGGTGGCTACGCTGCTCCAGAAGTTTGCAACGTGGGTGCCCAAGGATCAGCGTGTACTGCTGAAGGCACGACAGATCAGGGGTATTGCACCCAACTACATCCACTCACTGGATGCGTGCCACATGGGTATGGTGATCAACCGTATGCAGGCAGAGGGAATCACCAGCATGTCGGCTGTGCACGATTCATTCGGCACCCACGCCTGTGATGTCCCCAAGATGCGTGACATTATCCGAGAGGAGTTTGTCCGACTGCATGAGCATGACCTTATGGAAGAGTTTCGAGTGAGTCAAGGGATCGACCTCCCGCCTCATCCTGACAAGGGAGACTTCGATCTGAACCTAGTGAAAAGGAGTACGAACTTTGTTGGTTAACCGTAGTATCCGAAGCCCGATGGCTGAATTCCTGGCACCACTGGTGTCTCCTCTCTACGATCCAGACGATGAGTTTGGGCTGATGAAGGCATACGAGGCGGCACAGTTGAGTACCCACCCCAGCACACAGGTTGGTGCGTGGATCAATGGCGATTCAGGTTGGAATAGATGTGTTGATAATGATCCACCGTCTCTGGACAAGGAGTGGGCAGTTATCCATGCCGAGACAGACGCACTGCTCAAGTCTGACTACACCTATGGCGGCACGCTGTACGCACCGTGGGCCTGCTGCCTGCACTGTGCTACGGACATCCTCGCCGCCGGTATCCAGACGGTAGTGGTTCACTTCGAGCGTATGCTGATGACTCCCCGCAAGTGGGAGACGGAGGTGATCTCCGGGCTGCGTATGCTCAGGCGTAACGAGGTGTTTATCCGTGCCGTGTCTACCCGATTCGGCATGACCATCCGAGTGGACGGACAGGAGGTAGAGGTTTGACACACGACTATGACCTAGTGATTGCCGACGCACACACTCACCCCGAGGATGACTTCTCCCGGTTCGACTGGCTGGGCCGTATGATCCTGGAGGAACGACCACGGGCGGTCATCAGCATCGGTGACTTCGGCAGTCTGGACAGCATGTCCGGGTGGGATGACATCAAGGTCACCACCTTCCGTCAGGATGTGGCGGCTATGGTGGAGGCACAGCGTCGTGTGTTCGCCCCGATCGACGAGTGGTCTGCCCGTCAGCGTAGCCACAAGCACGCACCCCATGTCATGGAACGCATCAAGATCAAAGGCAACCATGAGGAGCGTGCCGACAGGGCCAAGAAAAAAGATCCGTACGGGTTCAGTACGGTGGTTGACTTCGACGATATTGTCGCCTATACTCAATATTGGGACAGTGTGTATGAGTATGGGGAGATCGTGAACATCGGTGGTATCCACTACACCCACTGTATGATGGGGAATACGGGACGACCGTTGAGTCTGAGCACGGTGGCTAAGCACACCAGTAACCACCTGATCCAGGGGCACCAGCATAGTCTACAGTTTATCACGGTACCAGTGCCCGGAGGTGTGCGTATGGTGATGAGTGCCCCGGCGTTCATGCACGACGGATATGTCCCACCGTATGCCAAACGCTCGACACGGGGCTGGACATATGGTATACTCAAGGTAAGGCCCGAGTCTCCTGTCGAGGCACCGGGAGTGGAGTACGTCAGTATAAAGGAATTGGAAAGGCAATACGGATGACTGATAGAGAACTGGACATCACCATCTCAGCGTACCTGAAGTCAATCATCGAGAGTGGCAAACCCGTAGAGGAATGGGAACGACTGCTCCGACATGCCCTTAGGATTCACAAGGGTATCAAGACCGCGATCATTAACCAGAGCAACTAAGGAGGATTCACATGAGCAACCTGTACCGTAACACCGTCGCCTCGCCCGCTTGCCTTTCCTACTGGACCAAGGTGGTCGAGAAGGATGAACTGCGTGACCAGTATGTCGCTGGTATGGTTATCGACATGACCGACAAGGAACACAAGGCGTTCGTCAAGACGCTGACTGACCTTGAGAATGACATGCGTAAAGAGAAGGGGCATGAGCCTGTGAAGGTCACCACCGCCCTGAAGGACGCTACCTACGACAACCAGAAGGTCAAGGTACTCAAGGCCGTGACCAAGAAGGATGACTTCGTGACGGCTGACACTGACGGTAAGCCCCTGAAGTACAACCCGTGGTCCACCGACAAGATCCGTGTGGCCTGCACCCCCAGCTACAACGACGGCAGCATGAACAAGAACCATCAGGGCCTGAAGCTGTATCTCGACGGTGTCAAGATCGTTGAGAAGAACCGTGAGGATGGTGGTGACGCTGGTGGTGGCAGCGGTCGTGATCGTGCTGCCAGCCTGCTGGACATTGACATCCCCGACGAGATCGAGACGACTCCCGACACCGGGGACGAGTTCATCTTCTGATGGCAACACCCACCAGCAGAACGCTGGACTACTACCGGCAACAGGGTATGCCGATCGAGGTAGTTGAGAAGTGGAACCAATGGTCAAAGATCCGGCAGGACTTGTTCGGGTTTGCTGACCTTGTGACCTTCGACGGCCAGGCTGTGTATCTGGTACAGGCTACCTCCACCGGCAACATGTCGGCACGGGTCAAGAAGATCCTTGCCAACCCTACCGCTGAACTGTGGGTCCAGAACAAGAACCGTAAGATCATCGTCATTGGCTGGCGTAAGTACGCTCAGGCTAAGGACGGCAAGTGGTGGAGAGAAACAATCCGAGAAATCACGAAGGAGGACTTCTGATTACTGCAAGAGAACCGTGTCCCAACTGTCGAGCCAACGGTGGCGACAAGGATGGTGACAACCTGAACCGCTACGAGGATGGTTCGGGATGGTGCTTTGCTTGTCAGACATACTACCGTGGAGACGGTACGACACAGAGAAAGGAACCAGTGGACAACAACTTTGTCACCGGAGATCTGCAATACCAACCGTTGCCCCACCGCAGGATCAGTGAGACGACCTGCAAGAAGTTTGGCTACCGTGTGGGTTACCATATGGAGGTGGCAAACTATCAGGTGAACGGTAAGGTGGTGTACCAGAAGGTACGCAAGACAGACAAGAAGGCGTTCTACAGCAAAGGCGATCTGGATGAGGCACCCCTGTTCGGTCAGCACCTCTGGCGTGGCGGACACAAGATCCGTGTGACCGAGGGCGAGATCGACGCGATGACGCTGTACGAACTGAGCAACAGCACACCCGTGGTGTCCATCCCCAACGGGGCAGCGGGTGCAGCCAAGGCGGTACGCAGGAACCTAGAGTTTCTGGAATCGTTCGACGCGGTAGAGTTTGTGTTCGACAACGACGCTGAGGGTAAGGCAGCGGCACAGGAGTGTGCATCCCTGCTGTCTCCTGGCAAAGCGTACATCACCAAACTCAGGTACAAAGATCCCAACGAGTACCTGAAGTCTGGCAAGCACAAGGAACTGGCTGAGGATCTGAACAACCCTCACCCCTTCCGACCGGATGGCATCATGCACGCCTCCGAGGTGAAGGCCACCATGTCTACGGACAACATCTACCCCTACCCCTACAAGTGCATGACCAAGAAACTGCTGGGCCGTGCCGATGGTGACCTCACCATGTTCTGCTCAGGCACCGGCATGGGTAAGTCTACCATGATCAGGGAGATGATCAACTTCGACGTAGAGAATGGACACAAGGTGGGTGTCCTGATGCTGGAGGAGTCGCCATCCGACACACTCAACGACCTGATCGGACTGCGTATCAACCAGCCGGTGAGGCGTATCCTCGCCAGCCAGAAGATTCAGGAGATGTACCCGGACGATCCACCCATGATTGCCGAGGCACTGGATGTGGATGCGTACACCAAGGCCAGAGACTTCTACAACAAGTCTGGGCTCTACCTGTACAACCACTTCGGTAGTCTGGAGAGTGACAACCTGCTGTGCAAGTTGAACTACATGGCGACTGGACTGGGGTGTACGAAGATTTACCTGGATCACATCTCTATCGCCGTGTCGGGTATCGAGAGTAACAACGAGCGTAAGGATATCGACGTACTCATGACCAACCTGCGGTCGTTCGTCGAGCGTACTGGCGTGTGGCTGGGGGCTGTGACCCACCTGTCACGACCGGATGGCAAGCCGTTCGAGGAGGGTGGACAGATCACGATCAAGCACCTGCGTGGCTCCGGTGGTATTGCTCAGATGTCTGATGAGGTGGTGGCACTGGAGCGTAACCAACAGGCCGACACGGACATGGAGCGTAACACCACGACTGTGCGTATCCTGAAGGCACGACGGGCAGGCACCACCGGTGTGGCTGGTGAGTTGATCTACAGTCACGACTCTGGTAGACTGGAGGAACTGATCACCGAGCAGCCACCCGTACACAAGACCGATGTTGAAGATATGCTGGAGGCTTAATGAAAGACTGGAAGCACGATCCACTGACGGCACAGAACCCGCTGAAGTTTCTGGCTACACTCAACGCCCTGTCTGAACAGGTAGAGGCGTTGACCACAGAGGTGCGGAAGTTGTCACAAACCAAACGGATTGGACGACCGAGGAAAGAAGAACCTAAAGAGGAGGACAACTAATGGACAATGAACCTGGACTCTTTGACCTACTGAACATGATCGAACAGTGGGTAGAAGACAATACTGTGCCGTTGTACAAGTTCAACCTAATTCAGGACCAACTGCTGGCACTCCAGCGTAAGCCTACTCCCACGAATCCTGACCAGTTGCGAGAACTGTGGAAGGAAGTGGAACGGGCACGGGAGGCTGAGCGTCATGCTCTCCACCGTGTTGCCAATCTGCAAGCCAAACTGTTGGAGTACGAACTGGATAAACTGGAGGGATGAATGAAGGTACTGGTCTACGATGTCGAGGCAGACAACCTACTACTGGATGCTACTACTATCTACTGCATTGTGACGCAGGATATCCAGACTGGTGAGGTTCGGGAGTTCACGCCTGACAACATGGACCAAGCCTTTGACCACCTGTGTTCTGCCGATCGCCTGATCGGACACAACTGTCGCATGTTCGACGACCCTGTGGTAGAGAAACTGCTGGGTAACGGACGCAAGTTGCCTCCGAGTTACGACACAATCCTCATGTCACGCCTGCTGTACCCTGACCGGCAGTCCAACCCGGTGGGTGGGCACAGTCTGGAGGCGTGGGGCAAGTACCTAGGCAGCAACAAGCTGGAGTTTCACGACTTCTCTGCGTTCTCCCAAGAGATGCTGACCTACTGCCGACAGGACGTAGCACTCACGGCTAAGATCTACCAGCACCTGTTGCCTAAGGTCAAGCCATTCGCCAGTGCCATGTCTCTGGAGCATGAGGTTGCCAGCATCATCAGCAGGCAGATCCAGAATGGTGTCGAGTTCTTCCCCGATGTGGCTGAGGATCTCAAGACCAAGATCGAACTGCTGCGGTATGACGCACTACAGGAACTGGTGCGTATGGTCAAGCCGTGGTTCAAGATCACATGGCTCAAGACCCCGCACTACTACTACGATCCTGACACCATGCAGGGCTACCGTCGCAAGGCTGATGCCCCCGCTAAGATTCGACCGTTACTTAGGGATGGTCCACTAAGATACAAGTTGACCGTAACGGAGTTTAACCCAGGCAGCGGTGACCACATCGCCAAGCACTTCATGGAGCGTCGTGGCTGGAAGCCCACCAAGTTTACCGACAGCGGTAAGCCTGCCACTGACGAGCGTGTGGTTGACGAGTTGGCCCGTAAGTTTCCAGAGGCCGAACTGCTAAACAAGATCCGCATGTACGATAAGCGTCTGTCGCAGATCGCACAGTGGTTTGACTACAACCGTGATGGTCGTGTGCATGGGTCTGTCATCACGTTGGGTACGGTGACTAGCCGTATGTCACACTCCGAGCCTAACATGGCACAGGTGCCCAAGGTTGGTAAGCCGTTCGGTGAGGAGTGCCGATCGTCCTTCGGACCACGGGACGGCTGGGCACAGGTCGGTTGTGACGCATCTGGCCTACAGGCCCGTATGCTGGCCCACTACATGGCACAGTATGACAACGGTGCGTATGCCGAGGTCATCCTGAACGGTGACATCCACACGCATAACCAAGAGATGGCTGGTCTACCCACCCGTGACAACGCGAAGACATTCTTCTACGGCTACCTGTTCGGTGCTGGTGACGCTAAGATCGGTACCATTACCGGCAAGGGACCAGCCGAGGGTAAGCGACTGAAGGCTAGGTTCCGTGAGTCACTGCCTGCGTTGGCTAGACTGGAACAGGTACTCAAGTCTCAGGCTGCCCGTGGTCACATCGTTGGTCTGGACGGTAGGCACATCCCTATCCGTCAGGACTACCGGGCACTGAACAGCCTGCTGATGAGTGGTGAGGCTATCGTGATGAAGCGTGCCCTGTCTTTGTTCTACAAGAACGCTGTGTCCCTATACGGACCACACGGTGGACGCTGGGCACTGCTGCTAGCAATCCATGACGAACAACAGTTTGAGTGTGAGCCTGAGATTGCCGAGAGTATTGGACAACTGTTCGCTGACAGTATTACCGCTGCCGGTGAACACTACAACCTGAGGATTAGACTGGATGGGGAATACAAAGTTGGAAGGAACTGGTGTGAGTGTCACTGACAAGCGTGTGTTTGACTCCGGTGCCGTGCGTGACGACCGTACCGGCAAGGGTAGGTTTGACCTGATCAGTCCTCATGCCCTGCTTGCCTTGGCTAAACGACTGGAGGAGGGAGCAGTACACTATGGTGACCGCAACTGGGAGAAGGGAATGAACGTCTCAGCCTGCTATGACTCCTGTCTGCGTCACCTCCAGCAATTCTGGATGGGGGACACCAGTGAGGACCACCTTGCTGCTGCCCTCTGCAACGTCATGTTCATGCTGCACACCGTAAAGGAGAACCCAGACTTTGATGATCGCCCCAAGTTTAACCAAGGATATGAAGACGGTCGCTCTGCTTGACGGTGACATCATCGCGTACAAGGCAGCCGCAGCCACGGATGCACAGACGGAGAACGAACGGTTTGCTATCATGCTAGCCGACAAGATCACCAGTGAGTGGGTATCCGGTAGCGGTGCCGACAGTTTCAAGATGTGTCTTTCACTTGGCCGATCCTACCGGTACGATTCGTTCCCCGACTACAAGTCCAACCGTAAGGACCAGTCCCGTCCCACCTATCTGGACAATGTCAAAGACTACCTCCGTGTCATGTATGAGGTGGAGGAACGAGAGGGACTGGAGGCTGACGATGTCATGGGTATCCTAGCCACCACTGAGTCGGTAGAAGTACCTATTATCGTGACGATCGACAAGGATCTACAGCAGATTCCCGGCTGGCACTACAACCCTGACAAGTCCAAGTGCCCCTTCCACGTCCGTGAGAATGAGGCGTGGCTACTGGAGCACGTCCAGTGGGCCTCAGGCGACGCGACAGATGGATTTCGAGGCATAGTGGGGGTTGGACCAGCCAAAGCACTGAAACGCCTCAGCGGCTGCCGTACGCCCGCTGAAGCAACATCCATTGTGACAGATTGGTACGCAGAAAAGGGCTACACTACGGAGTACTGCTGGACAATGCGGTCCTGTAGCCGGATCATGCGAGCAGAGGACGACTAAACCACTGTCCTGGCAGGAGTTACGCACCCCTGTCAGGACTTTCAGCACAAATTATCCAACTATAGGATAACCCTAAGGGGGGGTAAAGTATGGAGAAGGGTCACTACATCGGTTTTCTCTACTACCCGAGGACACCACAGAACATGCCCTACCGCCGTGCCTCCGGTCAGGTATTCGGACATACAGCACTGTGGATAAACAACCTAGTCTACAACTGTGATCTACATGGGTCTACCTGTTGGTACGACGCAGAAGAGTTCATGGACAGGCTTCCTCCGTTCATTTCCGTAGAGTTTCCCAACGTGACTACAGATATACATAAGGCTACCACTGGGATAGTCGCAGGGTTGGAATACAACCTCCGTGCGATGGCTAGGGAAGTCAAAGACAGCGTGTCCATTCCCAACGCAGTCACCTGTGTGTGGGGAGGACGACAGTTCCTGAGGAACATAGGAGTAGAATGTAATGCGAGAACACCAGACGAACTCCTCCGAGAGACACTACGTCTCACCGAGCCTGTACAAGGAACTTCTCACGCTTATGATTGCTTGGGAGAAGGATCTATTGTCGTCTGGCCCGGAGGATTCCAACCAGATTCAGTATTTGCAAGGTAAGGTGAGGGCCAGCGGTGCCCTGCTTGCCCGTATGTATGCGTTGGCTGACAACCGTGATGAACTTCCGGTGAAGCCAGACACTCCACTAACCTTCCTACGCAAAGGAGATGACACATGAGTTTCGGAGGCAGTGCCCCGGCTCCCCCGCCGCAGCCCACAAATGAAGAGATCGCACAACAGCGACTAGAGGAAGAGAAGAGCGAGATGTACGGTATCCAACGGCAGCGTCGTATGGCACAGAACCGACGAGGTGTGCGTAGCCTGCTGGTGTCTACCGGTTTGGGTATCCCCGGAACTGGAGGCTAACCTATGGCCTACTCGTTCCCAACCGCAGAGATCCTGAACAATGCGTCCACACTGGAGGAACGCTTCAGGCTGTTGAACAATGCTCGCTCTACCAAGATGGAATATCTCAGGGAGATGGCAGCGTATGTCAACGCTGGACTGTTGCCTGAGTACGAATACTACAGCGATCAGGATCTACTGACCGAGAAGTATTCCTCTACTGTGTCTGTACTGTGTGAGCAGTTGACCAGTAAGATTGTAGCTGCTATCTATCCGCTGAACAACATCCCGTTCTTTAACTGGAACATCCCGCAGATCCCTGTGTTCTCACCAGAGGAGATGAGTGGTGCTAGGAACGTGGGTATCCAGACAGAGTTCTGGCTAGCCAACCGGCTGGAGGCCAGCAACTACCGACAGGCACTGCACAATGTCGTGCTCAACGCTATCGTGCTGGCTGACAGTCTCATGTACCAGAGTGATGAGTATGACTTCCGGGTCTACCCGGTGTCTGACTTTGTCCTCCGGCGTGACGCTGCCGGTAAGATTGCCGAACTGATCGTCCGTGACTGGCTGGAGCCTGACCTTCTGCCTGACAACCTTGCCTCTCTCAACGGGGGCAAGCGTAAGTCTGCGTTGATGATGGAGAATGGACGACTGGAGGCACACTTCACCAAACTGATGTGGAATGTGTCTACCAAGAAGTGGGACGTTACCAAGGAATTCAGGTGTGAAACCTACGAATCCGGTAAGACCTACACAAACAGTCCCTACTACCATATCAACTGGTCCCGTGTACACGCCGAGGACTACGGTCGATCACTGGTTGAAACCAACTGGGGTGAGATCCGTAGTCTGGAGATGCTGACCAAGGCACTCGTTGAGTCTGCCGCCGCCATCTCCCGTGTCCACCCCGCTGTGGACCCCACGGGTATCACTCGTCCAGAGGATATCGACCACGAAGACATCCGCAACATGGACGTTATCACCGCCCGTCAGGAAGATGTCTTCTGGCTGACACCCCCGCTCAACTCACAGTTGCAGGCTCTGGCCGCCAGTGTGCAGATGAGTGAGGAGAAACTGTCTAGGGTGTTCCTGGCGGACACCGCTCGTAGCCTGACAGGTGAACGAGTGACTGCGTACCAGATCCAGCAGGCGGTACAGGAAATGGAACAGACACTGGGTAACGTACTGGGCAGCATTGCTCAGCAGATCCAGCGTCCGGTTGTCCTCCGCAGCATGGAGATTGAGAAGAAGAAGGGTACGTGGCCTAAAGAGAACTTCGACCTACTGGAACAGGTCGGCAGACTGGAGATCAAGACTGGTCTGGATGCGCTTGGACGACAGTTGGAGGGTGCCAGACTTCAGTCACTGCTTGGTGTGTTGCAGGCTATGCCACCCGAGAGTGTCCAGAGTCTGAACTTTGACAACATCCTCAGTAAGTTGATGGTGTCGTCTGGTCTGAACCCCGAAGAATTGCAGTATAGTGAAGAGGAACAGCAGGCTAGGGCAGAGGCCCAGCAGCAGGCTGCTCTACAGCAACAGGTTGCACAGCAGGCTATCCAGACGGGTGGCCGTGTGATCGAGGATCAAGCAAGGAATCAACAGTAAGGAGCCTAAATGTCTGATATTCACCCCGCCCCCACCGGTGCCGAACAGGTTCATGCCGCCCCGGCTATGCCTGCCCCTACTCCCCAGCCTAATCCGATCGACGGCAGCGTCCCCGGACAGGCTGACACCACCATTCCCGGCACCTCATTCAAGTCTCAGGATGATCTCGTCAACAGTTACAAGGAACTACAGGCCGAACTCACTCGCCTCAAGCAGCAGCCTCAGAAGCAGGAGGAGACTCCCACTGAGCCTGAACCTGAGCCGACCGATGCGGAGCCTGAGCCTACCGATAACACCCCGCAGTTTGACTGGTCACGACCGGTCAACGAACTGTATGACGCAGAGAAGGGTGAGTTTGATAAGGACTTTATCTCTGTCATGGACAAGGCTGGTGTACCCAAGGAGGCTCTAGAGTCTCACTTCGCCACCCTGAACCAACTCATGTCCGTTGCCCAGCAGTACTACCGCGAGAAAGCGGAGTCTCTGGTCGGTGGTAAAGAGAACTGGGAAGCCGTGCAGCAGTACATCGCACAGAACATGCCACAGGTAGCCGGTGATCTTAACGACCCCGGTAAGTATGAGTTTGTGATCGAGGCTGCGGTCGCACGTATGCGTAAGGAAGGCGGTATGGTTGACTCTGGTGAGCCCTCTGCTGCACCAAACAGCGTTCCCACTGCCGTGACGCATCAACCTTATCTGCTCCCCAACAGTCCTGAGACTACGAGGGCGATGGCTGACCCCCGGTTCCGCACAGACCCGGAGTATCAGCGTGAAGTACGAGAGCGTGTCCGCCGTGGTGCGGAGATTGCTGCTCGCCAACGATAACTTCTCTATCTTTGCATCGTAGTGGCTAACGCTGCTACGGTGCTTTGTCTTTCCCCACTCCCTGACACTGTCTCGCATGGCTCTACGGACCCCAGCAACCACAGTGCAGACTACAGATGAGGACTCTGGGACTCCTACGGAATAACCCAGAACAACCAGATTCGCCTGGAGTGTAGTTTTCTTGTTCGGAAAATTGCCATTTAGGAGAATACTATGGCCAATCAAGTAAACCCCTTTGGTGACGCAACGCAGGCGTCTCCTACCCGTTACGATCTGTTCATTGATACTTATGCGCCTGAGGTTCAGGCTCAGTACCAGTACAACCTGTTCGTGAACCGGATGGTTCAGCAGCAGATGATCGACTCCGGCACCAGCAAGCGATTCATGATCACCGGTCGCATTGGTTCCTACAAGCACAACTTCGGTGACTCGTTCTACGGTCTTGACATGGATCAGGCGTACCGTACCATCCACCTCGACGATCGCCCGCAGGCGACCGGTGTGGAGTACGAGGATCTCGTCACCATGATCGAGCAGGTGCCCGCTGTCCGTGCCCAGTACACGGTGCAGATGGCTGATGCCCTGTCGTCGTGGGTCGAGGTTGAAACCCTCAAGATGCTGTACGCTGCTGCGGAGACGACCGCTGACAGCAACGCTGATGCGTCGTTCTACCGTGGTTCCTACGACTGGACGGCTGGCGACTTCGCCCAGACCGATGCCATCGACCACCCGACTGACGTGACCGAAGACCTCGCCGGTGCCCAGTTGCTCCTCGGCTACATTGACGACTACGTCGTGGCTCTGGAGAACGAAGGTATCCCCGCCACCGGCCTGAACTGCGTTGTCAGCCCCAAGCTGTGGCAGGAACTGTTCAAGCTCGACACCCTCATCTCGTCGGGTTCCAGCACCGCTGGTAACGTGTCGATCTACGCCGACATGAACATCAACAGCAACCCGCTGTCGATCTCTGAGTACTACGACTACAACACCCCGCTCCGTTACAACGGTGTCTCCATCTGGAAGCACGGTCTGTGGAATGGTGCGGCCCGTGGTAGCACCGGCTTCGCTCAGAACTGGACCAGCGCGGGCAACCCGCAGGCTGCGGTCAGCGGTGAGAACCGTAACCTTGACGCAACCAACGTTTCGGCTCTGCTGTTCAAGGGTGATGCGATCGGTTTCGTCAGCAAGATGGGTCCGACTGTCAAGGTCGAGACTCCCAGCCGTACCGACAACGAACTGATCCGTGCCAAGGTGTGGATCGGTGGCGGTACCCTCAAGCCCGAACTGGTCACGGCCTTCAAGAAGGCTTAATAGAAAGGAACCATATCCATGCCTATCGAAATTAACGCTTTTAACGAGTACGATGCGACTGGCGATGCGTCGTGGCAGAACTTCCAGCCGGGTACGGCTCGAACTCTGGCAATGGCCGATGACGAGACTGTCATTCTTGGTAAAGCCGCTGACCTTAAGGGTGCGGTTTTCCTGATTGTGGCTGAGACCGCTACGACTTCCGATGTCACCTTTGCTCAGTTTGTTGTAGAGTCGGACGGTGCTGCTGTGACTAAACTGTTCGGCGGTGCTGGCTTCATTACTGACAACGACGGCACGCTGGGCGTTGTGAATACCGACATTGCTCTTGGTGTGACTTCGGCTGGTAATGTGTCGATCGCTAACGGCGACGGTACTATTGCTCTGCTCCTCGTCCGTCTTGCCTAACCTGCCTCCTTCGGATCTACTTGTAGATACGCCTCCTTTCTCTTGGGTTTACCGTAGGTAGACCCTGGTTCCTCACTCAGGCTAGACCATCAGGAAACTGGTGGTCAGCCTTTTCTTACACAGGAGATTCAGCATGGCTCAGTTAACTCGACTGGATGCAGTCAACCGAATCTTGCGTAGCAACGGTGAGCAGCCTGTGTCGTCTCTTGTGACAGACGGGACGAACGACACCAGTATTGCCGAAGCTATTCTGGATGAAATGCTCACACAGTATGCTATAGAGTATGGGGATGAAGTTCAGATCGAACTGTACCCTACTACAGAGAACAAGATTGTCCTCGCCCCCGGTATTCTACGGGTGGACGGACGAGACACAGATCGTGAACGCAGGCTGGTACGCAGGGGTAACTACCTGTACGATATCGACAACAACACAGACCAGTTCACCTCCAGTGTTAAACTGCGGGTGATCTACGAGCCTGTGTTTACAGACCTTGATCCTGCGTTCCAGTACATGATCACCGATCAGGCTGCCCAGATGTATCAGGCAGATGTGAAGGGTGATCCAGAAGTTGATCAGCGACTCCGTGTGCGTGCTATGAAGAGTAAGGCTATTGCTATGGCTAAACTCACCAGCACCCGCAACCGTAGTTGGCTGAACACGACTGATCTTAAGACCAACACTTTCCGAGTTCGTAACTAAGGAAACCCAATGAACACTTCCAAGATTATCGACGCACTGTACAACGGTAACGAGAACCTCCTGCTGACCCTGCTTGGGCCTGACTGGATGCACAAGGTCGGTATGCTGCTGTGGCAATTGGAAGACGAGATTGGGAATTGGGAACACATGGCTCTCGAAAGGGGTTAAGATGCCTAACATGAGGTTGCCCGTAGCCCCGCTGAACGGCGGTGTGTCTACCCAACCATACGATAGTCGGCTGGACAACCAGTTCAAGTCGGCAGACAATGTAATCCTGAAGATCCAGCGTGGACTGGAGAAGCGTCCCGGTACGCACCATGTTGCTGCACTGGACTGGGCTCACGATCTTACGCTCAACACCAACATGTTTACTCACTTCTTCTCCTACGGGGATGAAGACTACGTGTTGCTGATTGACGATGACGAGTGTGACACCACCCCGGCTAATGACCTATCTACTCTGGTCATGACAGGCAAGGGCCTACAAATCTTTAACCTGTCAGACGGTAGCAAAGAGACGATCAACGTGGCTGACGCTACTAGATGGGTAGATGTCAGTGCGTACCTTCGTGCTACGGCAAGCACTGCCTCCCGTGACAAACTCAAGGCTATCACCTACGGTAACACCACTATCGTGGTGAACACCAAGGTGCCCACTGCGGTAGAAGGTACAGTGTCCCGCACTACTGGCTATGTAGAAACTGAACTTTCTGTTCCCCCGGAATACAACGCTGGGCCATCCGGGCATCCGCCTCACGATGGAGCTAAGTTTCACAGCATTGGTGACATTATCCACTTGATAAGTGGACAGGTTGGATACCCTACGGGATACTACGAAGTCATTGCACTGGCAGACGACGACGGTAGCGGTCTGGATGTGGACAACCTTGACGGCCCGTGGTACGAACGACTGGAAGCAAACGCTTCTGGCAACACTATCTCACCGGATCTGATGCCGTTCAAGATTGTGCGTACCTCTGCTGGTGTGTTTGAGATTGACACGATTGACTGGAACAAGCGTTTGTCTGGGGACACGGCGACTAACCCGTCTCCTGCGTTTATCGGTGAAACGATCAAGGACATCTGCATCTTCCAAGATCGTCTGTGGATCGGTAGCGAGACTGCTCTCGTCGCCTCTCAGGCTGGTGACCTGTTCAACTTCTGGGTGGACGACTACACGAATGTTACCGACTCAGATCCTATCACCCTGACTATGCCTGGTCCTGAGGCTAACCAAGTGCAGTGGTTGATTCCAATGAATGATCGCATCCTTGTCTTTGGTAGCCAATCTACCCAGCACGAGGTGACGACTAGGGATATCTTCTCTCCCTCCAGCACCAATCTTCAGACGACTACTGGATACCGATCTTCTGACTTGGTGCGCCCTAAGTTGGCAGGACAACAGATCCTGTTTACAGAGAACAAGCCTAACCACGGGGCACTGTGGGAATACTTCTACGACTTCGGCTCAGACAGCAACCTCGCTATCGAGGCTACGATTCAGTGTCAGGAGTATCTACCTACCGACATTTTCTACCAGACTGTAGATCAGAACCAAGGCATGGCCTTTATGGCAGCCAAGGATTCGTCAGACATCTACATTTACCACTACCACTGGGATGTCAACCAGAAGTTACAGTCTGCGTTTGCACGCTGGCGTATGTACAACTACACAGGTGTGGACTGCAAGATTATCGGCCTGAGTGTCCGCAGAACCAAACTGTACATTATCCACCAACGATTGGGTAAGATATGGTTGGAGTATGTGGACATTCAGGTGCCCAACGCAGAGTCCCCGCTGGACTTTGGTGTGACAATGGATGCCAAGCAGACCCTGACGGGTGTGTACGACTCCGGTACCAACCTGACTACCTACACCCTGACGGGTAAGGCAGATAATGAATTGGATGAGACTGCCTACCGTGTCGTTCTCCGTAGTTGGGGTGACAAGGCAGGACAGACTATCAAGCCTGTGGGTGTCGAGGTGGACGGCAGTGATACCCTGATCACCCTACAGGGCAGGTATGATGCTAATGACGCAGTGGTTGGCGTACTGTACGAGATGAGTTGTGAACTCAGCCAGCCTATTGTCAGAGATCAGCAGAACCAAGCGGTGCAGGGTAACTTCCAGATCCGTACTATGGAGGTCCGACATGAGGACACTACCAGTTACGAGGTTGAGGTTACGCCTAAGAACCGTGATACTAAGACGTTTGCCTACAACAGCAGCCGTATTGGCTCCTCTGTTATCGGTGTGCTAAACCGTAGCGACTACGGTCGTTTCAATGTCCGGGTGTTTGGCAACAGTCAGGACACCAGTATCGTACTCAAGAACGCCAGTCCGTATCCAGTCCTCCTTACCAAACTGGAGTATATCGGCGATTTCGTCCCGCAGCGGACCAACCCGGTGAAATAAGATGACGAGAGTAAGTAACTGGGAGGATGAAGAAGAGTATGAAGAGGACTACAGAGAATGGTTAATACTAGGCCCCTACTGCCAGAAAGGATTGCAGAATGGGAATCGAAATAGGACTGGGGCTTACTCTGGCTGCAATCGGAGGGGCTCTTTCCTACAGTCAGGCACGAAGTGCCAACCGTGCCAGGCAACAGCAGAACAAAGCGATCGCAGAAGCCGCACGGGTGGAAAAGGAAACGGCAAGGATTGCCGCAGCAGAACGACGGGAAGAGGTAGCACTACAGCAAGCCCGCTACTTGGGTACCGTCCGAGCCTCGTCAGCCGCCCGGTCGGCATCGTCCCTCGCTCTTGAGGTGTCGGGTGCAGCACAGGGTGCGGAGTCAGTTACAGATATCAACACACAGTTGTGGATGGACATCCTTGGTATTCAAAGCCGGGCTGAAGCACAGAAGAATCGTAACAAGGAGAACCCCTTCCTGTCCGGTCTTCAGGGCGGTATCTCTGGTTTCGCTACCGGGTTGTCTATCGGCAACTCTCTACCGTCTTCTACCTCTGGTAGTGGTCAGGTACTCAACACTAAACAAACATTCGGTGGGCCTCCTGAAATTCTTGGTCCGCCCGTACCCGGAGGATTCTGATGAGTCGTATCCAGACGCAATCCCTTCCGGTGTCTAGCCCCGGTCAGTTAGGGGCGTTGGCCCCGGAGCCTACCCAGCGGCAGATCTTTGCCAGCAGCGTAGGTGTTGACCAGACGGCTGCCCAGTTGCTGGGTGTACTACAGTCAGTCGGTCAGGCTGCTAGCGTGTACGGACAGTTTGCTACCCGTAAGCAGGAACAGGAAGTGGAACAGGCATGGGAGGTAGCCTCCTCCCGTGTTCTCGAACTTGACACGGAACTGCGTACGCTTGATCCTAACGACGATGACTACGAAGAGAAGGCAGCAGCTATCCAGACGCAGATTAATGCGTTCAACACGGTGGCTTCTGCTCAGTTTAGTGGCACCAAACGGCAGGCGGACTGGGCTAACCTAATCGGTCAGGCTGAAGTCCATGCCGCTGTTGATCTTCGGGAGTACCGTAAGCAGCAGCAGGACCGTGCCGAGCGTTGGTTTGTCAACTCTACTGGCAACTTTCTAGACGAGACAGTCATTAAGACCTCCGCTACCAAACTGACGATGGATGAATTCATCGCCACCTACAGGTCAGCAGATGGTGGGCCTGAAGCCCTGATGAATAGTATCGGAAAACACCTCCGTGATACTATGACCGACGAACAGTTGAATCTACCAGAAGAGTTTGGTCCTGAAGTTCAAGAACAGATTGACGGTAGGTTTGTCGCAGCACAGCACAGACTGTTTGTTGAGGTTATCCGACAGGACGCAGAGGTTCAACAAAAGGCCGACAAGTCTACCAAAGAGGAGTCTATTCAGGCAGCTACTATCACTCTTGTAAATCTGCCTGGGTCTGACTTTGAAAACGTGCTTAACGGTCTGGATCTTAACCAAGACAGGCACCTTGTCCAAGCCAGAGCACTGGAATGGATTGACGGTAACATTGGTGATGTTGACACTGTCGTTTCGCTAAATGATCTTACCCAATATACCCAGACACTGAACAAGATTCAAGAGTCTATTCAGCCGGGTCAGAAGAACGGTGGTGATCTCCAGAGGGGTATCAACTCGATCAAAGAAAGACTGATTGAGAAATACGCGGTCAGTGGTATGATTGCCATAACTGAATACCCAGCAGGCGGCGGTGCAGACATGACGGCTAGGGATCGTCTGATCTACAAAGCTAACCGTGACATGCTTGAAAACCATCTGCAAGAAGCACTTAACCAGACAAGCAAAGAGTCCTACCGTAAAGCCGTAGCCCAAGATGAGGTAAACGGCGGGTGGAATTACCTAACGCAGCATCCAAGTTTTATTGGACAAGTTGCTAAACGCTACGAAACCATCCTTGGTAACTCGACTGGTCCTGCTCGTATGAGCAGAATTGCTAACAAACGGGACCAAGCAATTGCACAGTTGACTGACCCCGGTTCAGTTAGTGGTCAGTGGAATAAAGACCTTGCTCCCGCTAATCTTGTACTGGATGAACCTGAGGCTGCTATTCAGGCCACCCCGGTGCAGGTCACTGCTGTTCTGAACGAAGAGATCTTGCGTCGTGGCGGTACGCCCATCACCAATCCAGAACAACTGGAAGCATACATCCTTAAGTTGGAAGCCAACGAAGAGGAAATGACCAGTGCGTTCTCCACGCAGATGATCACCAACTACTACCGCAGTGCCCAGAATCTGGAGTCTGCCCTTAAGGAAGGGAACAGAGTCAAGATTGCAGAGGCACGCAACAAGATGTGGGATGCCGCTGTTCAGTTCGAGCGGCCCATTCTGACTGCGGCCCGTATGGCTGCTGCGGATGAGGCGTGGCTTACAGAGATTAACGGTACTGACACTCCAACTGAAAACTTCAGGCGACTGCTGGTCCGCACAGGACAAATGAGTTTCGAGCAGTTGACGAGGTACAGTGACTCAGCAAACAATCAGACACTTGGTGCCGTACTCCTGCGACTCAAGGGTAATCTGGAGTTTACTCAGGCTGATCTTGAGCGTAAGCAGGAACTGTTTAGCCAAGAATGGCAACAGGTTGAAGAGTTCAATGCCAAACTGGCTACCACCGAAGGTGAGCGAGAGTGGAACAAGGCTATTACTAAAGTCAAGATCAACGGTAAGTCTGAAGAACTTGACTACACTCTTCGTAACCGCATTACCCAGATGGGTGCCTATCCTGGGTTGACTGATGAAGAGTCTATTGAGAAGAACATTATGACTCTTAAGGACATGGGCTACATGTTCCACAAGGGTCAGAATGGTATTCGCATTGTGTCTGATATCTTGGGATCTACCCCGGAGGCTCACCAGTCGTCCGAAGAAGAAGTAAACAGGGCGTGGTTTGCCAATAAGTTTAAAGATCCCAACTCTAGTGTCTTCCGTAACGTGTTTGAAGCAGCCACTGAGATCGGGTACACTGCTCGCATATCTCCAATCTCTTCTGATACGCTGCGGTTTGCTAGGGATGTTGAACTTAAACTTGCGAAGCCTGTGTTCCCGGATGGTGCCAATCAGGCTGCCAAGTTGGCAACCAATAATCAGTACGATAACTGGTACGATGCGGCAGAGGCTGCACTCAGGTCGTTTACCGGTACCGATGGTACGCCAATGTTTGATCCTGATACTGATATTAAGCAATACTTTGGTAGCGGCAGGTTCTACTTTCAGTACCGATCAGAGTTTGACTCTAGTCCGGGCGGTGCGGTCCTCTTGCGTGAGCGTGTACCCGGCAGTAACGACAGAACTATTAAGAGTTGGACGTTCGACTACAGCCAACTCCAGCAGAAAGATCCCACTGTCTACGCTGGTCAGTCTCGCCGTGTTATCCCTGCACAGGTGGGTAATGAGAATCTTGCCGAGTTTACCAGAGGTATGCCGTCTGGTCCGCTACCGTAATAACAAGGAGACGTATGTCTACTCCCGATTATCTGCTGACTCCGGTTGGCACTGACTCCACCTTCTTCTCTCCCGCGAGAGTGGCGGAAGAAATTGTCACTAAGCAGGCGGGAGAAATTGACTGGAACGTCCAATACTTTGACAGAGACGGACTGGCAGCCCCCGTGGCTCCACGTATGACTGGTGGTGTACTCACTGCTGCCGGTCTGCGGACTCAGCGTGGGGCAGGCTACGTGGGTGACCGGTGGTATCTTGCTACCGGCACCCAGTGGCTGTCCGCTCTTACTGATCGCACCTACGGGTTTATCGGTGAGGTAAGCGGAGGCAATGTTCTTACCGCTGATGGTCCTGTCCCTCTATCTGAGGCTACGGCTAAGCAGGTGTGGGACACCGTGGACCCCAATACTAAACGTATCTACGAGCAGATGGGGCTGGACGAGGATCGTATCCTGCGGCAGACCAACAACGATCCCTACAAACTGAACAAGTTGCACCAAGAAGTGGTCGAGCGTAGTCGTGTAGACGCCATGCTTGAAGGTTACGCAGCAGATCACGGTTTCGCGTACACTGTGGCTGGTGGTCTTGCGTTCCTGGGTGATGTCATTACCGATCCTGCAAACATCTTTTCGCTGGGTACCGCTGGTGTGGTGTCTGTCAGCGGTAAGGCTGCGGCTAGGGTGGCGACTTCCCGTGTTGGCCGCACCCTTGGCCGTCTTGGCGGTAAAAGTTCGGTTGTTCGTGAACTCAGCAACAACCTATCTACTAAGTTTTCTCGTATGGCCCAGCGGTTCAACGAGGGGCGTATTATCGAGGGTCTGGTAGAGGCAGGTGTTCCTATTCAGGACGCATGGGCTCGCCGTGTGCTGGTAGGTACGACTACCCTCAGCAACATGGGCCAGGATCTTGCCCTCCAGTATGCCGAGCATGAAACAAACATTCGGTTTGGTCTTGTAGAAGAGGATGATGACTTTAGGGTTAGCCTTGGCCGTCTGGGAGCCAGCGGTCTGTTTGCCTTTGCCTTGTCTTCTCTAGTGTCTAGGGCAATGGGACGACCCATTCACCACAACGTGTCTGAGTACATGTTGCACAATAAGAACACCGCAGTGAGTGAGCACCTCCAGAGCATGATTAACTCTGGTCGTATCACCCCCGACGATGCTCTTGATCCTCAGTTGGTCGGTGACATGGAGAAGGCGTACAACGTCCTCCGTGCTACACGCAGTGGTGGTGACTACGACTCCAACGTGGCTCTCATCCAGAACTCCATGCTTGGTAAGACACCAAAGGGTATGGAACTACTGACAAACTACATCGCCCGTGTTCCTAGCAAGGCAGAACTGGAAGAGTTCATCAACACCAAGTTCTTCGGCATGGCTATGGAAGAGGCCGGGGATCTCGACCAGTTTATGCGTATGCTTGATGGTGACATGGATGAACTGTTCAGCAAACTACCGGATACGGCGTGGTCCCAGGCTAAGAAGGCTGAGGTTGAAGCCCGTGCAGAATATCTGGACGCACTGAATCCTGTCAAGAAGGTCTTTGTCCGTCCGTTTACTCAGGCTGACTTTAGCGATAAGTCTATTGTCGAAATCAAACCCAAGAAGGGTGACGCTTACGAGGGTAAGATCATCTCTGCTAAGGCGAAGCGACAGAAGATCAAGGGCGGTGGTACCTACCTTCAGTGGAGTCTTGAAGTTCAGAAGCTGGATGGTACTACTGTCAAGGCTACCGGCGGTACTGTCCGACAGGTTACACTGGAAGATGGTACTGTTATCCAGCGTGGTAAGCAGGGTAGCGAGCGTGAGCTTACTCAGGTTGAGCGTGTGGCCGAGGCCAATAAGAAACTGGTCAAGGCTCAGGAGGCTGTAGACAAAGCCAAGCAATCTTTGCAACTTGGGGATGTGGAAGAAGTTACCGACCCTAAGATCAAGGAATGGTTGAGTACCGACTTCCAGACTTCACGGGTGGTCCATCTCCGAGAAGACAAAGGTAAGATGGCTAAGCGTGCGGCCCGTGTTGTGGCAGAGCATGTCAATAGTAGTGATACTCTTGGGTACCGGGCTACTGGTCTTCTGCTGGACGGATTCCGTAAGTTGACTTGGTTTATGAACACCGAGGATGCCAACAAGATCGTCAGTAATATCAAGAAGAAGAAGGAACTTACTGGATTTCGTAAGTTGTATCTGACTCTGACTTCGATGATTGACGACAACGGTTTGTCTGCCTATGTCGTTCGACCCGATGGTACTGCGGTTGAAACTGCGTACATGCGGTCCAAGAAGATCCAAGGTGTTCGTGCTCGGCTGATGCAGGAGATCGAAAAGCACCTCGGTGAAACCACCCAGAGTAATCTGGCAGAGCATGAGGCTGTTGGTGTGGATGTTATGTCTGCGTTGGCAAACAACACCCCATTCCCCACCCCAGAAGCGGCAGCCATTGGTGCCGCTATGCGTAACTACATGGACAACATGGGCATCCGTGCTACCCGTGCGGGTGTGCTGCCTAACCTGATCGAGAACTTCCTTCCGGTCAAGATCAAAGATCGAGTCATGCTGGGTAAGAACCTTGACAAACTGTCTGACATTCTTGTGGACGGCAGTCATGGTGGTGCTTGGCGAGGGTGGATTAAACAATACGAGCCGAACAATGACGGAGATGCCCCGCTGTATCGTGCTGCGTTGTTTAAGGCCAGAATCATTGCTGACCCTGAAGGTAACAATCTGGCAGATGGTCTTAAAGGTACCTACGACAGGGTTCCTACCCGTCTCAATGAACTTACTCCAGATGATCAGGACTCCTACATGGCTGCCCTGCGTCCTGAACTAAAGAAGGCTGCCCATGAGGCCCTCGCCAAGAGGGCACAGGGAGTCAACATTGACGATATCCCTGACGCTGACTTGACTACCAATCTGTATGAGGATGCTGCGGCTCTCCGTAAGATTGAACAGGAGTTCTGGTACTCAGATGCTGTCTTAAAGAACAAAGACTTTAAGGGTCTTCTGGATACTAACCTGAATCACCTGACTTACGACTACGAACGAGGCATTGGCTACCAGATTGCATTGCAAGAGACTCTGGCAGAGACGTTTGGTGAGCCTGTTCGTTGGCAGGACGCTGTTCGTGTGTTGCAGGAGATGGCTGCTGGGGATGCTGACGCGGAGAAACTGGTCGCCAATCTTAAGAAGTTGGAACAGATTGCTGCTAACCGCGTTAGTCCTACGAACCGTAGTGACATTCTTGACTTCCTGAGTTCGTTTGCCCGTACGGTTACCTTTTCCTCTGTCCCTGTGACTATTGCAGCGACCGAAGGTAGTGTGGCACTGGCCCGTGCTATTGGTACCGGTAACATCCGGTCTATGACCCGTGCTATGAAGATCCTGTTCCAGACTATTGACCGTGACATGCTCCGCAGGTTTGGCTTTGCTGCCGATCTGGAGTATGACGACAGCCGTATCTACGGTATGGTGGATGCGATTGATAGCCAGAAGAATAGCAGGGCTACCGTTACCATGCGGAAGATTGAGGATGCGACACGGAAGTTCGGTACGGAAATGCTGATGACCCGTCGTCTCAAGTCCATGCACTTCTACATGTCCTCTGGCCTGCTGGATAACCATAGGACAGACCTTAGCCGTCTGTCTGTACTCAACCAGAGGTTTGACAGGTCTACGAAGGAAGGCAACCGTGCGTTCCTTGCAGCGGCCCGACAAGCCGGTGTACGGCCCGACAAGGCACAGATGATGGTAGAGGCCGGAATCACTTCTCCTAAGCGTCTAGCGGCGGCTCAGGAGTTCCTGAAGCTCGATCCTGACATCCTTGCCAAGGTGCCTGAAATGGAGCGTAGGCTTTACGAACTTCCGACACAGTTCCAGGCAGATGCTAGGGAGTTGATTGACGGACTGACCAACATTGGTGTCAAGGACGCGGAGTCATTCGTTACCTCTGTTTCGCCTAACAGCATCCGTAGGTCTGACGACGCTTTGGCTAATGCTGCCTTCATGTTCATCTCGTTCCCCACCGCCTTTGTCCAGCGTACTCTTACGCGGGCTATGGCTGCTCAGGGTATCAGCAACTGGAAGGGATTTACCTACTTGGGTATCTACCTGTTTGGTGAGCTGATGTCTAACGCTTTTCGACGAGTCCTCTACAACGGCGACAAGTGGGAAGATATTATCCAAGAGTTGGAAGAAGATCCTTTGCTGAAGGCTGGAGAGGCGTTTATTCGTGCTCCTCTGTTTGGTCCGTGGAATATTGTTCCTGCCACGGCTATCAGCATGTTTACCGGTGCCCGTAGTTATGATCCTATGGGATCTGCGGCACTCAGCCGAGGCATTAATGCGGTAAAGTCTGCGTTTAAACTTGGACAACAGATAGCTGATCCTGATGCGGACATTGAGAGTGAATCTCTTAACCGAGTTCTTAACGTAATTCCCGGTGCCAACATGTGGTGGCTGAGGATGCCATTTATGTTGCGACATTTCAGTGGGTTTGCTGATCCTGTGGATCTTCTGCTTGACCAGTATGATCCTCAGCCTACCCCTGAAATTAACCTGCCTGTTGTAGACGTTGACAACAGTGTACCATTCGGGATTCAGAACGCCCCTAGTAACTTCTCGTTTGTTCCTACCTTCAACCTTGGTTCACTCCCTGAGCCTACGTTGGACATTGACCCCGACCTGAGTAACTTTGGTCAGGCTGCTCCTATGCAGACTTCATCCAACCTTCCGAGTCTGAACCAGATTATGCAGGACTCTCGTAGCCCACTGCAACAGACTCAGTCTGGAGTGTCAGACATTCTGGATTACGACATTGACCTCGACGACACGGACATCTTCTAAAGGATAACACATGGCTCTTAGTAGAGTAACCTACACAGGGAATGGGTCACAGGTGGACTTTCCGTTTGCCTTTGACCTGATTCCTGACGATGAAATTGCTTGGTCTAACCAGATCAAGGTGTATGTAAACGGTGTGTTGCAGACGTTTACCACTGACTATTCTATTGTCGCATCCCCTAGCAAGGTGACGTTTGTAGCTGCACCTGCTAACGGTACGATTGTTACCGTGGCACGGGAGACTCAGAACACCTCCCGTTATGTTGACTATGTAGACAACAGTGTGACGGATGAGGATGTGTTCAACCGGGACAGCAACCAGTTGTTCTACCTTATCCAAGAAAATCTGGATGATCTCGAAGATGCAATGATCAAGGATGTCTCTGGTGCGTACTGGGCAGGACAGGGACTGGAGGTAAAGAACGCCTCCGCAGGTACCAGTGGTAACAGTCTAGTTACTGTGTCGCAGATGAACGCTGCGGTAGCTGGGCTCAACATCTCTGAGATTGATAACCTTGACACTTGGGTGTTTAGTGGTGACGGTAGCACTACCGACTTTGTGTTGACCGATGCTCCTTCTGGCCTGACGGTTGCCAAGCAGTTGTTTGTCTCTGTCTCTGGTGTGGATCAGAGGCCGGATGACAACGAAGTGGACCCGGTGGTGACGCTAGACTACGATCTGGATGTCACCGGTGCTATCCGTACCCTACAGTTTAACACCGCTCCCCCTACCGGTACAGACAACATCCTTGTCCGTACTGTTTCTGGTTCAGTAGTTGCGTCCTCCTTGCCTGACGGCAGTATCACTAGTGATATGATTCAGGACGGACAGATTGACAACGATCATCTCAAGATGGCATCCGGCGTAGACCGTCGTTTGCTTATTGTAGATGCAAATGGTAATGTGGATGTACGGCTGGGCGTGGCTGGTGATATTGTAGATTTTAACGATGCGGTGGACTTACGTCGCCTTAACAATCTGAATATTCCTACTGCCAACTACAACATGAATACCTATAAGTTGACCAATCTTGGGACACCTTCGGCATCTGGAGACTCGGCCAACAAAGGTTATGTAGATGCAGCAGAGGCTCGTCTACAGTCACAGATCACTGGTAATCAGTTTTCTATTGGTACAATGACAATTTCAAACAACGGTGATGGCACTAGTTCAGGATCATACACCGCTTCGTTTACCGTAAAATTGTTCATGTTTATGGTTTCGCCTAGCGGCAGTGGCGATTACCTTGTGCCTCTCTTTGGCACTGGCTATGTACACGATATTGATGGAACAAATACCGCTACGTGGGCATCAGGTACTGGAAGTACAGTCAATGTTTCACTGAACTATGGGACGTCCGGCACAGTGCGGTGTATTGCCTTTGGAAATGGAAGTTAAGGATAGCCCATGACACAGCAAGTTTCTCAAGACATGATGAATAACCGAAACGTTATTCACTACGAGATTGCCTCTCTAGCAGCAGGAAACACCTACTACTTCCGCCCACTTCTGTCTGCTCCCTCTAACATGCGGATCACCGGATTCCGACATGTCTGTGCTACGTTTGAAACCAGCGACAATCCTACTGTGTCGTTGCAAGTTGGGGCACCGGGTTCGTGGACTACGGTGAGTCTTACCGGTGGCGACGACAGTCCGGCTATGCTGGCAACGTTTGAAAACGAAACTACAGATAGTGACGGTACTACCTTCAGCAGTTCTACCTCTGACTATGTCGCTCTCAACGAATCTCTACAGATTGTGATTGACTACACCGCAGCCGCTACAGATCCTGCTACCGGTCTGGTCATTGAGATCTATCTGGAGACACTGTAATGTGGATTCTGGTTATTCAGTACGGTTCAGAAACTGTGGATAATGGAGGTGGTGGTGACCCCGGAGACGATGGCGGAGACACCGGAGGTGCTACCATCTCTACAGATCCTGCTTTGGATTACACGGATGGGCTGAATCCTGGTCCTCCGTTCGTTGGCTGAGGTGTAAACATGGAACAACTACTGGTAGACTTTGCCCAGACACTGGTAGCAATAGGCGTGGCGTACGGCCTAATGACAAGAATCCGTGGGGATGTCAAGAAAGAAATTGACAAGAACAGATCCTATACGGAAGCACAGGTGGTGCGGGCAAACGGTCTACCACTAGCCCTGATAGACTCCTCGCCTATTCCCAAGTGGGCCAAGTCGGTTGACGGTCGTATGAAACTGATCAATCGTGCGTATGAAGAAACCTTCAAGATCAAGTCAGAAGAATATGTTGGACGGTACGACCACGAAGTGTGGCCTAAGTATGTTGCGTTGGCCTTTGCGGCACATGATCGAGAGGTACTAGCCAGCGGTAAGGTTGTCGAGTTTATCGAGCGTGTCCCTAAAGATCCTAAAGATCCTGACTCCGAAACAATAGACCTGTGGGTTCAGAAGCATCCTATCTGGGACGCATCCAGAACAGAGATCGTTGCTATCGGTGGTCGCTGTATGGACATGGAACTTTTTCGGAAGTTTGAAAGAGGCATGGTCAGGCTAGAAACAGAACACACACAGGAGTTTGTAAATGGTATTTCACTTGGCCCAACTGCTAAGGGCAGTCAAGAGGACAGCGGTTAACGTAGTCCAGAAGGTTGTCCGTAGAAAGGATACACAATGAGTAACGCATGTTATACGGTAGCAGATACCTTGCGGGGGATTGACTGATGGCAAGCGGAGACGTGACCAGCCCGGCCATCGCGGCCAATGGCACCGAGATCACCTTTACCGTGGACAGCCTGACCGGGGCATCCGTGACCACGTCGGTTGGCGACGAGATGGGCACCATCGACTGCACCGACGAGGTCAACGGCACGACCAGCACGGGCAGCCGTACCGGCATCCGGGTGTTCTACCGATCGGCCAGCGGAACGACGGTCACGGGCTACCTGGAAGAACCGATCCACGACGACACCACTTCCGTCACGCTGGACATGGACGCGGGAGCGGTCACGGACGGCAGCGTGTCCAGCAACGCGGTGAGTGGGGCCAGCGTCACGAACAACAGCACGCTCGACTATCCAGAGGCCGTGTGCCTGATGGTGTCGCCTCGCATCAGCTACACGCAGGGCGAGGGGTTCTACGTTGACGTGGTGGCCGGTGGCCGCGTCTACAACGGGCACGAGGGGGAGCTTGGTCTTGCAAAGGTGTCCGTGACCGTCACCGACAACTGGGGCGGCAGCGGCACAGCTGTAACCAAGGAAGCCACAAGCCTGACGACGGTGGACCGCGCCGGAAGCAACGGTGCATACGAGAAGGAAGTGCTGTTTCGTGTCGGGCCGTTCGATCCGACAAACGGCGGCGATTGGACGACTGCGGCGACGACTGGTCTGGCGTCTATCACGGCGTCGGCTTACCCAAAGATTGGGGACGCGGACAGCGTCACGACCGACCCGCACACGCACTACATCTACCTCGACCCGGCCGCGGCGTACGAGTTCCGGCACGCGGTCGTCGATCCAACAAACGGCGACGATGCTACCGGGCGTGTGGCGACAGGTGACGGCGGGTACTACGCAGGGACGGACAGTGTTGACGCGACGGCGGCGGCAAACCCGTATGCCGATCTGCACACGGCCATTAGCGAGATGCAGCGAGGGGATGGCACAACCGCTGCACCCGCGCACGGGACCGCGTCTTGGTGCGTGGCGTATATCGTGGAAGATGACCACCTTCTTGGAACGGAAACTTACGGAGAAAGATCGGACACAAGCCTCGGCCCGGTCATTGTCACGCGGCTGCCGTCTGCCACAAAGGCAAACGCCAGAATCACCGGCTCCGCAGACAACGACGGACTGCGTACCGCTATCCTGAAACTCGACGACCTGACGGTGCAGTTTGACGCGACTAGCACGCTTCGCACGGGCGCACCACAGGCTGGCACTACCGGGCCAGCTGGCACCGACAACTGGCTGATCTTTGAGAACGTAGATATTATTGGGCCGGGCCGCACGGCCTCTATGGCGGCAGTCCCGTTCGGTAACTTCGAATATATTGAGGCAAGGGACAGCAAGGTATCGGCGTGCCAGACATCTACCACATTCGACCGGCACCGTTCGTGCACGTTTTCGAATAACGCGAACGACATTAATCAGGTTACCGCTGGCAGCAGCGTTTTGCAGTTCAACACGCTAGGTGAGGACATTGACTCCACGAGCACCGGGACACACTGCGACACGCTTCAGATCCGCGAGGCGCAGACGAGTGCCGACGCGATCCAGTGGCAATGTCTGTTTCGTAATCTCACCGGCGTGCAGGCACCAATTTTTTGCAACGGGTCGGGCGCAACGCCGACACTGCTGAGTCGGTTTCTTCAGTTCGGGACCATTTCTGAGCCCAACGCAGGCGCGGAAAAAGCACAGATTGACGATCTACAAATGTCGTCTTGTTACTTCTACGCATCTTCGTGGCTTGATGAACTCGCTTTGTCCGACAACGACCTCGAAACGACTATGTCAAACTGTCTGTTTCGTGGTGTGTTCAACGACTCCATCACGGAGTCGCTCGGCATCGACGTAAACATCACCGCGTCGTACTGGGTTGACTGCTACCAAAGCACGCTCGGGACACTGGGCACAGACGGCATCCGCATCGGTGGAGGCAGCGGCACGGCGGCGTCCACGCTGTTTGTCGATACGGATACAACGTACCAGCCCGCCACGGGCGAGGCACTGGCGGGGGCGATTGCTACCCGGTTCGTCACCTACGCGGCAGATGGTTCGCCAGTGCCACCGACCAACGCGGCAATCGGTGCGTTGCAAGGGGTCACGGCGGCACCGTCACCCGGCCTTGCACCAGCAGGCGCGACCGGGGCCTACGCCTACGCGGGCGAACGGTTTGTCTACATTGTCTTCGACGCGGGCATCACCTACACGGAGCCTGGCGGGTTCTTCATCTACCCGGTAACGGTCAGCAAGCCGGGTGGGACACCGGAGGCTGTCAACAGCCTGGAAGTCGTCGGCGGCAACACGCTGAAGATCGGATTCACAGGCGACACCCCGGCTATCGGTGACAGCAACTGGAGAGTGACGCTGAACAACAGCAGCGGATACATCACGACCACCAGCAACGGGGCACCCGTGGCGAACTTCACAGACCTTGCGGTGGGTATCACTTCACCCAGTAGTGGTGGATACAACGACGGGGCTATTATCATGAGTATGCTGTTGAACAAACGTCGTCGCAGGCGTTGGTAAGGAGTCTATGATCAGGTCATTCTACTCATGGACTCGCTTTGTCAACCAAGGCGGTCGTAGTTCTGGACAGGTAGATCAGCGATGGGATACAAGTTATTTAAAGTTCTGTCGTGGTGTCTACGAGTTTCAGTTCAACCTTGGTCTGGATGAAGATGATCCAGAAGATTCTGTCAGCTATCAGGGTGTTACTTACACACCCGAAGACGTGGACTACGATGCTCCTGCGGCACTGCCGTTTAGCCGTGGGTCGTATCCCATTATTCTAGATGTCCTAGACAGGACAACAAGTCGGCAGTACAACGGAGAAAACTGGGGTGAAAATTACCCTGTGTTTCTCAATCTTGAGATGGGCTCCACCGCTATTGCTCTGAATCCAGATGCGGCTAACTACAATGATCGTCTTGCTGCCAGCAGGCACATCGCTAGAGTTAAAGGTGACTGGGAAGCCTTGCGTGGGAAGACTGCGTTGTTTGCCTACCCTAACCAGATCCATACGTTTGATACAAACGATTGTACTTACGAGCACATGGCTACGGCATGGGTGGAGCAGGGCATGTTTCCCTATGTCTGCGTGTCCTGCACGACAGACTCTCTGGATACCACACTAGCCAATCTGGAACAGACAGAACAGGCATGGGTTGGGATGCTGGAGGCATGGGCCAGTATGGGCATCGTGTCTACTCCTACTTTGCTTATCTTTGGCAATCCCGCTGCTGCTAGTCTGTCTGACGGCTCTGTCTGGAGAGCGTATCTGGCGGAGGCTGAAAAGGTCTGTAAAAGGCTGAACGCTGGATTGTTTGGTTGGGGAGACGGTGGTGATACACTTAGTTTTCAAACCTCCGGTATTCAGGACCGTATTGCTGAGTTTAACGCTGTAGCCAGACGTTTGGCTGTTCAGTCACTGGACACTGTTGATCCGACAATTGGAATATTGGCTGATGACATGGGGCGTTTACCTAAGAGGAAACTGTATGAAGATTCGTAATCTGTTGATTCTACTGGTACTTATGGTGCTGCTGGTTGGCTGCACGGGTGCCGAAGTGCGTGGGGTGTCCAACAACATTGCCACCTACGAGCAGGAGATCACCCGTGTGGAGGATCTGTTGCAGAAGGTGGATGAGATTCTGGATAACCCCGCTGTGCCTGATAGCGTTAAGCAGGACGCTGCTGAGGTGAAGGTACGGCTGGATGCCTACCTCGACCGTATGGAGTCCGAACTTCCCCTGCTGCGTGAGCGGCTGGCTACTCTGGAGTTGAGCGAAGGTGAGTCAGTTGGAAATGCTCTACTGGCAATTGGAGAGGTCGGTACTACTGTGGGGGCGATCTTCGGAGGCCCCTACGCTCCTGTTGCTGTTGGCCTCTCTGGTCTGCTGGGAGTTATTGGTGGATGGCTTAACGGACGTAAGAAGGGTGTGGACATCGCTCTCGAAACGATCGAGAACGCCGAAATCCCCGTCACCATGACCAAGGATATCCTGGCCCAGCAGGAGATCATCCGTAAGGGTGATAAGGCTGTGGCTCAGGGTGTGGCCCGTCTGGTGGCTAAGCAGGGAATCGGTAAGTAAAAATACTGACATCCTCTCAGACGCCCTAGGATCGCCTCTCAGGCGTTTTAGCCTTTTCTGGGGTTCGGACCCCAGTTGACTGCTGAAAGCCCGTACAGGGCATCCTAGAGGCTCTGAGAGGGTATCTAGCAAGGAGAACGATATGACCAAGGCTGAGAAAGTCTTTGCTTCCTTCTGTGAGTATATCTGCCAGCGTCTGGATGGGGACGAGACTCTGGACCCTAAGGAACTGGAGCAGATTGTCAAGTTTCTAAAGGACCAAGGTATCCAAGAGCCTGCGGACATCCCTGAGTCAGACATTAACCCCACCCTGCTGAAGGCGGCTAAGCACCTCCGTATGCAGGTGGCGGAGGGGTAGGTAATCCTACCTATTGCTCTCAGAGGCTCTAGGATCGTCTGTAAGCGATTCTAGGGTCTACTGGGGTCCGTAGTCCTATTATGTCCCAGAAGCTCTTAGCGGGGCTTCTAGGGGCCTTAAAACGAATGCTGGAGGAATTATGACTGAAGCCGAGATTCAAAAAGCCATGAAAGAAGATTTCGCTTTTTTCATGCACTTGATATGGGACTGTCTGAATATTGAACCCCACCCTATCCAGATTGAGACAGCCCGGTGGATTCAGAACGCTGGGGAACGCAGGGCACTGTTTGCTATGCGGAACTTCGGGAAGACGCTGTTGATCGCTGCCCTGATCTGCTGGTACTTTAAGCGGAACCCCAATGCCACCGTGCTGGTGCAGGCGGGTACGCAGTTGCACGCTACCAAGATCGTGGGGTTCGTAAAGAAGTTGATTGAGTCCAGTCCGTATCTGGCTGAGATGAGGCCGGATGGGGACGACCTGTGGGGACAGTTGCGGCTAGTGTTGAGTAACCGTACGTATGCGGATAAGGACCCCAGTCTGGCTGCGTACGGTCTGGCCAGCATGGTGACCGGTAGTCACGTAGACCACATTATCGCTGACGATCTGGAGACACCGGAGAACAGTCGGACGGTGGAGGCTCGGGACAAGATCAAGGAGAAGATCTACGAGTACGAGGACGTGGTGAACCCCGGTGGGACCATCACCGTTATCGGCACCTTCCAGAGTGTGGAGGCTGTGCTGGTGGATGTGGTGAAGGACATGGGGTACAACGGTATCCGTATTCCCGCACAGTATCCAGATCCTACGGAGGATGACGGGAGTGGTGTCGGGTGTATGTGGATCTTGGCTCCGTGGCTCAGGGATGCACTGGAGAGTGGTCAGGCTGTGCCTGGGGACGCTACCTATCCTGAGCGTTGGCCTATCGAGAAGTTGCTGGAGGTGAAGGCTCTCAGTCCCAGCCGGTACCAGTTGCAGCGTATGCTGGATCCTACGCTGTCGGATGAGGGTAGGTTCCCGTTAAAACTGCGGGACATTATCGTGCATAACGTGGACCCGGATGTTGGGCCTAAGCGGATTGTGTACGCGAATGTGAAGGCACTACAGGGGATGGAGTCACCGGGTATCGGTAACGATCGGTACTATGAGCATGGCTTTGTCTCACCGGAGTGGGAATCCTACACGGACAAGGTGATGTGGGTGGACCCGGCTGGACGAGGGAAGGATGAGGTTGGGTACGCGGTAGGGTACATGCTGGATGGTCTTATCCGGGTTCCTGCCTGGGGTGGACTGGACGGTGGGTACGATGGGGCTACCCTGCGGAAGTTGGCACAGATTGCTGAACGCTGTAAGGTGAACAGGATTGTTGTGGAGCCTGACTATGGTGACGGTATGTACACCACTCACTTGGCTAGGGTGGTGAACGAAGAACTGGGGTTGGGTATCGGTGTGGAGGACGCACCCAAGGCTGCTAAGCGTGGGAGTAAGGAACCGTGGATCTGTGACGTACTGGAACCTGTGTTGACCAGTCACCGGTTGGTTATCGACCCCCTGTGTCTGAAGGATGTGGAGTCTGCGTACCAGTTGACCCATGTCACCAGGGATAGGGGATGCCTGAGGCACGATGACCGGATTGAATCTCTGGCTGGTGTGTGTAGCCTGTTCACCGGACACATGTTCAGGGATCTGGACAAGATGCAACTGGAGCAGGAACAGAAACGGAAGGAAGATGAACTGGCAGCGTGGGATAGAGAGGCTCACGGTAGGACACGGAGGAAGGACAATTATCTGAGTAGAACTACGGTACATAGGGGTAAGAAGAGGTCTAGTTGGAGGAGGTTGTAAGTGACTGTGGGTAAATGCTTTACGTCTGTTGGATAACTATAGGAGAAAGGGCCTAAGTATCCCCCCCCCCCGGTCAGATTATTCACAATGACTACTACTACATATGTCTACTACAATAGTGTCAGATGTCTATACCTAGGGGAAGGGGTCTGGGGAAACCCAAGGCACCACAAATAGTGTCTAGTGTCAAATGTCGAGCCTGTAGCCACCATATGTGGTAACACCTCCTAGATTTTACATCCGGCACATTACGTCGTGTCAAATTTACATCCGGCACATTATGGCGGGATACTGAACTAAAAGCAACCCACCTGCCCCCCCATAGCCCCACCCGATACTGGGGGGTCTCCAGGCTATAGCATCTGTGCTATACTTTGGAGACCCCCCGATTTCGGTGGGTGGTCGGATGGTCCCTCGTTTGGGTACGGGTGTCCCGATTGTGGGGGGTGATAGGATGGTCCCCGATAGTGGTTACCCTATAGTGGTTACCCTAAAATTGGGGGTTGCTATTTGTCCGATTGCAATTGAGACTCAGTCTCAAGTGTGGAATCTGTCGGATTTTCTTGTCGGATTGCGTGAGTGTGGACGGTGGGCTGCGTTTGAATGGTAGGGACGGATGAGCCGGACCCGATAGGAGGCTTCACCGATGGCACGCATGATCCGGATATGTCGTAAAAAAATCCTACGGGCTGCGTGAGTGAAAACTCACCGTCCCGTTTAGATAGTGGGGCGAGTGTATCGTCCCGATAGGACCCGATAGGAAAGGATAGGAAAATGCCCACTAAGATTGAATCGTGCAATGGTAAGGATCTGGCAAACGTCGCGGCGTTTGCGGCAGCAAAGGCGACCTATGCAAAGGTCGGGGAAAAGGTCAGTCCGGAAGTTATTGGTTCCCTAAACTGGCTAGGCTACGATTTCAAGGGATATACCGACAAGGGAGCACCGAGCGTGGGTAAAGGCAATGCCGAATACCCTATCGGTTCCTTTGTGTACGCTCTGCATGCCGCTTGCAAGGCGGAACCGGACCTTAAGTCTAAGGTCTATGGTGTCCGGATTCAGTGCTCAGACGGGTACGAACGGCACGCCGGGCAGATCATTGATGCCAAGGTCGGTGGAGCAACGCGTTGGGTCCCGATCGGCGGCAACGATTAACCATCAGCTACCATCGGTAGAAATACCGAGGGTAGCATTACGGGCGGACGACTGCCCGATCCCGATAGACTCCCCGAAACTGGGCCGAATGTCCCGGAATTGGGTAGGCTAGACGGATGCAAAGTCTATCGACATATGGCGACCGTGCCGATGCTAGGCTATACGCTTGTGTCAGCGTCCCGAGACTGGGCCATCCGGATTGTTCGGATGTCCCGAGACTGGGCCGGAGCGTAGCAGACTAGCGGGACCACCGAACCGGAGACTTATTCCCGATTCCCTCCGGCGGGCATGGTAATCTAGCGTTGCCGATGCGAATTCCCTGTACAGGGTAGATCTGGCCGTGGATCTAGGGTAGTTGCCGATGACCGGGCCGGGGCGATCCGTAGCAGGACCATCCCCCGAATGATTCGGATTCGGTGACAGCGTACCGATGCAACGCAAGCGTCACACGGTCGAGAATCGTTTCATTAACCATTAACCTATCCTGCGTAGAAATACACAGGGTAGTTTTCCAGGCCCCCGAATGTCGGGGCTATCGTTGTGTCAACAGTCCGGAGTTACCATGCAACCTGTCAAGTACAACCCGCCGAGGATCGGTCCCCGGAACCCATGCCAGCCTCTCATCTGGTCCCGATACGATTATCAGGGACATGGCGAGCTTCACAGTCCGAGGGTACAGCCTGGCGGTCCCTCTCCACAGCCTGTGCACGACACGCCCGATCGTGTCCGGGTGAGCAAGGCGGATGCCCGCAAGCGTTACCAGCGGGGTGTGCAGACCTACCATGCCGATGGTATGTCACCCAGAGACAAGGCGATCCAGGCCTACCGCGATCGCAACAAGTAACCTGAAAGCCTTATCCAAGGCGTAACCAGCGAAAGGACATCACATGAAGGTGCAGAAGATTGTGTGCGGAACCACGCATGAAATGGTCACCGTATGCCAGACTTTGTGGATTGTCGGCCTAAAATTTAAGGCCGAACGGGACGGTAACAACTGGGTTATCGAAATTCTCTTGAAGGTGCAGAAGATTGTGTGCGGAACCACGCATGAAATGGTCACCGTATGCCAGACTTTGTGGATTGTCGGCCTGGAATTTAAGGCCGAACGGGATGGTGACAACTGGATTATCGCAATTCTCTAAACAGACAGACACCCAAACCAAGGACTACCATAGGGAAACCTATGTTAGTCCATTACCCCGCAGTGGTCGGGGTTTTCTTATGTCCGAGCAGGAGTAAACAGATGAACCTAAACAACATGCCTCGTCTCCTTGATCACATCCACAAAGGACACGCAGTCAGCGTCACCAACGATGACCTGTTGATGATGGAAGACTTCCTGTCTAATGAGGACTGGCAAGACATCCGTGTCGCCAACGATCACGACGGAGGTCTGGTGGCGTGGACAGTCGGTACACCGCCCGACTACAAGGAAGAACTGGTAGACGCCGGGTTCGTGCGTACATGGGCCCGACCTGGAACCTGCACCCTGTAAGGAGTAAACAAATGCATATCGGAAGTATCATCCCCGCGTACGGTCGTGACTATCGTAACCAGAAGGATGCCAAGCAGGCATGGGCGGATGGTAAAGACTTTATCATCCAGAATTTCTTCAGTCCTGACGATGGGCGTTATGTCAGTATCAATGACATCGGACCAGACGACACCGCCGAACTCCGGTACTCCAACCTGAGCAAGGTCATCATTGTGAAGGGTAAGAAATGAACAGACCAGACGGATGGTATGTCTATCTCCTAACTCAAGACGACAGGTGGATGCCAGCACTGTGGTTCCCAGACAGGGTAGGAGTAGAGAACGGACGCAACCAAGCCAGGGCTATGGGTTTCACTTGCATGATCATGCAGGGCCCTAAGCCTCTCACCATGCAGTAAGG
>Ga0099850_1000045_pt1 | contig 43669 bp, 36 predicted proteins | sample CB_VirMetaG_5_FD_79182 | JGI IMG/M metagenome (GOLD analysis project Ga0099850, IMG submission 79182) | Freshwater to marine saline gradient viral communities from Chesapeake Bay - CB_1508_1D Viral MetaG | ecosystem: Environmental > Aquatic > Marine > Coastal | place: USA: Chesapeake Bay... | reverse complement strand
TACAAGAGCTCCAGATACAACAAACTCGTTAATATCTCCTTCTTTTACTTTAGAAGCTAGTTTTTCTAATTCAGGAATATCTTTCTTAATATCTTCTAACTCTTCTGAGTCAGCAGCTGTTGCTTTTACTTCACTAGCGCCTTTTTTTAATTGGTCGACAAACGTTTTCATTAATGCATCCATTGCCTTTTGCTCTGGCTCAGATAACTCTTCGCCTTCAGCTTCAAGTAAATGTGCTGGTGTTGATAATAATTCTTCAAATATTGCCTCTACACGTCTTTGAAATAATATTCCCTCTGCTAATGGCACTAGTTGTTTTTTCATTATTCTTCTTTTTTGTCGTCTTTACTAGTCTCATCTGCAGATACATAATTAGCATCTACCCAATTAAAAAATTTCTTTTTCATTTTTTCATTAGCAAAGTCAGCTGGGCTATTAATTTTAAATCTTTTCATTGCTTTTTGAAAAAACTTTTGATAGTCTTGGCCTGAATTAGCTAACTCATTAGCCTCATTAACCATACCATTAACGTCATAATATTTAGAAAGTGTCTCTCCGATATCTTCATATGCGGACTCTAGACGCTGTTGCAATGTATTCATTTCAGAAGCTGTTTTTTCAAAAATCTTATGCGCTTCTCCTAAATGTTTCATATGACGATTAACTGTGTTAGCATCAAACCAATCTTCAGTTTCTGATAGTGTTAAATGAGATGCTGCTTCAATTAATTCTCCTAAAAATCTTGAAGTCTCTAGTATATTATGGTTTCTATAAATATTACTAGAATGCTCAGCAAAACGATTTACGGCCTCTAAAAATGCTTTCTTTTCTTCAGAAGTCATTTTTACTTTTTGCTCAGACTCTTTTAAATTTATTAACGATGCTAATTTAATTGGTTTCATATCTTGTATTGTTTCTTTTAATTCGTGCATGTGCAATGCTGCCATGTATTTTTTTAGCGACTCTTTATTGCCTTTAGTACATCCCATTTTTTTGCCTCCGTCTTTTTTATAGACACAATATTGATCTCCTTCTTTACGGGCAAAATACGGCATTAGAATCTTCCTTTATATTTTCCGTCTATAAAAAATACAGTACCAATTTCTAATCCATTACTTCCACCTTTTGGGTGTTTATATGAAAAATTAAAGTTAAATGAATAACCTCCAATATGATCTCTTAACGGATATACTGATATGTCTAAATTTAATTCTTTAAACATATTTTTAAGTACTGGCGTTTTAATTTCTTTGTCTAATGACGTCGTATAATAAAGTGCATCAGAGCGTTTGCCACGTGATTCCAATGTAGGTATACCGGCATTGATGCCAGTCTGTTGCTTAAAGAAGGCCATAGCTCCTTTAAGAATTTGTTCTGACGGCTCTACTACCTCTTCACTTAAAATTGATTTAATTTCGGCTTCGATCAGTCTTCTTAATTGTTCTCTCTGATTCATTATTTTATTATTTAGGGGCGTACTTTGAAGGAGTCTTATCGATGTTTAATTTTGATCTATCAGATCCATCTCCTAAAGCGCCATTAACATTATATTTAGCTGGAATTTTGTCAATATTTAAATCTGAACGGTCAGAGTTAAATTGAGTTTGGCCAGCGTACGCGCTTTTCTTATTATTAAATGCGCTTGATTTGTATCTTTCTTCTAGGTTCATAATGTATATTATTTAATGTCAGTTAAAATATCAGTAATTAAACGATTTACTTTATCAAACTTATTACTAGCTAATTCTTTATTAACTGATTCATTCATTGGCTTTAAAAAAGCTCCGTGAGTTGATGGGTTTGATACGAAATCAAATGCTATAAGTTCGAAGTCGTCTTGCACTTCAACACTTCCTTCTCCTAATTGCTTAACAGATCCTAAACCTCTAGAAGAAATACCTAATTTAATTCCACACTTAAATAATTCTCTCAAGATATTACCTGAAGGGGTTGATAATATTTCTACCGTTCCTACTAGGTCATCTCCATTCCAATGCATTTCAGTAACATTATGAGATACATTGTTTAAGTTAACTACTGAACTATCTGGGTGGTCTAATTCTCCTAATGCACGTCTTTCTTTAATATTAACGTCGCTATATTTTTTTGCTTCACGCATCAATACTTCTTTAGGATATACTCTTCCGTTTTGGTTTTTAGCCTCGGCGCGCTGCAATACTCCTTTTACTACTAGGCGTCCGTTATTTTTTTCCATAGACTCATTAATCATTTCCGGAGAAATGTCAAAGGTAATGTAGTCTACTAATAATTTTTTGTTTTCCATGTTACAAATATAATTCTTTTGACAAACGCATAAAGGTAGATTCCGCTACTGTATTAGATTTTTTCTTTTTTGCTTTTTTATAACCTAACATCTCAACATTATCATTAGATAATTTGCCAAATGCATTCGGAGTTTCATATCCTCCTGCGCCTGCACTAGTAGACATTTCATTAATATCAAATTCATTCATCATGAAATCAAATACTTGATCTAAATATTCTTTAGCTCCTGTTAGATGATCGTCGGCCCAGTCATGCCCATTATTAAGAAGATTTTCTATTTGAGCTGGATCTTGTGACAATAACAACTCACACTGTCTATGTATTTGTTTTAAGTTACTAAAAAACATATAGTTACCTGCGCTATTGTCATCCAATGCGCCTTCTAATATTGGTTTCTGAAGCGATTTAAAATAACTCATATTATATTTTTTTAAGCTCTTTAATCAATTCGTGATAGCGAAGTAAACTTAAGATATGATTATCTTTAATTGTTTTCGCAGTAAGAACTTCATTTAATAAATTAGCAACCTCTGTTAATTTAATTTGCACTACTTGGTCTTCTACCGACTCAACAAATGGCTTAAGTTGCTTTTTAATACGTACAATTTCTTCAGATATAAACGACTTTAATTCAATGCCTTCTGAAACTGAATTAATGTATTGTCTCAATAAGTTTTTCTGACCTTCGTTTAAATTTGAATATTTAGTATTAAACTTATCTACTAATAATTTGTATGATAATAATCTAACTTCTTTATCTTGCTTAACAAACTCAGCCATTTCATTTACCACAGCTTGTTTTTTAAGATCTTTACGTACAATATGCTCTATAAGAGTATATCGGTTATTTACAGACTCTACAGGATTATCAGCTACTGAATATTCAAATAATTTATAAATAGCAGCTAATGGTTTGTAATTATTAACTTTTGATTTAAAAAAATCTTCTAAAATATAAGACTCTTTAATATCTTTGATTAAGTTATATTTTTGTCTATTAAGTGATGCTTGGTTTAATTGTAGTCTTGCTGCTATGGCCGCTTCTATTAAATGATTGGCTTTTTCTTCTTTATTAAATCTCTCTTTAACTAAGGTTTGATATAATGATAATTCTTTAGCCAATTCTGTACTTTTCGCAAAATACTTTTTGATAAGCGGTATAGCCTTTGAATCATTATTGTTCAAAGTATCGGAAGCTACTTGTCGAACCAACAGTTCAAAAAGTACTCCGGTATTTTTAAACTTTGAGTGCTTTAAATTTTTCATTCTAGGCTTATTGTTTCTTTAATAATAAATATGACGTCTTTGATCTTTTAAATTTCTTCTGGGAGGATATTCTCCTCATCCATTAAACTAGAACTTTCTGATAACAGTGATTGTTTATCTACCACTAATTTAGATAACCCGTATTTTTTAACTAAATCTACAGATTCATTACTTGTTGTTCTAGCATTTTTCCAAGCTACTCGACCAATTGGATCATATCCTCTAGGGTGATCATGACTATTATATTTAATTGGCTCTTCTGGACGTCCAGCACCAGGCCATCCGCCTTCTGGAACTTCTGGAGTATTTCTATTTTTTGACCTTTTATCATATTCTTTTTGTAGGTCCATATCGACAGATTCAAATGGGTTTCCTCCACCCTCTTCCTCTCCGCCTTCTTCTTCTTTTTTCTTTTGATTTTTTGGATCTGCAGGATCTTCCCCTTCTTCACTAATTTTAGTCAATCTAAAAGTATCTTTTTGATCTTTTATAATTTGCTTTTCTAATCCATCAATCTCATCATCGTTGAAATTAAAGATATTTTTAAAGATCCAATCTCTTGATATGATTTTTCCTTCAAGCATTGATTTTGCTAGATCAACTTTACTAGTATATAAAGTTAATTTTTCTTGTTCATAAATTGTCGATGGAGATGTCATTGACAATTCAAAATCTAATAACTCGGCATTCTCATATCCTTGTGAATATAAGTGAATAATTGCAATCTTATGTAATTCAGAAATAACAATTCGCTGAATTTTTTCAATGGTTCTAGCAAAGCGTACGTCTTCTGCTGCAAGCGTTGCTTTACCTGATAATCCTTCTTCATATCCTAAAAATGCTTTTGGCACTTTAAGGGCAGACATCATTCTATTTTTTAAGTATTCAATATCATCAATACCGGTAAATTCCATTCCAGCTAATGTATCAATTTCAGTACCACTTTGTCCTCCACGTACTGGCAGGAAATAATCTTCCAACATGTTTTGCATATTGAATTTAAGATTATATTCTCCAGTTTGTTGATCAACATATGGAGTCTTTCTCATTTGGTTAATAATACGTTGCATGTAATTATCAACCTCTGCAGGTGGAATGTTTCCTACGTCAATTTTAAAAATACGCTTTTCGGGAGCTCGCATAATACGATGAATTAACATCGCGTCTTCCATTAAAGTAAGTTGTTTCCAAACTTTACGCGCTGGTTCAATCATTGATTTACCGTATGGAAGAAAATTTGAGTCCGTTAAATTACGGAAGTGAGCAATTTCATAATTCTCAAACGTAATATTTCCGCCTCCTAATTGCTTAAACTGAACGTGATATGGATTAGTCGGATCTAAACCTTCTTCACGTACAATTTCATATGCAGATAATGGAACGACATTTACAATTCCAATTTCTTCTTGTATATCTAATTTCAAATATAAATCGCCATACTTACACATATTGCGAACCCATGGCCATAAATTAAATTCTACGTTTAAAATATCATAAAATAAGTTATGAAGTATTTTTTTAATGTTTTCGTTGTTGCTATTAATACGCAATACATCACCAAAATCGTCTTTCATAACTGTTTCGTCAGCATAAATGTCTAATGCCGAAGCAATAATTGAATCTTGGTCCATTACTTCATAATCCGTATATAATTCTGTTTTAGAAGAAAAGTAATTATAATTAGGATTATATGTATTTGTTGAATTGGTGTGTACCCCATGTAGTCTAGTAAATCTATCTACAAATTTAGAATTGTGAGCGTTACCAATAGATTGTAAATGATCGTTATCGACTACTCGAAGCTTATCTTTACCAACGCGGCGCACAACAACATTAGTATTGAAGAGACGTTTAAGTCGCCCATATAATGTTTTTTCAGCCATATAATTTCTTTAATTTAAAATAAATATCAATTTTTAATAGAAGCTGGTTATTTTATTAACCAAGTTAAATCTTCATCCATTCCGGTGTGTCCGGTGGGCATTGTCCACCCCGAATTTTTCATCATTCCGGCATTACTAGAATATGCACCTGCGGATGCACCGAAGTAATCTAATGTTTTTCTGTGCATTTCAATTCCTTGCTGTCGAAGCTTAAGCGCGGTATCTCTAATCCATAACGCTGTTGAAAATGACATAACAAGGTCATCATTATAACCGTGCTGTGCTTCAGCTCTAGCACCGTTCCAAATAAACACATACAACTCATCAATTAATCTTCTAGATCGAATTACTGGAACTCGCTCTCTTGTATATATGTCTAATTTAGAAATAACTAAAGGACGTGTCCTAGAAGTCATTGAGAACCCAGGTACCATTTGTGAAGTGTCTTTTAAATCAACATACCTTGCTAATTGCTGTGATACGTCTGAGATTGATCCGTCTTTTGGAGAATAATATAAATTTTTATAGCCCCTATCAATAGCAACTTGTATTGTTGCCCAACCAATATTGGCATTTTCTATTACTAGTAATGCATCATTATATTCTGTAGCAACATTAACTAATAAATTTCCATAATCTTTGGTACTAATTTGCCCTTTATATTCAGCTACTTGAGTTACTGACTCAACATCTATTACATGAAACGCTGAATAGTCTGCGCTATCACCTCGAGCAACGTCAGCTACTACTATATAATCTTTAGAATAATCTGCTTGTTCCCAAATCCATAAATTTCCATCTAAGTATCGTTTCTCTATAGGCTCTTGAACAGTGGTTTGGTCATACCATTGAATTAATGGGCCATCAACTACTGTTTGACCCGATGAAATAAAGTCACAATCACATTCTTGAGCTGCTCCTTTAGGTCCTAATAATTCATCTTGTTTGTCGCGCCAAGTTTGATCTCGTTCAGGATGGACATCCCATTTAAGACGAATGGTATTAAATCGGTTTTGCCCAGATTCAGCTCCAACCCATGTTTTATGAAAGAAGTTACCAGTACCGTTAGGTGTTGATAAAATAATTGCACCTCCTCCTGTTGCTAGTGTTTGTTGTGATGATATCCAAATTTCTTCTACATTACTAATAAATGCAGCCTCATCAATAATCAATAAAGACAATGCTTCTGAACGACCTGAATCCCCTGATGACGAAGTTGCTTTAATTTGTGACCCGTTATTTAATCTGAGCGATAATTTATTATCTTCTACCGTAGGCAGTTTTAACCAGGATGGTAGGTACTCGTACATCACCTTTACTTTAAGTACTAAGTTCTTGGCTACCTCTTGTTTAGTGGCGATAACTAGGATATTTTTATCACTGTAAAAAGTCATTAACCACAGAGCGTAACCTGCTGATAATGTTGAAATACCTAACTGACGTGACTTTAAAATAATGTTATAATCATTATCTCTTAATTGGTGCAACGATTGCTCTTGAAATGGATATAAATGAAATGGAATCTTTCCTTTTTGTGGATGTTGAATTTGACAGTACTTTTTCATAAAGTGTACTGGATCAGAAGCACACTTTTTATATTCCTGCTTAATTATTTCTTTTAATGACGCTTGATTTGCGGACATATATTTACCGTTTAAATGATATTTTCCAAAGTAATGTACCGTAAATATAAGGATCTAAATGTGAATTTACGCCAAAGCCTAGACCATATACTTTGTCTTGTTTTGTTTTTAAGAATGCATTTGCACCTAATAATAAATTATCAGGCTTTTGAATTCCTAAACTACCACCTAAATATAATTGAGTATTTAATTCTTTTAGGTATGTATTATTTTCAAATTTGTTAATACTGGCATCGAAATATCTACTTTTGATTCCATTTTGAGTTATTGAATCTATGATAGAAACATACCCTAAAGAATCTTTAAGATGTAACGTATCTTTATATACATTAATTGCAAAGTAGTTTTTAAGAATAGCAAGAGTGTCGACGTCTGCGGGTATTTCTACATATACAGGAACCTCTTTATAAATTATTTCGCCTGGTCTATAAACTGTTTGTGTTACTGTTTTAATGACAGTATCTCGTTTTATAACTTCGTATTTTTTGCCTTCAATTTTAATAATTTCTTTTTCAGTGGGTTGTGATGTGCAAGACCGCTGTAAAAGAATAATAATTACTAATACCGCAATTACTACTAACGAGAAGTTTTGTTTAATGAATTCAAATGTTTTCATACTACCATTTTAAATAAATATCAAGGTAGTAATTACTTATGAAATTATAGCTGTTGGGGATGGTGCTGATGTTGCGCCAACAACGGGTGCAACCCCTCCGCCGGCACCTGTGATAACTTGACCTGGAGGCACTATAATAGTAGCTGACCGTATATAACTATCAATTGCTGATGCTAAATCTTTAGCTAATTCCCTTTGTGCTTCGTCAATATCTTTTCCTGAATTAGACATTCGCTTAAATGCTAGAAAAATGTCTTGTTCTAATTTAATTTTAACTAATGGCATAACTTATTTAAATTTATTATTTATCTTTTACGGGTCCGCCTTCGATCCAGGCATTACATGTTCTAGACCCAGCACACTTAAATTTATGCATCGTGCAATATCCTAACTTTCCTGCTTCGATAGTATCCCATGCATCTTGTTGCGCTCCTTCGGTATCATCAAATTCTGGAGATTCAATTGGCGTTGCTTTTGTTGGCTCTTCGCCTTCTAATGCAGCAGGCACTGATTCTCCTTCAGCGTCGCCAACTAATCCTTTTTCAATACAACTTAACATCTTAGAAGTAATATTGAATGCTGCACAAGAATTGCATCTTGCCGACTTTACTTCATCAATGTCTTCGATTTTCCAAAGCGCTGCTTTCTTTTTCCAAAATTTAATATTTGGATTGTTTGGGTTCAGTGGACCATAGCCATATCTGTCAATAGCAACTTGGCGGTTTTCGATATTAACTTCGCCGTTTTGTGTCGCTACTGGGCATTTAGATTCGCCATCAGCTTCTTTAAGTAAATCTGCTAATTTAATCATATTACTTTATTTTGATAATAGACTCTTTAAGCATATTATCTAATTTTTTATTTACTGATTCTTTTTGATTAAATGGAGGAGCCACGTTAAAATTGCCTGCTTTATTTCCTTTTAATTTACCAGTTATTGAATCAATTTTTGGTCCTCCCACTGTTGGGTCAAATTGAGGCATGTCTTTACGTTCTGGAGCGTCAGGGTTATTAGGTAACTTTTCTAAATTCTGTCCGACTTTAGTTGCAATTGCTATACGTAATTGATATATAGCGTCTTCAGAGCTAGGCTTTCCGGGCCCTACCTTATCTTTTACTCTGTCAGCTAAAGGGCCTAACCATTTCAATACAATATTAATATCTTTATTTTCTCCAGACGTTAAGTCTTGCATCATATCATCGTTAAGTAATGCGCCAGGTGCGTTTGGATCAGTCTTTTTATTGACATTTTGCATAATCATTTTTCCAATTGCAGCTGCATCTTTACCCATTATATTTGTTTTAAATGGCTTATCTTGCGATGGAATTGGCTTACCAGGTCCTAACTCAGCTGCAATTGCAATTTGAGCAGCAGCTAATTTTTCTTGTGTATCTTTTCCAGGCCAATTTACATCTTTTCCGGAAACTTTTGCGTTATTACCACCAATAGAAATTGCACCTGACCATCTGTGATGCCCGTCAATAATTAAATCTCCGGAAGTTACAATACCCTTTGCAGTTGGACCTGTTGTAATAGCATCTGTAAGTGTTTTAGCAGAACCTAATGGATATGATACTGATTTCATTAAATCAATTTCACTTTGAGTTGGTTTATAATCCATGGCAGTGCCTGCTGCAGTTCCTACAGCTACAGTGTCATCCGACATATCTCCGTCTATCTCTGGGCTAAGTAAAAGTTCTTTTCTTACTACATCAGATTGACCGTCACTAGTATCTAAAAATGCTCTAGTAGCAGCGGGTCCTGCTTTAAATGCTGCTTTCAGCTCAGCTGCTAATTCTTCTTTGGTTTTTGCCTCATTAATTAATCCAGCCAATTTAGTAAATCGCTCACGCATATATACAGACTCTCGAATAATTACATCTAAAGTTGTTTGACATTCTTTTTGAAACGCTTTTAAATACTTTTGAGCTTCAGCTTTTTTACCAGCTTTAAGAGCATCAATTGCATCATATAAATGTGCAGCCTCTCTATGATAATTTACATCTGTAAAATCTTCAACGATTTTTTCCATTAAATCTAAATCGTCTGTAATTTTAAGATCGATACCGGCTTGAAGCATGTCTTCATATTCAAAGTCTTGGCTCCAGCCTTGGCCTGGCGTATATCCTTCGTGTTGTTTCATTTTTAATTTCTTTAATATAAATATCTAATTACCAAAATCTACAGCTCCAATAGCGAGCTTTCCATCTTGGCCCTGGGTTGTCGCAATTATGTCTTGCTCGGAATGACTTACGTCGCTCTGGGTTTGATTTTTTAATTTTCATTCCTGGTTCTCCGAATCCTACCTTAACTACATTGCCTTTGTCATTTCTAACATATACAGCACGTTTTCTAGGTCCACCGGGTGTATAAAATGGTTTGCCTAATTTTACTTTTCGGCCTCGGTATTCAGCTTCTTCAAGCTCTTCCTCATTTACTTTTTTTTTGATTCTTTAAGTTTTTTTAAGTCTCCAACAACAATGTCGGTAGGAGATTGTTTAGGCAATTTATTCTTTTTATCATAATCACCCATGTTTACTCCTTTTTGTTGCTCTTTAGTGCCGTTTGCCATCATATCTAGGTCCTCTTCGCTTTGACGGTAGTCGTCGATATTATCTTCAAACCATCCAACTCTCATAGCAGCAACATTCATTGCCTGAGATATTTTGTCTTGCTCATAGTCCGGGAATTTATTAAATGCTAATTCATAAAATTCATCCCAGTCGCCATCTTCCGCTAATCCTTCTAATTTCTTTTTATTTGACTCGAAAAACTTAAATACTTCTGTGTCAACAGATACAGGTTCAGCCTCAGACTCATGGGCTTCTTTAACAATTCTACGAACTGCTAAACGTACTACATGCTCTTGAATTTTATGATCTAATAAATCATAAATTTCTTCAGGCTCTTGTGTTAAGATTTTATGAAATAACGCATCTGCTTTGTCTGCAGCTTCTTCAGCAGCTTTTAAAATTTTGCTTTGTTTAATTAAAGCTGGTTTTAATTTTTCTTTTTTAGCAGGATCTGTTGCTTTTACAAAAGCGTCACGAAGTGTCATCATTTTAGATTCTTCGGTTTGCATTGCTAACATTTTTGTATGCAAATCTTCTGTCGCTTTTTTTAATTCTTTAGAAATATTTGGTGTCATATTACTTTTGGTTTAAATGGGTCATTAATACACCTCCTATAGCAGTAGCGTGATTAATTAAATGTTGAATGTCGTCGTCTCCTAATTTAGTTTTTCTTTTAGTATAGTCTAAGCCTAGCGTTCCTATAAATTTGCCATCAATTGTCTTTATCGCAAATAAATATCCAGATTTACATCCAGTATCTTGTGCTATGTATTTAAGCCCATACGTTGCTATTTCGTCGTCTTTATAATCTGCTATTTGTATAACATCATCTTCTGATAATTTATTAACTGATTTTGAAAATAAATTAACTGGTATATTTTGAAAATTTGATTGAACTGAGTTAACTCCCGTGCCAACTGTTTCATAAAATATACTAAATTTAGCAATTGATTTACCGGTAGGATAAAAATGGCCTCCATTATGAAATTGTGATACCCAAACTCGGTCAGCCCTCATCTCTTCTCGAATATGGTCAATTTTTGTAGAAACCAAAGTACCAACTTCAACCGCGTCAACAACCATATCTCTCGCTTTACTACGCTTTTCTAAATATGTCCTTACTACCATTACAATGACAGGCCCCGCGACACCAGTTAAAAACGCAACAATAATCGGTGTAAATTCAAACATTATATTTTACTTTTATTTTAACTTATCTATGAAGTTTATCTTAAATTCTTCAAATTCTTTTTCTATTTTTTCTGCTAGCTCATCGCCAGACATACCTCCTGACCATTCTTCGATAGTTCCATCTGCGTTTGCAAATGTTACTGGATTGCGAAATACTTCTGCTAATTCTTTAGCTTCTTGTTCAGCATCTGCTAACCAAGCCTCTGCATTACGCAAAACCCTATCTCGTTCATAATCTTCATATTTTCCTTCAATACGAAGAGTATGTTCTAATTCCAATTGGCAGTCAAAACAATGACCTTCTAACTTCCAAAACTTCTTATCCAATGATTTAGTCATCGATTGACTACACTTTGGACATTGGGCTGGCATTTTTGACGCGTTAATTAACTCACGTATTTCGTCAAGTTTACCTTTTTTAATTTTAAATCCGGTACGCTGCTCCCATTCTACACCATTTTCATCCATCCAAATTTCACCTACCTGTCTAGGTTGTGTTTTTTGACGAATATCAGCAAACCCAACAGACTTTTTTGTTTGGGTTTTGTGCGTTCCGTCAAGCATTTTTCGGATAGCTTCAATATTACGTAACTTTGCCATAAACTATTTTAATAATAATTATTCTATTTTCTAAAAGATGTCGCTAATCCGCCTAAAATGAATTTGCCGGTAAGCTTAAATGGCTCTTTATAAATAGATTTATCTCGTATTACAATTCCTTCATGGTCAGTAACTGGACCTAATGGAGATTCTAATTTTTCTAATACAGCATCTCCTAATTTCATAGTTGCTAAATAAATTGCAAATCCGTCTATTGCAGCTTGATAATCTTTAGGATCTGCAATATATTCAGAAAGTGGAGTGCCATCTGAAATTTTCATTAAGACGTCTTTTGATAGTGCGGCAATTGTTTTTCCGTCAACTGTCTTAATGTTTTGATCTGGTACTTTTGCGGTAGATATCCATTGAAGAAGTGTTTTAGTCTCTTCCTTTCCTCCGCCATAATTAATTGTATACTTAGTATTTAATACACTTCCAAAATTTGGCTTACCTTTTAATTCAGTTGGTACTGAACCTAATACTTCATATCCTTGCTTTTTAGCTGATGGTGCTAGATTATTTAATAAATCTTGCATCGCTTTTTCGTCATGACGTATTTCATTAGTACCTCTTCGTTTTGGAGTTACTTGTTGAATTTCTAATAATCCGTGAATAGCTAAGAAATTCTTTTCATATGAAAGAACATTGGTAGATCCAGCAACATATTCAATGTTAAATAAGATATTTGGGTTATCCCATAATCCTAATTTTTTTAATGCTGGTGTAATTTTTGGAATAGCATCATTAAAAATATCTAATACCTTTCCTCCAACTTTAATCATACCATGACCCTCGCCAAAACGGTCTGTCAATTCTGCTTTTGTAATACCTTTAACGTCCAATGGCTTATTTGAGCCACGGTCCATTACAAATTGTTTTTTGCCGTCTAATTCTACAAAACGAATTGAAGCATTAACTCCGTCAATTTTAACAGATGCTGGTCCTTTTTCTAAATATTTTACTGACATATCAAAAATCTTTAAAAGATCTTTTCCTGTCTTTACCCAATCAACATTAAATGGATGTGCCATATGACCTCCTGCGCCACCCTCAGTTATTAAAGATTCTTTAAGATTTAAATTGTTTAAATCTAATGACTCAGCCCACCAATTTTTTGTAAAAACTTGGGTTTCTTCTTTTATATTTATTGGAACTTTATTTTTACTTTTCATAACTTCTGCAATAGATAATTTTGATTCTGTTATTGACTCTAACTTATCAAATACCATATTTGCTGTCTTTGGTTCATACCATCCAAATACTGCTTTGAAAAGATTTATTTTTTGTGTTCTAGGAATTTTCGAACCTAATGCCTTTCTTAAACTCGTGCCAGACATTTCGCCATAGCCAGGAATTGCTATGTGAACATGAGGTGCTACAATAAGATACCCATGTTTATCAAATCCTTCTAATTTTGATTTATTTTTAGAATATTCTTGAAAATATGAAGGAGAGCCATCTTTTTTAGGTTTCATGGCAAACCTTGGATCTTCTTTCATATCTTTAGCTCCTACCATAAATACTACGGCAGTTGTCTTTGGATCGAACTTACCTAAAATCTCCTCCGCTTTATATGGTTGCTTTACCTGTACAAGCCTGTCCTTAAGACCATAATTACTTATGATGTCGGATTTGTCTTTGAAAGAAAAGGGCGACTTTGGAAGGTCTATTTTATCTGAAGTTGCGATGTATGTTTTACCGGTTCCAAATTGTTTTTGGAGCCATTTAAATGCCTCAGCGTGGTGTTTACCAAATGGCTGAAAGCGTCCTGGATATATTGCAATTATTGTTTTTATCATTATTAACAAGTTTGTCGGGTATTTTGAGTACCATTTCTATCATAAAACCATATAGGATTTCCAGGTTCTGAAATATCTAAATAGAATTGATCGATATTGGCGCTAGTAGTAAGTCCAGAGTCAATATACAACGTTATGCCTTCTTGCAGAGGAGTTACGTCTGTATATACCACAAATGCCGATCTAGGATCTAGCCCGCATATTTCATCCATTACGGGTGTAGAAACAACGGTCCACTCATATGCGGTTGGACCGCCGCCTCCGCCTGTTACGGTATAGGTTGCACTAACTACTTGGCTATTAGTATAGCCAGGCTTTGATGCAATTACTCTTATTGTTACTTCGCTTCCCATTCAAAACTTATTACACTGTTATTTCTACTCCATCTACATATAGGTCTGAGCTATCATTTGGTGTGGTTCCATCCGTAGTATATCGAATTGTTGCTCCGTTGGTAATTGTGCTAATTGTCACAACGTCATTAAGTACTACTTCAGATCCATCTACAGGATCAAATGTCGGATCAGCTACTATGAAAGTATATACTCCTGACGATACTGATGAGTCGGTATATCCTGATTTTTGTGCAATTGCTTTGATAGTTTGTGTACCAGATACGGTAATAGCTCCACTATAAATATTGCTATTTGAGTCTGGTGTCGTACCATTTGTGGTATATCGAATTGTCGACCCAGCTGTGGCGCTCATTGTTAAGTTAAAGTCGTTAGCAACTGTCGCACTAGCATAACTCAATGTCGGCGCGGCTAATTTAATCGTATATGTTACTGCGATCGTAGCTGAATCGGCATAGCCTGATTTAGTTGCGTATGCCGTATACGTTGCTGATCCAGCTGTATTAAATGCTCCGGTATAGTTATTATACGTTCCCGATCCAATTTTGTATAATATTGTTGCTCCAGCGAGTGAGTCAGATAATGTAATAGATTGGTCTCCGGTATATAACCCAGTTCCAGCACTAAATGATGGCGTTGGTACTGTAATTGTATACGTTGCAGATGCAACTGCTGAGTTTGTATAATTCGTTTTTACGGCGAGTACTTTTACCGTTGCTGATCCAGAAGTCGTAAACGAACTTCCTGACGATGAGCTGACCGTAGGCGTAGTTCCATTTGTGGTATAATAGAATGTTACTCCTGCTGTCGTTGATGCAAATGATACTGTTTTATCTCCGGTATGAGTGGTGCCATTTGCAGCAGACCCAGCTATAGTAATAGTTGGCGTTGCGATTACTGTTGCTACTCCAATTGTAAACGAAGTTGTTACTACGGCCGAGGACTGGTATCCTGAAGCGACTGCAATAAATTTAACTGTGTCAGTATCTGAAAATGTTATAGCTCGGTCATACAACGTTCCGTTAGAAGCGCTAGGCGTAGTGTCGTCGGTAGTATAATATAAAGATACTCCTTCTTCTGGCCCTATATACGCAGCTGTCAATGTTACATTATTGATATATTCACCAGCTTCATTTTCTGTACCTGAGAGTGTAATTCTTGGGTCAGTTAGTGTACCTAATATTGTTACACCATATGTAGCAGATACGACTCCGGAGCTGGTATATCCCGACTTCGATGCTACGGCTTTAATTGTTTTGATTGATCCTGGCATGATTGTTATTGTGTTTCTATATAATTGTTTTGTTTCTGAGGTTTCTGGGTTGGTTCCGTCATCCGTATAATAAATATCAATTCCTTCTATACTACCAGCATCAGGTGAAGAAATAGTTACAATTACATCTTCTCCGTTATTTGCGTCTCCTGTGTATGAAAGCGTTGGTGTTGATAATGTGTTATCTGCTACCGCAATAGTATATGTTTTAGTTACGACCGAAGGTCGAATATATCCTGGTATATATACAAAATATTTTAAATCCGTACGATCTAATAACGTAAATTCTTGTTCAGCTACATATATCGGACTCTTCGGTGTAGGTTCAGTGCCGTCGGTTGTATAATATATAGTAGCATTTGGCGGTATTGAATTAAATTTAATTTTTGAATTTGCAGCGTATGCGCCGGCGTCATTATTTAATACTAAATCTGGAACTGTATATCTAGATATCTCATCTGCGGTTGGCTCTCGAAGGCCTAACGCAAAAGCTTTTTGCCGAGCGATTCGGTCAATCGATGCTTTTGGTTTTCCAACAATCTTACTAATGTTAGATACTGGAATTCCTAATATTTTCGATTCAAATGACATCTATATTTGTTTAGATAGTTACCCATGAGCCTGCCGGCATAAAATAAAAACTTAAATAATCGTCGCCTGTTCCTGAGTCATTCCAAATATTGTAAATATATCCTAATACACGTACGTGCTCTCCTGACGTTGTTGTTGGTGTTGTTTTAACCCGACCAGCGGTATCTAAATACAGCGGACTTCCTATTACCGAAGTGCTGACAGGAATCGTTGCCCATGGGCCTGATGCTCCTTGTTGATATGTTAAATTAATTGCAACATATGAGTTTGGCAAATAGCAATCGTCTTCGCCGGAGCTAATTATATTTGGACACAATACTAATGAACCAGTTGAATAGTCAGTGGCTGAAGTTGCTGTCTGCCAGGCTCCTGCTGCCGCTCCTATGAAACTTCCGCGGTTAGTAGATGTCAAATTGTCTAAATGAATTAGATGGCCATTGACTAAATACATTCGGGGTGTGGCAGATGTTACTGCTATAATCTGACCTACAGGCTCATCAACATGACTTATTGTCATATATGTATCTGCCGGCGTGGACTGTTTAGGAGTTAATGATACTACTGCCGAGCTAGTTACTATTAAGCCTGACGTGCCTGCAAAGGATCCTGCACTATTATATTGTACCTGGTTAGTGCTTCCTCCTGGTACAGTTGCTCCACCAGCACTACCTGTTGCGATTGTCACTGTTACAGCTCCTCCAGATGCATTTGCTACTACCGCATTTCCTACGAAGTTAAATGATGTTGCGGTTGATGTTTTTAGTACACCTTCATCACTTACTGCGATTGAAGATCCACCGCCGCCACCATTTAGTGCATATGAAGCAGTTACTGCATATGATGCTGACGTTGCATTAGTTGCATTAGTTGCATTAACAGCTGTCGTTGCAGAAACTGCAGTCGTTGCTGTAGTTGCGGATGACGCATTACCTGTTATATCTATGCCCCAAGCGCCTGAGGCACCGGTACCATCTGTTTTAGGAGCTCCTACTGTTGAATAATCAATTGTAATAGCACTTGATCCATCGAAGGTCGCTCCTGGGGATGTACCGCCTGAATCGGTAATTGTTAATGAATTTGTTGTCGTGCCGCCGCCTCCTCCTGCTCCGAATCCTGATGCAGCTGCTGAAGCTGAAATAAAGGTTGGCGATATATAAGAAGCTGTTTGAGCAAACGATGCTGTTGCTGTTAATACTTTAGTATTTCCGTCAAATGCAAATGTATTATTAAATGTTGGTATTTTATAACCGGTTGATACTCCAGATTGCATTAAAGGATACCATGTGCCGCTTCCGGCGCCATTAGTTTTTACTGCTTCAGATAATGAAGCTGTCACTGCATATGATGCTAATGTTGCTGTCTCTGCATATGATGCCCATGATGCTGACGTTGCGGTTGCTGCTGTACCTGTTATATTTGAAGATATTATGGCTGGTAAATATGCATCTCCAATTGTACCAGCATTAATATTTGATGCATTCGTATAATAAGATGCTGCCTGGTTATTTAATGCAGCTGCGTTTGTCGCAGTACCTAAAATTGACCCAGTAAATGAAGTTGCAACAGCATTTCCTAATACAGAAAGTGATCCTGTAAATTGATGAGTATCGACACTATCATTACCAAAAATAGTTGAGCCTGATGAAAATGATTGCGTTACTGCGTATACTGTTGAATTAACAATATATTGGTTTGCAGTTAAATCTCCGGATACGATTAAATTTCCTTGAATTTCTTGATTACCAGTAAATGTATTTGATCCGGTAGTTGCTAGTGAGCCCGTATCTAACCCAGTAACTGCGGCTGCACTTCCGGCAGTCGTAGCATATGTTGCATTTACATCAAGGCTAGTCACTTGAGTGCCCGCACCAGAAAATACTTCTCCAGATGAAGACACTTGCATCAAATACTGAAATGATGACGAAATGTATTGCGTTGATAAATTTGAAATAGCCATCTATATTCTCTTTTGTAATAAATATTAATTTTTTAAAGTAATATGAAACTAATTATAACGACTCGCCGCCGCCGAAATAATCGACTGCTACGAATTGACCAGTACCAGATGTCGCAGTAGATTGAAGTACTCTTCCAATAATTGCTGTCATATTTGCTATCTTAGCTCTAAACGTAAAATTATCATTATGAGGCCTAGTGCCGCCGCCGACCTTAATTAATTGGTAATCAGATGTCAGTGTAACTAATTTATCTGATGCTGAGGCTGGCAATGGTACTATTATTTTAAATGGTAACATTTGTCGAACTGCGGCTGACCCCGTAGTATTATTTGCTGCGGTGGTAAGTCCTTCGCGGTAGGTATACGTCCCGAATTGATTTAATTCACTGCCGATAGCTGATCCTGAATTTGTATATGATACTGTACCAGATGCCCCCGCTAAAAATGCCCCACCTGATCCAGATGCAGCTTCGCCGAAGCCAGAATATGTGCCGGACTTAGGTGACCATATAGAAAAATTAAGCGCCAATGTGAGTGCGGGGTCGCATGCACCGGTTACTGGTAATCCAGCTAAACCGAATGACCCTGTTCCTGCAGTTAATTTTTCAATATATACATTACCAAATACTGTAATTTGATTTTCAAATGGTAATGTATAAAAAGAAACATCTTCTGTTCCTGGTATTGCACGCCATAGAAGCGACGAAGTCATGGCATTTTTATTTTCAGCCTGTATTCTGGTAAGCGTTACAGCTAATCCTGATGCTATTGGCTTTGAAACGATATTATAATTTGTTGTCGAAATTCCACTGGCGTTCAGTAATGTTTGTGGAGCTCCTTGGGAAAAGAGAATTCGTCCGATATTTTTTCCATCAACTAAACCAATAGATGTATCTAACATTAAATAATTACTCGTATCACTTGAACCAGTAAATGCAATAAACGCAGATGCAGTGACAAATCCATCCGGGCGTAAATGAAATTTAGTTTTGGTTGCAGTTTTATTCAATATTTCTAAATTTCCGTCCGAACCACTTAAAAATATATTACTAGTCCCAATAAAGAATTTTTCTGTACGTATGTCTAATAACCCTCCGTTAGCAGTAGTATATTTAAAATATGAATCGCTATTGGCTACTAATTCTAATCCAACGCCAGAATAACTATTTGTTACTGTTTCTCCTAATAATGGAGATATTGATCCAGAATATAACACAAATCCTGATTGACCCGCACCGCTTAGTGCATCATAAAATCCTGTATATCCTAAGGACTTGATCATTGATGCATTATTCTTTCCGGTTATTTGCACGCCCGTTCCCGTTGCGCTAGCTACGAATAATGATCCTGTTAATAAGTTATCATCACCGCCAATATATGTATTTCCACCTAAAAAGAAATTGTTAAGTGACTCGATAACTTGTTTTGATACATATCCCGCAGGATTAACAAATTCAAATTTAAAATCTATTCGCTCGTTTCTTTGTAATGTTGGTAATGGAAACGCTACTGACGCAGATGCTGGTGTGAATCCGAATTCGCCTGCTAAACTTGATATATCAGTTTCATTAATTAATGTGTATTGACCAACTCCGGTTGAGCGATAGTATGATCGAATTTTTGAAACTGTTCCTAATTGTGGTTCTAAATTTGTAAAATATGCACTTACTACATTATATGAGTTTTCGGTTGAATTAACATTTAATGATCCCGAGCCTTCATATGTAATTTCAGCAAATCCTATCTCAGCTGTCGACGGTTGCCATCGAGAATTTGAATTATAAATTTCCGCAGATATCGGTTCAGATAGAATAATATAACCGTCTGTTATTTCTGTGGCAGTTAGCGTAACACCCGAGTTTACTAAATTTGGAATTGCCGGCGTTGCTGAATCAATATCAAGAAAATCTATATAGACTTCAGCTCCTAACGAATTTGCAGAAAATCCTACAGGCGATAATGACGAAGTTACTAATACGCCAGTGCCGTTATAATTTAAATATGTTATATTATAAGTGTCAATGACTGAATATCTATTTGCGCTTCCATTATAATCTGGGCTAGAATATGATCCTACAGAAGTTGCAATTGTAACCTCTGGTAGAGCATCATAAATAATATCCGTATCATTTCTTTTTGAAGGGTCGATAGGAATAGGTGCTATCCATCTTACATTAATACCGCTCGTATCTTGTGGTATTCCGTTAATATCGGAATTTACCACTCCGCAAAGAATTATATATCCTGTGCCCGGTGCAGTGTCTTGATTAATATGTACCGCTACTATTGCTGTCTGCTCTGTTGACTCTAAATCTAAACCAACTTCATAATAAATTGGTGCGCCATTTGAATCTAATATTTCAATATATACAGGCTCGTCTTCTTTAAATAAAGATGAATTTCCTTTAAATTTTAAAATATTTGTTCCGGCATAAAACTCTGTAGGTAATTTTGTTACTAAGAAGTAACTAGGAGAGTTTGTACTAAAATCTTCGATTGCAACTGGAAAATCAGCTAGTCCTTGGTATATGATTTCTTTTTTTGCCATCCGTTAGATATCTACTTTCTAATAAATATCTAATCGTAACTTATCTTCGAATTTCCGTTAGTTTTAACAATTTCAATTAAGTGGTCAACTACATCACGCATTGAATCGATATGTGATATAACTAACATGAAAGCAAATTGCGACTTAAGATAATCAAATAAATTATACATGGAATTTAGATTATCAGAGTCTAATACGCCGAATCCTTCGTCAATAGCAATAAAATTAGGTCTAGGCAATGTCGATACATTAATTAATGCAGTTCGAATTGCTAATGAAGAAATAAATTTCTCCATACCTGATGTTAATTCAATAGCCCAATAATTGTCTTGGTCATATACAATATAACAATTAATATTTTTGCCATCCATTTCTAACATTAATTGAAACTCTACTAATTGTCCAAGAATATTATTAATTTCTTGCTCAATATACGGAACTGCAGTTTTAATTAAATCATATGGAACCCCATCTCTATTAACCGCCTCAAGATAGTATTGATAAAATTTATAACGCCGCTCATATTCACGCAATTTTTTAATCGAAGCTTCGGTATTGAGTTTTGTTTGCTCCGCTACAATTAAATTTGAATGACATTTTAAAATATCATCGTCAAGTAAACTAATTTGTTCTTTAATTGAATTTGATTTTGTGTTTAATGAATTAATCTCACGTTTTATTTTTTCATTTTCTTGAATAGTAGCTTTCTTATTATGGTATTCAGTTATTAACTGAGTAACTTCATTAAGTTTAGCAACTCCTTGATGATATTTTAATTTAATTTGCGAAATTTCAGATTCTATAGAAGACTTAGCTAATGTCTTATCACTAATTTGTCTTTGTAAAGATTCATATTCTTTTTTCTCTTCAATTGAAGGAACAAGTTCTTCTATCTTTTCCCTAACAATAGTCAATTTATCAATTAATTCTTGTGCGGTCTTCTTATCTTCTTCAATAGATGCTTTAGTCTCAATAGCGTCTTTGACAAAAATATTATTCATACAAAACGAACAATTTTCGTCATACTCTAAATCATTGAGCTTTTCCATTTTTTCTAGCTTATGACGCACTTCAGTTTTAAGGCGCTCTACATCTAAACTTAATGTTGATTCAGTCTCTCGCACTCCTTCTAAAACATCAATTCTTGCTTGAATTTCCGAAATATTATATGCTGTTAAGTTAGTCTGTAATTCAGATATTTGTCGTTCAATAGCGTCTAATTCTCCATTTTTTTCAATTGAAGCAGCCTCTAATTGTGTTAAGAAAATTTTAGCTTTACTCTCTAATGAAATTAATCCATTATAATCTGATATAGACGAATCAATTGGCACTAAATTACTAGTAAGTTCTAAAATTTTAGAATTTAAATCAGATAATTCAGATACTAACTCTTGTTTATCTAATTGATGGTCTTTATGCTCCTGTTTATACAATTGTATATCACTAATTGCAGTGGCTAATTGAGTTGAAAAGTCTTGGCGCTGGTATTCTCTAACCAAAGTAGCAACTTCTTTAATATCGGCATTAGCAATTGAGTATAAATCTTCAAAAATATTAATATCTAAAAACTGGGATAGTAAATCTTTTCTATCTTTTTGAGACATATCAATAAACCCAGAATTGTTATTTTGTACTGATAATGCAGTTAATACAAAATCTTCGTACGTCCCTAATATATTTCGTATATTATTGTTTGTCTCAGACCTTTCTTTACCATTTAAAGATTCTTTTTGACCCATAGCATCGATTGAATAAAAATCGACATCGACTCGCACATGGTTTCCACGACCTCTTGATGCTCGTTTTTCAATCCAAAAATCTTTTCCGTCTAATTCAAAATTGAATTTACAATTAAAAGAATTAGATTTATTGTTCATTACACTCGAGGCCTTTGATGTTCTACCACATTTGTCAAAAATACAATATGTAATAGAGTCTAATAAAGTCGACTTACCAGACGCGTTTGGAGCAAATAATCCATATACGCCTTTCATGTTTGTAAAGTCAATAATGTTATTATCTCCGTAACTAAACATATCTGAAAACTCAAATCGCTTTGGAGTCCATGAAATATTTCTGCTAATATCTAATGAGGGCAAACTAGAATTAACTGTCCGATTGACGTGTCGCACTCCATCCAACATTTCATCATCTAGATCAAATTTATTCTCTAGGTATTTCGAAATTAGTTGGTTCTGATATTCTACATCTCTTACGTCTCCGATATTAATTTTATCAACTCGAGTTTTATTTTGAGTAAAATCATTAATTTTTTGTATAGTATATTCTTCAACATTAAATTTAGATTTAACTTTTGCAATAATTGACTTAATATCTGAATTTTCAGTATTTTGTACTTTAACTCTTAATCGTATTGTTTTATCAATTAAATCCTTTGATATTGGAGTATATTTTTTATTATCAATTTCTAATGTATAATAACAAATATCATTTTCAATTACAACAAATTCAGACTCTTTAGTGTCAGTATCCCAGACTAACATTCCATGAATTAGTGCCTCGGCATAATTTTGTTGAATCAATGATCCGGGGTATGCAATTGTTTTTTCGGCATTAAGATATTGAGCTGGTTTATGAATATCTCCTAATAGCACTAAATCATATCCGTCAAATAAATCTAAGTCGACATTATCATTAACTAATCTAAATCCAATATCTGTCATTGCATTATTAACAGCACCGTGGTGCAATGCAATTTTATAATCAGCAACAAAGTCATTTGCCCTAATAAAATCTTTAGGTTTATCGAATACTGACATTACTACAAAGTTCTTATCAGCAATTTCATATATACCAGAATCTTTAAGATAAAAAAGATTAGGGTGATTAAGAGCATTGACAATTGGAGTCAATGCATCTAGTCTAGACTTATTATTTAAATTACAGTCGTGGTTACCTGTAATTAAAATAGTTGGCGCTAAGTCAGCAAACATTTTGAAAAACTCTTGAACAGACTGAACTAGCTCGGGAGTCATATCTGTTTTTGCGTGTACAATATCCCCACCTAAAAAGATAATATCATTAGGCCCTAATGTACTTTTAATAGCGTCTACAGTTCTAGCAAATACTGTATTATATTCTTTATGGCGCTTTAAATTTCTAATATGTATGTCCGCTAAATGATAAATTTTATCTATTTTAGTCAGACCAACTTCAATTTTTTTCATTAACTAAATAATTTATATTCGATAAATTTTTCGAATGTCAATGGTTTAGTTGATTTAATTAGTTTAGTCATCTTCTCGAACCCAATATCTGCAGGGTCTTTTTCTTTTAAATCAACAAAGTAAACTTGTATGCCGGCATTCATAAAATACTCAGCATGCTCTAGAGCTTGTTTTTGTGCGTCTTTATCTAGAGCAATATATAATTGCGTAACTTTATGTTCAATAATTTTTTTACGTAAATCTTCAGATATAGTTTTTCCAAATAATGGTATTGCATTTCGTCTAACTGCTATTGCATCAAAACTTCCTTCAACTAATACGATAGGAAGCGACCAATTAATAAACAATTCAAACCCAACAATATTTTTTGATACATTAGGGTTTTTATGTTTAAATGATTCAGCCTCATAATAAGCCCTTCCAACGAAATAATTAAGTTTTCCAAATTCGTCGTAGCTAGGAATTATAATTTTTTTAGCATATTCGCCTTCTTCACAATATCCAATGTTATACTTTACAATTTCAGATAGTGATATTTTTCTTTTTGACCTTAAATAGTGAATAGCATTTTTATATTCTATAGAATCTGAATAATTGCATAGAGATATGTATTGTTTTGGCAACTCTACGACCGTCGTATCCATCCTGAGACTAGCGATCTGATTGCTATTATATTTTGGGAGGGTGTCAATAACTTTATAAAGTTCAGCGATTTTATCTCGCCCAACGTTTAATGACTTAAACAAGGTGGGTAATTTTTTACCAGACTTATTGCATACCCAACAATGCCATGGGTTCTCCCCTTGATCACTCGTCAATGTCTGTACTTCTAATTTTTTTCTGCTAGAATGACAGAATGGGCAATGATATGCTATGTTACCTTTATTCGTAACTTTACCTTTGCCCAGTACTCCTTCTAATACAGGAATTAGTTTATTATTTACCATCTAGACAAATATAAGATTTTCTTTTGTAGGTTCCAAATTATTGAAGCCATTCTTCAGGTATCTCTTTATCAGCGTATACGAATCCATGTTTATCACACCACATACCATATGTAGTTTTTGATCCTTTACTAATTTTTGTTTTAGAGTTCTGAAATAAAAATCTTATGTCTAATTCTGGATGCTGCTTTTTAATAAGAATATGTTTTTTGCGATCATCCGCTAAAAATCTACCCTTTGTTTCAACAAAAATGCCGTTAGGCAATTTAAAGTCAGGGTGATATTTGTGGTGGGTTTCTGGCTTAACATATTCTATAATATGTTGTTCATATTCGCCATCTATACCCCTTTCTTTTAAAGATTCGTCAATGGTCATTTCCAAACCACTGCGAAATCCGTATTTAGCCGCAACGGCTTTTCTACTGTATGGATTTCTTTGTGCCATAACTAATTTAATTTATTTTATACGTCAAAACGAACGATAATGTTTAAATCAACATCATCACGTTTTTTAATTGGTGTTCCTAATTTTCCAACGGCTACTAATTCTCCATTTGCAGTATATAATCCTACCGTAGTTATATACGGTGCAAAATCATTATTCGCTACTATATTTTTTGGTATAGGAGAATTTTCTTCATTATCTTTTCTTAAAGTAACGTTTGAACTAAAATTAAACTCATCATCTTTGAGCTTACATACATATTCATGTTCATATAAAGTTACTGTCGAGCTATATTCTAACAAAAACTCACTTAAATATGGGTCTTGATTTACTCCGGTTTTATAATTGTATAACACATCGTTAAACATTCGATATTGTGATGTGCCATATTTTGGTCTAGGATCTGATAATACTATAATTCCATGTTCATAAAATACATTACCAACGGCATTTGTATTAGTACACATTAAATTTTCAGAATCTGCGTACGCTAATTGTAATACTTCAGAATCGGTTAGTGCTTTACTAAACAAAAAGAATTCATCAATAGCTCCAGTAAATCCATTATTAACTGCACCCGCATTTGTTATTCCTAACGAACCTAAAAATACATCTGCTTGGTTTTGTAATTTATTTCCAGGTACATTTGCTGTTGTGCTTAAAGTACCGTCTACGTATAATTGTGCTATTGACCCGGTTTTTTGAAATAAGATATGATGTCGTTCGCCCGATCCAATGCTATGAGTTAATGTTGCGGTTGATGATCCATCGGATATTTTTGCAATTAATGAATTAGTACTACCAGCAGCTAATTCAATGTTAAATGGATACTGAGATATATTAAAATTTACATCGCCAGTTTGCATTACGCCATTAGATATATAATCGCCGGTGCCTGTAGTTCGTTTTGATACTACTGTGCCTGTAGAAAGATCTTCTCTATATAACCAAAATGACACAGCATAATCTTCGGACTGTTTAAAATTTATGTCTGGAGTATGTGGAATACGTATATAAGCGTTACCATTAAAATATGCTGCATTACCCCAATCAATATTAAGTGATCCGGTTGGTAAACTATATTTAGGAGTAATCCATACGTTTTTAGCAACTACCTCTAATTCATTAATTAGCGTGTCGACATATACAGGCCTTAATAAATTATTTTCTATATTTTCAACTTCTTCTATACTTTCAGTCCAATTTGATTCATATGTCATTGAATTAAATCCTAAGTATAATAATTCGTTGGAAATAGATCCACTTAATGCGGAGTCAATTAGATTACCCTTTCCGTCATCATACAATGACATTGACACAGAATTTAATTCCGAATTAGTTAAATGTAATGTTAATGATCCCGGTTTTATACCTTCTCCAAATTTCTTTTGCGGTATAGATATTACAGACGCTTCATCAAATATAGTTCTCTCAATAGCATATGGGTCTGCATAACCAAATGTCTCATATGGCTTACCAGCGCGTTTATAATATAAATGATTTAAGCTATACCAAACTAAAGAAGCCTCTTTATCATTATATGTATTAATTAATATTGACCCAGAATCGTTTTCCGTTTGCCAAGTATTTAATGTAACTCGGTTTCCAGAATATTTTGATGGATTAGGTTTAATTGCAACTAGCCTGTCTAATCCATCGGCCGATAAACTAGATGTTGTTGCGTACCTCCAAGACTTATAAGCCTTGAAAGGGGTAATGGTTTTATCTGCGCCATTAATTCTTTTAAATACTCCTGGTTTTCCCATATAGTAGATAGGCTCTTTAATATAAATATCAAAGAGCCTACTTATTGGTATTTTTAACTACGTTAATTAGAAGTCTAGTTTGACTTTAATCAATGCCTCGTTTGAAAACGATTTTTGTACTGGCTGACTTAATTTCGCAACTGCTAATAATTCTTGACGATCATTATACATACCTACCGTTGTGATATATACTTTAGGATCATTAATAAATGTTGGTTGAGAAAATTCTCCTACAGATCCAGTTACAAACGTTGGGTTATTTGAGAAATTATATTCGCCATTTTTAACCCTTACGAAATAATGAGTTGAAGTGATTGTTTCTTCATTACGTGCTTGGAACGATCTATTTAATGGATCATTTGACATTGCTCCAGAAATTGAAGTATATAATTTCCAAGCATTATCACCTGCTACGTTTGAACCTGATACTGTATTAAATGCTAGGTTTGTATTAAGCGCATTTCCATTTAAAACAATAACACCCATATCAGGATATACTAATCCATAATATGAAGGAGAACTGCTATTATAAATACCTCCGGTTAATGTTCCAGATACAATATTAAATACTCTACCTGCTGCTGTTAATGTTAATGCTTCTTGGGTATCTCCCGAATCGTCAACTACCGATACAAAATTTGTTGATAATGCAGCAACGTTTGAGCCAGTGTATACATAATTTGGGTGGCTAGCTCCATTTAAATTAGTTAAATGCAATTCCCAATTTCCTGGGTCTAATTTATCTTTAATTCTAGCACGATTAAAATTAAGAGCATAAATATTGTCTGAAGAATCTCCATCTCCAAATGTAAATGTCGTATCGGTTGGATTCAATAATAATAAGCGATATTGAGAATATACTGCTCTAGAAGGAGAATCGTTAAGAGTTCCTGCTGCGCTAGACCCGGAACCTAATCTATGACCCCAAGCTACTGCAAATTGAGATTCTGAAGTCGCGGCGCTGCCATTCCATACATCGTAATAATATCCTTTCGAAGCTGCGGTTTGGAGTGAGCTTGTATATGCTGCGGACATTGTCGCAGCGTTACCTGACCATAATCCCGTTGTTACAAAAGTTTTTTGGTTATCAATAATATCCGCGCCTGGCTCAAATCTAGTAAATACTCTTCCTGAAGAAGTTGTTTGATTTTGAGTTGCTAACTGGGCCATCATTTGATTAGCGATCTGCTGCGCTCTCAATTCGATTTCAGAAGAAGCCATTTCTGCTGTCGCCCTTGCTGAGTTTTGATTTCCAATTGAGGCTGGCGGCACTACGGATGTTGCTACTGGGCTGCTACTGACAGTCGAAGACATCGGGCCAACTGCTGATACTGCTGTCGGGCGATTAATTGAAAATCCTGAAAATGGTGATCTAAATATTGCCATGTTTAATTATTTTATTGGGCGTTTGCGATTGGGGTATTCAATGCGGTTGCCAACTGAGTCTTTTTAACTGTTATATTAAGTGTTGTTCTACCACCGGTTTCATTGCCTATAATAGTTAATGTAGCGGATACGTCAGATACTAATTGCTGCTTAGCAATAATATTAAATGCAAACCCAGTCGCAGAAATTGATTGCGCTGCTTCCGAGTCTCCAATAAATCTTGGTACCGTTGGACTTACACCTGCTGCAACCGGAGTCGCAACTTGTAATGATGCTACATCTGAATTAGAAAGAATTGCTGTATATCCTAATGTAGCATTTCCTGATGCAAAGTTTGTTGTAGTCGGTGTGATTGTGTTTCTTTGACCTGGAGATGTTAATGTTATTGATGTTTGTGCAACTTCAATAACAGGAATTCTAGCGGTTTTCTTTGGCAAAGTAACGAGCTTATATCGCATAATGTTTGATTCGTCTGCACTAGCTTCTACTAGTGGCATGTTTTCAATAATTACGCCATAATAACTAGACCCAAGTGGGTGAGCGGGATTCCATAAATCGTAGTCGATTTCGTCATCTGCTAACGCAAATTGGGTGATTTTAAATTCGTCTTTACCTCGCGCCAATAATTCTCTTCCTTTTTTAGTAAGAATAGCGTCTACAGTAATTGTACTATTATTTAAGTATCCCATGTTGTTTCAACTTTTTTATCTTTTTAATAAATATGGTTATCTTTAAAATCTAATATCATATAGATTTATTAATATCATATTGATTTATTTTTCGTTCCTGTTACCGATTTGTCAATAGTGGTAACTTGATTGTTCGCAAATATAATTTGATTTGGATTTACGGCAGTGACTTTTACTACCGGCCCGCCATCGACTGTATTTGGAGAGTCAACATTAATTGCGTCTCCGACTAACTTACTTCCATTCCATCTAGCATTTTCATGCCCCGTACCGAAAAACGTATTAACTTGAGCCTTATTAATTTTATATAAATATACAGAAAGTATAGATACGTCTTCGCTCTCCCCCATTTCGTTGGTAATGAGAATCGACTCTATACCTTTTGTATCATAAAATTCAATAATTTTTTGTTTGTTATTAATTTCACTCGGGAAATAATATACTAACTCATCTCCTGCTGATGTAGAAATTGAAACTTCATCAAGTGCTTCGTCAAAATTAATAACAAGGCGATAAGTGGTTCCTGGAGCTGAAGTTGTGTAAACTCGGGTATAATAAACGCCCGTAGAAGGCCCTAATACTAATAAGTACGAGCCTGGCACTGTAGTTCTGAGGCCAAAAAGATCTCCATATGCATAATCTATTTCTGTATATCTAATACTGCTATCAGTATAAGAATAATGATTAGATTCTAATTGATTATATATTGTCGTTTGTAATGGGACATAAGACCCTGTTTGAGTCAATTTATATTTTCCAATATATTTGTGCTCAATATATTCTGATCCTAATCGATTATGAGTGAACAAATCTGATATTAGTCCAGCTGTCGCGCTAGCACCATCGCCAATTACGTCAGGTAACATGTTTAATGAAGCTTCTGCGTTTGTTAGTAACTCAACTACAGGGTCAACAACTACAGTTTCAATAGTACCTAATAAATCAGGAGCAACGGTACCTTCTGCTGGAGTAAGGAATTCCATTGATGCTGATATTTCTTGATATGCTCCAAATATATTTGGTTGGTACCTATCAATATTTGCTTCTTTAGTTAAGTTTTCAATCGTAGGTTTATTGAGCAATTTAACTTTACTACGCTCTAATACATTTGGCTCAACTACTAAACCAGTTATGGCATTTGTTCTAGCCGGTAAAATGCGTTTAATATACTTAAATAAAGTAAAGTCATAAATAGAAAGTGCTCGGAAATAAGCTTCAAAGTCGTTTCTATTTTCGTACTTTTTCCAATACTGTATTGCAAAATTATTTAAGTCTTTGTAATGGTCACTATACGTATCTCCTGGATTTCCAATATAGTCGTCAATTTCAAAATATCCTAATTGGTTAAATATATCTTCATTAATTGCAGTTTGAGGCGAAAAATATACCCCTAAACGATTTGAATCTACAGAATATTTGTCAAATGAACTTCTTTCTACCCTAGTTTTAGTATTTAATCTTCTATTAGGATCTAAACTAGAAGATTCTATTCTTACTTTACTAGTAAATAAAGTATTTGTACCTAATGACGGAGATGGCGTATAATATGTCTCTTCAAATCCTTCAAAATTAATAGACCCTGAATTTGGGTATCCCGCAAAATATAAAGAACCTGTATTAATTTTTTGATTAGGATGAGTTGAAGTTTGGTAAAACGAACCACTTAAAATTCCTTTTGTTGATAATGTGTATCGCTGGAATAAATGATCATATGGTTTTGATGCTTCTGATCCATTACTTAAAGTAAGTCGGTCTACATTAAATGTATATGTGCTAGGGGATGCTGCGTGTTCAATTAAAGTTGCATCATTTAATGAGGCTGACCATAATCTAACTTCATGGTAGTGTCCATAAAATTTTTCTAAATTTGAAACGCTAGTCCCATTAGGAAGTGATACTGACGATGGTAAAGTTCGTGAGCCGCTGGCAAATGTAATATATTCTGTTCCGGTTGTTGGCCAAATATCTTCAGTTGTGCCAAAACTAGAGGATTGAATATAAATTTTATTTCCGTATAAAGTTTTAGTTACTTTAAGTGAAGTTACGCTATCAACATTTTCAATAGCTATTAAGTGCCATGAATCATCAAATATTTGTAAATTTGACGCTGATACTGCATTTCCATCTTTTGAAAATAATGTTAATGTTCCTTCACTATCGTCATTAGTTTCTTTAGTAAGAACTAAATTATAATAATCACTAACGCTACCACTACTAATTGAAGCAATATTTAAATGACTTCCTGAGCTATATACGTAATTTGAATCTGTTTTAAATCTAAATTCTAATGTATTTGCTGGTACAGTATTTCCTTGACCATTAACATATTGAGTTACTGGCAGATTTAGTGAACCTGTATTTTGGTTTGAATGCCATGTATAATGATATACATCATGCACGTATTCTGGAAAATGATCTAATTCGGTAAACGTTGTCGGCCCGCCATATTCTTTAACTGTTAATACGCTCGAAGGAATACCAAAACAAGATATTAATGCTTTAATTGATCTAGAAGTACCCTTATTTTTTAGAATATGCGGTAGGTTATTAACAATTCGACGCCATACTTCTTTCGTATATACGTCATCAGGTAATGACTGAACGCCCGTGACGCCTGAATTAATAGCTGTTCCAGATTCGTCGACCGCTAACGCATATTTCCATAATTCTGAAGTCGACTTACCATTTAATAATTGGAAGCCCATTGAGTCAGCAACATGATATAGCAAATCATTTGCCATACCATCTTTAGGATGCTCTTCCCTAGAAGTTATTTTTGTTAAATTTTTAATATACGTCCACAGTATATCAAAATGCTGTCCTAGCATATTAACAAATAATACAAATTCTTCGTTTTCGCCGGTGTCAATAATATGTGCAGGTATCGTTTTATCTAATCTATGAATATTAAATTTGTCATAGATTTCAGCCTGCTCTAATAAATTTTCGTAATATGACTCACCTTCGGCAGAAGTTGTTAATGATTGTATAGAAAAATATCCATATGGGTCAGGAGCGCTACCAATTTGCCATTGAGTTGCTGCTGTTGACCAAGCCATCCAAGCATCTTGCCAAGTTAATGGGGTTGGGGTTGTTTTTGGCCACGGATCTACGGAGCCAGTTGTATTATCATAATGTGTATATATCCTACTTCCAGTAGATTCGAAAAATAAATACTTTTCAAAATCGTCAAATGTGCTTACTACGCCGTTTCTAGACTGGTATAAATTAGCTAGGTTATTTTGCGTTATGTCGCCACCGTTAATAACCGATACAGCTTGTATTCTAGTTGTATAATACTCGATTAATTCGAGCTTGTATTTGAAATTTTTAACACGTTCTGTTGCTGAGCTATAATGTATAAAATTTTCAAAATTTCTAAAATTGATGTTTAATTTAATTCCAGATAAACTTCCAGAAAATTGCGCATCAATAATTTGCTGCGATGTTGATAGATTTGAACTTAATAAATCATTCCAAGACTTAAAGCTAGTTGCTGTTGAAAATCCATCAAACTCTTCTAATTCAAAATTTGGAGGAGCCAGGTTTGTTACTGGGTCTGGTACGTGTTTTGGGACAATCGTTAATGTCTCAAGTATTGGATCTATTATTTCTTCAGAAATCCATACTTTACTTTTTTCTCCAAATTTTGCTGGTAGTGGGTTATACAACCTTACTATAATCTCTGGAGTCTTTGTATAATTTATTTCAAATTTTGCGTTAATAATTTGATATGTCTCATTGAATCCGAAATTTAATACAAATGAATTAAATATATCATCTTCAGTGAGTTCATTCCACCTATTACGAAAATTTTGTACTTGTGCTAATAATGAAGTATTTGAATTATCAACTAATTGCAAACGCAATTCGCGTCTACTAGGAGATATTTCTTTAATCCATAATTTCTGTGAGTCATAACTACCTACGACATTATCAAGTAAGTTATAAACTAATTTATACGACCCCCTAGAAATGCCTAATGAATCTAACTCTGAATTTACGTCAATTGATAAATGTTGGTATCCTAATAAATTAGACTCACTAACATTATCTTCAATTGAAAACATTGCGTCATGTTTTCCAAATAAATACGCGCCATCAGGAGTGTAGACGTGCATTTCCAACTTCGGTCGGAAATTGTCTTTAAATGACACAGAAAATTTTCTAGAATCTAATAACGCAGAGTCAACGGACTCTAGGCGCTTTGCTAAAGTCGAGCTTGTTGTTTTTAAAAGTTCTTTGTTATTCGAATAAACTGATAGCATCGGATACTGATCTTTATTAATAAATATCTAATCTAGATATTCAAGGTATCTTAGATACTATAGGAAGACCATCTTGGATTGTCGCCGGCGTATAAAGTTAAGACTCCGGAGTCATCTAAAACTAATCGGGCATCATTACCTAATTTTTGACGACCCGATCCCCACGCAACTTCCCATGGACTAAGACGTACGATTTCTAATTGACCATTGTCGTTATTTGGCGCATATAAATGAACTGCTGACACTGATTGGTTTCGACCCTGGTTCCATCCAAATGCTGTTTTTACTTCTGGAGTGGTTCCTTCTATAGGCTGCCCATCTGAGTCAAATTGACCGGTCTCAATAATAAAATTACCATCTTGCTGAATGCGAGCTATTGCTGTTCTATTAATAGATAATAAACGGTCTTGTATTTTAGGGGCGAATGGTGCGCCCGGGTTTCCGGTCCTGTCTGCATATAAGAGTTTATTAGCAAACAATGTATCAGGAACGTTATTTGGTTCCGGTGCTATATTATACGTGCCTTCCGCGATTGCCGTTTTTAACCCTTCAATCTCATCTTCAAGTTGAACAATTTTAGAATCTTTTCTGTCAGCTTGTGCAGTTAATAAAGATTTTGATTTTTCTAGAGTTTCTAATTTTGCTTTTAAGAAAGCAGTTGCGTTATTAGTAGGCTCTACAAATTCTTCAAATTCTATACTAACAACTTGATTAAATTTTGTTTGAGTACTTTTTGAAGTTTGTAAGCTAATTAATGTTCTCCCATACGTTAAATCTGCATTCTTATCAATAACTGAAGTTCCTTTAGCATTTCGAGTATATGGTTCAAATTTAGCTGACTCTACTGCGTATGGATCAATTTCTCCCGTAATGATCTTAACGGGATCAAATTCATGTAAATGATAATTAGATTTAGACATTAATTAGTAATTTTAAAAATAAAGTCATTTGAACTAAAGTATGAAGTAATACCATCAAATTCTACTTTTAATTCAAACTTATAATATCGTTCAGCATACATCATAGTAGAATAAAAATCAAAATAAGCTCCAGACGTATTACTATTTACTTTTGTTCCTGAGCTATATGGAATAATGATTTGGTCGTTATGCGCATCCCGAATTTGATAATACGTATTAGCTGGGAGAGCTTTTATTGTCGAAAAATCAGAATTTTGTCCAAACGTTCTTCTAGGATACTTATCTCTGGTGGCAATTAAAATTCTATTTTTTGTATTGACAGGATACTCTCCTTTGAAATTTCTAGTATATATAATTGGACTATCTTCATATGTTGATGCAGTAAGTGAGCCAATAGAATATGTTTGTGTTCCGGCCCACTCAATAAATAGCTGCGGCTCATATACGGTAGTCGTTTCAGAACTATAAAATTGTATAGTTGTCGTTGGATATAAGCTAGCAGTAATATCATTATAATTAAATGATACTAAGAATCCATTATTTGAAAAATCGCCATTATATAATGAAGTAACTGCGTCAGTTACATTAATACTTACAGCATCGGCAGTTTTAAAACTAAATGTTTGAGAAGCTAAAGACGCTGTATACCAAGTACCTCCTCCTGACGTAGTTGCATATTCATATTCCGCACTAACGGTTGAAGTATCAACCCAATTTAGTGAACCTGTCCCAGCTACTGCATTCCAAGTAGCTCCGTCGGTTACAGCAGTCTGAGTAATTAATCCTGCGGGATAAGTTAAATACCCCGAACCATTTTCCCATTCGTCAGCAACTAATTTAGCTTGTATAGAATATGATTTTGGTAATGCTGACTCCTGTACTGTAAATAATTTTAAACTAGCAGTTACATCGTTTATACTAATACTATTACTAGTTAATACGCTGCTTAATGTGTCTAGATCAAATTTAATTAAAATTCTTGATTCTTTTAAATCAGACGTAGTGCTATCGCCTTGCTTTCGCAATTCCAATATTTGGTCTAGACCTGTATTTCTATACGGGTCCATTTCATATATTGTCGCGTCTTGTAATGCCGGTATTGACCAAATCATGTTTTATAAATTATAAAGATACTACTTTTCCAATAATGTCTTGGTTGGGATATTTTATTTCAAATATGCTAGGATCCAATGAAGGATATATTACGCCAGCTTTTGTTGCTGCTTCAATATCATATACATTTCCTGAATATCCTGCACTAACATCATATAAGTTAGCAATTTTAATTGATGTGACTGATTGAACTCCTTCAATTTTATCCAACTCTGTATATAATTTTGACATTACAATAGGTTGGTTAATTTGCCACATTTTATTATTGAATATTGATTTTAATTTAGCAATACATTTTATTAATACGTCATTAGAATTATATTCTGGTCTTGTAATAATTTCAAATTGAAGTCCGATATTAATAACAAATGCTTGTTTAATATTAACAGCATCTGTTAACATTCTATATTGATTCAAATATGTTTTTAAGTTCGTTAAAACTGCTTTATTTAACGGCGCGAATGCTCCATTTCCATCATATCCTAAAGTATATAAATTGAGTGCTAACGGGTTTGCAACCATTTCTTGACCATTTTCAGGATTGAGTTGTTGGTCTTGAATAATATATGCTTTTGCAATACTTCCAAATCTAGGTGGCATTGAATATGCACGTATTGCATAATCCGATGCTGTTACTGTTCTATTTTGAGCAGCAAAATTTGCCATTGCATTTTGTCTGATATCTTCAGACGACTCTTCACTTTTACCTCCCGACGCTGGCTTTGGATTTGTTGCTGCTACCGATGCTTTAATACGTCGAAGCAATACATCATCTAATCCTTGTGAGTCAATTTCATATTGAATATCTGCAATATTTTTTAATGTATTTGCAGCAACATTTGATTGGATTCCTCCGCCGGTAGTATATTTTACTGTAAGTGTTGTATTAGAAGGCGCTATTCCATAGCTCTTCGTATACATAAAATTTGAAGAATCAATTGGATGGTCAATTTGAGATTGAAGGCCATTTAATGAGAATCCTACATTATTCGGATTAGGTACAATTTCTTCATCCGAGTCTGTCGAAACGCCCGCTCCAAATTGTATTTCTAATTTTTTATCTCCGCGGAAGCGAGTAATAAATCTTCTAGATGTCTTTTTTATCTTTAAAAGATATGGAACATCGGAATACTGCGATAACTCAGGGTCATTTTGAACGGTATTAGCAATAGACTCAAAAACTAAATCTTGAGCTAAATATGGGACTTCTAACCATTCATTATTATCTGAATCGACGATAGATACTATTTCAATAGCTTGATCAGTATCAATTAAAATTTTATCAAATCTTTTAGCAGCGCCAAATTCATAATATTGAGTATTAATAGTACCCGCAACTGCTTGTACTGTTTTTTTCAATAAATAAAATTCTGGGGTATTGTCTACATCACTTACTTGGTAAATAGTAACCTCTGTTGGGTCATAGCTTCCTGAAGCGCTAAAATTTACTAACGAAGTAGTGCGAAATTCTGTTCCTGATTTATCATCACGAACTATCATACCTTCTTTAAGTGTTAGTGCGTAATTCCAATCTGGTACCTTTGCGCCAGTGTCTGATGTTTTTGCTGGTAATAATTGGAATACGTCTACATCAACTGTTGCTGGTATTCTATTCTTAGTTTTATATCCTAACGCGGCTGCTAGTGCTAATACATTTGGTCTATCGGCAGCTACGCTTAATATAGATTCTTTTAATTGACTATCGGTGTAGTATGATAATACATCTCCAATATATGCGGCCATTTCCATGAACATCATACCAGGAGATGATTCGTTAAAATCGTTGTATGTATTAGGAAAATACTGTTTAGTAAACTCAATCAAATTCGCGCGGAATTGATCGAAGTCTTTGTTTAAGTATCGTATGTCCTTTTTAAGTTGTGCCATTTATATTATATTTCAAATGCTCCTGTCGGTGTAACTACAAACGTAATTGGTATTTCAGATTCTTGACCGTTTATCCTAATATTTAATTCAATGCGAACTCCATGCTCTTCCATATCAGCTCCAGTAGCTATTACTGTTTCAATTGACATTTTACTAATGTCGACATATGGTAACCAAAATTCTACAGCTTCATAAATTTCATTTCCTATACGCTCTTTTAATAAGTCCGTATTTTGTTCAAATATTGCCTCTCGAAGACGAGTGCCAAATAAAGGTTGCATTACTCTTTCTCCTTGGACGGTAAATAATAAATTCTTTAAATTTGATATTACTTGCTCTTCGGTAGAATATGATAATTGAAACAATTCTCCTTGAGAACCTACTATCGGAAGTTTAATTCCAACAGCTACTTCTGGAGTGAAGTCTTGTATCGAATATACCTTTTCGTATGCCATTAATTACCTTTTTTCTTATCTATTGCTTTCATTAAAGCTGAATAATCTTTTGTTAAATTATGTACAACTTCTTCGGGTACATTTGTAACAGGTCTTCCTTCTAAATCTGTGGAAGGAAGTGTAAATTGTGGTTGGCGTGCTGCCATTCCAGAATTACCCATTGTTGGCCATTCAGAAAAATCATTATAGTCGACCATCGGACCTTCTCCTGCAAATCCTGCAGTTTCATTTAGAAGATCATTTAACATAGAATTATTCGTAAATTGTTTTTTCGCAACTGGCTTTGGCTTATACGACTGCGAGTATGTAGTAGCTGGTTTTGGGTCTGCTACACGTTCGTTTATCGTATTAATTTGTTTAAATTCGTTACGAACCGCAGACTGCACTTCTTCGCGTATTACTTTTCGAAGGGCGTTAATAAAATCTTTTGAGTTCATATTTTCTTTTTAATAAATATCTTTAAATAGTATTTTTGATGTTTTATACATATGGGTCCGGATTATTGTCTTTTAATTTATCCCAATAGAAACTAAATTTCTTTTTCCTATCGTCTAACCCATTAGTACCTCCATTGATCCATTTGGTAATTTTTTCAACAACCGCCGAGGTTGCGCCTTCTTTAGCTTTCTCAGGAAACTGTTTAACACCTTGCTGCTGTGTCCAGAACCATACTGCTGATAATGCTGGGTATTTGGTAGCTAATAACTCTGGGTTGGCTACTACATCATCATTGTAGCCATTTTGTTTCATCCAAGTATTAATTGATGTATAATTAGAACGACCCGTTATTTGAATATATCCTCGGCCTTTAAATCGTTTGCCATCTCCTGGTTGATTATTACCTAAATCTGATCTTCCTTCATATGCTGCGCCTGATGCAAATTCAGTCTTCCATTTAAAGTTTCCTGATTCATGGGCACATTGTGACAGGAAGTGTGCTTTTTCTAATTTATCAGTAATACCAAATTTTTTCATAGCAGCTATCAAATCGCCAGGAACTCCATCTACTCCTTCACCTGGAGGTAAGTCGGTTTCTGGAGGTAATTCTAATGACACTTGAGGGCCTTGCCGTTGCATTGGATCTCCAGGTGGATTGTCTGACCATACAAGAACTAACTGCACATTACTTTGTTTTTTAATATGGCTCCAAGTGTATCCTTGATTATTCCATGCTAGCACAGAATTACCGCAATAGAACTTTCCTTGATAGTAGTCAAAGAAATATACATAGTGTCCGCCTCCACTAAATGGTTTTTCTCCAGAACCTACCCCAAGCATATATCCTCCTTTTTGGAAAACTGCAATCGCCTCCGCCTCTGATGGATTAGATTTTGTCTTTAACCCATATTTTTGAGGTACTTCAGTCATAATAGTACGATAAGATCCATTTCCTCCGCCTGGTCCGGGAGCATGATAATTTTTACTATCTTTTGGGTATTTTTTTGGATCTTCGGGAGGTCCATAATCGTGACCGCCAAAGCGTAGTCCAAATAAATACGCATCAACTTCTTGGTTTCCTGTTAAGTTTCTAACTACTGCTGAAGTTGAACATATTCCACATCCGCCGCCGGCAATGGTTGACTGTCCAGCGTTTCCATATACTAAATTGGTCCATGGAACTTTACTAGATGGGTTAGTGCCTCCAGGTCTTCCGGGTTGTGCCCCAGACCCTTGTTGAAATACTACGTGTCGCTTTTCAGGGTTTGATTTGCTATATACAATTACATATCCTGGTTTACCTTCTGGTATTGGGCCTACCGCCCCTGCAGGAGTCCATGGAATTGGATCTAAATCTTTATCTGCAGGTAATATAAATCCTAATGTAGATTGGACGTTAACTTCAACTAATTTTAACGCGCCTTGTGTTACCAAAGCTGCCATTACACGCTCATTGTCAATAATTTGAACTGTAATTCCTATGTCTGTTGCAGTCTCTAATCGTTTGCCAGATTCATTCGGATCTTCTTCTATTGTGCCAATTATAACCGCACTTCCCATTACTGGCGTTAATACAAAGCGATTTGTTTTTCGACCCCAATCTAACCATCCGGTTACGGTTGAGGCGCCTTCGGGCGGAATTGGCACTCCAACTGTTGGTTGAGTTGTTGGAGATGTTGCTTCAGACCCCGAAGCCTCATTATTTTCGGTTGTTACTTCTGCGCCCGTTTCTTCAGCTGGCGGTACTATTGAAATATCAGCCTCTTTAAAGTATGTTGCGACAGCCGCAGCGTGCCACGGAGAATTTCCTGGACGGCAATTAACATTTGCCATCATCGCTGCAATACGATCATTTCCTAATCCAAATGACCCGCTAGGATTTTCTTCAAGACCAAATTCAATTTCTTTACCTACTGCAAGTGCAATTGCCTTACCATAATCTTGTATAAGTTTTGGTACTACCCATAAACTAGGGGCCGCAAACGTTGTCGTGCCAGGCGAAACGTACGGAGTGTCTAGGAATTCAAATTCTACTTCTTCTTCGTCTTCTTCCTCCTCGTCTACTTCATAGTCTTGAACCCACTGAGCTAATTCTTCTTCTGCACCTGGAGTATTTCCAGCTTCTAATTCTTCCTCAGATAGTGGAGGCGTTAATTCTCCTTCTGGTTGGAAATCTTCATCTAATACAGGATCGGTTGGATCTACAGTGCCTGATTGTATTGTTGATGTAATTTCAGCAGCGTTTTCTGTAATGTCTTCTGCGGAAAGCGTCGTGACTACTTCAGCCTTAACAGCTTCTTTTGTTTTAATTTCTTGTTCAGCCCTATTAGCAACGTCGGCTAACGCATTTCGCTCGTCTTGGTTAAGTTCAGTTTCTTGTAACTTCTCCTCTACTTTAGCTTTTTCTTCTTTCTTCTCTTCAATTTGCTCTGGGGTTAATACAAAATTAGGAGCTGGTATATCTTTAAATTTAGCAGATCCCGACTTCCCGCTACTTGTTTTCATTGAAAAAGCAATATCACTTAAAATAGAAGGAATCTGTGCTTTATAAGCCATTATAGATGCCCATTGCGGTGACGCTGCTAATGGGGAAGATGGGCCTACAGGAGTAATTACAACTAATTTCGCCAGGTCATCAATTAGCGATTCAGCCCATGATTTAAATTTATTACCTAATATAATAGGTTCATCAGCATCTGTACCTAATTCAATTTTGTCAGCATTAATAGATACATTATCTTTAGCGTCAATTGTTATGACAGTTTCTGAAGATAGTCCAATTCCATTTTTTGCAAATGCAATTATTTCTTGTTGTGTACTATTGAATACAATTCTTCCAGAAGAAAGAAGTGCTTGTGGCGTTGTGCCCCAATTTTCGTCTTTCCAAGAAGTAATTCCTTTGCTATCTGCAGATTTTAATGACGTCGATGCTTGCTCAAATTCTAAATTTTGTCCTGAAGCTAATACAAAAACGTTTTCTTCATTTGTAAAATCTTCAGTAACAAAGTCATTAATTCGTTTAGTATCATTTCCTTGCGTTGTATTTTTAAATATTGTAATTGGCTTTCCAGACGCTCCACTAAATTTAGGAGGTACGGCAAATTCTCCTGATTTTGGGCTAGACGACAATCGAATTGATTGACCATATCGACCCTCTAATATAACATCGCCAACATAATGCTGCAACGGCTTCGCTGTTGATATTTCTGTAAAATTAGGATCTATACTAGGAGGTTGCTGTTTATTCGTGTTACCAGCTGATGACTGTTCATACCCATCGGAGTCTGACGTATTTGAAGCGGCTTTGACGTCAGTTACTGTTGGAATACCGTTATGATGTACGCTAGATTGTAAACTTACAACATCTAAGTAATATAAATTTTGTTGGGATCTTGTTCCTGTTTGATACGCGCTAGGGGCTCGTAAACATAAAACAACTTCTCCTACAATAGGGACACGTACAAAATTATAATTTAACGGAATTGCAGTTTGTACAGTAGCATCGTCTATATTGTTAGCAGGACCAGGGTCGCCCATTGCACGAACACGTACCCCGTAAATTGTATTTGCTTCCGTGTCAGTATATACAACTTCTTTGACCTCTGCAGCAAAAAATGATATACTTGTATTATTTTCCATTATACTAATCCGTCTTGAATGTCATTTAATTCTGATTCGATACTATCTTGTTTAGAAGTTAACTCTACAACTTTTTTGTTTATCTCAGATTCTTCTGCAGCTAATTCATCTAATTCTCCTATTAGTTGTCTCTTTTCTTCTTCAGAGAGCATCCATGAATTTCCAGTCTCAGCTTGTACCCTATTATTAGTAGAAACTAACCGTTGTACAACAGCGGCTAGTTTTACAAGGTGTTCATCATTTTTTACACCTACTTCTAAATATTCTTTAATTAAAGGTACAATTACTGTAGCATCTCCTACATTTTTAATTAAAGGACGAAGCTCACCAATTAATAAATTTATTTGTCTATCTTTTTTGGAGCTATTAGAATAAATGTCCTTCATTAAGTCGGAAAATGACTTACCTTTAAAAATTTCAATATCAAAATCCATAAATTCCTTTTAAATAAATATCTTATTCTAGGAATTCTGATTTCTTAAATGAGTTTGTTAAAGTTGCAAATCCGGTGTGGCGGTAATTATGGTACATATCAACATAAGCATCTTTCATTATATTAACAACTCTTGTAATATATTGAGTTTTAACTCCCGTGCGATCCCGTATTAAAATGTATAGTGCCTTTTTATTAAAGTTTTCAATGTTTTGTCTATTACGAAATAACTCTAATACTGAGTCAGCTACATGTATATCTGTTTGTTTTTTAAATAAAGAAGATAAATTTTTATCCATATAATCAACAAACAGATCCATAAATTCTGATTTTTCTTCTATATCTTCTTCACGCGCTACTTCATTCATGATATCTCGAGAATCGTCAATTACTTCTAATTGCTCAGAGGCTTTAAATTTATTGTAATTAGCGTTATTATGTATAATCAAATAATTTTTAGCAATTATACTAAAATACGAAAACGCCTTACCTTTAGAAGGATCAGTGTATTTATGAATTTTCTCATTTAAAAATGCAACTACTTCATGTTTAACATCTTCATATGGAACATCGAAATGATAAAATTTAAAAGTATGTATGATGTTTTCAACTAATTTATCAAACGGATATTTGATATAAGCATCATATACTTTATTTCTATCTGAATCGCTTTCTAATAAGTTATATAGCAATATTGCGTTTTCAGTTTCTTTTGTAAAATATTGCTTATTTTTTGCTTTACGACCACGCTTACCTGTTGTTTGAGTATCTTCCTCAACAACAATCATTTCTTTAATTAAATCTTCTAACTCTTTATTTTCTAAACTCATAAGTTTCAGTAATTGTTGAAGTCAACTCGTCAGATATTGTTTTAATATTTTGAAAAATTACTCCGGTTTCGTCGTCTGATTCAAACGCGCCTTTAATGTCTAATTCTTTAAGTGCTACTTCTGTTTGTAGCGCTTTTTCGCGAATGTCGCTAAATTGTTCTTCATAATAAAGAACCATATCTTCAGCTACTTCAACTTGTTTAATTAAGTTTCGAATACCCCAAGACAGTAATACTATTATAATCAATAGTATTGATATTATTATTCCTGCTATCATTTATCTCCAAATAAATTATCAAATGCATTTTTTAAACTATCGTCGACAACTGGGTTGTTAACGTTTGTCAATTTTGACTTAATGCGAGATGGCGTGTCTACAACTACCGTCTCAGTTTTCTTAGGTAAATGATTTGCACTTTCAATTAACGTAGCTAAATGGTCAGCGTGATGTACTAGAATTGGCAAATCAGTTTTTAAAGAAAATTCTGGCATACCTGCCATTAAATAAGATTCATTTCCTTTAGAATATAACCCATCATGTAATTTAATTGCTAAATATTCGTTTTCGGAATATGGAACATTAAATTCTTGAAGCAAGAAAGTACTCCTGTCAGGAACTTTCATATACTGTAACTTAGGATTAATTTTATATACTTGTCCACGTTTAATATGCCAGTCAGAATCATTA
>Ga0099850_1000040_pt1 | contig 46608 bp, 35 predicted proteins | sample CB_VirMetaG_5_FD_79182 | JGI IMG/M metagenome (GOLD analysis project Ga0099850, IMG submission 79182) | Freshwater to marine saline gradient viral communities from Chesapeake Bay - CB_1508_1D Viral MetaG | ecosystem: Environmental > Aquatic > Marine > Coastal | place: USA: Chesapeake Bay... | reverse complement strand
TCCTCACCGCCTTTCTTTTCTTCATCCTTTTCATTAAGGACAAACTCATTAAGTGGTTTTAAATTTTTCATGTTTTGATTTTCTTTTATAGGTTGTAGTATATCTTGTAGAGTTTTATAAAAACTATGAATACTTTTTGGCGTCATTTGCTTAAATGCTTTTTCATCATCTATCTTAAGGGCATTACGAACTTTAGATGCTGATATGTTATCATCAGTTCTAAAGATTTCATATCCAGTAAAATCTGGATCAACTCCTAATTGTTCGCGATATGAATCTTTATTGATCATTGAATCGTATGCCTTCTTTCTGTCAGTTCCATAACCCCAAAGAACCGGTTCATAAGTTGGCCTAGCAGCAGCAAAGAGAGTATCAATAGCACCATTAGGAACTACGATTGCAGTTTCTAAGAATGGATATTGTTTTGCCATTTTAGCAAACATAGCCTGCTGAAGATTTTCATCAAAAGGTCTTTTTTCAGGATCTGCCTTTCCACCTCTTACTAAGAATACTACAGTAGGTAAACCGTTTTCTTTGTACATCTGTTCAAATACCTTAACATGACCTAACGTAAAAGGTTGGAATCTACCAACAAACATATTTACTTTTTTAAGACCAGGTTTAGTATGAGGTACTTTTAAGGCTTCATTAAGTTCTTCAGATTCATTTAAGGTGGCCTTTCTTACTCTTTGACCATAAGGAGATAATGAATATCTCTTAATACCATTTTCATCTTCACTAATATTAAATAAACCTAAGTTTCTGTTTAACCATCTTTTATGAGCAGATATTTCAGATAGAATATTTGAAACCTCTTCTTCAGTTAAATGACCATCTGCAATAGCGGTTAATACCGCATTGCGAACTTTTGCTGAAGTAGAAACATTCTTGGCTGGATACTTTTCAGTATATCTCCTTTTAACAGCTACCTTTTTCTCTGTTATGAAATTATCTAATTTATGAAGATTCTTCATTATATGCATATTTTTTTATTTATCTATCATTTACAAACCTTGTTGGTATAGGATTAGAAGGACGGCCGTCACAACTCCAAGATCCTGCAGAAAATGCAAAATTTAATCTAGCAAGCTTATTTACACCATCTGTTCTATTAACATCAAGACCTTTAGTTTTAGTGTATTTGTATTGTTCATTAACAAACAGCTGTTCATTAACATTTTCATTATACACCGATGCATACATTTCGCCTTGATTAAAATATGACTCCAATTTTTTCTTTAGATTTTCTCTATCTGACCCCTCGCACTTAGGCTTACTAAGAATATTCTCAACAGCAGAATTAACTGATTGGTCTCTTCTCTTTTTAAAGTCTTCATCATTTAAATCAAAATCATATTTTTCTGCAATTTCTTCAATTCTTTTTGCCGCTTTATCAACATCACCAAACATAAGTTCATTATATACTTTATCTTTATCAGATAAATCTGATAAATCATTCTTTATTTCATCAGGACTAATCTTTTCACCTTTCTTATTAGTAACTTCATTAAATGAAGATTGATCTGTTTTTACACCAGATGCTGATGCGCCACCTGCGCCTTTCTTAATAGACCTAGCCTCTACACCGTTATAGATTAATTGCATCTTTCTCTGTATTTCTTCTGGTGAATCTTTTTCAAAATCTATTTTCTCAGGAGAAATTGATATTATGTCACCTAGTGGATAATTTGACTGGGCTGGCATATATACTTCATTACCTTTATTAAGTTCACTCATATATGTTACCATTTCAGCAACATCGGCAGTTGCGCTATCAAAAAATGGGTCGGCAAACATTTCCTCGGTAAGTCTATGCAATTCCTTATCATATTCTTCAGGATCTTTAATATCTTTAAGATTCTTAAAATCATTTAAAATCTTAGTCTGTGATTTTGAAGGGGTATTTCCTGTCTTTTTAAATTGTTCCTCAAATCCTTCTACTATAGAATCCGCTGTAGCATTTTTTAGCTTATCCCTGTTTTCTGGTGATGAAGGTGGAGTATTAGGAACCGGTTCTATGATTGACATTTCACCTGACTTAAATGAGCCCATTGCAGAATCAATAATCTTATTTCTTCTCTCTAAAAACTTTTTTGCCAAATCAGCCTCTTCTTTAGAACCATATACCTTTAATAGCTCATCATCTGAAGGTATTTTAGTTTTTTGTATTTTACCACCACCTATTTGAACGCCATCTTCTAATACTTCAGTTTTTACATTTACAACTTTTTCTTCACCAAATATTTTAGCAGCTGTCATTTCCTTTCTGCCAACCTTTCCGCCTTCAGGCGAGAAGTTTTCCAATCCAATTTCTTTCATTAAATTGGTTATTTCAGAAGGACTGCCAGAACTTGGTACTAAAAGTTTTCTTGGAAGACCCGTTGCTGATGTGTTTAAATACATTTTTGTAGCCTTTGCAGTTACACTATTTCTTGCAATCAGCCCTGCATCATTTAATGCTTGTATTGCTTCAATCTTATCTTCTTTTGATGCATTAGGATCATTAATAACATTTAATGTATCTAATACCTGTTCTGCATTTTCTTTTTTATCCGGATCTTTAATCTTTTCTATTTCATCACCTACTTTATTAGATAATTTAGATATCTTTTCACTTGCACCTTCTTGTGGCTGTTCGTCTGCCTCCTTATCTTCTTTACCTTTAGGCTCTACTATTTCATGCTTTTTAGGGTCTGGATTTTTAACTTCGTACTCATCTCCAGTTTTCTTATTTCTTACTAAGGTTTTGCCATCTTCTTCTACAATAACTTTACCTAAGTTAATAAATGAATTGTAATTAAGTACTCTTTCTTCCAAGACCATTTCTTCTGCTGTTGGTAATAGAGATTCATTAGTTGACTTAATCTTTAGATAATCATCAAAGGTTTTAAACTTACCATCATCTTCAACTTCTACTACATCATTGATTTTATCAACCATCTTATTAAAGTCATTGATAACCGAAGGTGTCATTATATTTCCAGCCTTTTCAGGATTTCTCTTTTTACGAAGAGAGCCTAACATTATCTTAAATAAATCCTGTAATGTAGAATCACCTTTAAGATAATCTCTTGTCATTTGACCAGGCACTAAATCTATATTTAGATTAAATTCATCACCTTTTGCAAAATCGGCTTTTTCAATATCAACATTTTTAATGTCCTTACCTTTTTTGGTAACATAGTCATTAAAGATGTTTGATACTAATTCAAGATATCTTTCATCTGGTGTAGAGCTTAGTACTTCATGTTTCTTTAAGCCTCTTTCTTCAATAAATGCCAAAACATCTAATAATAAAATTTCATTAATATCAGCCGGTGCTCTTCTTAAATCAATTGGTTCCTTATCCTTCATAAGATTCATTGTGTAAGGATCAATCATTTTAGCAGAAAAGGTTTGGGTTGTACCAGGCTTATAAAACTTAAACACAATTGAGTCAATTGGTTTTTTAAGATCATCATGTAATGTAGTTGAGTCTACATTTGAATTAAGTGTTCTTATAAGATATTCGGCAAAAGAGCTAGTTTTAAAAATCTCCTGATGGTCTTCTTTTGGTGTTGAAATAAAAGACTTAATCTTTTCCTTCTGTTCGTTTGTAAGATATCCCTTAAAGATAGGAGTAAGAGGAGTAACACCTAAAGCAGATGACCAATCTTTAATTACTCTAGGATCTTCTATTATCTTGGCAATTTTACCATTAGGATTCATTACCTTAATATGAGTAAGAACCAAATGATTCGAAGGTATCTTATCATAAGTAATAACACTAGGCTGATTATGTACAAAATACTGAAAACAAAATCTCCAATTTTCAGGAATAGAAGATAACATATTAGATGTAACATTCTTAATGTATTGAATAGGTGTTTCATAATACATCATTAGTGTACGATCAATCAGATTAATCGGTCTATCTCCACTACCTTTAAAATACTGTAAAGAATCTCCTGATTTTTGAAAAGCAAAAGAAGACCCTGCAAGTTTTTCGGTCACTACCAAATAATCTTTCAGAAGATCCTCAATAAGCTGTTTTCCATGTTCCTTATAGATTTGAGTTAACTCTTTCATTTCATATATTTTGTATTACCTTTTATATATTCATGTAAAACATAGTATAGAAAAAAAGCGAGTATAATACTCGCCTTTTAACATCATTAGATTAGTCTATTATGGAATATACTTACAATAAATTATAACCTATTAGATGTAGGTTTTATATGCCATACTCTCCCCACCAGTTATCCCATTCATCTTCATCCCAACAGCCATCAACCCCTTTCTTTTTACAGAGTTGGTTACTGGCATAGTCGGATAATAGATTAGGAAACCATGCATGAATAATAAGAGATAATCCTATTTTAGTTGCATGTAACCAATGTTGCCAATATCCCATACCAGCATCCTTAAGGTGTTTCATTATCTGCCGTATTTTATAATTCCTAATAATTGATTAAGTGGAGCAAATGCGCCAGTTAGTTTATATAACTTTCCATTATATCTAAAAACTATACCTTCACTTGGATAAATTGAATCAAGGCCGCCAATTCTATCGAGTTTAGCCAATTGATCTTCTACTCTTTTAATTTGATCAACACCGCCACCCTTTCTAATCTTAGTGGTTTCTGCATCAAGGTATGCTCTTAGTCTCTGTGCTTCATCAGATGGATTAGCTGCAACAAAATTACTTGCATTCTTAATAATTGTTGCACCGAGCTCTAAGAATAAGTCTTCAAACGGTTGAATGTTTTCTTTATACTTTTTCTTAACATCTTCCTTATCATACTTCTTAACTAATGCCGCTTCATCTTTACCGATTTGCTTTTCAAGAGATCTCATGTTTAATGATTTCTTATCATCATATGCCCATCTTCTTAAAAGACCTTCTTTAACATCTTGTGATAGATTAGGAAAGTCTGCATCAATTAATTCTCTCCACCACATTTCATGATATCTAGCAACCTCATCTCCATCATTTAATCCGTAACGTTTTTGTAAAGCAATAACCTTATCTTCAAACCTTTTCTTATTAGCACTAAAATCAAGATCTTGTCTTAATTGAAGTACTCTAGGTGGAATGATCTTAAAAGTTTTACCAATGTTAGCTTTTACTGTGGCTAAGATTTGTGGTATCTCTTTAGCAGGTCTGCTGTCAGTTCCTAAAATATTACCATCACCATCTGTTTGTGTAATGTTATGAAATTGGATAACATCAGTATCATAATTAATAACATTAGGATTTTTAGAATAGATAAGCTCCATGTTCATGAAGTTTTTACCATTACCAAAGATTTCTTCTTGTTTCGCTGCAGGTAATTTAACTAAAAGGCTAGCAAGATCCTTAGCAGCAAAAACAAAAGTATCCCTTACCATAGGAACTTCATGGGCTTCAAATTTTGACACGAACTGGTCAAGGCTCATCGGATCCTTTGTATCACCAGTGTTTCTAGCAAACATAACTTTACCATCTTTAATAGTAACAAATAAGTTTTGCCCATCGGTCTTTTCAATAGGATCCTCTTCAAAGTTTAGTTCACCACGAAGACCTGCATCAATGATACTTTTAAAATCCCCAAAGGTTAATCCCTTATCATCGTATGGGTGGCTCATATGACCTGCAGCGCCACCTTCAAAAAGAAATGGCTGGCTTTTATCTGCCAGCCATTGCTCAAATAACTTTACGTATTTCATGTAATAAATTTATTATCCCATTGAAGATTGTAATGCCCCAACCATAGCGCCATAATCTCCGCTATATTTAGATTTTAAACCGTCAATAACTTCTTTTGCTTTAGCTTCATCAAATTTGTCGCCATGTGCATTTTTCAGAATTTCGGTTGCATATTCTTCAAATTCAGCATCGGACTTAATTTCTTTTTCTGATACTTTAGCTTCTTCAACAGTTTCTTCCTCTTCGGCTTCAACTTCTTCTTCCTCTTTTACAACAACAGTACCTTGAACATTAGGTTCGTCCTTTGAAGTTTCAGGAACTTTAGTAATTGGTTGATCTTTAGTAACCAATGCTTCTCCGTCCTTTTCATCTTCCTTCTTTACCTTACCCATATTCATAATATCACCTGCAATACCAGCGGCAGTTTCAGGACCGTCACCTTTTGCAATCTTAATAGCAATACCATTTTCATCAGGAGTTTCTTCAGTTAACTCAGGACCATTATCAGCTTCTTCAGATAAATATGCTTCAGATACAAATGTAGAGAAAGATTTAATAGATGAAGTTGTTTTTACCTCTTCCTCAATTTCTTCATCAGCTTCAACTTCAACTTCTTCAGAATCAGCTACAGGTACAGCATAATCTTCTTCTTCTTCATCATCACGGTAACTAACATTCTTATTAACCGTAACTTCCTTTTCGGTACAGAAATCTTCAAAGGTCATGATCCTTCTTTTGGCAACAGGCTTTTCTTCTGATTCTTCTTCTTTTTCAATCTCTTCGCCAGATTCTTCATCGTCGCCTTCTTCAGGTACTTCATCAGTAATAGGTTGATCATCGGTAACAACCTCTTCACCTTCTTCTTCTTCCTTTTCTTCAGGCTCACCCATTTCTACAGTGTCCTTTTCTATTCTATCAGACTCATCGTCGTCTTCGTCGTCTTCGTCGTCTTCGACTTCTTTTTCAATTTCAGAAGCTTCCTCATCTTCTTCAGCAACTTCACCGGGAGCTCCAGCTTCTTTATCTTCTTCTTTTGCACCTTCCTCATCTTCCAATGATTTAGGTTCTCCCATTTTTAATACCTCATCTTCGATATCTTCAGCGTCATCTTCGCTAACATCATCTTTAGGGGCAAATTCCTTAAGAAGGGCTTCTAATTTTGAAAGAAGAGCTTTTTCTTTTTTAACTTCTTCAATGTTATTGTAACCCAATTTCTGAACGAGTTCAGCTAATGCTTCTGGGCTAAGGCTTGCAGATTCCAAAATAGAGTCGGCACTTTTTGTAGCACCAGTTGAAATCGTTGAAAACTTTTTGATAGGCTTCATTATAAATTTCTTTTTTTGTTCTTTTTTTATATATCCATGTACATCAAGAAAGATATTACATATTAGAATCTAATATTTTGAACCGTAAATGGAAATTTCTCTTCCTTGTATATGTTTCGTCTGGACATACCATGACGGTAAATATAGTTTAACCAATCATGATCGTCTGTTTTATATCTAAAATCATCAATAAAGTCATAAATCTTTACAGTATCTTTTGATGCATGTTTTCTTAAACCACGGCCAATTGACTGTCTTATAATTACCTCGGACTTAAATGATTCGGTAAAAAAGATATTATGAATGTTTTTAATTGAAATACCAGTGGAGAATGTACCGTATGATGCTACAATTATAACATCATCATTCTTTTCCATTCTCTTTTTAAACTCTTCTCTAATATCAGCATTAACAGAACCATCTACATAATAAATTTTCTTATCTGTAATTTCTCTTAATTTTTGATATAGCCTTTCACCGTATGCAATTTTATGAAATAGAACCAAAGAGTTTGAGGTTGATTTTTTAATTACATTACATACAAAATCTAATCTCTTATCACTTTGATTAATAAAGTTTTGTTCTAAGCTAAACAATTTTTGGCGGTCATAAGGATTTTTTGATAAACTAGAGAATGCTTCTTTTTGTTCATTGGTTGCATAATCCATGTGTATCTGTAAAACTTTACATTTTGCAATATGACCTTCATCCTGTAAATAATTAGCCTTAACCTGAGTAACAAGAGGTCCCATTGCCGACATAAGACTTAATCTATTTACAGTACCTCTTTTAGGAATAGTACCGCTAAGACCAAACCGGTAATCACAATGCCAACACATATCCATAATCTTTTGAATTGAATTAGCTTTTGCTTTATGGGTTTCATCTACAAAGACAGCATCAAATTGTTGAAAATATTCTTCATCCTTTTTAGTTAAAGATTGATAAGTACCAATAACAATGTTAGAGCTTTTTCGTATCTTAACACCAGCATATATCTGTTGGATCCTAATAGGAACCCTACTTTTATTGTATTGTTCAAAATCTCCAGTTGCCTGCACAACCAAACTAACATTAGGTACAATCATTAAGATCTTTTTAATACCTAACTGTTCCATCATATATGCAACAACCATAAAAGAGATTAGAGTTTTACCTGCAGATGTTGCTAATTCAGCAAGACAGCGGCGGTATCTTAAAATCTTAAATGCCGCATCAACTTGATAGTCCCTTGGTTTAATATCAGAATCTGCAAAGAAATCATCAACCCATTCTAAGAAATCTGATTCCTTAATTCCGGTATCAAATATCTCGGTAATTCCATTTAGGCTATACTTTAAATCATATTCCTTACAGATGTCTATTACTTCCTTCCAAAGACCTGCTGGAATTTTATTTCTTTTAATGAAGGAAATATTTCCATCCCACACTCTCTTTTTAACTAAAGGGTGGAATCTCCATCCTTCAATCTTTTTAGTTAAGCTACTTTTTAGCTGTTCATATTCCAGTTCGGTACATGAATCAATAACTAAAAACTTTTTATTATCAGAGAGCGAAAGTTCCATTATTGTTGTTGGTCATCTAATCTTATACGGTTACGAATAGCAAATGCCATATTATCTAATGTCTTAATACATTCATAGTAATAATCAACATGTGACTGAAGCATATCTATTTGTGTTCTTAATGCAGATAAGTCTGCCTTAATGAATTGATGTTTTTCTCCACTTGTTAGTTTAACGTCATAGTTAAGAGTATACTCTCGATATTGTTGGCGGTAATACCTTTCCCACGTGGCGTTCCTTTTATATATCATGGTCTTAAAATCAGTAACTTTATCCAAAAGGATTTGCCGATAAGATAACATATTAACCTGACATTCAGCTAGATCATTCATATTCTTAATCTTATGAACAAGGTCATTGATTTTATTTTTCCAATCTATACGATCGGTGGCTAATCTAGTTTCTAATTCTTCATTAGCCTGTTTTATTTGCGTATCATCAAATGCCATTAGAATATTCCTTTATCAGATTGTTTAGACATAACCCTTATTTTAGGTTGAAACCTTTTTTTAGGCGTATCAATTTTAATACCTTTTTCTTTATGATCTAGATCACTCTTTGTAAACTTTGTAAACAGCTTAATCTTTTTTTGACTGGTTTCAAAGTCATCATAGAAATCATCAAATTGTTCATTTATGAAATTTACAAAGTTCTTAATCATATAAAGATAATGTCTAAATGGTTATTTGTAAAATATCTATCTATCTCTTTAAGGCACCCAGTACGATTAGTATACTCATATTTAACTAAGTCATTTAAGTCCTTTACCTTTTTTGAAGGTATTGAATAATCCTTTAAAAACTTATCCCACATAAATACATACTGCCCAGATTTAAGTTTTTCAATCATTCGTGTTTTACCTTCAATATCATTATCAAAGAAATACCTAGCGGTTGGAATTTCATTAAATTCAACGATCTGTTTTTTAACGCCTGTTAATCCGATGGAGTTGGTCATAAACATAGAATCAATTGGACCTTCAAATATTGTAAAGTCTCTACTAAAATCAGCAGTTAAGATTCCAAATAACATTGATATCTTATTAAGATTATCAATTTCATCATCGGATAATTCAAGAGGCTTCTTTAATCTATCATAGATTCTTTGTATGTTCCATGTTTTATATTTAGGACCATTACCTTCAAGATCCCTAGTTTGAAAACCAAGTATCTTACCTTCAGGCGTAAGGTTAAAAACATATAATTCTTTTCGACGAGGATCATATGCAAAATGACCAGACTTATGATGAAGTAATCTACTCTTAAGATATGGATAAGCTCTATATGTTAGAGAGTTAATTGGATAGATGTTAAATCCTAACGCAAGTTCATCAAAGGTTAATGCCAATTCTTTTGCTTTATCAAAAAGATAAAAATCTAAGCTTTCACCAAACGAAAAGTTTCTTTTATTTTCTTTGATGTAATTTAATACTTCAACACGATCTTCTCCTTCAAAGTTTAAATTATGATCCTTTAAAAATACATCCAAAGAAACGTGAGCAGAGCAGTTGTAACAATGAATATACAGATCATTCCAATAAAGATTACCTCTTTTCTTTCGAGGGTTAGAAGTTGAATCTCCACAATACGGGCATGCAAAATTTAACCTATCTCTACTTTCTAAAGGCCTTCTTTTTTCAGGATGAGAATGGCTATGATGAAGGACTCGGACTACCTTATCGATAATCCGAGTCTTCATCTCAGAAGAAATATTAACTTCTGTTGCCATAAGATTAGAGATCTAATCCGTTAATGAAATCATCAAAGTCATCTCCGCCAGGGGCAGCTTCAGTGGTTTCTTCAGCTACTGCCTCAGCAGCTTTTTCAACTTTCTTAGGTGCAGGTGTAGGTTCAGACTTACGCATAACAGTTTCAATAGAAGCTCCCGGCGAGCTATATTGAGAAAGGATGTTCATTACCTTGTTACGAGTTTCATCGTTCCATGATTTGTAATCAAAATTACCAAGATCAGGGGCATCTTTTAAGAATTCAAGGATTGCCTTACGACCTTCATCAGAATCGGTTACATTTTCTCCATTGATTGCCATTGCAGAACGAGAACCTTGGAATTTACAAGAATCATAGTTAGGATAACCACCTTTCTTTGAAATTACCAATTCAAAGTTCTTACCTTCAAACGGATCAAATACTTGAGTTGGTTCATCGAATTGTGGATTCAATTCTTCATCAATCTTAGCCTTAATCTTATATCCAAATTTGAATACTTTGACTTGACCTTCAAGATCACGATTTTGTGGATCCTTAACGATTTGAACCAATGCATAGAATACTTCTCTACGCTTTAGACTTTCGGACATCTTTTTATCTACAGCAGATTCACTGTTACGAAGTTTAAAGAACATATCCTGTACTGGACATTTTTCTCCAACTGTTGATGGTGAGTCAGCATAGAAACCATTTCCGTCACGGTCTTCCAACCAATAGACGAATTTACGAACGAAAGGTTTGCGTGGATTTTTAATATTAGGTAGGAACCTAATTAGAGAACGGTAAGTACCGTCTTGACCCTGATCGGGTTTTGGAGTGTAGAGGTCAGATCCACCGGATCTTTCTCTGTCGCCAGTGTCTAGGTCATTGACGCTAACACTGAAGATGTCAAATTCATTTGCCATTTTACTTTGCCTTTTTTTTAAGTTTAACTTTTGTTTATTAAAAGCCTAACTTAGCATTGCCTATTTGCGTGCCCGGGAATTGCCAATAATACTTTGCCTTGTTAGTGCCAGTTTAAAAGTCCCTGAATAATCAGTTCCTTTGTTAATTATATATCCAAATCCCTACTTAGTTTCAGTAGGTTTAGATATTTTATCAAAAATTATTGCAGTCACGTCAGTATCCCTGATACTAAAAATCTTTTCTCCATTTACTTCAAATTCAGTACCTGCTAAATCATGAAATATGACTCTCAAACCTTCTTCATAATCAGGATCTTCTATATCAGGACCTACTGATAAGATAATGCCAGAGTAGGGGGGTGCATGCTGACCTTCTAGTTTAGGTACATAGATTAAACCAATTTTATCTGGTTGCTCATCTTTTTTAAGAAGTATTCTATTTTTTATCGCTTTTATCATAAATAGCTGAAACTAATTTCTGGATCTACAATATAAAATTTAACTGATTGATTGAAAGAATAGTATTTATTGGTTAGCTTGTATAGATTTAAGTATAAAGTATGAATCTACAAGATCATCTAATGGTTTTGGAATCTTTTCCGAAAAGTCCTTTCCTTTACACCATTTCCATAATTTTGTATTCCTTAGATCTTTATCATTAAGGACATCATCCTGAAATGCCTTAACCATGTAGTGTTTATTTGCATTTCCTTTGCCTGCTAATTTCTTAACATGAGATGGTTGAAAAACATTTATCTTTTCTGACCCATATGCTTGGAGTAATTCATTTCTTAAGAATGTATTGTACTGAACAATATCAATAAAAGAGTTACCGGTAGATCCATAAGAGAAACCTTCCAGACCAATTGTAACATTCTGCGTTCCACAAAAAGTTACAAGAATATTTGACATAAGCTCGGCTATAGCAGAACCGTCATTAAGTTTCTGTCTTTCTCTTATGAGAAATTCTTTGCTATCAACTTCTCTATTATACGGTATTGCTAAAATAGTGTTATCATCTGATAACTCCTTATGTAAGCTGAACGCCTTTGGCATTTTTTCAGAATCCCATAAACGATTTCCAAAATTAAAGAATGAGATAAATTTGTAATTCCCTTTGTTATCCTGAATACATACAGCTGGGCTATTAAGAGAAAAGTCTATTCCTATGTAAGTCACATTAATTAAATTATAGCCTCTTACCTAATACCGCACCTAATGCAGCACCAACTAATCGACTGGTTAAAAGATCATAAAGAGCGCCTTTTTCAATTCCTAATACTTTTGCAATAGCTCCACCTACAGCTTTACCTAAAGCAAAACCAGTAAGACCTCCTAAGACAGAACCTAAAATACCTTCATTTACAATTTCCTCCATAATTTCTTCAAGATCTCTACCGTTTTCATGTTCTTCCATGATCTTAGAAATTGCATTGTCAATTGCAGCTTCTTGCTCTTCTGTTAGAGATTCATTTAATAGGTTTTGAATATCAATAGAATCATTATGGTTCTCTGTTAAATAGTCTTTAAAGGTTTTCATTTACTTCCTTATTTTAGTTATATATTAGCTAAGGTTTACGTCTACCTCTAGTATGTTATATGAGAACTCAATATCAAAGGTTTGAAACTCAATAGTATTACTTGAAAAGTTAAGGTCTAATGAACCTACGCTTGTCATAATCATTTCCTTTAATTGAATTGTAACAAAAATATTTCCCTCTCCATCCATCATTTGGATCCCAGGTCCTGGTGGTAAGAATGGACTCTTTCCACTTAATGAATAGTAGTAATCAAAAGTTTCAACAGCCATCCAATAATTAATCCACCCATCAAATGCCTGCATAGTAACCGTCAAGGATTTATCAAATAATTCTTGTTTTGGTAAACTACTTCTAAATCTTCTTGTATTACCAGGAAAGTCATTTTGTGTAGTTGGATCAAAGCTAGGGCCTGGCAAGTTCAAAGATTGAATTCCATAATTAAAAAAGTCAATAGGTTCCTTAATTAATCCACCTGGCATCCTATTTAGATATGGCCTATACTTATCTGCAATAGGGGTAGGAATAAAGTTTCTAGGAAATGTAAACCTAAACTGATTATTTCTTGCACTTAATAACATTATACCGCGCTTATATTTCCGTTAGTATCAAAATCCCTTGATTGCTTAATAACAGTTGAAGGTGATTGCGAAGCTGGAGTAAAGGTAGTAGAAACACCTGCCTTAGCAGAAGTAACCGGTGTTACGCCTGGTGCATTCTGTCTTAAATTTTCGGCAGCCGTCTGGTAATAATACTTTTTCCTAACACCGCCAATTCCTGAACTGCCAGAACTTGCAGTCTGTATTGCTTGAACTTGTTGCTGTCTTAACCTATTAATTTCTTCTGCTTTTTGCGCAGCTCTGGCTTCTGCTAATACAGCCTCAGCTTTAGCATCTCCTAACGCTTCACTTAATCTTGCAACCTCATCTGTCAAATTAGTATTACTTACAGTTAATCCATTTATGACTGTAGTCTGCTCTTCATTTACCTGTATAAGTTCTGCGATTTGAGTATTAAGAGAATCTATCTGTTCTTTATATGAAGCAAGTTCTTTAGAATATTGAATTCTTAGATCTTCTATTTCCTGGGTTGATGATTTTTTTGAAGCCTCATCAATTGAAAGAAATGTACCAGTGTATACTACAGATTCATCAGATTCTCCATTTTCATCAATCATCATTGTGGAGATATAGAAGTTCTTATTGTCTAATGCTAAAACTTTTTTTGAATTTTCTTTATCTACTTTAAATAATACCTGCCCAGCTGACATATCAATATCTTGGACATTTGTATAATTAGGAATTCTTATTTCATCATTAGCCCCAACGAATACCATAAAGAGAGTGCCTACATTGCTCAAATCAATAGGTACATTTTCTCCGTCAATTTCATTATATAGAGTAAAAATAAAATAGTCATCAAACGGTGATATCTTAATCACACCGTCCCCTTGAAGTTTAGGCTCTTCATTTACAGCTAATGATTTAAACTTTTTATAAATCGTGGTTTCCTTTTCGGATAATGGTATGTTAGTATTAATTGCCGTCATCTGTTACATTTTGAATTTTGACTGGTGAAATTGATGCCTTTATGTTTATTCTATCTCTAAAGGTAGTAACATACTTAGTTTTAACAACCAATTTTTCTGCTATCTGCTCAGAGGTATTCGCACTGTTATTAGAAGAACTCACAGAAGAACCTGTTGATACAATAATGTTTCTACCATCATCAGCTGATACTTGGTTTACTACATTTGCAACGGTAGGTACCACACCTAAATTAATTTTCATAAGTCTTCTGCCATATTTTCTAACATCAGTTGACACTAATCTAGCATTTTTAATAATTTGTGTACTATCAGCACGATTATAGAGTCTTAGTGTATAATTAATCGCAAAAGATGTTGCTATAGAACTATTAAGAATAATCGGTCTAAATAAAATAGGTTCATCAAAATCAGTAGTCTGTGATATGATCTGATTGCTTGATTGTTCAAATATACTTCCTAGCTGTTCGCTAACAGTAATTTCATGAAATATCATGTAATCTCCACCAGTAGAATTAAGCTGGGCAATAAAATTAGATAGTGAAGAACCCGTAACAACACCGGTCAATTCAAAGTAATCTCCTACGCTGGATTCAACCACCTCAGCATAAAGATTATCATAAATATCTCTACTTAAAATATCAACAGCATTAAGCTCTCTTACACTATAGAAGTTATAGCCGTTATCAACTAAGGTTTCAGATATTCCTAATACCTGTAAATTTATAGTAGGAGTACCTCTAAATCCTTGTCCTTCTGTTAATCTATATCCTAATCCATTAGGATCACCTGTACTAAAGCTATTATTCATATAGTACAAAGCAGGTACTCTCCACTCAATATAAGTTGAGAATAACTTATCAGCAATAAGTAAAGGGTCAGGATTAAATACCGGGGTGTCAGTTTTAAGATAAGTAATAGATGATAGATTTATAGCAACTCCATCCCTTCTTGGTACAGCTACATTAAACACATAACCATCAAAGCCCTCAAAATTAAATCCCGCTATAAAGTGTACTCTTATTCTGTCGTATTCAATATCAAGGAAAGGCGAAAAGTTTTGTAATAGGTTTGTGCTATCCGTTAATTCCGGATCATAATCGTTATAAGGTACACCTACACTGGTATCTAATAGCACATATTGACTTTTTGCACTATTAAGAGCAACCGCCGATATATCCCTATAGTTACCCATGGTAGCCGAAACAGAATCTGTATTAAACATATAAGAACCACCGGTATGACCATCCCTCATAATTTCAATAGGGTATGTAAATGTATTAAATGTACTTGGATTTGTTTGATCGGTATAAACATACTCAATCAAAATTTCCGGTGTTATTTGTATAAATCTAGAGGATTCCATCTATTCTATTTATTTACCATTGTAAAAACTTTGGTGTATAGTTTATTCCAATACCTACATAAGGTCCTACTGTATTACCGCTTAGACCAAATCCTAATTGAACACCTATACCAAAAGGCTTTCTATTTTGAAATTGCAAATCTCTAAAACCTGAACTCTTAGGGTCAATCATAATACCCTGTGCATTATTAAATGTAGTACCAGGATAATCTGTTTCAAGATTTACAAATACTTCTTTAGTTTTCTTATCTCTTAAAATTGATGCAGTTAACCAAATATTCTGTCTCAGGTCAATAGTTGCATTTCCAAAAACTAAAGAATCACCTATTGCATTATATGGAACTTGTACTCCAATTTTTCTCGAACTATTTGACCAACTATTTTCTTGATTAATAGTAAGAGCAGAATTAAAGTTTCCTATGATCGTATCTTTAACCTCTACAGGAACTTCTACAATTTTTTCAACAATTTCGGTTCTATACTTAATAACAGTAACAGGTGGCTTTGATTTCTCAAAATCAAGTTCATCTTTAACTTCATCTAACGTTAAAGTAAGAGCTAGTATTTCAGCCTCAGTATTACCCTTTTCGTTAATATAGTTTTCAATTTCATCAAGAGAAGCTTTCCAATTATTACTTATTCTATCGGCCTCACCTTGTGCTTCTTGGGTAGCTTGGCACTGTCTAAGAAGTAGCATCACCAATACAACAATGCCACCTAATAGTAGCATTCTAGTATTTTTGGGATCCGTTAAAAACGCTAATATGTTTTTAATAACTATCATATGCCTTCTTCATAGAGTTGTAATAGCTTATGTGGTGTAACTTCGCTAGCTCCATATTTTTCAACAATTCTTTTCATGAATTGCTCTTCCTTTACTTTAAGTGTTTCCAATTCATCAAATAAACCATCTCTTTTCTCTGCAAGACTTTCAATGCTTTTCTGCATTAGGTCAATTGAGGTTTCAATTTCTTTGTAACGATCTACAAAGTTCTTAAGTTCTTTTCTATCTTCTGTATTCATTCCTTAACTATTAAGAATATGTTTGTGAATTTTCAATCGCCTGGAATTGCCCACCCACAGCACTAAGTATGCCAGGGCCACTTACCATAACCCATCCCATTGTATGATATCGATCAACAGAGAATAACCCACCTCCACTTATGCCAGTTTCAACTGTTTGGTATGTTCGACCAATCCAGACAAGCTCGGCTAAAAATTCAGAACCTACTCTAGGGTTAATATTAGGTTTGCCTATGATCATTTGACCAATCTTTGTATAAGATGTTGATAATCCGGCTGCATTGGCCTTTACGTAAATACCTATTTGGCCACCTGATCCAGACGTGCTCGGCCATCTAAAAGAGCCTAAAGTCAAATCGGCGTAAATACCTGGCGCGGCCGTTATATGTAAAATAAGTTTTTGTCCTTCATACTCACCATCAGGCAAATAGACATTAAAAAAATCATCTGATACAGCAGGGGACGCGGGGGAAAAGCCAAAATTAGCAAATTGGATATCAAGATACGTTGCATCCATATGTGAAGTAGGTACAGTAAAACCTAGTCCAGAGGACAATCCATCAGTACACGGATTAACAACCAATGATCTCCTAACATATTGAAGTCTATTTCCAATCGATGTCCTATCACGCTGCGCATGAAATTGAGTATGATCCCTGGCGCTAATACTATCTGCTGCATCAAGTTTAAAACCTTCAATACCAGTATTAGCAGAATTACCATCTATCACTACACCTGTATTATGAACCACGGTAGAGTTATAAGCGCTGCTATAAAAGCCTCCTCTTGTCATGGAAGTAGAAACAACCAATCCATAGAAACTCGATGACCCCGCATCCACTGCTTGTATAAAAACTGGTGACTGGGTTATACTCCCTTCTTTTTGTATAAAAATACTACGATGACCTATAGGTCCTGCGTTTGTAGATAAACCGCTTGCTCTCCAAACAATGTTACCTTGGAACTTAGCACCACCTGTAGTAACAGCGGTATTGTCTAAAGTAATTTTATGTACATCTGTGGGGGCACCTTGTAGAGTAAGTACATCAGCCGCAGTTAATTGTATAGAAGGTGCCGTTCCAACAATAGTAGCCGTGGCGTCAAAAGTTAAACCATTACCATTAAGCTCCACCGCTCCACCAATACCAGCATCAACAAAGATATCACCACCATTTCCTAATAGGTAAATGTCATTTCCTGGTACACTAATTTCAACTTTACTAGGCTCAACTGAAACATAATTATTTCCATTTCTTATATCAACTGTATTGGCAGCAACAAATCTGATTCTATCAGCAGCACCTGTAATCCTACCTGTATTAGTAGTTGTTGTTATAGATGAAATATTTCCACCTAATTCAAAACTAGCAGAAGAACCCACTGCAGTAGACGCTACCGAAAACTTACCAGGATTAGCAGCATTACTCGTGTTAACCGTTATTGTGACATCAGAGTTTTCAGTAGATACACCAGAAAAAACAGAATCAGTACCAGATTCAATATTAATCTGTTTACCTGCCCTAAACGATTGACCTCTTCTAGTGGTATTTAGGCTAAATCCAATTAGATTGCTAATAACTGTTGGGGATGTTGCAGGTTTAATAACATTTATGCTAAGAGCATCATCGTCGGTTAGTTTAATTTCTGATAATAGTGTAACATCATCCTGTTCAAAATTTTCAGCAGCTACAGCCCCACCCCCCATAAATTTAATAGCACTTGCGGCGCTATCCTTTTGATGTATAATAGTACTAACAACCGAAGAATCTAAATCTTCCATCATCGCAGTACTAATTTGGAAAGCATTAGTATAAGTTATACCTGGGGTAGCCGGTGCATTTTGTGGAATACCTGCAATTAAAAGAGAAGGTACTGCTTCATTGGTTAACTGATCTGCTCCACTTGCAATACCACCTGGCATAACAGTTGGATAAGCAACGTTATCATTACCAGCAGCAGCCCCACCAGGGAAACCTCCAAAGAATTGAAAACCGTCAGATGCCCCTGGAATACCTTGAGGTCCGGTTAAATCAACAGTGGTAATTACCCATATAGTTCCATTATATTCCCATACCTGCCCATCAGCATCTAAGTAATAGTCACCAGATGCAATATCAGCAAAGATAAGAGTATTAGGATCTGTTGCAGCTGCATTAGGATCTTCAAACCATTTACTTCCTCTAACACCTCTTCCTCCTATTGGACCAGTTGGGCCGTTTGGTCCAACAGGGCCAGCAGGTCCACCACCATTCAATATAAGCTGGTCAAAATTAAAATTAATCTTATCAACCGCCTGTGATATCGTGTCAGATGCTAGCAGTTCTTGTATAGTAATCGGCATTCCTCTATTTATTTTTTAACTAAAGTTACACTAAACCCAAATGATTCAGAAAATCCAGTCCTTTTGTTATATATTAGCCTTAAATCAAACGGATTAGTATTAAGTATTTTAGATGATATATTATTTTCTATTGAAAGACCAGCTGAAGACTTTTCTGCATTAGTAAGTTCAGCTGTTGTATAAGTAGGTGGAATATTTTCTCTACTATTCCTAACATAAAAATTAACAGAACCTACTTTGTATAGTTTTAAAATATTCTTTTCAATATACTGGTTAACATCATCATCTAATGTTTCGGTATTTCCAAAACCAAAGTCAGGATTAACATATTCTTCAAATTTAGGTTTTATTTGATCAAATAGATACTCTGTTAATCTTTTTTGTATGAATAAGTAAAACCTAGTGTTAGCTTGATCTTCTTCATACATAAATGTACCATCTATAAGAGAAGGGTCATTTATTGCATCTCTAAAGAATTCACTAGGTACAAAAGTTTCTAGTGTTATCTGTTGTGGAACTTTTAGATACTTAGAACCAAAGAAGGACTTTTTCTCTGTCATTGATCTAGTACCAATTATACTTTGTATCTTATTCTTATCAATACTTTTAGTAAAATAACCAGGCTCCCAGTTTGAAGAAAATATGTAGAAGTCTTTATAGTCAATACCTACTTCATTAATTAAAGGATATAGGCTTAAGTATGCAGAGTTAGTAGAAAGTTCTAACACAGAAGAAGGGTCTTCTTGATTAACTTTATGATAAAAGAAATTCTTCAGCAAACCAAAATTGGCATATGTACTATTAAATTCTGCATTTGCATATCTACATAGATTAAATACCTTGAACTTGTACGCTTCATCAGGCACGTTTGAATACGCAGTGCTTCCTGTGTTTCCTGTACTTCCTGTATATGATGTAGTAAAGTCAATATTAGAATATGGATCTTTATAAAATAATACCTGTCTTGAAATAGGTTCATACCAACCTGAATGTCTACCTATTGGATTAATTCTAGGCTTTCTTTGCAATGATAGATCATATCCAATAATATCGGTTAAGTTAAAGACCGTTGGTTTATTAGGATCTGGTAAAACACCAATATAAGTTGATTTAAGAATATCATCTTGTGCCCTTAGTTCAACAGCAAATGTCATAGAAAGACTCCCATCACTATTAAGTTTCTGTTTACCATTTTTGTCAATAGTTTCATATATGATATCAGGATTTCCATCATTAACCGCTCCAAGTATTGCAGCAAAACTTACATTATCCAATGTTTGCAAATACTCATTAAATCCACCACCAACTATATTATAGGTTGCTCTTTTTAATGATATTGCAGGTACAGTTGGATCAGGTAATGTAATCGGGATAATAGTACCACTAGGCAATGGTGTTTTAGTTATAGTGGTTGCATACAATTTATTATCGTTTAATATTCTACTGATTCCACTAATTTCATACTCAAATCCACTAATTTGAAATTTTATGTTATTAAATTGACCATCCGCCCCAATCGTTATGTCTCTAATAAACCGCGTAGGATTTCCAAAGGCATCAGGAATTCCTTGTATTAAATATGCATTAACCGCAGGTTCCCACTGTGAAGATGAGAAACTTATAGAGCCTTGCATCACAGAGTTCTTATAGGAATATGATCCTCCTGTTGATTCGTTTGGGCTACAGTCACTTAGGGTTTCAATTGAACTTTTCATTGAATAAAGAGAAGTTCTATCAATAATAGGAGCTCCTCCATTTATACAATCATTATCAAAAGAAACAAAGATAAGCATAGTAACCGTTTTCCATTTCTCGTTCTTTATAAACTTAATCTGTTTTTTAGGTTTGTCTGGTGCATTAGGAACCAACATAACCGAGAACCTATAATCATTAAATCTAGCATCTCTAATATAAGACAATCTCTTTGCATTAAAATTAGGCTTTTCTTCACCATTAGATTTTGGTTTAATAATAATCCTAACCCCTCTTAAAAATGCTTCTGCAAAATTTTCTCTATCACCACCAGTAAACCTACCATATCTAAGCTGGCGATTAATAAGATTGATTGTACCTCCAGTAGTAAACCTATCAGTTATAAAGTATTCATTAAAATAATTTATGTCAGTTCTTTGAAAAGTCCCTGGGACAATATTGCCATTGGAATCTATTGCGTTATCAGATGGTGCATTATCAAAATAACTCCATGATGATTTTATTGCATCATCCGTAAAGTAAGGAGGAAATTCAGATAAGTAATACCATTCATGACTAAATCCCTGAGGAGATCTACCGGTAGCCCATTTAGATGGCGCAAAATTATCTGTGCCAAATGCCATGCTCAAATTTAATCTATATGGATGATTCCTTACATCGGTTCCACCATTATACCATCCCCATTTATTAATATAAGGTATAACCCTAGAGGCAACAGCCTGTTCTTTAAGATAGTTTTCTTCTAATCTTTGATACTCTGAAGATATTGCAATGTCAAAAGTAACATCAGGATCTGATTCTTTTAGCAATCCTATTAAATTACTAAATCCACCTGAATCATAAAACTCTCTAATGTCCTCCCATTCACTTACACCAAAATAAGAAGTTGATGGAACTCCAGTTACACCAGTGACTCCAGTTGAAATACCGTCAGATTGGTTATATTCAGCTATTTCATAATTAAGCTCGCCTAGCTCACTATAAAGATCACTATAAAAATCAAAATCAAAATCTCTAACCCCAAAGAATGAAAATCTACCAAACGAAGGTCTATAATCAGAATATAGAGAAACTTGCCCAGATCTTGTTAAATCTATTTGGTTATCATCAACTGTTACAATAACATACTTATCTACATCAGTATAACCTAATTGATTGCCATTACCATCAAATATAGGTTCTTCTAAATACGGAACCCAATCTGATATTAATGCATATCCAGCTTTGGTCTTTACATAATTACCTTTTACAAATCTAAGTTGATCGCCGGCTGCAACTTTAAGCAATGAATTAGTTTTATCATTACCTCCTACAAAATTAGTAGTCTCGTTTTGAAAAGATGTTTCAGGATAAGATACCAAATTACCTTCTATTTGGGAATATTCAGACCAGTTTATATTAAGCTTCAGTCTATTAAATCGTGAACCAAAAAATCTGCTAGTAAAATATACAGTATCTTTATTTATAGTTGCAATAAAGAATCTTTTATCAATGTTTATACCAAACGAAATGGCTTTTCTAATTGCTCTTGCAATTTCTTCTGGTGTACCATTAGGATTAAAGAATGCTTCAAAGCTAGTACCCGGCCCATTAGTTAAAGATTCATTAGCCGCCACCTGCCCAATCAGATTAGGGCCATCATAAAACTTTAATGTAGTACCAACAGGCAATTCCCCTAGTACCTTAACATATGAATTAGCAGAACCTGCTTTATTAATAACTTGTGCATTGGCAAAAGTATCAGGATTTTTATATCCTGCAAGTTTTGATATATCAATTTTTTTATCAAACAATCTTATCTGGTTTGTACCCCACCTAGAACCTTTTTTAATTGTATGAAATTGATCATCTTTATCCTTTACATAAAATATTGAATCTGTTTCGCTAACTCTTTGTGGTGTAGGAAGACCTGTAATTTCTGTGGTCTTAGTAGGATCCAAGAATAAAAGTATACCATTTCTATTTGTTAATTCAAATGGTGTATTTAAATACTGTGAAACCTCAGTAATAGTTTTAATTTTAGGAAGTTGTGTTTTCTCTGTGTTTTTGTAAAACCCTTCACCTGAAATATCAAATAACCCTTCTTCTATTTCATTTACATATAAACCAAAATAGCGATTTATTGAATAATCTTCTGCATCAGGATCAGAGAATAAGAATTCAAAGTTGATTAGGTTTGCTAAAAGAATACCATTTCTTTCAAATCCTTGTGTAAAGAAATATTCATTTTGTATAATAGTTGCATCTTGTGTAACAAGACCATCATATGAAAAGCTACCGCTTGATGTAAACCCACCTTTTTTATATGAAATACCATTCCATGTAATAGGTTCATCTTTTCTCCAACTAACTGTTAAGGGAGCCTTTGGAAACCCCTCCTTATTTCGGTATCTTCTAATATAAGCACCTAACTTAGAATTCTCAGATAAGTCAAATGTTTTAATTGCTGTACAATTTTGTAAAACAAATTCCTTAAATTTTTCAGGCGTTTGTGCTAAAATTTCATCCTCGTTTGGAACGGCTGCATCGGTATTATTTACAGCAGATGGATTATCTAGTCTAAATATAACAAAATAATTAGGTATCTTTTGATTCAGCCATAAAGGAGCGAGCATACCTAAATTTTCAGAATATGCATCAGATGCTACCGACCGTGTACCTGCCGAGTAAAACATTTCATATTGCCTATTATAAGAAGACAAAACTGAAACATCTTGAAATTCTTGAAAAACTTCATAAGCTAAATCGGTAGGAAACTTTCCTCTTTGAAAAAAGTTATAAACATCAATATCATAAGTCTGCGTACCATCAATTTTAAATGCCTTAAATGAAGACGATGATAGCTGAGAATTGGAACTAAACGATTCTAGATACAAATCATTCCCGTTACTAACCAGCTTAACATTACCGGTAAGTTTTGGATTTGTTCTTAATAAACTATATGAGGCTTTATCAAGTAAGGGCTCGGCCATTAATTTTCACTTTTTTTATTTATTCACCAAGAAGGCAGTGAAAATTATCTATCCGCTATCCCTCTACTAATAGCACCAGTAGATACACTTCCACCTGAGCTAACTACTTGGTTAACCTTAGTTGCAGTTACCGATGGTGAAAGCTTACTAATTACTTTTTCCAAATCATTTAATCCTTTAGTAACCGTGGCAGCTGGGAATACATCTACATTAAGATTATCCGACTTATACTTAGCAAAGATTTCAATATCAAATTGATAAGGTTCATTACCGTTAGGATAAACGTCAAACCCAACTTTTTTAGCATATGTTAGATTAGTAGTTGCTCCGGTACTATCACCTGCAATATTACCAATACCACCAGCAGATCCTGTTCCGGTTCCAAAATAATCGGTCATTCTATATTGGAATACTAAAGGTATGTTAATTGAATTAGAAGAACCGAACTGAACAATTTTACTTGACTGTACGGAATCCCCATCTACTTGAACGGCTTCATGATCATCAGAAGATACAAATAGATATGATCCACATGTGTTTTTACCTAACAAATACTGGTCAAACGCTTCAAATGAAGTTTTGACATTTCTCGCATAATCAACAAAATTAGGATTAGTGTTATTACTTAACGGTGGGATAGCAGCAAGAGTTGGACTAGTTGCTAAAGATTGACCTGTAGAAGTAAATGTAATTGGTGTGAATGCAGCTAATGTATTTAAGGCTGCCGCGTTTTCATTTAAGTAAATTGATTGCTGCTTACCTTTAATCTGGTCTGATGTCAAAGGAATAAATTTAGATTGTCTAAACATAACAGCAGCAGTACCATTACCACTTGATGTACAATCAATATCCGCCGCTAGTGTTGCGGGTAAAGTAGTAGTATCCCCAGTCAAATAAACATAAGCAGCTCTATATGCATCATATGAAGATAACCATGGGTGATTAATATGAACCTCTATAGTTTCATCACCTTGTGGTAAATCAAACCCAGAAGCAGTAGTAGGTACACCTGTTGATAAAAATCCTCCACCCCAAATAAATTCACCTGGGGTTACAGCGGTATCAAAAGAATCTTTTAAATAAAAGTTTTCAGCGGTATCTAAGTTAAATGTATACTGACCTGCTGGATTTATATAGTTATAAAAAGATTCTTCAGAAGATACATCCTGAAATCTTGAGTATAAAATTTGATTCTTATTCTGTGCCGATTGGTATGGCGCAAGAGATATATCCTGACCAAACCTATTAGTAGAATCAACAGTAGGATTAGTTAATAGTAAAGGTGTTAGATCATACTTACGAATAGTATTATAATCACTATCATTGGTATCATATGTAGCTTTACTATTGCTCTGATTAGCAGCACTGTTATCAAGCCATGTATATGTTGCTGGTAAAATTACACTACCGCCTTGCGCTTCAGATAAACTATATGAAGGATTCTCTGATTGTTTTACCATTCTAGTTCTAGAACCTGCAATTCTGGAGATTAATCGTAATCCAGTTTGTTCATTGTTAGCAAGGTTAATAAAGAATGTTTTAGTAACAACCGCTCCTCTAGGATCATCCAGATCTTTAACTTCATTAAAGTAAAATCCTGCAAAGATTTTAGTTGTAGCATTCTTGTTAAGTCTATTAACATTGCCTTGATCATCCAATAAGGTAACAACCAATTCGCCTGCAGCATTTCTAAGAATCTCTGCAAATTCATCAAGCCTAGCTTGCATTTCACTAAGCTTGGTAAATAGGTCAATTGGTGTTTGGTTTTCAGATAAAAATCCAGATGCAATTACAGTTGCGCCGTGGGCATAATATTTTTCATTTGAAATAAATGAACTACTTAAATGATCATTAATTCCTTGTGCATCTAATTGTTCTTGTAAACTAACTTTAGCAAGATCCTCAGCATTTTGATTCAAAATAGATTCAATTGCATTATCGGAACTTAAATCTGCAGGAAACTCAATCCTAGTTGCAATTGACCAATCGCTTTCGATTGGATTAGATGGCCAACCGGCCTCTGAAATAGATTTAACCTGTACTTCTACAATTTCTCCCTTTCTAATTGGTACATCTAATTGGTTAATGTTATTTGCATCAGCATTATCATTATCTATAGGTGCCCATTCATAAAGACCGGTTATACTATTTTTATATCTAGGTCTTAATACACTTTCAACAATTTCCCAATTTGAGAATGCGCCTTGGCTTCTGGTTTGACCATCCTCAAATGTAAATTGATCAACTGGATTAGCAGCGCCATCCTGAGAAAGGTATCGGTATCTAATCTTAAACTTAATAATTGATTGTGGTCCAGTTGCAGGGCTGGACTTTTCAGCAGGCATTGGCCAAAATCCTCTAACTCTATATTTAGGAGTTACACTACCTACGGAATTATCTTTACTCTTTGCGTCAATTTCTTTTACAACAGAAGAATACAATTGGGCATTAGAAGATCTCTCGGTTATCAATCCTTGTAAAGCATTCTTATCAGCCGAACGTTCTACATCTGTAGCATAATTAGTAGTCTGTAACTTTGTTCTTGTCTGTGAAATAGCAGAATCAAGTTCTTTAATACTTGCTTCTAATGTATTCTTTTGGTTATTAAGATCTTCTAATTGAACAATAGCGTCAGCGTTTGTTACCTGTCCATTAATTAACTTTACTTTAAAATCAGTAGCGGATAAAGTAGGAGAATTAGGTATTAAACCTTCTCTACTTGTAGGCAACTTATCCTGCGCAAATGATAATAAGAATCTTCCAAAGTCAACTGCATTTCTTTGATAATAGTCAGATAGAGTTTGCAAGGTTCCATCACTAGCAATAGTAGTTAATGTATTTGTATAAAAACCTGAGCCTGGAGACCAGTTAACCGAAGGGATCTTTGAATCAGGATCAATTGGCTTTACAAAGGTTACACATCTTTCATTAAAACCGACAGTTACATCAACCTGAACATTATCATTTAAAGTAGAAGATATTTTTAAAATATCAGCACCTAATTGAATTGGCTTGCTGCCTTCAACTAAATCTAAGATAACTGTATTTGTACTAGAATCAACATTCTTTACAATGTACCTGGTATCAATAGGATTAGAAACAACCTCTAAAGAATCACCTACTTTAAGTTGTATCGTATCAGGAAAGTCTGCTTCTGCATCGGTATAAAATAACTTAGTGAGTTTATACTGTTTCTTCTTTGTAGTTACAGTTACACCATTAATCTCTTCTGTAAAATCGGTTTCGGATATTCTTGTAACTCCAAATTTACCACTGTATCTTTTTACTCTAGGTGGCAAATCAACAACAGCTTCATCTAAAACATAAGATATGTTTCTCTCTACTATATTCTGTAAGAATGTATCATAGTTAATTTCAGATCTACCATTGTAGTTATTGTCAAAAAACTGTATCTTACTTTGCGTGTTTGTATCTAAAATATATCTTCTTATGATAGCCCTTTCGGTATCAATAGGAACCTGACCGGTTAGATCAAATGATACATATAATAATGGGTTAATAAGTTCTTCAAAAAACCAGTTAGGTTTAATGTTAAATTCATTAACAGTATTTAATCCTGTTAAATCCGGTGCTTCGGTTGGAAGCTTTGCTAAAACTAACTTTCTAAAAGTACCATCAGATAATCTTATTGAACTTCCTGCACCTGTAACATTTGTTATAGTATTAACATTTGCATCGAGTCTATCAATAGAGTTCTTAAGAAAGCCAAACGAAGGAACAGTAACCCTTTGGTTAGTCCCATCTTCTGTTTGTAAGTTAATCGTTACAGAATCTCTATTTGAGGTTACTGCTTGATTTACTTTTTCAAAACTCTCTAATGAATTGTTAAAAAGTCTTAACAGTTCAGGTAACAGAGTTGATATTGAATTTTGTTCGGCCATCAGATTTTATACTTTTATTATTTATTTGATGATATCATATACGAAATTTAGAATACCTTGCTCGGTACATATTAATTCAATAATAGGCTTGGTTCCTAATTCGCTACCTGTAATATTTGCGATAAGCTTACCATAAGTCCCTTGATTTAATCTTCCAGGTGCATCAGTAAATATACTGACATTTCTGGATGAAAGATTAACTGTGTTATTAAAAGTAAGCCTAATAGTTTGTCCAACCAACCACTGTGTATCGGTATCATCAATGTATATTAGTAAGTCACCGTTAGGATTGTTTATTGTATCAAGCCTTAACATATTAGTAAAAGGTACCAATTCGGCGTATGCCTTTGGCGAGATAACATTTAGATCCAGTGGATTAGTTACTGTTATTTGATCTCCATTTTCATCAAATGGGATCATAAAGGTATATTGTTGAGTAACCAGATCTACTCTTACCTGGTTAGGTGTATTTTTATTTAATCTGATACCAGGACCTGATCTAAGTACATCAGTATTATACTGAAGTGTCTGAGAAACATTTCCGTTTGCCAATGATTGGATATCATCAGAGTTTTTAGCAATTAAATCTAATAAGCTACTTTCACTTGCAAAAGAAAGACTTGCATTATTAAGTTGCGTTTGAATACTATCCAATTGACTCTGTAAAGAAGTAGAAGTACTAATTGCATTTATAGTATTTTCTAATCCTAATAATCTACTTTCTATGTCAGATATTTCAATCTGTTGTCTTTGGAAAATTTTTGCCGATTCCTGTAATTGCGCAGTTGCATCGGCGAATAGGCCCATTGAGAAAGTGTTGTAATCATTAACAATCGTGTCAATGCCAGCCGTTCCTGGTGATGCATCAAATCTTAAATTAATTTTAAACCCGTAGCTGTTACCGTTTTGTCCAGTAACTCTATTAGGCTTATACTTAGGATATCTTTGGATATAACCACCATCCGTCGTAGGCGTGATATTATCTAAGAGTAAAATACCATACAAGTTAGTTACGGTATTATTTCTATTACTTAAATCTACCAGGTCATAATAAACTAAGACAGCATTAAATTCAAACGTTGATGATAAGTCAATACCGTTAAACTGAGATATGGTAGAAATTGTAGGATCTTGTACAATCTGCTGATAGTCACCAGGCGCAAAGTCAACAGAGATACCGTCTAATTCAGATCTTCTATACGCAGAACCTGCATACCCTGCAGGACTTCCATAATCAGCAGGATATTTTCTTATGTCAACATTAAGAGCGCTATTAAATGTAGTAGGTTCTGTAAAGTATGCATCAGTTGTATTAGGTGGAGTTGATTCATTCATCCAGTTTGCATTTGGATCAGTATATCCTGCAGGACCTCCTCCTAACAAAGGTTGATCGTAATCATAAAATGCAAATAAATCTAAACCTTGTGGATGTATTGTACTGGTTCCTCTACCTAGAATATATTCGTCTTCTCCTTGAATCTTTAAGCCAGGCTGATAGTTATTATCAGACACCGTGTTAAAGAGGATTGTAGGAGTGCCACCCACCTCTGTAGGTACATTAATATATAATTCCGTATAAGCTTCTCCGGCCCGGTCTACATTATTTACAATATCAATATCTCCTATGTACTTTACTACTCTTCTATACTGTATTGTGCCACTTGTTTTTTCATCTTCTTCTACAAACACAGAACCTGTAACAGCTCCACTTTTTTCTAGGGTAGTGGCTTCTCTAAATCGGATGGCTCCTGTTTCTTTTAACCACTTAAAGAAGACCCTCTCGGAAACAGACCTTCTTTCAGCGTTATCATAATCAGGATCGCTTATGATTAGCTCTTCAAGATTAAGAGCATAGTTTTGAAAGCTCTCCGCCCAGTTAACATTTGGATCTCCTTTTAGTCCACCGTTTGCAATCATACCATCAATGGTATCAAATTGCATATAGTTTTCATAATTACTAAACGTGGTAGGATCTAATCTATCAAAATCCGGAATATTTAAAAGCACAAACTTAGAAAAGACCAGTCTAAGATTATCATTATTTAGAGTCTTAGATAGGTCTCTTGCTGAAGATGAAAAGGTATAAAATGTACCTCCATCTGCTTGTGGTGTTTTTATTAAGGGCGTCGTAGCCATTTAGTCTTTAATTTTTTATTAAACGATAGTATATCCAGTTCCTCCAACTACATACCAATCACCGTTACCAGTTCCATCATCAACACATAACAAATGTACACTCTTTCCTTGCGCATTCAATTGAACCGTTGGTGTTGCTCCAGCACCAGGTAAAATTAAAGGATTCACTGCACCTGTAATTTCAACCATACCAGTAGTTGCTTCTGAATACACAAAGAAAATTTCTTGACCAATTGCACCATCGTTAAGTTCAATAGTTAAGGCTGAGGTATTTGAATTACCAACCCTTTCTATTGTGTAAGGTGGAATGGCGGTACTCGTACCAACCGAAATTGTTAATGAAGGACCTGAAAATGTATCATTAAGAGTTTGTGGGTCTACATCATTTCTAAATAAACCTGCGCCACTTAAGGTAAGGTTTCCTGTTGACACAACATTAGTTAAAATGTCAAATGTACTTGCATTGATATCTAACAGAACGGTACTTAACCCAACCCTTAAAGACTCCGTCTTAACATCATTTAAGTTGTTAAGAGTTCCGGATGTAGGATTGAAATAAATCTCCATTGCATTGATCTCACTAGCAAGAATGTTAAAGTTATCATTGATAACCAATCTAGATCCTGATAAAGAATCTGTTCCGAGAATTTCTGTTACGCTAATAGCCATCTTTTCATTATTTTATTATTAGGATGTTTCTTCCTTTTTTATATTTATTCCCATTAGAATCTGTAAGTTCTAAAGTAATTTCATACTTACCGGAATCTTGAAATAAGTACGTTAAGTATTTACTCTCAAAATATATATCGGATGCATTTGGTGTGCTAGTATTTTTTATTATCCACCTTGCTCTATCCTTACCGTTGATCTTACATTTATCATATACAAACATTATCCAAGTTAATTTAGGTAATGTTATCCCATCGTTAATAAACTTACTGGTGCTCCATGTTGGATTGCTTGCTTTATGTAAACCCATTCTGTAAATTAAGCTATCGCAGCCTGTACCAGTAGAACCTGTAGATCCAGTAGAACCTGTAGATCCAGTAGAACCAGTACTTGAACAGATCCTATTTCCATTTACATCAACAATATCTACGTATGACCAATCTCCATAAGATCCAAAATACCTAGAAACTGCCTGTACAAATTTCTGTGCACTTGCAGCATCATATACAACATTATAAACATACTTATTGATTATAGGATCGCTGCTTAAGTTTAGTTGTGAAGCAGCTTGGGCTAATGTAGTTGTAGTAGGGCTAAAATAATGTTCACCTACATTACCCTTAAGATCAATAATCTTAAGATATGAATCAGGCTGTACTTCTTTAAATTGGAAAAAAGCTGGAGTATCACCAGACACAGAAGTAACATCCCACCAAAGATGATAAGAATCATTCCAATTGCCTTTCTTAATATTATTCCAAAAATAAGGACCCATAAAACTAGCTTTACCATTATCCTGGTAATTAAGCAATTGGAAATTAGGGCTTACACCTAAACCAAATGTATTAAGAATAGCATTAACCCTATCTAAAGACTCATATAAACTAGGGGTTTCTTCATCCCATCTTGTTGAAGGTTCAATTGGAAGATTCCACATTGATCCATAATCATTCCATTTCCATTTACCATCAACATCCCATGTGTATTTTAATTTTCTGCCTTGGTACCAACCGGAGTATTCAACTTCTTTAGCTTCAATACAAATTTCATCGGTCTTAACTATCGATGAAATGTTATTATAAAGATCAAATAATTTCATTTCAACTGAATAAGTACCAACATAAGGTAAAGTAATTGGTAACCTATTATAGTCTACAATAGATCCTCTAATGTTATAATAGTATGCTGGTGAAACATCAGTCTTATCTTTATAAATAGTCCATTCAATTTCACTAAAGTTTCCTCTCTGTACACTATCCCAAGTATACAGTAATTCACCTGCATAATCTATTTTTCTAAACAGAGCCCCAGTTGCCGAAATAACACTTAATTGAATTCTTTCTGTGCCATCTCCAAATATTCTAATTACATCACCTGATGTAGGTAAAGTTTGTTGAGAGATATCCCAAAATACCCAAGGTGCGGTGAAAGAGTTCTTAAGAACCACTAATTGATTATAAAGATTATTTCTAACATCAGTATCAGTATCTCCTAATTGTACAGTATAAGTAACCTGTAATTCTGTGACCGGGTCATATATCTTAAATTCATCACCAACAGTAGCACCCTGAGGATCTAAGTCATATGTATGGAATCTGTTTGCATTTGATAACTGCTCCCATGTCATATCAATATTATTCCAAGTAAGGTTATTAAAACTTGTGTTTTCTAAAACAGTTAAAGCACCAACTGGAATTCCTGGTTTATCAGGTAAATACAAAGATGACCAACCATCCTCAACATTACCTATCCTATTAAGATTAGGAGCATACTTAGTAAAATATGCTAAGTACACATCTGCTATACCATCTATTGTTATGTTTTGTCCACCGTAAGGAGCACCTAATACATCATTAACATCAGGTCCTATAGGAGGTAAAGGTAATGCGTCACCGCTATTGTAAGGACCTAGAACAACATTTCTTCTACTTCCAGATCCAGCAGATCCAGTAGATCCGGTAGATGAACCACCAAACGGAGCAATATAAGCATTACAGAAATTTATAATTGCTTGACCAACTACAGCAGCTTCTTGGTAACAGAAACTAGCAAAAGTTCTTAAATCTTCTAAATAATTACAACCATCTGGGCTTACTTTAAAATCAGCTGCTATACCAGCATTAATGTTTCTCTTGTCATTTCTGCTTATAGTATTAGTAAGCTCTAATAAACCAAAGAAGTCGGCTTCACCGGTTATGTCCTTAATTCTTGCATTAAGTGGTAAGAATTCTTTTTCAAGCTTTCTCTTAAGTCCAAATAGCTTAATTAAGACTTCCTCAATTGTATAGTCAAATACTTCTTCAGTTAATGGGAGATCTTCATCAGAATAAAAATCTTCTTTTATTTGATTAATCTTATACACAAGACTAAATAAGCTAGTCTTTCTAAAGTTTTTATTAGGTAAGGTAATATTTAAGTCATTATAATTAACAGTAGGATCAAATATCTTAATTGGAGAAGACTGAATATACTTTCCATAATTAGGAGAAGACTTATTGATGTTTTTCCAAAACTCCTTTACTTGTAAATTATTATAACCAAAATAATTGATAGCATTTATTAAACCCTTATAGGATCCAATGAAAGGGTATATGTTATGTCCTTCTAACATAATTTCCTTTCTCTTTGTATTGATCTCTATAAAGTCAGGATATTGCTCATAAATATTTGTATTTCTAAATATAGCACTATCACTTAAAGCAATGTTATAACCTAAGTTATCTGTCATAACACGTAGTCTTTCATCTTCACCGATAGTTTCAGCATAGATTGTAAACTTACCTATAGTACTACCTGTACATTCATCCTCTATAATAAGAGTCCTCTTAAATGTATTTTCTTCCTCCGAATTGATTGCAAAATTAATCTGAATAGCCTCAGATGTAATATCACTTGTATTTATGTAACCGTTAGCATCTATTGTTTGGGCTGAATCATATTCAAGAGGAATATTTATCGTATCATATTTTTCAATTGGCGGACCAGCATTTTCAATTTCCAATGATGTTTGTGTTCCAGTGTCATAGTCTAAATCAAACTGAAACAAAAGAATATCAGTAGGGTCTGATGTTTCCCATGACACAATCCAATCACAAGTACCAGTAGCACCGGTGATTCCTGTAGTACTACCTACATATGAATGTGGGAATCCGAACTTATAAGTATTAGTGTTTGTATCTAAGAATTTTTGAAGTATAAACATTTGCCCAACCTCAAACAGACCAACGGATACCTCAGGTAAATAGACATCACCTGTCCACATATCATTAGTAGAGTCATAGTCAAAGTTGTAATACTTTCCATTCTTATCAAAGAAATATAAATGTTCCCAGCGATTCATTTTAGTTTATTTTTTGATAATCTTTAGGTACGGCAAAATTGTAATAAACACGCAAGTATTTAACTTTATTTATAAAGAATACTATGATAGGTTGGAGTTGGGTAACAATAAAGTTAGCAAGCCTAGCATTACCAAACATATATTTAGATAAGGTATTCTTCATGAGAGTTTCAGAATAGTCATATCCTGTATTTTTTAACTCCCACCCAGATTCATACATTGCTTTGTATGGACTCTCAAAACCCTTTCTTCTCTCTTCTAATGGAATCATTATAAATTGTTAATTGTGTTTTGTGTTGATTGACCAGACAGTCTGCCTGTATTAGTTGATCTTGAATTTCTACCAGTCGCAATAGTTGTTCCTCTATTTCTTCTTAATTCATTAAACCTATCTTGCTGAGTTTTGTTGTAAAGATTATTGTTTATCACTGACTTAAAGAATATGTTAAGTGAACCTATACCATTTTTTACAGGAGTTGCTTCAAAATATGTTTTGTTTCTATCTTCCCACCCACCTCTTATGATTGCAATATCTTCAGGTCCAATTATCACATCGCCAAACTCGTCTAATCCTAATTGAGGATCCTCGCCTGGCGCCAAAACAATCTTTTTATTTTCAATAAGAGTCTTTTGGTCGGTTGCAGGATCAGTACCATATACAGGTACATAATAATATCCGTTTCTTATTGCAGTTTCATTTTCTTCTGATATAAAGAAAACATTAACAGAGTCAACGCCTTCAACATCTTCAATAATTGAAATGATATCAGATCTAGGTATTCTATCTCTTCTATTTACATTTAAGAAGTAATCATTTAACTGCTTTCTAATCTCAGTAGAAATATTATCTTTATCGTAGCCTTCAATCCATCTTATGATAACGTTTAATGCATATCTCTTAATTATAGGATCATTAATTCTAACCTCTGCAGTTACAACCTGTCTACCACTAGCATTTAAGATTTCGTAAACCTGAGCCTTCTCATCCTTAGTTAAGGTAAACTCTTCTTCTGCGACATTAAAGTAATCCTTATCACTGGTTATCTTTTTCTTAATATCAGGAATTAAGAAAAGGTAAATGATATTATCATCATCTATGTACTGATCGTCTTTTGTATTATATGCATCAATAAAAGAAAAAGTATCATACTTACTTAAATAGTAAATGTAATTATTAGGATTAGCTAACACAAATGAATTACTTTGGTAAGGAGCAATAAGTCTAGTAAAAGAAGGATCTTCGCTATCAGATCCAAATCCTGGATTTCTAACAATGTTTAGAGATAACACTTCATTAAGATCTACACCTTCTCCTAAGTAATCGGTCCCTTCATCCACAAACTTAATGTCAAGATTTTTTCCACCTATGTTTCCAGCAACACCTCTAGTTTTAACATATGTTACCCTAATAAGTGAACCTAATGCAGGAGGTCTACCAAACTGAGTGTTACCAAAGAAAATACTTAATCCTCCATTAACACTAGTTTTAACCATGACACATTTTTCATTTGGCCCCATATCATATAAAGAATCAACCTTTTTCCATAATTGACCATCTACATGCACTTCAACTAAGTACTGATCCGTTGAATCTTTAGTGGTTAGATTATAGCTTTGTAAATTAAAACCACTTCCCGTAAAGGTTTGATCTTCAATTTCGCCTTGGATCATTTCAACATTTACAAACTGCCTATCAGTTTTTTCTAATCTAATGTAATCACTATTAAATGATATAAAGTATTTTTGTCCATTGTTACCACATTCTATCTGAGCTTTATTTAGTATTTGTACAAAGTCTCCATTAACTAATGCAGCCGCATTTTGATTAAGTCTTAATCCTATTATACCTCTAGCCGATATACCTCTAGTAGGATCATGGCCAGTTAATCTTGATAATCCATATATTGATTCAATGTTCCTAGCTCTTGATATATTAAGTTCTGTTGCAACTGCTTCAATATAGAAGAATATCATTTCACCTAAGTTTGCAACAACAGTAAGTAATTGACCAAATGGAGATGCTGGAGTAAACACCTCTTGAGCCTGGTCATAAGTTCTTTGTAAATACTGAAAGGCATCAAAGAACAGTTCAGTTGCTTTTATTCTTGTTTTGCTAAAGAATGACATTCACATTTATATTTTATTAAAATAATGCACCTATGACTCTGTTTTCATTAATATAGATGTCAATCAATGCTCCATTTCTTTCCAATGTACTAAAAAATTTAACCTGTACATCAATAGAGAATTTGGTATCATCAGGTAAACAATACATTTGTATCTGAGATACAATTCTCTGCTTAATTACAGCTTCATTAAAAACTAAAGAAAAGATAAGGTCATCAAGATTACACCCAAAATTAGGAGCTCCTAAAACATCACCTTTTCTAGAGAAGAGAGTATTTTCTATTTTCAGTATAAGCTGAGATAGTTCATCACTAACTTCTATAACCTTTTGGTTATACTTAACCGATTCTGCATCTCTGCTATAAATGTCGCCGATCATAGAGAATAATCTTTTAATATATATTCTCTTAAAAAAGTACCTGTCTTAGATTATAATTACCCAGTGAAGAAATAGTCAACACCTTCATCACCTTTTATTTCTTCAATTAGCCTATCCAACTCATCTCTACCTTCTGACGATATCATATCATAATTAATTGTAATGTTACCTGGTAGGTTAAATTGGAATGTTCCTAAGATTCTAGCCAATTGAATTTTTGCCATCGCTACGCAATAGCGATAAAAGGCTTCATCCTCAAAAAGAGCACAATCAGGGATTGTACGGTATATTTGAAAAACACATGCATGTTTTGGTAATTCACCTTGGAATCTAAATTTTCTAGTTAATCTATTGTATGAATATGAAATCTGGGCCTGTAATACTTGTCTTGCATTATCAATGAACTTTGAGTTAATTACATAATTCATTAGATTTTCTGCTCCTATTCCAGCACCGTATGTATCAGAATAGATAAACTTATCAATTGAAAAATCCGGATCACCTGCAGAAAAAGATCTTGATCCAAATCCACCATCTTCACCACTAAAGCCATTTAGTTCCCATACATTATTAACCGACCAAACACCAAATGGCATTTGTACTACACCTCTAGGATTATCAAGATTAGTTTTTGATAAGGTGTCACTATCCTTGTCTATACCCTGTCTAAAGTCCGGTTTATACCAAGCAGCTCTAGGTAAAGCAATATACATCTCCTCTACGCTATCTTCATAAATCTTATAAAAATAGTTTTTTGCTTTACTTACTATTCTTGCAATTTCTTTTTTGGGTACTGTAAAAGGAACCTGACAAGTAATAGTTAACTCATCGTTTATTTGTTTGATTAATTCATCCAAACAATCTTTAGCATCCGGATCATTACAATCTATGTATGGCATACTTACTTAATTTTTTCTATTTCAATGACTTCAGTATCATCGCTAAATCTAGCAAATTTAGTTGCTCTACCTTGTCTAAATATTCCACCTTCCATTTCACCACTGAATACTCCTTTCTTACCAAACACGTAAGAGTTTTCACAAATCACATTTTTACTAACATATGATTCCTCTACCTTACAGTCCTTACATATAGTTGAACCAAATAAGTTTGATTCAAAAATTGAAGAGTTGATTATTTCAGATCCAAAGATATCGCAACCTTTTATGTTTCCTTGAACTACACAGTCAACAATATCAACATCATGAATTTCAAAACATCTTTTTAACTCAGCATCTTTAATCTGTATTCTTCCAGTATCACTGTCATAATTAATTAGGCCTTCCTGTAAATCAGCTTTAGTTAGAAGGTCAAATACTCTTTCCCTGATTCTAGGATAATACATTTCAACTATTTGATCTGCTGTTTTTAAATCAATCATTAATTGAATGTTTGGAAACTTTTCTTTAAACTTTTGATATGTTTTATATGATTGAATAACATCTTGATGTTTTTCAAGAACGGCATCTAACTTTTTCATATCCTCATCGGTGTATTGAGGGTTAACCAATGTTTCATATAATGAAATTAGAAAATGCTCTGTCATAGAAAGAATAGTGCTATACTTCTTTTCATAATCCTTTCCACCTAAGTAACGAAATTCAATATACCCTTTAGGTATCTTAGTAAAATTAATGCCATAATACTTTTCGTTAACAAACATGTAATTATGCCACACATTTTTACCTGGAGAATTTTGTGTCATTCCACTAAGAGGTACAATAAATTTAATTGACTTTGCATAAACAGAATCTTTCCTATTAGGGAACGCTTCATAAACTTTATCTTCATCAAAGTTAAGAACAAACTTACCTATATCCAATTTGGTCATATTAGTAATTGGCCCTAACTTCTTTCCATCAAATGCAAGATTTACGTGAATAGAACATCTCTCATTAGTAGAACCATTTTCTTGGATCCACTTTAACATCTTTGCCATGATTAGTTTAGATTCAACAAAAGGAAGAGGTCCTGTTACTAATTCAATCATTCCAGTTCCTCCGGAATTATCAGGCTCCATTTTAAACACCTCCTCTGTTGGAGAAAAGTCACTATGTGCTTTGTCCTCTATTCTAATTTTCTTATTAAGGGTATTTGCTATGCTTGTTTTTGCCTCCTGAATATCTTCATTAGCAAAGAACTCAAATTCAAAACCTACCTTAGATGAATATATGGCATTAAGCTGTTCGTTGGAATACATCTTTTATCTAATTTGTTTATATATTCCAACCCTAGCATTTATGGATTATGAATAACTAAAGGTACATAGTAATCTGCATAGTGAAAATAATCATTCTTAGTTGGACATACTCTTTTATGAATATAGTCAACAACCTTTATGCCGTATGAATTACTTCTAAATGGTCTATTATTATAAAATGATATATGACAATTTGGTTTTGCTTTTGTTATAGCAACATCATACCAATTCATTTCATTAGGATCATTAAAAGTATCAAAAAATATTCCATCATACATTCCTAATTCATCTTTAACATCCCACCAATCTGCGTGTATGATTTTAACGCCAGGTTTATCCTTGGCCCATTCTTTAGCTTTAGCTGCTATATCAGAATGAATTTCTATAATAGTATGAGATTTAGGTCTATATGATTGTATATGACCAGCAGATAATCCCATACCAAAACCAAACTCAAGAATATCACCTTGGTTGTATGTAACCCACTTGGAAGAAAGCCTCATTACCTCATCTTCCCACCTCATCATTACAACTTGACCACGTCGATCTTCTTTAGGTGGATCAGAAAGAACTATCTGATCATTGTCAATAATCAAATCTTCTTTTCCTTTCATTACTCAGAAAGATTCATAGTTATTTTCCTATCACTAGGATTAATGCTTTGAATTTTTATACTAACGGTATCACCTTTAGTTAATTCAGTATCCTTTAATTTAGATTTATGAATTAATCCACTAATGCCTTTTTCCAGTTCAACAAAGGCTCCATACTTAGTTACCTTTGTTACCTTACCTGAGGTTACCATCATAGGTTTATATTTTTCACCGGCATCATCCCAGATATTTTCTTTAGGCCCTGTTTGTGATAATATGATCTTTTTATCAGAAATGATTTCTTTTATCCAAAATGAAATATCATCACCTGGTTTAATTTCTCTTTTATTAAATCTTTCTAAAGTTTCTTCGTCTAAATCAGAAAGAGGAATAAGACCAGTTAAGCATTGATTAAATTCTGCAAAGATACCAAACTTAGTAGTACCGGTAACAAAACCTGTAATATGATCTTTAATATTTTCCCTAGCAGATTCAACTGTTGATGGGATTAAAGTTCTTAGGTATTCTCTATGGGAAACAATAATAGTTTCTTTTTCATTAGAGTATGATACTGGCATAATAATTAATTCTTGACCGACAATAGATTCAAAGTCATATAGCTTATTAAGCCCAGCCAACGATCCTGGCATAAAGCATCGGATTCCTCCAACCTCAACCCAATAACCACCGTGAATAAGTTCCACAATTTTACCAGTGAATCCTATTGACTTATTACCAATAGCATCCATGATTTCCTTAGACTTAACTTCATCAATTGCATCTGATATTGAAGCCAATACATTTCCATTTTTACCTGGCTTAACTTTAACATCTACAATCATTCCAATTTCCAATTGGTCAACAATAGATTTAGGTTCTTTAAGAAGATGGCATGTAGCAGTATACTTTGTGCCTAGATCAATGAGAGCAATAATTTTATTGCCTTCTTTATCTTTAGAAAACGATACGATTTCCCCTTGTGTTGTATATCTTTGCTGGTCTTCGCATAAATGCAATTGTTCTTCTACCCTTTCGGATAAGCCATACATTGATAGCACATCGGCTACATAAGGTTCAGTTGATAGAATCTTTGTTCCTTTAGGAACTTGGACTTTAATTGTTTTTGTGTCAAACGGATCATCACTTAGTTGAATTGTGATTTCTTGCTCAATCATTATTTTGTTATTAAAGGGTTGAAATATAGATTATATATTACTCTTGTCAATTTACAATAGTTATACCTAGTAACATCTATTTTGTTTAAACAATAATTGCAGGTAAAGATGGTGTCGTTGTGGACCCTGTTCCTGCTGGGGGTGGAGCAACTACAAGCTGACCAGGAGGTATTGTAATAGTGGCGGATTTAATATACAGATCAATTGCAGGCGTTGCAATGTTAGCAAATACTTTAGCAGCTGCCTTTCTTGCATCATCAGCAACATCAGTACCTTGTGGACTGTTTGCGATAGTTTCCGCAAAAACAAACATTGCTTTATCAAATGCCTGTTCCAATGCAAGATTTAATGTAGGTTGTACTAATGGCATAACTTATCTTTTAGTAATTTATATATTTATAGAGATTTAACGTTCTTCTTACTAAGCTGCGCAGCAGTCATAGGTACAATCGGCGGTGATGTAGGAGCCCCAAGATTAGCAATGTGAGTATGACTATTAAAGAATGCTTTAAAAGTATCTCCTAAAATAATCTTTTCACTAGCCCCTTGTCCTAGCTCAATTGATGATGAATGATTAATGATAGTGTTTTCACAATTTATAATTGCATCCTTGCAGTTAATCTCGGTATTATCTGTGCTATTAATTATAAACTTAGCGCTATGAGTAAATGTAATGTTACCATCATTAAGCATAACAATGGAATCTCCATTAGCATTTATAATCTCAACAGAATTATCAGGTTTAATATTGACCGTTGTAGGACCTTCTGTTGTAGTGTAATCCATCATTAGCCCCTTTTCTTCAGTAAAGAAAACCTTAATACTTTCACCTTCTCTTTCATTGGATACTTCTTCATTACCACCACCGGTTAATCCAAATGCAGTATCATAAATAAGTACATGAGAATTTTGATATGAAGCTTCAATCTCTGCCTTTACTTCATCTGAAGGATAAAGACTTTCATGATAAACCGGGTTATAGTAATTTCCATTATCAAATGTAACCCTAAGAACCGATCCTAACTTAGGTACTGAAAACGTTCCACTTCCACTATTACTTCCACCAGAAGATGCAACAGAAGGACGAGCCCATGGTAATGATTCTATCGGCATTACATAATCGCTTTCTGGATCACCAGGATCAACTCGTTGATCCATCTTGCCATAAACTCTTATACGGCAACGCCCTTCAAATAGATCATCATTATTATCTTCAACTATTCCAATCCATTGAGTACCTTTTAGATTATCTGAAGCTAATTCCCTAGTCGTTAATTTTCCCATTAGCCAAATACATTATTAGATTCAAGTGGACCAGGGCCTGATGGACCAGGGCCGAATATATTACTAGAAGATAGAGGATTAGGGTCAGTTGGAATCTGCCCGGCATTTACATTATCCGTGGGTAATGATGTAGGTGGTTGCTGACCATCACCTAAGACATTATCACCTAACCTTCTATTTGATTTTGCAAACTGTCCACCAATTTGTTCTTCCTGTACTAAAGCACCTTGCGCAGCAGATAGTAAAGCCTGAGGATTTTGTATAGCACCAAATATTTGATTTCTTAGACCAAATACATTACCTAAAGCAAAACTTTGGAATAGTGAAGATGCTCCTCTTTCTAATTTATTGATTGCGCCTTTAGCTGCATTGTTTAATAAATCCTTACCAAAGTTTTTAGCAGCTTGATCAAACTTAAACTTTCCATCTCCGGTCTGTAATTTAGCCTGATCTTTTAATGCAGAGTTATAACCAGAAAATTGGGCTTCCATTTCAACTCGGCTATAAGACCATTTCATCTGACTTACTGCCATTGCATTACCGCCTGCATTTGTAACATTAGAAAATATTGTTCCTGTGGAAGTAGGATCCCATTTACATTCAGAAAATCTAAAAGTGATCTTTGATGTATTTTCATTTACATAGTTTAATGTGTCTGGTGAACTATCACTAAGATTAAGAGCATTTAGCCAATTTCTTACCGTTTTAAATTTTCTAATTTCAAACACATCTATGTAAACATCAAAATACATTAGATTAATAGGTAAAACCGTTCTCTTATACTTTACATCATATGTAGCCATTTTGTATAAATTGAACAGAGCGGTCATTTTTAAATCAATTGCCTCAAGACATCCTATCGTAATACCTTCCCCTTCTTTGGTACCGCTATAAGGATCTACCATATTTACAGTTGAATTCCATGCTTCTGATAAACCTTCAATAGTTTGCCAATAATAAGGCCTACTTAATTCTATTTCGCGTAAACCTTGTATAAAAGCCCTAAGATAAGTTGCCCTAGTTGACTCGCCGATTGTTTCTAAATAGCCAACAGCAGATTCCCCAGCGGGTATACTGTTTGCATTACTAGGTTCACCGATCCCTTCATCTAATGAAGCAAGAATATCTCCTAATGCACCACCACCTGCAAGAGTTTCACTAAATGGTGGTTTAGCAGGAGGTTCAGGTTCTCCAATAATAGCACCATTAAAAAGGGGGCTTGAAATATCAAATCTTATTTGAAACCCTAAATAAGTAGGGTCATCTAAACTTGTAACACCATTAGCACCACCCTGTGCTACTGTAGGAGTAGCAACAAATCTTTTTGCAAAGTCATATGAATTTGGAAACTGAGCACCAGGGCCTAAATAAGCACCAAAAGGACCTGCCAATTGTTGGAGACCTTGACTATTTAATGGGTTTGCTAAATCTACTAAAGGCATACTAGGTTTATTTTTTTATTTATTTTAGGTACTTGGAACCACTTCTCTTCTACGAAGATGTAACTTTTGTCTAATCCCACCCGGTGTTGTTAATATGTATTCAATTCCAGTAACAACATAAAAACCTGAAAGATACTCATTTAGTACTCCATTCTCAGAAGTCTTATCTGATGCTACGTCGGAACCTTCATCGCTCCTTCTCTTTACATCTTCTGGTACATCATCATCATTTTCAGGGGCAGTTAAAACACTTTTAACGTTTGACCCAAACTCTACTATTTGTATAGCAATCCTAGTATATCTTGCAATGGCTGGATTTACTGTATCTAATTCTACAACCATTCCAAACTTTTCAACTTCTTGTAGATTTTGAAAATTAAGAATAGATGCATACTGAAAATTTGCATGAACATTATCTCCTTGCGTACCTAAGTATTTGTATTTAACCTGATCATTTCTAGGACCTTCAACTTCACCTTGAACTAATCTACCTTTAGTAGCAGGTACCATCCCTGGAGTATCCCCAACAATAGGATCCACAAATTCACTTATAAATTTCTTTTGTTCTAAATCCCAATACTGAGTATATCTCTTATACCCATTATTCTTACTAATTTCACCACTCCTATTTACCTGTTGGTATTTTGAAATGTAATTTGCAGTTCCTTGATATTGGGCAACATTACTTAAAAAGTATGGGGATGGATATTCACTTTCCTCGGCATCACCAATTCCTAAAGTATCAATTGCATTCTGTGAAAATGTTTGTACTGTTTCTAGCGCATCTTCTTGATCAAACATTTTATTAACATCAACCATACTCAAATAATAATAAGGATCAATGTAAGCAGTAAAAAATGAATCATCACTTAAATAACTATTTGCTATAATATCCTGCATAAATTTAATTGATGTATCATATGGGTTAGTCCATATCTGTTGATCATCAGTATCTTCTATATTTGATGCATAGCCTAATTGCAATTCTTCGGCCATTGATAGCAATGCATTCCAACTAGTATTATCTTGAAACTGTACCTTCTCGGTAAATAGATTAGGTACATGCATTCTTCCATTAACCATCAGTTTAGAAGCTTCATTTGTAGATCCTCCACCGCCAAGCGGTTTAATTTCCTCAACTGTAAAGTCTATTCTAATTGGCTTAAATGTAGTTTCTTCTCCCTGGGATCTTATATAGAGTTGAATGATATCTCCGTCCTTTGGATAATGCCTAGCAGTAAACATACCATCTCTATCAACAAAAGAAAACTTACATGTTGGATAAAACTCGGTACAGTTAAGTTGAAACATTTCCAATCTATCACCTTGAATCTCATATTGATTAATTCTGATAAGAGGTACCATGGTACTAAACTTGGATCCTTTTTGTTGCATTGGTGCATCTCCACCCCCAACTTGATTATCACTACCGCTTTCAAAATCAGGAATAGCCAATTCGTCTAATACGATAGTCGGCTCAATGACCGTTAATATGTTTCTTTCTACTGCTGACATTATTAAGGATTATTGGTAAACGTACTTCTAGAAGGCAAGTTTGTACCAAGCTTAACTTTACCATCCTCATATTTCTTAGCTTCTTGTCCAGGTTGTAACATATTAGGTGGCATTGGTACTTTTACACCAGACTTTTTAGTCTTTGCTGCTTCTACCAATCTCTGAATTCTTGCTTGATCCTTTTCACTCAATCTGCCTGTATCAATATAAGACTGTTGTACTTCATTAGGTCTACTTGCAGGATTAGGTCTTTTATAAACCTCATCCTTTCTGGATAGATTAGGTATAACTAAGATATCACCTTCACCAATAGAAAAAGGATTAAATACATTGTTAACCACACAAATAGCATCAATGAATTCACCGCTTCCAAAATAGAGCTCAGATATTTTATCAATTCTACCAACCTGGTCAGGAAGAACATAGTGTAAGGCTTTAACTCCTAGATCTCCATTATACACAAACGATGGAGCAGTAAGATCATAGTAATACTGTCCAGTGTTTTCATCTATTAATTTATTCTTTAGTCTTAAACTTTTAATATTCATATCTTAAGAGTCTATTATCATTGAAACTATATTAGAAACATATTCTCCAGTTTCTGTACTAGAGCTTCCTGATTTTTTAATGTTTGACACATTACTGTTATTAACATCCCCAGGAGATGTACCGTTTGTTACAGATCCGCTCTGTGTATTTTGTAGATTAACCGTACCAACATTTTGAACCGAACCGTATGTCTTAACATCTAACCCTCGTAGGTTAAGAATATCATCTTCACCCGCAGCTGATGCATAAATCCTACCCTTACCAGCATTAAACATATTTTCTATATCACCTTTATCTCTAGGCTTACCATGTTTTAATGAAACTTCAAATTTTACTTCCATAGGAAAATCATCATACCCAAGCCCTTGCCCTAGCGTCATAATAGAACTATCACAATACATATTACCCATCATAACAATAGGGTTAAATGGATTGCCTACGGTTATATGCCAATCCCCAGTAGGTTCAGCGCTAACAAATGCTTTAGTCGCTTGGGTACCACTAACGGCACCAACATTATCACTAAGGAATCCACCTAGAGCATTTCCTAACATTGTCTTACCAACTTGAAGAAGACCTTCTAAACCATTTTCAAAGTTAAATTCACCGGTACCTCCACCAAACACTTGTTTAAATCCAGTTTCAACATCTGATACTACACTACCTATGTACCCAGCAAAGTCGCCGTTCTTAAGCTTGCTAATATCGCCAAATTGACTCGCAACGTAACCACCGCCTCCATAGTATCTATGACCGCCACCAAAGAACTGAGCATTATTTGTTGTCATAGTTAACATATTACTCATAATGTCAATCATTGCTATTTTAGGATTAACATAACTAAGAGACTTAAGCTCATATTCAAAATTAAGAGTTATATCATTTGCAAAATTAATACCTCTGTCCCTAATGTTAGTTTTATTAACAACGTTAACTGGACCAATTACAAAGTTTGCATATGTGGTACCTAACTTATCTCCAGTTTCATTATTTGCCCTTCTAAATTTAGTACCTGAACTTACACCTTTAAGTGCATCGGCAGTTGCTCTACCGATCCCGCCTATTTTACTATAGAACGGTTGTTGCGTATATCCACCATCACCGGAAGATATACTCTCCATCTCTGAAGTTACTTCTTTCCATGTAAGACCATAAGTAAACTTTAAAATATCATCAATCTTATTACCAGCAGTTTCACCCATATAAGTAATTGCAGTTACACCCGCGGTTTGGGTAGTATCAACCGGATCTCCTGGTGGTGTATCAGGATCTTTAGATGCTGGTCTAGCATTTGTTTCAAAAATGTTATCCTGTACAGGAGTAGGAAATCTTCTTAGTGTAATTAAGTGGTTGATCGGAATCTTTTTATAATATTTTGCATATAAAAAGTTAGAAGGAGTATATGCTATTTTTGGATACCTCTCCGAAAACGTTCCTACTAAGCTACCAACAGAAACACTTCTTGAATCGTCACCTCCCATAAGTGAATTAGATGGACTATCTTTATAATCAGCAGCTACATCGCCAGCTAAAGAACCATACATACCCTTAAAATTAAATAGAGCATATTGATTAAAAATAGATCTTGGTATTGCACCTTGTCCTTTA
>Ga0099850_1000037_pt1 | contig 47752 bp, 64 predicted proteins | sample CB_VirMetaG_5_FD_79182 | JGI IMG/M metagenome (GOLD analysis project Ga0099850, IMG submission 79182) | Freshwater to marine saline gradient viral communities from Chesapeake Bay - CB_1508_1D Viral MetaG | ecosystem: Environmental > Aquatic > Marine > Coastal | place: USA: Chesapeake Bay... | reverse complement strand
TAAAAAACAAGATAATGAAGCAGCAAGCGGTGGTGTTAGTATGAATGACTTTGCTAAAGTACCTTCTGGTTTTGACGCATATCAAACTCAAATGAGAGATGTAGCATTTTATGCACCAAAAGAAATTTACAAAGGTCAAACTAATGTTGATAATCGTAGAGCTATGAGAGGACTTGGCTCAGATAGATTGCACCAAGAAATGGTGAGGCAACAGTATCAATAGGGAGATTCAATGAGCTGGTTTAGACACAGACCGAAACCAAAAAACGGAGTGGCTTATTCTCCAAAGAAGAACACTCCAATTCAAAGACAACTCAAAGAAGAAAACAAACAAAAAAAAGAGGATAAAAAAAATGGACCCACTAACACTTATGGCCGGTGCTAGTGCGGCTTTTAAAGGCGTACAAACATTAGTAAATCATGGTCGGGAGATAGAAGAAGTATTTGGCCAACTTGCAAAATGGGCTACTATGGCATCAGATTTACAAGAGTGGTGTGGCCAACAAGACAAAAAACCAAGTATATTTAAAAAATTAACTTTTAAAGATGATACTGCTGAAGCTTTGAACACAGTAATTATTCGGCAGAAATTGGCAACACAAGAGAAAGAAATAAGAGAGATGTTCCAATGGTATGGGCCTCCTGGTGCATATGAGGAATTTATTAAAGAGCGTAGGCTAATTAAAGACCGCAGAGAGAGAATGATATATTCACAACAAAGAAGAAGAAAAGCTTTTTTGTATAATTTGGGTTATCTGATTTTAATTGCGGTTTTGCTTGGCACCGTTATAGGGTTGGTTAGTTTAATTTTTATTTAAGGAGAAAAAAATGGAAGAAGAAACTAAAGTATATCATCCAGCAGACACAGATGGTGATGGCCGTGTTTCAGCTGAAGAACATAAAATGTATTTGGAATTCAAGCGTAAAGAGCTTGAAGATAGAGATGCACAACGTGATGCTATTCGTAAGATGGCCTGGTTTTCATTGATTGGTTTGTTGTTGTATCCCCTCGGTATTTTTCTTACATCGATGTTTGGTTTGGATAAAGCTGCAACATTGATTGCCGATATTGCACCAACATATTTTGCGTCAATCGCTGTTTTAGTATCTGCATTTTTTGGTGCTGATGCTATTGCAAATAAAGGTTCTAAAAAGTAAATAAGGAGATAAAATGTCAGACAAAAATTTAGGTGAGGGCTTAGAAGAACTTGAGGGTTTAAAAGACAAAGAGTTCCGCCTGTTTGGCATTAAAATGACTGTAACAACAATCATGGCAGCCGGTGCAATAGCATCGGCTGCTCTCGGCTCGTTGTATGGTGCGTTTGAAGTATACAAGGACTATATGGAGATGAAGGAGCAGATTCAGAGTTATGTTGCTCCCGATTTAAGCGAATTTGATAAAAGACTTGATGTATTAAACAAATCAATGGAAGCAACTTCGAAAGAGGTAACAGTGATTAAAAATTCAGTGCAGGAATCCACTGGGTATGCAAACGAGATTAAAAATGATTTAAAGAGTGATATTCGTGGTATCGAGAAAGTAGTAGAGAACATAGAGCGTTCAACAAAGGAACAGCAACGTCAGGTCGATGCTGATCTAAAGACGGCTAGAACTGAGATGAGAGACTTGCAAAAAGAGGTAGATAAAGGCCTCAAAGAGGTAAAACAGGAAATGGATAAGAAAATCAAAGAGGCTCTTGACAATCCATTGGCAAACTAACCCAGGCAAGTATTGACAAACTCATAAGTATGTGATATAGTTATACAAAATTTGGAGTTATTATGGCAAGAATACTTGATGCAAATATTGCCTTTAGTGGGCATGAACCTAAGTTTTCCATTGAAATTACACCTTTACAATTATCGCAAACTTTAAACTGGTATTCACAAAACAAATCCAGTAAAGATTCGTTAAAGTATGCGGTAGATTATTTCAAAAAGAAACTAAAACTTTCCCTAAACGAAGACCAAAAAAAGGTAGTAGAAACTACCTTTGGCTTTGTTTGTCGTATTATTACTCATGGCGCTACTTTACCAGAAAAGAATCAAATTTGGTTTGAGAATTTTGTTGACAAGGTAAAAAACACCAAAAAGCAAATAGTTGTTACTGAAGAAAAAAAGCCAACAAATGTAATTTCTATTCAGGACAGAATCCGTGAAAAGGCTAGTGAATGTATTGGTGAACTAGAGGGTCAACTAGACGATTACATCCAATCAGAGTTTTCTGGTAGTTTTACTCCTTATGCTGTTTTGCATACTTTGGGTATTAAAGGTGCTCACACAACCCATTTGGTCCAATATTTTAAAAGGCGCCGCGGTGAATTTGAGGAAGTATTGAGTACGGTTGATAAAGAACTCAAAGAAGGATATTCCAATTTTACTAAACCTCAAATAAAAAAGATTATTGCCTGGTGTGACCAAGGTATTTTGGATTGCAGTAAGGTTGTTGGTGAAAGTGCTAAAACAAGGAAGCCTAGAAAACGTAAAGTTAAATCTCCTGAGGAACTGGTTGCTAAGTTAAAATACTGCGAAAAGTTCGATGAGTTGAAATTGGTCTCCATTGCACCAAAAGATATTATTGGTTCTATGCAATTGTGGGTGTACAATACTAAAACCAGAAAACTTGGTTGTTATCATGCTGATGATGCTGGTGGTTTCCAAATTAAGGGTTCAACCATTGAAAATTTTAGTGAAACAAAATCGGTACAGAAGAAACTCAGGAAACCGGCAGATTTATTGCCCGAAGTCTTAAACGGAGGCAAAGTATTCCTGAGAAATGTTATAGATACCATTAAAGCTGTCGATTCTCCCTTGACAGGTAGAATTAATGCTGATACAATCCTTTTGAGGTTGATGAAATAACTCAGGCAAATAGCCAATGTTTGCCTCACAAGTAGACATTTTTCATATAGAATGTTTCTATTATGATTATATTTGATTTTAACCAAGTTGCAATCTCCAATCTCATGGAGCAAATCGGTTCTTCTCGTACACCTGTCGAGGAGGGTCTGGTTCGCCATATGATTTTAAACACTATTCGCACCTATGTGAAAAAGTTTAAAGAATCTCATGGTCCCGAGGTGGTAATTGCTTGTGATAATAAAAATTACTGGCGCCGTGAAATTTACCCACACTACAAAGCCAGTCGTAAAAAAGCAAGAGAGGCTTCAGGCCACGATTGGAATACTATTTTCGATTGCCTCAATAAAATCCGTGATGAACTAAAAGAACATTCACCGTACAAAGTTATTTCTGTTGATACCTGTGAAGCTGATGATATCATTGCTGTATTGACTCAAAAATACTCTGCTACACAAAAAGTGATGATTCTTTCAAGTGATAAGGATTTTGCTCAATTACAACGTTACCCCAATGTTGAGCAGTTTTCTCCTATATTGAAAAAGTTCATTTCTGAACCTTTGCCTCTCTTGCAACTTAAACAATTGGTCATTCGTGGTGATAAAGGTGATGGCATTCCAAACATTCTTTCACCAGATGATGTGTTTGTTGTTGGTGGCCGTCAGAAACCAATTACAGAAGCCAAAATCATTAAATGGATGAATCAAGAACCGGCAGATTTCTGTACTGGTGAAATGGGAAGAAATTATTCCAGAAATGAAACTTTGATCGATTTGACAAAAATACCCCAAAATCTAATAGAGAAAATACTACATACATATGATGAAGCAGTTAAACATTCTAAACAAGAGTTTATGAACTATATGATTGCTAATCGTTTGAAAAATCTAATTGAAGTGCTGGATGACTTTTAAATGAAACTGTATTCTGAAATTATTGAAGAATTCAATAAAGCAACAACAAAAGCGGAAAGAATTGCTGTCTTACAAAAAAATGACAGTAAACATTTCCGTGAATTTATGGTTGGTATGTTTAATGAAAATGTCAAATTTGATGTTGTAATGCCAAACACATACAAACCATCTTTAGAACCGGCTGGTCTAAATTTTACTTACCTTCAAATGGAAATGGACAGAATGTATCGTTTTGTTGTCAACCATCCGAAGCGTGACCCAAATTTATCCGATAAAAAGAAAACTCAATTGATGCAAGTTATTTTAGAATCTTTACACAAAGATGAAGCGAGACTCATGGTCTCTCTAGTCAACAAAAAACTTGATGTCAAATATCTAACTCCTACATTAGTCAAAGAAGCATATTCCGGTATAAACATTTAATTATGAAAATCGCTGTTGTATCCGGTGGTTTTGATCCGATTCACTCTGGTCATATTGCACTATTGAAAGACGCTAAAGACTATGTAAGCGGCAACAATTTAGTTGTTGGTGTAAATTCTGATGAGTGGTTAATCCGTAAAAAAGGTCGCAGATTTCTTCCAATCGAAGAAAGAATTAGTATTCTACAATCAATCCGTTACGTTGATTATGTTTGGAGGTTTGATGACAGCGATGATTCTGCTATAAATTTATTGGAAAGAGTTAAATTGATTTGGGGTGCTAAAGCAGAAATTATTTTTTGCAATGGTGGTGATAGAAATCAAAGTAATAACCGTGAAATTGGTGTCTCTGGTGTTAAATTCGTTTATGGCATCGGTGGTTTAAATAAATTAAATTCATCCTCAACAATTTTAGAGGAGTGGGAGAATAGTAAAAATATTTCCGAATTTGGTCAATATGGAGCATTATGAAGGTTGCTGTGGTTACGCCAACTATTGGCGCTAATTGTTTGTCACAATGTATTGAATCTGTACAAAATCAAACATATGAAAATCTAACCCATTACATTTATTTGGATGGCGAACAACATTATGACAAAATTTATCCTATACTTAGCAAGTATTCAGGCCGAAGAACTATCAAAACTACCTCTTTGGAGGAGAATGTTGGTAAGGGTTGGTATGGTCATCGTGTCTATGCTGCTTGTTCCTATTTGGTTAATGCTGATGTTATTTGTTACTTGGATGAGGATAATTGGTTTGATGAAAATCATGTTGAAAAATTAATTGATACAATACAAAAAGGCAACGATTGGGCTTTTTCTTTAAGGAAAATTTATGATAAAGATGGAACTTTCCTCTGTGAGGACAATTGTGAATCGCTTGGTAAGTGGCCTGCGTATTTTAATGATGGAGTATATCATATTGATACCTCAAGCTTTGCTGTTACTCACAATTGTGCTACTCGTATTGGCCATGCCTGGTACGGCCAGTGGGGTGCAGATAGACAATTTTTCCACAATTTAAAACATCACTTTCCTAAATTTGATTGCACAGGCCTTCATAGCCTGTGTTATCGTTTAGATGGTAATGATAATTCTGTAACCAAAGATTTCTTTGATAAAGGCAATGCGATAAGTGAACAGAAGTATCCTGATGGGTTTCCATGGAAAAAATCACCAGCTACAAAGATTGATGTCGGGCCAGGCATAACATTGATTGCATGATGGTTATTCAAAAACATTTCCAGAAAACAAAACTTAATGGTGTTTATCTCATAACACCTCCAGCAGCCAATGAAGATTTTCGTGGCACAAATACAGAAATCTTTAACTCTGATTATTACCATATAAACGGAATTAGAAATAATTTTGTTGTCGATAGTGTTAGCACATCCAGACGCCATGTGCTTCGTGGTATTCATGGTGACAACAGAACTACAAAACTAATTTCTTGTCTGTATGGTTCTATTTACTTTGTTGTGGTTAATAATGACCCAAATCACGAACAGTACAGACAATGGGTCAGCTTTACATTATCGGATAAAAACCATTTGCAAGTTTTAGTTCCACCTAATTTTGGAAATGCTCATTTGGTTATGTCTGAAGATGTGGTTTTTCATTATAAGTTAGATGCTTATTATGACCGAGAGTCTCAGTTTACAATTAAGTGGAATGACCCAGAATACGCAATTTGGTGGCCAATCACAAACCCAATTTTATCAGAACGGGACGCATGAGATGAAAACAGCTTTGATTACCGGTGTTTCCGGTTATCTTGGTTCTCATTTGGCTAAAACATTAAAACAAAAAGGTTGGCGTGTTGTTGGTTTAGATATTAGACACACAACAAATCAATATGTCGATTTGTTTCATCCATGTGACGTTAGAGAAACTGAAGCCGCCGAAGAACTATTTCAAAAGATAGAAATTGACACGGTTTTTCACCTTGCGGGAAGAATTGAGGTCTCAGAATCTGTACTTGACCCGATTGGTTTCTACAATACAAATGTGTGTGGTACTATATCTTTAATTTCATTGATGAGTAAATATGGTGTAAATAACATCATTTATTCATCTACTGCTGGTTTATACAAAACGAAAAATAAACCTTTAACCGAAAATGATGAAGTTGAACCAAAAAACAACCCATACGCTTCAAGCAAATATTGTGCAGAACTTGCTATAAAAGCATCAAAACTAAACTATGTAATTTTTAGGTATTTTAATCTGGCTGGTGCTGACGCCGATGGAGAGTTTGGTGAAGACCATGAACCCGAGACTCATCTAATCCCTAGAATACTCCAAAATCTAAATAATTTTAAAATCTATGGTACAGATTATTCTACTCCAGACGGTACTTGCATCCGTGACTTTGTTCACGTTTCTGATGTTACAGAAGCTCACGTCCAAGCCGCAGATTATCTGTTTGATGGTCAAAAATCCCAAGTCTTTAATTTAGGCACCGGCCAAGGTTATTCGGTAAAAGAAATTGTGAATCGTGTCGTTGAAGTAACAGGTAAAACAGTTTTTGTCACCCATGATAAAAGAAGAGCAGGTGACCCACCACAATTGGTTGCCGATATCAATTTTGCCAAAAAAATATTGAATTACCAACCAAAGTATGATATAATGTCTATGATTGAAACCGCTAATAATTGGTATAATGATGATAAGTAAAAAAGAATTTGACGATAATTTAACATCAGAAGAAAAAATTGATGTTGGTCTGTTAAGTAACCACACACATTTTCTTACTGGTGAAATTGAAGAAGAAATGGTCGAAAGTGCCATTAAATGGATTGTTTATGAAAATCTTGTTGATTCTCCAAACAAAGTGCTAACAATGTATATCAATTCTGAAGGAGGCAACTTGAATGATGCCTTTGGTTTGATTGACATAATGAAAACCTCAAAATATCCCATCAGAACTATTGGTCTTGGCACCATAGCTTCTGCCGCCTTTCTCATCTTTGCTTCTGGTACTAAAGGCCAAAGATACATTGCAAAAAATACCAGTATTATGAGTCATCAATATTCTACTGAAATATATGGGAAATACCACGAACTAAAATCGTTTGTCAAAGAGAAAGAACTTAATAACAAAAGAATGATTGATGTCCTAAAAGACGCTACAGGTTTAGACGCAAGGACTGTTCGTAATAAACTTTTGCCGGCCGCTGATGTGTGGTTGACCGCAGAAGAATTAATTCAACATGGTGTAGCTGACGCATTTTTAACAAGGAGGTAGGTTTTCAAAAATGTTACAAGGCGGGAATGGTAAATACCAGAAGATGAAGAAAAAACGACCTGGTCGTTTTGAAGATGACGATAGACAAAGAGTACAACAAAAGCCTAAACACCACGATAAATCTTTTTATCGATTGGCCAAAGAGGAGAAAGAGTATGACCGAGTATCGTAAGTTATTGAAGCAACAAATCGAAGAATTACAACAAAAAATTAATAATTTGCAAGGCGACAAACAAGTCCTCGTTAAAGAATTGGAAAGGTTAAAGCTTGCTGAATTCGAAGAGGACTTGGTTGAAGAAGCGAATCAAGTATTGCTAAAAGGTTAATACTTTAGTATTACTGTTGCATTTTAGCGACAAAGCTAAAATAATGCTTGACTTTTCTGCCATTTTCTGTACAATCCAATATTATTGTTTGAAAAGGCATTGTTATGAATAAAATTAATAAATTCGTTATTGAATCAATTGCTCAAAATATTCAACAAATGAATAATGATGAAATTTTTTATTTAGCACAATTGCTTATTGAATCACCAGACAAAGCTGAGCGGATGTCTAATTCAATTAATTTTGCATTTATGGATAAAGAATATGTCAATGATTCGCTTTTCGCAAAAGTCTAAAAAGAAAAAAAATAAACCCACAGCTAAACAGCGTGAATTAGCTGAATCATGGGAAAAAATAATTAATTCACACAAACCAAAAAAATTGATTATTTCTGAAAAACAGGATTTTGTTTATTCATTGTCAATTCCGCCTGGCCGTGAAACCAAATATTATCCAAGTTTGAATACAGGTCCAGGAAATGCTTTCAAAAAAGAAAACCCAGTTTATACTGGCGACAAGGTTAAAGGTATTGGTACTTTACACAAATCTAATGCTGTACCAATATTTACTGATGAAGAAGCTAAAGACCAAGCTTCTATGAGAAGGTAGTACTAAAGTATTACTTTTTGCGTGTTGTTTTTTTGTCACAAACCAAAAAAACGCTTGACATTTCCGCCAGTTTTGATATACTGGCACCATGTTGATTGAGAAAGCGAAAGATTCCGTGAGTAATACTAAAGTAGTACAAGAACCTATTGAAGGTCTTAATGATTTTTTACAATTTATCCGTGATGATTATTGTAAATGGTCGGCTGGTTCTCCTACCGAAATCCGTGAGAAATTCAATAAAGAATTTTGCGAAGGGTTACATTTTCAAATTGGTTCAAAATATATTAAAATCATTAACACCAGTCATGGCGGTTCCCGCAGTGTTCATTCCTTTATTGTAAAGAATGACACCGCTAAATTCAAAAAAGGTGATATTCTAAAAGCCAATAGCTGGAATGCACCTGCAACAAACTTTGCTCGTGGCAATGTTATTGCTAAAAGATATGGTCAAACCCAATGGACAGGAGCTATGTAATTATGTTTTCTCGTTATTTTGTCGACCTCAATAAAGGGCGTTTGTTTCGATACAATGGAAATGATTATATCAAACAAAGTACCCGTACCGCCAAAATGCTCAGCAATAGTCGAGTGTTTTATTTCAAAGTGAATGATGTAATTCATCCAATTGCTTATTAAGATATGTCCAAATCCGATATAATTCATGGTCTAATGGAAGACTTAATCATGCTCTGCGAAATTCGTGGAGAATTGGACGATGAAAGTAATGCGAAAACCGAAAACCGCATTGCTCAAATTCAAAAACAAATTGAAACCCTTGAAAAGGAATAAATCATGGCTTATATGAACCAAGAAACCAAAAAGAAAATCGTTGCTGCTGTTAAACCCATACTGAAAAAATATGGTGTTAAAGGCACTTTTGCTGTTCGTAATCATTCAACCATTGTGCTGAATGTAAAATCTGGCAAAATTGATTTTATGGAAGATTATGGCAATTCCGAAGATGCTCGCAAATTTGGTATTCAGGTTAATCCGTATTGGTTCCATGAGCATTTTGTTGGTAAGTCCAAGAAGTTTTTGACCGAAACTTTTGCTGCAATGAAAAAAGCAGGAAGTTGGTATGACAATAGTGATGCTCAAATTGATTATTTTGACACCGCTTATTATGTGGACGTGAACATCGGTTCTTGGAACAAACCTTATCAAAAAGCTTAATATGAAGTTAAAAGATTATCGCTCACCTGGCAATGAGAATTCATTTTATAAAAATATTCCCATTGAAAAGTATAGTAAAAATAACATGAAAAGAATTGCCGATGCTTTACAGTTTCCTGTTAGAGTGAAGTTCCGTGGACCCAGGCCAAATGATGGTGCTCGCAGCGCTGTTGCTCGGCAAGGTACCTGTTTGAGGAAAGATGCGGTTACATTTGCCGTATATGGTCGGTAAACATGGTAACAAACCCTTGACAACGACTAGATTATGTGTTATAGTATTGATTCCTAAATTGATTGGAGATTTTTATGTCTAAAAAAACAAAGACCAAAACTCTGAAACTTAAGCCGTTTCAGAAGCTATTGACCATCATGGTCTCTGGCAAACCCGTGACTATCGAAGAAATCGATAGCCTACTCGGTGCAGAAATCTATATGTACCGTTTGTCCACTTATATGTGGCATATCAAAACGAACCTTAACGGTGTCGTTAAGGCCATTAAAGACGGCCGCCGTGTGACCGCTTATCAACTAATCAATGTTGATGAAGCGAAAGCCTACATGAAGCGTGTAGGTATCACCGATGCTGGGTTTGTACCTGGCCAGGTTGTCCGGGCGCCTTCTAAAGCGAAGGCTGCAAAAGTTAGCAAACTCGCTGACTTGAACGCCGAACCTGTTGAACAGGTTGAACAGGCTGTTGAAGTTACTGAGTAATAGACGTTCCGCTTTGTTAGCGGATACTATGACCCGTAGGATGAGAAGTGGGGTGACTCCCAAGGGTGGTTCCAGTCTTACCAAACTGGCGCTGGCAATGCGAGAACGGTCCCTGTCGGGGAGCGGGTGGAAGGAGCGTATGCTCTATAATTACCGCCGGGGGACGCAGAGCATTTTTTATAGGGTTATTATGAACGAAAAACAAGAAGAAGTTTTACGAATAGCACAAGAGGAATGCGCTGAAGTGATACAGGCTATTTCCAAAGTGTTTAGATTTGGATTGCACACAGAACATAAAGGCAAAACAAACCAATCAAGCTTGACTGATGAAGTTGGCGATTTACTTTGTATGATTGAATTGTTTTCTGAATTTGGTGTTTTGGATAAAAACAGAATTAAATTTTGTGCTTTGAAGAAACGTGAGAAACTGGAAAAGTGGTCGAGTATTTTCAAAAATGAAATTGAAGAATATCGGGAAGCTGGCATTATCTAAAATTGTACTAGCCACACTTTTAATTGGCAGTCCGTCACAAGCGGCTCAATCTATTGGTGTTGGTGAGTACAATTTTGGACCAGAAACCGCAGAAAATACAGCTTGTGAATATGCAGAGGAAAAAGCTCGTGATTCTGCCATATTAAGGTTCATTGGTGAGCAAATAGAATCACACACACTAAAACAATGTACGGAAGCTGATTGTAAATTTCATAATGAAGTATTCCGTGATGTTCGTGGAATAATTAAGAAGATTATCGAGCGTGAAATACAAATCAACGAAGAAATCGGCCATAAAAATTGTACTGTAATGATTTTGGCTGAAGTTGAACAAACCAAAAACAATATACTTTTTGAAGTCCATGGCAAAACAAATTATGTAGATGGTGAAGCCGTGGACTTTTCTTTTACATCAAATAGGCCTGGTACTGTTACGGCTTTTTTTTACCACCAAAACGAATATCGAAAAATTTACTCGGTTGATTTAAAAGAAAATACTGAAACATTTTTAACACCACAAAAACATGAAATTGTGGCTAGATTGTCAGACTTTAAAAAACAAAGCAAAGAACTAATGGCATTTATTTTTACCGAGAATTGGGAGAAATTACAGAACAAGTATACCGCAAATGAAATGAAAAGTGTGGTATCATCCATAAACCCTGATAAACGTAAAATCATTTATCGTTATGTAACTATTGAGAGAAAGCAATGAAAAAGTATTTTATACTCGCACCCTTAGTTTTGAGCCTTGCTGCTTGCGGCAGTTTTAAAACTAAAACAGAAGTGGCAGTTAAGACGCCAGAACTGCCATCTTTTTCCGATGAAGTGAAGTATCCGAGTTGGTATACTGAAAAGTCTGAAGGCGAAGTTTTGAACGCTGTTGCTTCGGAATATTCTACCGATATGCAGTTTGCTGTTGACAAAGCTATGTTGTCAGCTAAACGAGAACTAGCTGCTAACTTTTCATCACATATTGATAGCATGATGAAAAATTATGCTATGGAAATTGGCGACTTAGATACATCGGTTGTTCGTGAAATCAATCAAACATCTAAATTGGTTGTTGCTCGTGTGAACCTGATTGGTGTTCAAAGGACCAAACTACAAATTAATCGTGAAGGTCAAGGTTATCGAGCGTTTGTTAAAGTTAAATATTCTGTTGATGATTCAAATAAGTTTCTTTTGTCTGAAGTGAAAAAGAATCGTACATTAGATGCTAAAATGAAAGCCTCTAAATCTTTCCAAGAACTGGAGGAGTCTGTTAAAGAAATTAAACAGCAATGACAAAAAATGATATTATAAACTACTTGAAACATAGTGGTATGTCAATTAGCATTATGCTTAATCCATACCATTGGTTTCTTGTGCCTTATATGAAAAAAGAAGGTGAGACTGCTTGGGAACAAAAAACCCATAGAGTCTCTTTCTTGTTTTTTACTGTAAGGTTTTGGATTGATGATGGCCGCTGGTAATGAATATTTTTTACTTGAGTCCAAACCCACAAAAATGTGCTGAAATGCATTGTGATAAACATTGTGTAAAGATGATTATCGAATATGCACAACTTATGTCAACAGCACACCGCATACTCGACGGTCAAGAATATATGGGTTTGACGGCCAATGGTCGTAAGATTCGGCGCTGGCGTATGGATGATGAAAAACTAGAAAATGGTTTGATGAAGGCATCACACATAAATCATCCGTCAAACATCTGGCTTCGTCAAAGTGGTGAAAACTATGATTGGCTTTTAAAGATGTGGTTGCATTTGATTTCTGAATACACACATCGTTATGGTAAACAACACGCTTGTGAAAAGTATATTGATTTTTTGTATTTCAAACCAAAAAATATTCCAAACGGAAAATTTACTGAACCAACGCCTGCAATGCCAGATGAGTGTAAGATTACCAATGATTCTATAGCGTCCTATCATAAATATTATATTGAGAAAAAAGTGCGATTTGCGAAGTGGACTAAACGAGAAATTCCACTTTGGTTTAAAAATGGAATAAATATTTCTAATGCCAACATTTAGATTCCTAGATACTGAGACAGGTGAAGAATTTGAAGATTTCTTGAGCAATTCAAGGAAAGAAGAACTCTTAATTAAAAATCCCCATGTACAACAAATGCCAACTTTATTTGGCATTGCAAGTATGGCTGCGGCCGGTGAATTCGTTTCTAAAACGGATGACACTTGGCGTGAAGTTTTATCTAAGGCGGCTGAAGCTCATCCAGACAGCCCTTTAGGTGAAAGATATGGTAAGAAAACAATTCATCAAGTTAAAGCTAGAGAAATCTATAAGAAATGGAAAAACAAATAAGAAGTGGGTATCCTTTGTTATGTCAATCAACCCGAGGAGACCGTATGGCAAAAACCAAAAGCATCACCAAAAAAGCCGCATTGTTGCAAGCACATCAAACTGACCGGCGAGAAAAACAAATGGATGAAGATGCTTTGAATGAAATGGTACAACAGGAAATAAAACAAAACTTAGAATCATACTACAGAGAAAATGCTCCTTGGGTTTTAGAAAACATGACGGTTTCGCAATGGTATGATGAGCGAATACGTCCCCTACAAACTTAACTTATGAATTTTAATCATGTAAAACTGAGTGAACTGGATTTTGATTTAAAAGCTACAACAACAGAAGATGGTAGGCGTTACCTAACACCAAATGGTAACTCCTACCCATCAGTCACTACAGTACTTTCATCGTACAATAAAAAAGCCATTTTAGAGTGGCGTCAAAGAGTTGGTGAAGAAAAGGCCAACGAAATCTCCAGAAAAGCATCAACCAGAGGAACAAAGCTTCATTCGGTTTGCGAGAAATATCTTTTAAACGAATTATCAGATATCAAAATACAAACGATGATGCCTGATACCAAAGAATTGTTTCTGCAAATAATGCCAGAAATAAACAAAAATGTTGGAGATGTATACGCTATTGAACAATCACTTTACTCCAACCGACTTAGAATGGCCGGCCGAGTGGACTGTATTGCTGAATGGAACGGACAACTATCGGTAATCGATTTCAAAACATCAACCAGAGAAAAAGATGAGGATAAGATTTTGAATTATTTCATGCAATGCGCCGCATATGCTGAGATGTTTGAAGAAATAACTGGTAAGCCGATAAACCAGTTGGTTGTAGCGATTACCGTAGCAGAGGGTTTCAACCAGATATTCGTTAGGGAAAAAGATAAATACCTTGTTCCACTTAACGATTATATCGAAAGGTATTGGAATTCATGAAAAAGGCATTAGTTGCAATTTGTGCTTCTTTGTTAACGGCTAGCACAATTGCTGCTATTCCATTCCACAAAAGAATCATAGAAAATAGTGTTGAATGTTTCTCCGGAGAATATTTACCAGATTTTATGGTAAGATTTGGTGAAGAGCCTTTGTTGCTTTTTAGAACTCATAGGGTGAAAAAAGACAAAGAATTATTAAATGAAACCGTTTTGCTTATAAATCCTAAAACAAAAAGTTGGTCTATAGTAGAAGTTTTTGATGAACAAAATTATTGCGTGATTGCTTACGGTCTAGATGCAATCCAGGCAAATGATGCATTAATGCAACAGAAGCCTAAAAAGTACTACTAAAGTGTTACACATAGGCTTGACAATTGTTTTGATTTGTAGTATACTATGGCTATTGGATTACAGAAACAGGTATGGTTTTCGTAATTTGTTCCACGATAAAAAATTGGGCAAAAAAGTTTTATGATTGTATGAAGTCAATCGAAAAGTGTTCTGGACGGCGGTTCGATTCCGCCCACCTCCACCATAAGGGTATTAAGATAAGCTTGGTACTCGATGCATAGAGAACGCCTCCTCTGGTATCTTTATGATGGGGGTGTACAGGTTTCGACAGGGCAAAGATTAGAAAGATGGACAATCCGGCAATGCGAAAGCCGTAGGGTTGGGACTACTCGGCCGAAGAAGCAAAAGAGTAAATGCAAACGACGAAAGATTTGCACTGGCTGCCTAAACAGTAGTCGGAGTTTTGCTAGTTGAACTTGGCAACAGAATCAACTAGCATTTTTTAACACACATCACACAAGGAGAAAAAGATGAGTAATAAAAATCCGTTTGAACTAAGGTTCGATGTTTTGCAGATGGCAAAAGATTACATGGACCGCACTTGGGAAATGAATTATGTGTTCACCCAACAATTGTTTGAACAAAATAAAACTACTGCTGAAGAAATGAAAAAAGCGCTTGAGTCTTATCCAGTAGAAGAATTGATGAAAAAAGCGCAAGAGCTCTATAAATTTGTAATTAAACAAGATTAAAGAGTAAACGAAGTTTTGAATGGTGTACTTAGCAACAGAAACACCATTCTTTTTATGATGAGGAGTTAAAATGCCGTTTGAATTGAAACAATTAGAAGAAGTCAAAACAGAGGTCTTAGACCCGGTTATTGGACAATTATCCAATTCTGAAAAATTTGATGTTTTGTTTGTAATAATGATTGTTTTGCTGATGTATGCTTTTCGTGGCGTTACAGCATTTATTTTTAAATTAATCGGTGCAGCAATCATTGTTGGCGGAGTATTCACTCTGTTAAACTAGGAGAACAAATGCTAAAAATTATTTTATTAGCATTGTCGCTTTTGGTATTTCCTGTTGTTTATGTTGTTGACATAGGACAACCGCAAAAGGTAGTAGAGTGGCAACCAGATTACACTCATTTATCACCAAAAGCACAAAAAGAAGTGGACTGCTTAGCTAACAACATCTATTTTGAATCTGCTTATGAACCTAAGAGTGGTCAAAAAGCTGTTGCTTTTGTAACTTTAAATCGTGTAAAATCTGAACAATTTCCAGATTCTATTTGTGATGTTGTAAAACAAAAAACTAGAAACGACAATAAAACCGTTTGTCAGTTTTCTTGGTATTGCTTAGCAAAACCAAAATCGCTTTTCTATAGAAGGTATTTGGAAAAAACCAATAACGAACTCTACTATGAGATAAGGAACTTGGCTATTTTCGTTTATGCTAACTATGGAAGAATCTATGACCCCTCTTTGGGTTCTTTGTATTACCATGCTGATTATGTGAGGCCAAAATGGAGACACAGCTTTGTAAAGACCGCGACGATAGGAAGACACATTTTTTATCGAAGCGAGAAGATATGAGAGCAATCGATTTTCTTTCCACAATTTGTATTTCTGTAGTTTGTGTGTTTTTGATTTTATCATACACTAATTTCAGAACAAAAGACCGTCAATTGATGGCAGAAAACATTCAAGTGGCGATTGAAAAGGGTATTAACCCTATGACAGTTCGGTGTTCATATGCCAAAAGTGAAGATGTAATTTGTGTTGCTTTTGCCACAAAAATGTCTGAAATGGTGTTAGAATCCAACACTCCTAATGATTCTAAAAGAAAGAAATAATTATGCCAAAGTTTACCTTTATCTGTGATGACGGTGCAGTTCCTTTTGCGGGAAATGTTGTCACTAAAAGAACCTTTGATTTTGAAGCTGAAGATATTTGTGATGTTATTACTGAATTTGAAAGCTTTCTAAAAGGATGTGGATATTCATTTCAAGGCGAATTGATTTTCCATGACTATGATGACCCATCAAATTGGGAAAATGAAAAAGAAGATGGGGAAGAAAATAGTGGCGCTGTGATGCAACACATGGTAGATAGTTGGCCTTTTCCAAAGGCTGAAAGAAAATTGTGTGAAATTTGTAAGCTACCAGAAGATGTCATGATTACTCATCAATGTTGGGAAACAGATTGTCCATTAAAGAACAATGCCAACTAAAGATGAAATGAACAAATTTGCTAGAGCTATTGAAGCTTTGGTAGCAAATACTGATTACACTTATCTTGAGGCTATTGTTGAACATTGTAGAACAACAGGCCTTGAAATAGAAGTCGCTGCATCATTGGTAAATCAAAATCTAAAAGCTAAGATTGAAAATCATGCTATGGACAATAATATGTTGAAAGAGAAAGGTTCTCGTTTGCCTATATGACTGGTTATGAAGCATTTGGAATTTATCAGGCATTAAAGTTACATTTTACAAGAGAGTCATATGATTATTTTAAATATAATGGTAAGACCAACATCACAATAAATTCTTTTGATAATAGAAAAGACAAATACTATTTTCATAAACTTTCCCGTAAATATCCAGACAAAGACGATTTTGTTAACCTAACGGTTTCAAATTTGTTGCAAAAAGAAAACCTATGGGTTGCAGATTTGATGCAGGAAGAAGCTGAGGTAGTTTATAAAAAACATCAAAAAGTGATTCAATCTTTATCATACACTTTTGAAAATGATTGTAGAAACATATTTGAGAATGTAGACAACCCGAATGATATTGTCAAAGTGAAAAATGGTGACCATCCAATTCTTTTAAAGCACACCCTGCAAAAAAACATTCATTTTGAGACCACTTGCTTACTGAATAAAATTTTGAATTTTCTACCTGTATGGAACAAAAACATTACTGATACAATTATATGGCCAAATTGCTGCCTAAAAATTGTTAAGTATGCCGCATTTTTACCTCAGGATACAGTAAAATATAAGTTAATTTTGAAGAAGGTGATAACATGAAATTTACAGTAACTGAATGGCACCAAGTTGCCTCAATTAAAACATATGAAATTGATGAGTCTGATGCTGAAGAAATTTTTGGCTCTATGCAACGATTGAGGGAAATTATTTCACACCAAGACCAACAAATGTGGGGTGGAATGGAACCAGAAGGTGATGAACCTACTGAAGAAGAAAGTGATTCCTTTTGGGAATACACCTACAATTCCGATTATGACCGAGAAGATGATTGGTGGACTGACCGCAAAGGCGGTTATGACGTAACAGTAAAGGTTGAGGAAGATTAATTATGGCAAATCATGTAACAACAAATGTAACTTTCCACGAAATCAATGATGCTGCTAAAGCTAAATTGGCAGAATTGTTTTCACGCCTGAGGCCTACCGAAAAAGATAGGCACTACCAATGGTTCGGTGACCTTTGGGTTGATGGTAAAGATGGTTCACCAACATACGAAGAAACTGAACAGTATGCTTGGACAGTCGATAACATTGGTCCTAAGTGGTGTTATGTTGAAGAAGTAGGAGATGACTATTTTAGAACCGAATCGGCCTGGTCGTATCCTGATGCTGGTATCATGTGGTTATTGAATCAATTGGCAGAACTTGACCCGAATTTTATTGCTTCGGCAACATTTGAAGACGAAGGCCTAAACTTTTTTGGTTATGAAGTTTATGATGCCAATTCGGTTTATGAATACGAAGAATTACAATATGAAAATATTGTTGAATTGGTGAAACAAGAACATCCTGAATTGAATGAAATGTGGGATGAAGAAGAAGAAGATTTTACTGATGATGGCCGTGACCTTTTTTATGAAAGTGTTTACGAAATCGTTTACAACAAGTCTGATAATTTTATTACAAATGAAATTGAATACTTGAAAGAATATAGAAAAGAAATTGAAGATGAAAATTAAAAAGATTTACTTAGATATGGATGGTGTTCTGTCCGATTTTGAAGGTAAATTTTCTGAAATATTTGGTGAAAGTCCACATGGCATTAGAGAACGAAAAGATTTTACTGACCATTGGCCTACGTTTGTTGAACAGAAACAATTTGAAAATTTAAATTGGTTTCCTGGCGGCGAAGAACTTGTAAAATTTGTTCGTAGCATACCAAATGTTGAAATTGAAATTTTATCATCATCGGGTGGAATGAGGTTTCAGGATGAAGTAAAAGAACAAAAAAAGAATTGGCTTAAAAAGAATGGCTTGGCTTTTAAAGCTCATGTTGTTCCTGGTCGTAAGAAAAAGGCAGAATATGCCACGCCAGAAACAATTTTGATTGATGATACCGAAGATGTTATCGTTCAATTCAACCAAGCTGGAGGCATCGGCATATTACACAGGAATGTCGGTGAAACTGTGGAAAAAATTAAGTTATTGCTTGACAGTAACATAAATATATGATACATTATGCTTCTGTGGATAATCCGTTAATATATCGTTTATACAAGGAAAATATATGAATAGTTTTGCTAATCTCAAACGCAATCGCTCTATGGACAAATTGACAAAGGCGATTGAATCAACCAATCAAACACCTGAATCTGGTTCAAAAGAAGACACCCGTTTTTGGCAACCGCAAGTAGATAAAGCTGGTAACGGCATGGCTGTTATCCGTTTTCTACCTACACCTGCTGCTGACGGTGATGATTCTTTACCTTGGGTCCGTGTTTTCTCTCACGGCTTTCAAGGACCCGGCGGCTGGTTTATTGATAATTGCTTGACAACTCTTAATGAGAAGTGTCCTGTCTGTGAACACAATAATACTTTGTGGAATTCTGGCATCGATGCTAATAAAGATATCGCTCGTAAGCAGAAACGCAAGTTATCTTATGTAGCGAATATTCTGGTTATTTCTGACCCAAGTAATCCTGAAAATGAAGGTCAAGTCAAACTGTATAAGTTTGGTAAGAAAATCTTTGATAAGATTACCGAAGCAATGAATCCAGAGTTTGCTGATGAAGAAGCAGTCAACCCATTTGATATGTGGGAAGGTGCTAACTTTAAGTTGAAGATTCGTAATGTTGAAGGTTATCGCAATTACGATAAGTCGGAGTTTTCTCCTAAATCAGCACTATTAGATGGTGATGATGAGAAACTTGAAGAACTCTGGAAGAAAGAACATTCTCTCAAAGAGTTTACTGAGAAAAAGAATTTCAAACCTTATGACCAGTTGAAGTCTCGGCTTGATAAAGTCTTGGGTTTTGAAGCAGTAGCAACACAAAAAACGAAAGCGGCTGATGTTGCTCTTGCAGAAGATGATGTGCCTTTTGACACATCAAACTCTGGTGATGATGAGGACTTGGATTACTTCAAGTCTTTGGCTGAATCAGATTAAGGCTTCCACCGTGTGAACTAACCCCGCCTAGTGCGGGGTTTTTTATGCTATTCTAGCAGTCAATGCTTTGCCGGCATCTTTTTGAGTTTGAGCAACTCTATTCACGTTTTGTTTTACCACATTTGTTGTTGATGACGGTGCATTTACTATTACTGGTGTTTGTGGTTTAGCTTGTTGTCTTTGACCTGATGCTACTGATGTTGATGCACCAGAAACACCTCCAGATGCTAAGGATGGGCCAGATTTCACTTCTGTAATACTCGCATCCGCAAGATATTCTTCAAAATGTTTCTTTCTATCATCTAGGCCAATGTAACCGCCGTTTACAAATTTAGTAATCTTTTTAATGTCAGCCCAATCACCCTTATAACCCATCATGTAATCTAAAGCAGTTTTGGCTGCATTTTTTGGTTCTGATACCTGGTCTGGACTTCCACCAAAACCAAATTTATTATAATTATTTTTTCCAGTTAATTGGAGAAAACCACGACCACGATAACGCCAACCATCGTCTGCCGCAGTATTACCCATTCGGCCGCCATATACTACATTGGCAATTTTGTATGGATTTCTTGCATATTCTTTTGTGTCACGCCCAGCTTTCTTAAAATATTTTCCAAAAATAGAATTTAAACCGTTTTCACTATAGTTCAAATTTTCACTTAGATATTGAAAACCACCAGACTCATGGCCAATTTGTGCCATAATAGACGCACGCTGAGTTTTGTCTGTTATACCTCTAGAGTCCATTTCAGCAAGTACTGCTTTTTTACCAGTATTAGAATCAATCTTTACTGGTTTCATCTCCTGTTTACTTGGAACTTTTTCTGCTGTTGGTGCGGCCGCAGCAGCTGATGGTTCTGTTTTTGGCGGTACTTTAGTTTCTGGTTGAGGTGCTGTAGACGGTGCTGGTGTTGCTTTCTTTTTTAATCTAGCTTTCCTACTTGCAGCTGCAGCTTTTGCCCTACCTTCATCCGGTGGCGCTGGTGGTTCTACTTTTTTTGGTTTTTCTTTTGGTCCAAAACCAAAAAAATTTTTTACAGCGTCAATCCCACCTTCTACAAATTCTTTTGCTTTTTTAATGTTATCACTAATAAAGTTACCTAATTTATTAGCTAAGTCCACGACTTTACTAAACAGGTCTTTAACATATTCTAACGGTCCAGTAACGTATCCTTTTAATTGGCCAATTTTATTTGCAATCCAATCCATAACACCATTAAACCAATTTTTTACTGGTTGAATGATCCATTCGTTTACAAACGTAGAAACCTTTTCGCCAATATTTTTGAATGTTTCTGTGAACCATTCTTTTATGTCAGTAACAAAGCCATCAAATTTTTCTTTAATAGTTTCCCACAATTCTCCAGCCCATTCCTTGACTGAGTTTACAATATCATCCCAAAATTGTGATATAACAATACCCAGTAACAAACCTATACCAAGAAATTTTTCTATGGACTTTACAATATTTCCTATTGAAAATTGTTCTTTTAACGGTTTTGTTTTTTTTGTTGGTTTAATTGGTGTCGGCGATACTTTTTCTGGTTTTACTTCAGATTCAGCTTCCTTTAAATCTTCTGCTGCAAAAAACTTTAGAGCATCAGCTTTTTCTCCACCTTCCAGTTCAACTAAACGGCCAACGCCTCTGGCTGCTATTCCTAAATTTATTGCAATAGAAGGTAAAAAACTAAAGTTAACACTAATTGTTTTTAGTGAATCTATAAGTGAAGGTGGAAGTGCCATATTATGCCGTTAATAGTTCTGTTAGACTTTCATCATAAACCTCTGGTACGGTATCAGGTTCTTGGCCGACTTGTCCTGCTGAAGTGCTTGTTCTTGGAGCATTGATAATACTGCCTATGTCGGCCGCAGATTCCATTCTTTGACCTTCAGCAACTGAGGCTGAAGCAGAAGATATATCGCCGCCAGAAACTGATGGCCCAGCGCCTCCGACAGCAGAAGCACTTGTACCTCCACCTCCACCTCCTGAAGAAATAGCTGAGGCTGGTGCACTTGGACCACCAACAGAAACTGATGGAGTTTTAGAATCACCTGATGCTTCTAAAGAAGAAATAGTAGCATCAATTTCCGCTTTTGCACCATCAATTTTCATTTTAATTCCGTCTAAAGTTGATTGGTCTTGGTTATCCAATCTTTTTGCTTCTTCTGGACTCATTGCTCCACTAGCTACTAAAGCTTTTCTTTTTTCTTTTTGTTGTTTGGCCGTTTCAGTAGCTTGTTTTAGTTCAGAATCCAGATTTTCTTTTTTACTAGATAGTCGTTTGGCTTTATTGATTGATGCTTCTCTGTAGACCGAACCTATTCCACCTTGCATTCCTTTTTTAGCTTTATCCTGCTCATAATTTTTTAGTACACCGCCAACTCCATCTTTAATTTTAGATTCACTACCTTCATTCTGTTTTAATACACTACCAACTCCATCTTGAGTATTTGGCATATTTGGTCTTACAGGTTCTACATCTTTAGTGCCAGAATCATCATTTTTTATACCAAAAAAACTTCCAAATTTTTCTACGAACCAACCTTTGATAGATTTGAAAACACCCGATATTGTTTCTGTGATTGGATCCATAAAGTCTTGTAAAGCTGTCCACATTTTTCTCAACGAATCTTCACCAAATAACCCAAAGGTTAAAAATTCTAAAGAGCCACCCAATCCAGCAAAAATTGCTTCTGAAAAACTTCCTGTTTCTTGATAGCGTTTAAAACCAGCTGTAATTCCACTCCATAGTGTTCCAATAATAGCCAAAGGTAGAAAAATTTTTTTGATTGCTTGGCCAACAAGTTTTAGAATTTTACCACTCTCAGCAAATGATTTTATTCCTTCTAAAAAATTTTCCTGGAAAAAACTCATTATACTATTGAGAAAGCCACCCTCACTTTCAGTTGGTGTTGTTTGTCCAGGTCCAGTTGGTGTTGTTTGAATTGGATTCAATCGTGAGGCTTCGAGTGAAGCCTCTTCAGCATCTTGTTGAGCAAAGAAATTACTCTTTGTCTTTAATGCTACTAATTTTGATATGTTTTCACGGAGTAAAGCAATATTTTGCGCTATACCTGGTATTAAAGAGGAGTTCTTTTCTAAATCGCCAATGGCTTGTATTTTGTTTGGTGAAACACTTTTTTCTGCGGTTTTTTCTCTTTTTTCAAGAATACCTAGAGATTCTTTAACCTTCTTTTTTAAATATTCATTCAGAAGGGACTTGTCTTTTTCGTTAAAAATAGCCTCAGCAAATGTCTCTCTGATATTTGTTCTTCTTCTTGTTTTTTTAAGACCTAATAGTTGTTCTAACATTTTTATTTTCTACTTTGGCGTTGTAAGTCTAGTCTCTCTTTTTCTTCTTTCAAATAGTTAACCAGGAGGGTCACATAAATGTTTCTCTCCCATGGCAACATATTTTCCAACTCAGTTAGACTATACTTGTGATGTTGCACCATCGCAAAGTTAGTCTCATAATAATTTTTTAAATTGTCATAACGAAAAGTTAGCCGAAAAAATTTTGCATACCTCTAATGGTAATATCTTCTTCATATCCACACTTATTGCATTTGAAGTGGACATCTTTCTTAATTTCTGGCATAGTATCAAAAAAGTCTTTAAATTTCTCCAAATCCTTTTGTTGCAACCTTTCAACAAACTCTTCCAATTCTTCTTTTGGAGTGTCTTTGGCATAATAAATTTCTTCTGCATCGTAAATGTAATCGATACAATCAACAAGAATACGGAGAATAATTTGATTTTCGTCCATATCTCCATATTTTTCAACCATTTCGAATGTTGGGTATTTAAAACAAATTCCTAACTTGTCATTAATCTGAATTTTGTTCTTGTGTTTTTTGTTTTTAACTGGTTCGATTTCTAAAAGATTTATGTCAATGTCAACCACGCCATTACATTTGATTTCTTTTCCTTCGTCATCTTTTACGTTGTTGTTGCACTTGTATCGCAAATTGACAACTTCTTCAACTGACCTAGCTCTCAAATTCATAAACAGGTACTCAAGGTCAAAAGTTGGCAAAGAATCAATATCGATTTCATCTATTACACAATTTTTTAGCACCTGTCTAATAGTTGAAAGCATTTCGTTTGCATCTTCAGACTCATTTGCCATCAGAAACAATTTTTGTTCTTTTACCAAAAACGGTCTAAACCTAACTGATTTTCCGCTTGATATCAAGTTCACAGTATAAACTGGAACATCTAATTTAGGTAACGCCATAATATCCTCGCTTTATAATTTAAAATGGTAACAATCTTGCGGCTGCTGAGCCAAACAAGCTTGTCAAACCTTGGCCAATATCAAATTCACCCTCATAAAGAGGTCTATATCTTTGATAACCAATTTGAACCGAAAGACGGTGAAAACCATCTTCACTCCAACTTAATGCTTGTGGTGCAACTCCGATTGGAAAAGCATCCATCAATTCAACAGCATAAATTTGCTTAATTAACTCATCATACTGAGCAATTTTAATATTAGTCATGTATCTAGTTGATTGTCCTTTTGGAAATCTCATATTGTTCGTATCTGATGGTTGAATTGCTTCTAGCCATTTGTCAAACAACTTCCTTTCATAGAAATCATTAGTACATATAAACGTAAGAGTCGTATCAGCATATTGTGTTTGATACGGAACTTTGAATGTTGGGCCGTAGATTTTAACGTCTGCGGTTGCAAGTGTTTTGCCTGGCAATTCTGCTGTCTCACATTGCAGAGACAGATATCTGGTCAAAGATGAGTTACCAGATTTTGAAAACCCATCAGCAGGACTATTGCCTAAGGCTGTGTTGATGGCTTCAGACACATCAGAAAACACAGAGTTTGGAAAATTCAAAATCTTTTCTATGATTGAGTTTCCGACAAAGTTACTGATGTACGGTGGAATAGGAAGCAAAACAGTAAACCTAGATGGTTTTGCTAGGCCATCTTTAGCATTGATGTTTGATAAAAATAAGTTAGGTGAGAATGACATTTAAAATTTCTTCCGTGAATCTGAGAACACTTTACTGGTTGACGCACCAACAAAACTCTCTACTGGCAACATAACTGCAATATCCCAATCGCTTGCCTTTATTTCAAGAAACCTAGACTTTATATTACTGTAAAGGTATCTTTTTACACAAGGCGTGGATTCATATAACCTTGCAGCAGAAACCAAATATGGGTAACTAATTTTCAATTTTGTATTTTCGTCATAATTACTATCTGATGCAGCCTCACTCATTTTATCTAATAATGCAATTCTATGCTTTGGATGAATGTAATGTAAATTCAATCCAATAAATCCGTCTCTTTTTTCTTCAACCGGTATAACAAGAGGAAACTTATCAAAATAAGTCATTCTTTCTTTTGTTTTGGGGTCATAAAAGAAGAAATACATTTTGCCTACAATAGTCGCATCAGTATAGTTTGCACGTTCACTCCTAGTTAAACTTCTAGGTGAAACATTTAAATCTTTTACTTTAGACCTCAACCATGCTCTGGCATCGGCCGTGCGTGGTTGTATACCCTGTTTTTGCAGGTCTTCTTGTATTCTCTGTAGTAGTGTCGCCATTGGACTATTTATCTCACAGTCCAAGTTCCTTTTCAGTTATTAGTTTGAATTGCCAACCGTGTTCTTTACAGAATAAATCCGCAGCTCTCCACTTCTCCTGGTTGATTGCATAAGTAGCTGCTTCTTGAATAAACCTTTGTGTTTTTCTTTTTTGGGTCGGCATTTTGGTTTGTTTCTCTGGTTTGACTTCTATCATCAGAGTGTTTTCTTTGCCTTGAATATTTTCTAATCTAACAATGAAATCTGGAAAATATCGATGCACTTTTCTATCTACAGGAGAAACGTAAGGAACAAACATTTCTTCTGATGCCCACCAGATGACTTTTTTATTTTCATCTAGGTATTTCATCATTCTATGTTCCCAAGATGACCTGTAAACAATATTAGTTGGGTCACCCTTGTATTTACTTGGGTTTTTGGGTCGAAACCATCCTTTGTATGACATAAATACTACTTATAACCATTTTAGGACAATTATGGCGCTATTCGGTCTATCAGACATCACCTTCAATAAAGGTGGACAACAATCGAGGAAAGGTCCTCTTGGTTCTCTAGTTGGTAGTGAATTTGAAACCACAACACTCAGATATCCTCTAGACATTGGCAATTACGACAAAGGCCATTACATGGTCTTTTATATTAGAGAACAGAAAAATACAAGTTATCCTTCTAGAGCTACAAACGCAGAAATTTCTGGTGCTACTGGCGGATTAACCAAAATAGATTTGCAGGATCCAATGAAAGCGGCTTCTAGTTTTGGAAATGAAATTGTAAACAAAATCAGTAGTGGTTTAAATCAAATTAATCAAGAAACGAATGGCGTTTTAGGAAATATTACATCAAAAATTAGTAATGCTTTACCAGGCATTGCAAAAAATATTAATAGTGGTATCAATAATATTTTTGGCCAAGGCGCATCGGTATTGTCCGGCAGCTCAGCTAAATCTCAAGCAACAATCGATGATTCTATTAAATCCATTACTGGAGGAAGTCTTGGATTTTTAAGAACAACAAAATTGACTAAAGATGCTATTGCTCTTTATATGCCAGACACTTTGATGTTTAACTATTCTCAAAGTTATGACCAGTTAAATCTTGGAGAAGATATTCTTGGCCAAGCTATGGCAGCTGGGTCGAGTGTTTTAGATAAAATTAAAGCCGGTGAATATGCAGAAGCTACTAAAGAAGCTGCTGGCGCGGCAGCTTTGAACATTGCTTCAAATGCTGCTAAAAAACTTGGTGGTGGTGCTGGTGAAGCAGGTCTTGCAGCTGCGTTGGGTGTTGTTAAAAATCCAATGTTGGAAATGATTTATCGTTCTCCAAATTTTAGAACATTTCAATTTGATTTTATGTTCTATCCAAGAGATGAGAGAGAAGCACTAGAAGTCCAAAGAATTGTTGAGAGATTTAGATTTCACCAAGCGCCAGAACTTGCAGCTCCAGGTCTTAAAACCGGTGGTGCTGGTTTCTTAGTTCCTCCATCAGAATTTGATATTAAATTTTATTATGGCGGCCGCCAAAATCCAAACATTCCTCAGGTCGCAACTTGTATCCTAACAACGATTGATTTAAACTATGCGCCAAATGGATGGTCGGCCTATGAAATTCCTGGCGAAAACAATCCGGCTTTGGGCCGCACTGGTATGCCTGTTGCTATGCAAATGACACTTCAGTTCCAAGAAGTTACATATCTCACAAAGAAAGACTTCACGAGCGATAGTGAACTTGACACTAAAAATGCTTTGTCAGATTTTAATCAAATCATACAAGGTAATGGTGGGTTTTAATCATGTCCAAATATTTCAGTTATTTTCCTAAAACATATTATTCTGCTAACAACAAAACTAGCAGTTTGGATACTGTCACAAATATTATATCAAGGGTAAAATTTGAAGATGCATTAAAGCAAAACGCAAATGCTTTTTACAAATATGAAATAAGAGATGGTGACACTCCAGAAATTATAGCTTCAAAAATATATGAAAATCCAGAGAGACATTGGATTGTTTTGTTGTTTAACGATATAATTGACCCGCAGTTTGATTGGCCTTTAGATTATAAGGCATTTATTGATTATGTTGAAGCTAAGTATTCTGCTAATGGTGCAGCTAATACTACTGTTCAATCTGGTTTGGCTTGGGCTCAGAGTGATAATAATATCCACTCTTATTATAAAGTCGTAACAACAACAAATGCTGATGACACGTTCACCACTAAAAAATACGAAGTTGACGCAAACACTTATGCTAATGTCGCAGCTACTTCAAACCAGTATTCTCTACAGAGTGGTGAAACGGTTACTCGAGCTGTTACAAAAGAGACAAAAACTTATTATAATTATGAATCAGAAGTAAATGAGGCAAAAAGAACAATTAATCTTTTGCGGCCTGACTTGGTAATTGATGTTGAGAGAGAATTTAAAAAAGTCATTAAAGGCAATTCATAATGGTTGAAGGTATTAAAGAATCAACACAGTTTAAAATTAATGAGTTGACTTTGGTCACCAAAGGTGGCAATTTAGATATCTCAAGCGTTTATTCGGAAATAAACATTTATGATTCTTTGTTTACTCCGGTTATGAGTGGAAATATTGTGATTACTGACTCTGCTGGGCTTGCAGGTAAATTGTTGTTTGATGGTTCTGAAGTTTTGTTGATGGATATTGCAAAAACAACAGATTCTGATATTGCATCATTCAAAAAGTCATTTAGAATTTATAAACAATCTGACGGCAAAAATACAGGCCAGTCTGCTTCTGTTTTTGTTCTCCATTTTATTTCTGATGAATTCATTTTTTCTTCTCAACAAGTAGTTAATCAATCTTTTCAATGTAATTACACTAAAGCGGTTGAAGTTATATTATTAAATTATCTGAAAGTTCCAAAGACTCAGTTGACAGGAATTTATGAACAATCTTATGGTGTTAGGCAAATAGTCATACCAAGTTTGAAACCACTAGAAGCTATTGATTGGTGTTCTAAGCGGGCTGTTGATTTGAAACAGTCACCAAATTTCGTGTTTTTTCAAAACATATCAGGTTACAACTTTGTTACCCTATCAAAACTACTATCACAAAGAGAAGTTTTAGACATTAAATTTGGTGCTAAAAATCTTAAAGATTCAAACCCCATACAAGAAATGTCTAGTGCGAGAGCAATGCAAATTGTTCAACAGAGTAACGAAGCTGAAAGAATTAAAACTGGTGTCAATGCTGCAAAATTTATTGGATTTGACCCAATTTCAAAAATTATAGCAAATAAAAATATTGGTTTTGGTGATGTTTTCAATTCAATGAAACATGGCAACGACACTCCAAACTTTTCTGAGATTACCAATAGATTGGGTTTGTCAAATTCTCAGATGTTTGATTCGAAGCGTGTTTTTGGTAAATTTGACGCAGGTAAAAAATTTAGTAATTATGTTAAAGAGTTTGAAGCCGCTTCTCTTTCTTTAGATGACAATGCAGAAGCTTACATCGTTCAGAGAGCAATGTTATTTGGTAACTTAATGTCAAAGAGAGTTCGTGTTTTAATGCCAGGTAATTTCCAGTTATCTTCTGGCTTTAATGTTAATTTTGAAGCACCAAATTTTAGTAAGAAAGAAAAGGGTGAGGACAGTATAGACAAGAGCTTGAGTGGTAGATATACAATTGTTGGATCCCGGCACATAATTGGCCGAAAAACACACGAAACAAGTATTGAAATCGCTACAACATCATCTGGTAATGATTTTATCCCGGTTAGTAATAGTCAACAAAATAATCAAGTGTTAAGTTATGCGTAGTCAAGATAATCCTTTTGTTTGGTGGGTCGGTGTTGTTGAAGATAGAAAAGATTCTCTAAAACTCGGCCGAGTCCGAGTTCGTTGTATTGGTTGGCATTCAGATAATAAGATGCATTTGCCGACAGAACAACTTCCTTGGGCGTTGCCGATGTTACCAGTAAATGGCACAAATCCATATCCAATGAAGGAAGGTGATATGGTCGTTGGGTTCTTTACTGATGGAGATGAAGCCCAAGAACCTGTTGTTATGGGTGTTTTGCCTGGCATTCCTCTAAGGTCTGCAAATATACAACAAGGTTTTAATGACCCAAGAACTGCCACGCAACTAACAAATTCGCCTCGTCCACCAGAGAGTAAGACTTATAATACTGATGGAACTGGAATTAAAATCACAGAAAAGGACAAGGCCACAAACTATCCAAATATACTTGATGAACCAACAACATCAAGGATTGCTAGAAACGATTCTGCTTCAATCACAAAAACTTACATACAAGAACGAAAAGATAACGTTGTAAAAGAAGTTAAGACATATAACAAAACAACAGAACTAAGTTCTTGGGATGAACCAGAAACAAAATACAATTCAACATATCCATATAACAACGTCAACGAAACCGAATCTGGTCATTTGACAGAATTTGATGATACTCCTAACGCTGAACGTATTCATATGGCTCATCGTAATGGATCCTTCCAAGAATGGTATCCTGATGGAGATAAGGTTGAAAAAATTACAAAAGATAATTACCAAATCGTAATGAAGGATGACCATCTTTATGTGATGGGCAAAGTTAAAATTACTGTTCAAGGTGATGCAGAGGTTTATGTTAAGAAAAATATGTACGCAAGAGTTGATAAAAATGTAAACGCACTTGTAAAAGGAAATGTAGACGCTGAAGTCAATGGTAACGCTACAGTCAAAATTGATGGAAATGTTGATGTGACTGTTGGTGGAAATTACAATGAGGATGTAGGAGGAACATATACGGTAAGTTCTGGTGGTAATATGGCCTTTAATGCACCTAGAATTGACCTGAACTAATATGGCTCACGAATTTGTAATTTTACTTGATGGTAAACTGGTCACTTATACAAATTATGAAGACATACCACCAAAGTTTGATAATTTGATTAAATTTATACCTGAAGTTCCTGAACCGCCACATACACATGAACAACATGAAGAAATGGACACTTGGAACGAAAAAATGAAAGAATTGCTTAAAAGAGAAACAAATGGCAATTAGTATTGTTGTTTCTCCTATTTCTGAAGAAGAAGATGCTGACCCAACAGCAATTATAGAAACAACAAGGAGTTTGTTAAGCGTTGATGCATCTGTTACTGCGTCAGCTGATGAAGGCGAAATTATAGAATCAGTTACCGCATCTTTAAATACGGTCGAACCAAATATTGTAATTACCGGTGGTGAAGAATCTGTTAATATTGCTGGTACCTATTCTGACCCGTTTTTAGATACTTTTCGTTATGTTAGTAAAGGAAGTAGCAATAAAATTGAAACACCAACGAGTGTGGTTGGCATATCTAATATGCCAGAAAATAAAGATTTGTTTGAGTTGGACCAGGATACACGAAAAGACACTACAAAATATTTTACAATAACCGTTGTTTCAAATGTAGGTTCAAATACTTTTAATGTCACACATAAAATTTTAAATGACCTTGAAGGAATTAGATCATTCATGGATACTTACTATGACTAGGAGAAAAAATGCCAGCCGCAACTAGAGTTGGAGACGCAGATGTAGCACATTGTTCGGGAATGGTCCGTGCGGCTGGTTCTGGAAATGTTTTTGTAAATGGCATTCCTTGGTCTCGCCAAGGAGACCCGAATACTGTTCATCTTCTTCCTGGTTCTCCTTGTCCTGCCCATTCAGCTACAATTTCTTCTGGTTCTTCAACTGTAAAGGTTAATGGAAAGGGTGCTGGTAGAGTCGGAGATGGTCTATCGGGTTGTACGGCTGTGGCAGCTGGTTCTTCTAATGTTTTTGCTGGAGGTTGAATAAATAGACCTTATGGCAACAATTAACACGACCAGAACATTTAGAGACTTGGATTTGACCTTTACGGCGCATCCAATTCGTAAAGACGTTAGTGTTTTTACCAATGAAAACGCTGTTGTGAACTCGGTCAAAAATCTTATTTTGACGAATCACTACGAAAGACCTTTTAGGCCTGAAATTGGAAGTAATGTTCGCAGACTATTATTTGAACAAGTAGATTCCATTACCGGCGCACAATTAGAAAGAGAAATAGAAGAAACCATTTCAAATTTTGAACCTAGAGTTCAAATTACAAGAGTTACTGCGATTGCTAATCCAGATGAACAACAGTACAAGATTGAAATGGAGTTTTTCTTGCTTAACAATACATCACCAGTTACAATTAGTTTTTTTCTGGAACGGATAAGATAAAATGGCAGACCGTTTACAAGTTACAGAACTTGATTTTGACACAATCAAGGAAAATTTAAAGACATTTCTAAACCAACAGAATCAGTTTACAGACTATGATTTTGAAGGTTCCGGTTTGTCTGTACTACTCGACATTTTGGCATACAACACTCACTATAATGCCTATTATCTGAACATGGTTGCTAATGAGGCATTTCTGGATACGGCTATTCTTAGAGATTCTGTAGTTTCTCATGCCAAAAAACTTGGATATACTCCATATTCGCAAAGAGCTCCAGTAGCAACTATTAACTTTGAGGCTACATCTTCCAGTGGTGATGCTGGAACAATGACAATACCATCGGGTTACAATTTTTTATCAAATCAAATTGACAATGTTTCTTATAATTTTGTTGTATTAAATGACACGACAGTAACAAAGGCTAATTCGACTTATTTGTTTGAAGATTTGCAGATTTATCAAGGTGAATTGATTACATATGCTTTTACTCAAAATGATAGTTCTAATCCCAAACAAATATTTACTTTACCAGACGATAGCATCGACACTACAACAATTAAGGTTGTGGTTTCTCCTGCAGCAGGTAATACACAAACAACAGTTTACACAAAAGTAACTGAAGTTGACAACATCACAACTACAACACCGGCTTATTTCCTACAAGAGAGTAAAAATGGAAAATATCAAATTTATTTTGGTAATAACTCAGTAGGTAAAAAACTAAACGATGGCGCTGTTGTCACAGTTTCTTATTTGGTAACATCTGGAACTGAAGCAAACAAAGCAAACAATTTTATAGCTTCCGCTTCAATTGAAGATTCTTTGGGTGAATCTATTACAACATTCAATATTACACCACAATCAGCTGCTGCTGGTGGTTCTGATAGAGAGAGTGTTGACAGTATTAAGTTTTCTGCTGCTTCACAATTTTCTACACAGAATAGACTTGTTACATTTAAAGATTATGAATCATACATCCTAAACAATTATCCAAATATTGATAGTATTTCCGTTTGGGGCGGCGAAGATGAAACCCCGCCGGTTTACGGCAAGGTTTACATTTCAATGAAACCAAAATCAAATTATTATATTTCAGAAACCGAAAAAGCTAGAATTTTGGAAACAATTGTCAATCCAAAAGCTATTGTTTCAGTTGAGGCACAGATTCGTAATCCAGAGTACATTTACATTGTGTTGGAAAATTATGTTGAATATAACAAAACAAAAACAACACAAACGGCAACAGCTCTAAAACAAGCTATTCGAAATGCAATTATAAATTACAAAACAACCAATCTAGATAAATTTGATTCGCAATTCGTTCTTTCTAAATTGCAAGACGCTATTGATAGTTCTGATAAAAACGCAATTATTGGTTCTGAAACTATATTGAAAATACAAAAAAGGTTTACGCCTTCACTAGATTCCTCTAAAACTTATAATATCAATTATGGTGTGCCTTTACACCGAGGCACAACGACAAATAAATTAACTTCAACAGAATTTAATGTTTATGATGATACTGGCACACAAAGATTAGTTCAGTTGGAAGAAATACCAAATTCGTTTACTGGAATTACGTCAATTTCAGTTACAGAATCAGGAACAGGTTATACAGAAAATCCAACAGTTACAATCACTGGTGACGGAACTGGCGCTACAGCTGAAGCCGTTGTGGTTAATGGTAGAATCGAATCAATTTCTATTAAAAATCGTGGAGTAAACTATACTAGAGCATTGATTACCATTAATGGTGGCAATGGTTATGGCGCTGCAGCTGTTGCTGTTTTGGATGAAAGATATGGTACGTTAAGAACTGTATATTTTGATACATCAGCTCAACGCCAAGTTGTTAACGAAAATGCTGGCACAATTAATTACAATACTGGCTTAATCACACTCAATAATTTGAGAGTTTTGTCTCTGCCTACCGGTCTAACTCAAATTAGAATGACGATTGAATCTGAAAGAGGTATTTTGAATTCCATTAAAAATACCATCATAACGCTTGATACTGAAGACCCAATTTCAATTGTAACTGAATTAGTAGAATATTAATGTCAGACTTTAAAACATCACTGCTTGTCAATCGTCAAGTTCCTGAATTTGTTCGGGATGACCACCCAAATTTTGTCTCTTTTTTAGAAGCATATTATGAATATCTTGAGACAAAACAAGGTACACAACTTAATGACCTGACAAAAAGAGCCAAAGAGTTAAAAGATTTATCCGATGTTGACGCCTCAATAAGTGATTTTGAGAAAAGTTTTTTTAACACTTATGCTCCACTAATCACCACAGATGTCGCAGCGGATAAAGAAACATTACTGAAAAATGTTCTGCCTTTATATCTGAATAAAGGTTCAGAAAAATCTTTTAAACTTCTTTTTAGATTGTTGTTTGGTGAAGAACTTGAAATCTCTTATCCGAGAGATAACCTTTTAATAGCCTCTGGTGGTCAATGGCAAATACAAAATGCTGTTAAAATTGGAAATGAAGTCTTTTCGACGTATACTGGTGACGGAACAACAGTAGAATTTAAACTACTCCAAGATAACCCAATAGAGTCGCTTTCCGTTAGTGTAAATGGTGTGTTAAAATCGAATGGCGTGGATTTTGTCCATAGAAAAGAATCCAAAAAGATTATTTTTAATACAGCTCCAGCTGACGGTGATAATATTCAAGTTGGTTATTTGGCGTTAAGAAAAGATGTCTTTAGTAACAGACAAATTACTGGCGTAACATCTGGCACAACAGCTTTGGTTGAAAAGGTATTAACCAGAGTAATTAATAATGAAAGAGTTACTGAACTTTATATCAATTCAAAAACGATTATTGGTAGTTTTTTTCAAGGCGAAGAATTAACAACATCAATTTTTTCCGATGATGTTTTAGTTAATGTTAAACTAAAATCTGTATCAACATTAGCTTCAATTATTGTTGGTGATGGTGGTGCTAACTACAATGTTGGTGACCCAGTAATTGTTTCTTCAACACTATTTGATGAAGAAGCTACAGCTGTTGTATCTAAAGTTTTTAGTGGTACTTTAGATAAAGTAGCAATTGTTGATGGTGGTGCCGGCTTTGAACAACCGGCTGAAGTTTATGCTGCTGGTTATTCTAACACATTGATTCGTTTAGCCACAGATTTGATTGATACTTCTGGTGCTAATGCAGTATCAAATGTCTTTACAATTTTTACTGACATTATTTCCGACATCGACCCAGCAAATACAACAATTAATGCCACGGATTATGGTTTTCCAAACAGCGAATATGGCGTTTCAAATGTAGAGAGTGTTTTAAATAGAACTTTAGGAGAACAATCTTACACAGATATTGGTTCAATTGCTAATGTTGCTATTTTGACTTCATCTATTATTTTTGCAGATACTCCAACATTAAATTCTTATCCAGCTCTTTTAAATGTTGCACCTCAAACAGCAAACACAACATCTAATATTAGTGTTAGAATAGACACTTTTGGTTCTTTGGGTAAATTAATTATCAGTTCTGCTGGTACAGGTTACGAAGAATTTGATGAGATTATCTTCAACAATAAACCAATGTCATATGGTTTTGGCGCTGCTGCTCAAGTAACTACTGTGAGTGCTGAGGGTGCTATTGAAAGAGTAGAATTTGTACCAAGTAAGGTAAATGGAACAGCAAATGTAACAGCCTCTAGTACCACAGTCACAGGAACAGACACTTGGTTTAAACAAGATTTAATTGTTGGTGACAAAATTATGGTTGGCGCTGAAACCAGAACAATTGATTCTATTGCCTCAAATACATCTTTACAAGTTACCTCTGCTTTTTCCAGAACACTAACGGATAAACCTGTTAGACTTTGGGGCTTAAATTTATTGGGCGGACAAAATTATAAACAAAGTAAATTACCGACTGCACAAGTTGTATCTTCAAACGTTTCTGCAACAGGAGCAAGTATTACTGTTACGGCTATACAAGGAGATGGTGAACAGTTAGATGGTTCTGGTTCTAAGAGGCCTGGAGAAATTGAAGAAATTTCAATCATCAATCCTGGTTCAGGATTTTTAACTATTCCAGTAATTGATTTGGCAGACTCTGGTGATGGAACTGCGACAGCTAATGCAGTTTTGACACCAATCTATGAAACATTTCCTGGTTCATGGAATACAACTGATGGTTTGTTGTCATCCATTGATAGAAAACTACAAGGTAGAGATTATTATATTAAGTACTCGTACCTTCTTTCTTCAACACAAGAGTTTTCTAAATTTAAAAAAATATTTAAAGAATTATTGCATCCAGCTGGTTTTAAATCATATGCGGAATATAAGTTTTTTAGTGAAATCGAAGCGACAGATGATGGCGTAAATACAGTAACAGCGCCAAAAAATGTTATCAATTTGTCTGGCACAGTAAACGTAAATTCATCAATCTATGTTACTGGCACAAATACTAAGTTTTTTGTAGCTGCAAATAACTTGGGGTTATTGACATATCCAAATGCCACATACAATGTCGTATCTACAGTTGCTATTGCAAATGGTGGTTCTGGATATGCGGTTAGTGATATACTGACGCCAACCGGAGGTGTGTCTGGAAATATTGCAATAATTCGTGTTTCTGAGGTTGATGCACATGGTAATGTTATAAAAGCACAAATTGTTGAGTCTGGAGATTATACCACGAATCCAACTGCGATAAATAATCCATTCGTATCAAATACTGGTTCTGGCATAAATTTTACTGCAAATGTTACGACACTTCAACCTGGAACATATATTGCAGTAAATTCTGAAATAAGGTTGATTAACACCATTTTGAGTAACACAACGATTGTTGTCACTCAACCATTTACACAGGATGCTAATAACCAAGAATTGGTTGTCATTAATACAGGATATACAGCAATAACGACAGAAGCTACATACACAGCCGATACACTAGATATATCAGCTGAAAACGAACTAATTTTGAAAGTAGAATCGTAGGATAAAAAATGTCATCGACAAAAATAACTGACTTACCGGTCTTATCATCACCGAGCGCAAATGCAGGAAATACTGTTTTTGTGGTTGTTGATAAAGAAAGTGGAACGTACACAACAAAACAGATGTCATTATTGACGTTAGACACTTATGTGGATAATGTTGCTGTATATGCGTTTAATACAGGAAATTCTGCTTTTACACAAGCAAATTCTTCTTTTGACCACGCAAACGCAGCTTTTGGTGTTGCTAATACCAATGCCAGTTCAATTACTGTACTTCAAGGTGTAAATACCACACAAAATACAAGTATTACTGCTGCTCAAACCCACGCAGATCAATCGTTTAATCATGCTAATGCTGGTTTCGACCAAGCAAACACAAATAATACTTTTGCTAATAATGCTTTTCACCATGCTAATGCCTCTTTTAATGCTGCTAATACAAATACAAATAATGTAACTGCATCGTTTGTTCATGCTAATGCCTCTTTTGATGCAGCTAACACCAATACAAATAGTGTAACTTCGGCGTTTGTTCATGCTAATGCCTCTTTTGATACAGCTAACACCAATGCTACAAGTGTTACAGCATCGTTTATTCACGCTAATGCAGCTTTCGATGCTGCTAATACTGCTGGTGCTACTGGTGTCGAAGCTGCATTTACTCATGCCAATGGCGCCTTTAATACTGCTAACACCAATACAAATAGTGTAACTGCGGCATTTATTCATGCTAATTCAGCCTTTGATGCTGCAAATACAAACACAAATAGCGTTACGCCAGCTTTCAATCATGCTAATGCAGCTTTTGATGCTGCTAATACTGCTAATAATACTGCTGTAGCTTCTTTTGCTAAAGGAAATACAACATTAGGTTTTGCCAATAACGCTTTTCACCATGCTAATGCAGCATTTGAATATGCAAATACAATTAGTATTTCTTTAAGTGATGCATTTATTAACAGAACATCCAATACTGCAAATTTGGCATTTAATCATGCTAATTCCGCATTTGACCAAGCAAATAATGCTTTAACGACTGGTTCTGTTACACTAACCTTTGCTGCTGGTGCATTTAGCCATGCTAATGCTGCTTTCGTGGCAGCTAATACTCCCAGTCACGTTGCAAATTCAGCTTCAACTTATGCCAATGGCGCCTTTAGTTCAGCTAATACTAATACAAATAATGTGACTGCGGCATTTATTCATGCTAACTCTGGTTTTAGTTTTGCCAATAACGCTTTTCACCATGCTAATGCGGCTTTTGATTATGCAAATACATATTCTACATCAATATCTTCAGCTTATAATACTGCAAATGCTTCATTTGTTCGTGCTAATGCGGCCTTTGATGCGACAACCACATTAAATGCTAGAGCTAATACTATTAGTGTCCATGCAGATAAAGCCTTTGACCAAGCAAACTTAGCATTACAAACAGCTAGTATTGCTATAAACTTTGATAATAATGCAAATGCAGCTTTTGATCATGCTAATGCAGCTTTTGATGCAGCTAACACAAATAATACTTTTGCTAATAATGCTTTTCACCATGCTAATGCCTCTTTTAATGCTGCTAATACAAATAATACTTTTGCCAATAACGCTTTTCATCATGCTAATGCAGCCTTTGTTGTTGCTAATACAGCAGAACCCTATACAGCGGCAAACCTTTCAACAGACTTGTGGGCCACATCGCCGCCTGCAACTTTGCAGGCAGCTATTGAAAGACTCGCAAACGTAGTGATTGTGTTGAATGGATATACTCCAATACCATAATAAATAAAAGTTATGCCATCGTATACATCTAAGAAATTAGCGTTCAATAACGCAGAACAGTTTAAAGAATCGTTCTATGAACCAGAACCAACTACAATTGGTTATGTGTTTATTGGCAATCATTTAGAATATGTCAATGAAGATTCTCCAGATACAATTAGAGATACTGTTGCTGATGAAAAAACAGTATGGGATAATATGTACGCTGCCAAGAAAATTACTGGCAATGATGTAGAATTGGTTGTTCCCCGTGTTGATTGGACATCAAATACAAAATACAGACAATTTGATGATACGACAGAACTTTCAATTCTAATATCGGCAAATACTTCTCTGAATTTAAAACCAATGTATATTATTAATTCAGAGAGAAATGTTTATAAGTGTTTGTGTAATAATGTATCAGCCAATTCAACAGTAGAACCTTTAAGTAAAAACTTGGCGGCAAATGGTAACATTGCTACAGATGATGGTTTCTTGTGGAAGTATATGTACAACATTAAACCATCGAGTAAGTTTTTGACTGAAACTTGGATGCCGGCGCCAATATCTAATCAAGCATTAGAATATTCATCTGATGAGAGAACGGCAGTAGATGGTGAATTGTCTAAAATTGTGATGACAAATCAAGGTTCTGGATACACATATCAAAATGTTAGGGTTCAAACTTTTGCTACTGGTTGCACAAAATTAACAGTTTTAAACACAGCAGATTCTAACGTATTTAATATTGCAGCTAACACAACTATTACTGGTACAGGTATTCCTGGTGGTTCTTATATTGAAAGTGTCATAAATGCAAATAGTGTAATTGTTTTGTCTACTGCAACGTCAAGTTCTGGAGGCGGAAATACTTTAGCAGCTGTTTTGAATTCAGCTCCAAGAATTTATGTAAACGGTAACGGAACAACAGTTGTTGCTTCGCCAAGAATTAATAGTGGTAAAATAGAAAAAGTTACAGTAACAACAATCGGTGAAGGTTATACAAAAGCAAATGTCTTTATCTATGGTACTGGAACAAATGCAACTGCTAGAGCAGTTTTGCCAACAAAGTTTGGCCACACATATAATGCTGCAAGAGAATTGGGTGCCTCCAATGTTATGGTTGCTGTCCGTCTTGGAGAGGTAGATTCTACAGAAGGTGGAATAATTTCAACAGATACATCCTTTAGACAATACGGTCTTTTGAGAGACCCGTATAAATATGGACAAATAGCAAAAGCTAATACAACCACATCAAATAGTGTCGTGTCACAAACAACAAATTTGACACTAATTGCTGGTGCAAATTATGATTTAAATGAGTTTGTTTATCAAGGAACAGTATCATCTCCAACATTTAGTGGTTATGTTCATGCCTTTACTGCAAATCAAATTAGATTGACAAGAACAGAAGGAACTGCAAGTGTTGGCGGCTTGTTGAAAGGATTAACAAATAATCCAACAGGAAGAACAGTCGTTTCTATTGGTAATCCAGAATTTCAACCAGAAACTGGTAGTATTCTTCATGTTGAAAATGTGACAAAAGTACAAAGAACAGATGGTCAGGCTGAAAACATAAAATTTGTTATTAAATTCTAAGGAAAAAGTAATTCATGGCACTTGATACCAATTTTAACGTAAATCCATACTACGATGACTTTAACGAAGATAAGAAATTTCTTCGTTTGTTGTTTAAGCCTGGTTATGCCGTACAAGCTCGTGAGCTTACACAACTCCAAACAATCCTCCAAAAACAAGTTGAAAGATTTGGTGACCATGTTTTTAAAAGTGGTTCTGTTGTTTCCGGCGGCCAATTCTTTCTACAAGATGTTACCTATATCAAACTGGACACAAACTATGGTGCTAATGCGGTAACAGCTAACAATTTTGTTGGTGCTACAATTGTTGATAATGTTGCTAATCCAACTAAAAGAGCTGAAGTAATCAAAGTTTATGATGCTGATTCTGGCACCGGCGATCCTAAAACACTTTTAGTTAAACAAATTTATGGTGATGCTTTTACTTCTGGTTCAACAATTTTGACCAATGAAGCATCTCCAACTTATGCTAACATTTCATCTTCTGGTGTTGGTACTGGCCAAGTCTTTTCAGTAAATGAAGGTGTATTTTACTATGATGGTTTTTTTATTAAAAATGATGCTCAATCAGTAGCGACATCAAAGTACAATAATACAACAGCTAGCGCAAAAATTGGTTTTGAAATTACCGAATCTACCATAGCTTCAACGAGCGACACAAGTTTGTTGGATCCTGCTGAAGATGCTTCCAATTTTCAAGCACCTGGTTCAGACCGTTATAAGGTTGAACTTGTTTTGGCCACAAGAAGTTTAGCTTCTACAGATACTACGCAGTTTATTGAATTAGCCAGAGTTGAAAATGGTGTTATTGTTAAAGAAAACAAATATCCAATTTATTCGGTACTAGAAGAAACTCTTGCTCGCAGAACATATGATGAGTCTGGCAATTATACAATTAAACCATTTAAAATTTCATTAGAAACAAGTACTGCTAATTCCGCTAACGCTAATGTTATTCTTTCGCCAGGTAAAGCATACGTTTATGGTTATGAAATTGAAACCATTTCTCCAACAGTTATTGAAGTTGGAAAGCCAAGAGAGACTGCTAACGTAACAAATAAAAGAATTACGGCAGATTATGGTTACTATGTCTATGCAAATACTTTGTATGGCACAATGCCAATTAAGAATTTTTCAACAATTGATTTGCATAGTGTTTCTAATTCCAGTATTAACGTAAGTAGCGCTGGCACCATATCTAATACAAAAATTGGTACTGCCAGAGTAAAATCAATTATCTACGATTCTTCTTCTGATAGTGCAAATTCAAAAACATACGAACAAAAGATTTTCTTGTTTGATGTGGATGTTGGTTCTATTGCTGGCGGCAATTGTAATTCTACATCTGAATTTACAACAAACACTTCTTATGTACAATTGTCGAGTGGTGTAACCTCTGGAACACTTCTCTATTCTACAGCTAATAATGCTTATCGTGGTGCTAAACTTAGAATAACAGATGGTCCAGGCTCAAGCGAAACAAGCAAAACCATTACTAACTGGAATGGTGCTACACAAATTGCTTTGCTTTCTGAGCCTTTTAATGCCAATGTACATCAAGGCAACTCACAGTTTTCTATTGACTTTGAATTCAATGATGTAAAATCTTTAGCGACACATAGCGGCACAACTCTTATAAATGCTGCGGATGTTGATGATAGGTCTAAAGATTATGCTACAATCTACAATGATACCTTTATTACTGATACGGCGTTTGAGCCGCTAATCTTTACTTTAGGCGAATCATATGTAGCAAATTCTACTATTACTGATGTTTCTTTTTCATATAAAAAACTATTTGAAGGTGTAAGTTTTTCTGGCGATACAACCGCTTCGGCTTTGTCTCCAATTGCTTCTGGAGAAACATTGGCTGGAGCTGGTTCAACGTCAGCGATTCTGCAAAATTATCAAGTAACAGTAACTGCCGCTGGCACATCTTCTTTTGAAAAAGGTTATTCGGTTTCTGCTGATTTAATTAGTGTTGATACTGGTGCTAAAACAATTACTGTAACTGGTGGTCAAAACATGACCGCAAACATCATTGCTACTATTGATGTTTCAAATCCAACACCAAAAACAAAAACTTATGTTGCTGGTTCTTCGACAATTCAAACATCTGGCGGCTCGGATTTGTTTGGTAATGGTGCAGTACAACTATTTTCTTCATCTGGCCAATTACACATTTCAGCAAACACGATTGAAAAAGTTGCTGGTACAGACCAATCTCTATTTACTTCTGATGTTTATGGCATTGTTTCTATTTTAGACTTTAATGGCAACACAATTTCCATAGCAAATGAAGCATCAGCTATAAACGTTACAAGCCGATATGCTTTTGATAATGGTCAAAGAGATTCTTATTATGACCATGCTTCCATTCGTTTGATTGCCGGTAATACTCCACCTGTTGGTCCTTTGGTTGTTAAATTCAACCATTTCGCATCTTCTGGTGACGGATTCTTTACTGTAGATTCATATGTAAACGGTGGTTTATCTTACGGAAATATTCCTTCTTATTCTGCTACTAACGGTCAAATCTATGAGCTTCGTGATTCTTTAGATTTTAGACTTGTTAGAGCTAATGCTACAACAACTACGGCAAATTCAGTATCCTTTGTTGGAACAAACCCACAAGTATTGGAAAATGGTTCTGACATTATTTTGGATTACGATTATTATTTACCAAGGATTGATAAAGTTGTTTTGAATAAAGACCGCACCTTTGAAGTGATTAAGGGTGTTTCCTCTTTAAATCCTTTAGAACCAAAAGATAAAGATGGTTCTATGACAATGTACACACTAATTAATCCTGCATACACTGCTGATACGGCTGACATCGATGTTAGTTATAGAAATAATCGCCGATATACAATGCGTGACATTGGTGGCATTGAAAAACGTGTTGAAAACTTAGAATATTACACATCTTTATCTTTGTTAGAGCAAGATACTCTCAATAAACAGGATTTAACAATCTTGGATTCAACAAACTTGCCAAGATTTAAAAATGGTATTATTACTGATTCGTTTAAAGGACATTCTGTAGCTAGAGTTACTGCTTCAGACTATGCAGCTTCTATCGACATTAATGTCAATGAACTCAGACCATCATTCAATATTTCGGCCTATTCTTTAGTGTTTGATTCTGCCAATTCTAGTAATTATGGTAGAACCGGCTCTGCTGTAATGGCTTCGTCCACTTCAACATCTTTTATTGACCAAAATCAAGCTACACGTTCAATTAATGTAAACCCATTTAACGTAGTTAATTATTTGGGTAAAATTGAACTGGATCCAAAAACTGATATCTGGTTTGATGAAACAAGAAAGCCTGATGTTTTAGTTAACATTGGTGGTGATGCTGATGCTTGGGCAAGAATTATTGCTGGCTCAGGTGCTAATGCTGTTCAACTTGAATGGGGTTCTTGGCAAAATAAATGGACTGGCACTGAGACTGGAACAAAAAGGGTCCGTGAAACGTCATTTGATTTTGGTATTCCCAGAAGGATTTATGAAGATACAGTAGTTATCGCCAAAACTGGCCAGTCCAGAACTGGTGTTTCTAGCAAAGTAGCTCCAGAAACAATCACTCAATCAATTGGTGATAGGATTGTTGATGTATCCGTTATTCCATATATGAGAGCTAAGAATGTTTTGTTCTTGGCATCAGACTTTAAACCAGATACAGTATTGTATCCTTTCTTTGATAGTACATCTTTAGCTTCTTATGCTGCAAGAGCTAATAGATTTATATTAAATTCAAATAACCTTGTCAATTATCAAACAGAAGTTGGCAATCCAGAATTGGTATATGCCAACAATATTACAACCGCAACCAGCAATGGTACAGCTTACATAATCAAATCATCAAACAATACAGCGTTTGTTGTAAGTGTTAATCCTTCTTCTTCTTTTAATTTTGGAAGTGATTCTGCTAATTTGATTGGTGCTACAACCAGCACAGAAGTTGAAATTAATGGTTACTGGCATTACACAGCAAGTCCAGACAGCGCTACAAATAATTCAATGGTTTTGCGACAAGATATAACTGGTGCTAACAATGAAGGTTTATTGGCAAACACTTCTAACAGTAATACAATTTCTATTGTAAGTGGCACTGGCGCTGGCCAAGAAGTTACAATTACTGCGTATGATGCTGCTACTAGAAATGTCACAATTTCTGGTACTTGGACCACAACTCCTGATGCCACATCAGTTTATACTATTGGTAAACTAACAACCAATAGAGCTGGTGATGAAGCTGGTGTATTGTTTATTCCAGCTAATATGTTTAGAACTGGTGAGAAGCGTTTCCGCTTGATTGATAATTCCACAGGTGATTTGGGTTCTTCATCAACTAACGGTGATGCGACATTCTTCTCGCAAGGATTATTGCAAACAAAAGAAGAAACAAATATTTCAACTGTTGTTCCAACAATCCAAAGAACATCGGTTACTGACGAAAGAGTTGTTTCTTCTACAACTAGAACTGGTAGAAGAATTGTTGGTTACTATGACCCATTAGCACAAACATTCTTGGTATCACCAAATAACTTTAGTCAAGGTATGTTTCTTGACAGAGTTCGTTTGTGTTTTGCTGCTAAAGATGAGGATATTCCTGTCACTCTGCAAATTAGACCGGCCACAAACGGCTATCCGGATTCCTCAATAGTTTATCCGTATGGTTCTGTAACATTGACTCCAGATAAAGTTAAGGTCACAAGTTCACCTGATTTGGATGATGCTACAAAGTATACTGAATTCGTATTTGATGTTCCTGTGTTCTTGCAACCAGGCGAACATTCGTTTGTTCTTTTGGCAAACTCTAAGAAATATGAAACATATATTGCTTCAGTCGGCGCACTAGATTTGGTCAATGGCCGACAAGTATCTGACCAACCTTATGGTGGTTCTTTGTTCTTGTCACAAAACGGTTCTACTTGGACTGCTGACCAAACATCCGACATGATGTTCAGATTGTTCCGCAAATCGTTTAGTACAACACCAGCAACAGTAAGATTCTTAGTTGACACTAGCGATATTAGTTCAAATGTTAATTATGACTTGTTGCATTTGATGACTAACGAATCTGTTGTTTCCAATACATCTGTTGTTTATACTTTTAAATCTGAAAAGGCAACTGATGGTGGATTTGTAGATTATAAGCCTATTATACCGCTTGAAAATTTTGACATGGCTGATATTAGCCGTAGGGTTTTGAATCCGACTACCGGTAATGCAACAATGAGTTTGAGTGCTTCAATTGCTACATTAAATCCAGATATCAGTCCTGTAATTGATACTTCTAGATTTGGTGGTTTCTTCATTGAGAACAAGATTAACAATTTGCCATTGTCTAATAATGATTTTGTAGTAACAACTGCTGGTTCTAGTTATTCTGGAAATGCCAAAGTAACAATCGCCGGTGGCGGTGGTTCTGGTGCCAATGCATACGCTAATGTCACAGCTTCTGGGACAGTAGATAAGATTGTTTTGGATAATGCTGGTTCTGGTTATACTACGTCACCAACTGTTACAATTACTGATGGTGCTGGTTCTGGTGCTGTTGCAACGTATAACGGCGAAGATAAGAAACAAGGCGGTAATGCTGAGGCACGTTATATTACTCGTAAAGTGACTTTGGCAGATGGTTTTGATTCTGCTGGTGATTTGCGTGTTTATATGACCGCCTACAAACCAAGTAACTCAAACATTTTGGTTTACTACAAAGTTATTTCTAAGTCTGACCCCGAACAGTTTGATAACAAGAATTATCAACTAATGACAGAACTTGGCAATGAAAACTTTGTTTCGACCAACTCTGGTGATTATAGAGAATTGGTCTTTGCCCCTGGCGTTGGCGGTGAAGCTAACAACTCAATTTCTTACACATCTGGTACAACCTCTTATAACACGTTTAAGTCGTTTGCAATTAAGATTGTGATGACGGGTACAAGCACAATTGATGTACCTAAGATTCGTGATATGAGAGCAATTGCACTGCCTGCTGGTAACTAAAGATGGCACAAGTACAAATAGAAAACACAAAATATGTTAGGGATATTCATTCCAAGGCTGTTCTAAATACAGACAGAAACGCTTTGGATGAATATTATATGAAACGTGAACTTGCTAAAAAACAACAGGCACAACAATCAGAAACTACAATGCGTCTTGCTAAATTAGAAGAAGATATGGACACAATTAAAGGCCTGCTGCATGAGATTGCACAGATGAGGAAGGCATAATGGCAGCTAATACAATCGACCAATTAACAACTGCCAATACCTTTCAACATTGGTTGTTGGCCACACAAGACCTTATTGGTACGGCTAACAACCTGACCAATGGCAACGGCACTACTTTTTTTGCTAATACAAGGCTTGAAATTGGTACATCAGAGTCTGGTGATTCAGCTAATGCATCCCTAAACGTCCAATATGGCGCAACAATTTCAACTTTACACGCTAACAATATTACAGTTAGTGATAATGTAAATACCAGTAATGTAGTAACCACAGAGGCCTATGTCACACTATTATATGGTGACGCAAATACAGCAATTTATGCAAATATTGCTTCGGCTTCGGCCGATGCCACAAGCGCTGGTTCATATGCCAATTCAGCATTTCATCACGCCAATTCAGCATTTGGAGCTGCTAATACAAACGCTACAGCCATTACAGTTTTACAGGGTGTTGATGTAAGTCAAAATAACAGTATTACCTCATCTTTTAATCACGCTAATGCTGCTTTTGCCTTGGCCAACACGGGCGGAAATGCTTTAGCGTTTGCAATTGCGCTAGGATGATATAAATAAGGTATTAAGGAAAATATAAATGGCAAACAGTTTTAAATCAAAAGCTAATGTTAATGTGGAGACATCAGGTAATACAATTTATACTTGTCCCTCAGCCACAGAAACCACATTAATTGGCATGACCCTTTCTAATAAAGGCACAGCCTCAGTTACAGCAAACGTATATTTGAATAAATCTAGTATCGATTATTCTCTTATTTCTAATGCTCCAATTCTGAGTGGTTCTACCTTGGTGCCAATTGGTGGTGATCAGAAAGTTGTCATGGAAGCAACAGATTATCTAAAAGTAACAACATCAGCAAACAACTCAGTAGACGTTATTATAAGTTTGTTGGAGATTTCATAATATGGCACTTACTCAGGTTACAACAGATGTAATTGCTAATAATACTATTAGCTCATCGGATTTAAATCCTAACATTTATTTTCCAGGGCGCAACCGCATCATCAATGGGGCTATGGAGATTGACCAAAGGAACGCTGGGGCTAGTGTGACTCCTGTACCTCTTGAGTACCAAATTGACCGCTGGCGTTACCTTGCATCTCAGACATCAAAAATTACAATGGGACAGAATCAAGGTTCTGTAACACCACCCACAGGATTTACAAACTACCTTGGCGTTACTTCAAGTTCTGCATATAGCGTTCTTGCCGCTGATTTTTTTGGATACCAACAGTTTGTAGAGGGTTTTAATTGTGCTGATTTAGGTTAGGGGACTGCAAATGCTCAACCAGTAACTGTATCGTTTTGGGTTCGTTCTTCTCTCACAGGTACATTTGGTGGCTCAATCCAAAACAATGGTAGTAGCCGTAGTTATCCGTTTGCCTATACAATCAGCGTAGCCAATACTTGGGAATATAAAACCATAACCATCTCTGGTGATACAACTGGCACATGGCTTACAAACAATGGTAGAGGCTTAAACTTGTTTTTTGGGTTGGGTGTTGGTTCAACACATAGCGGAACTGCTGGCTCATGGTCAGGTTCAGACTTCCGTTCAGCAACAGGCGCAACCAGCGTAGTCGGCACCAACGGCGCAACCTTCTACATAACAGGCGTCCAGCTTGAAGCAGGCAGCGTAGCCACCAGTTTTGAACG
>Ga0099850_1000036_pt1 | contig 47974 bp, 46 predicted proteins | sample CB_VirMetaG_5_FD_79182 | JGI IMG/M metagenome (GOLD analysis project Ga0099850, IMG submission 79182) | Freshwater to marine saline gradient viral communities from Chesapeake Bay - CB_1508_1D Viral MetaG | ecosystem: Environmental > Aquatic > Marine > Coastal | place: USA: Chesapeake Bay... | reverse complement strand
GTAGGCTCTCCAAGCACCTGCGATGGCGAAGATGCAGTTCTCCCTGCTATGGAACTCGACCCTCCAATTTATGTTTTACCCGGACAAACATGGAGAGCAATTTTCACAACGAGGGATGGTGTCTCGGGCGTGGATAATTCAGGAAACACCGCAGTTGCGGCTATGATTCGATACTACCTCTATGATGGATTGGATGCTATGATTGCGATGAAACTGATGGATATGGGGGTATCTGTCAATGCACAGAATGTGGATTGGTATAAACGAGAAATCCTGAATCTCAAAAAATCACAGATTAAGCAGATGAAAGCCGATTCTGCCGACGGCAACATTCCGACCTTCAGGCCGCAAAGTTTATAAGGGAGAAAGCACGAATAACCAATTGGGCGGGGGAAGCACACAGGGCATTTCGATTCCGACCAACTCTCGGAGTTGATTTGCCCTGCCCCCGTTCCACGAATCTCAAATCGGATAGATTGAATCCGAACCAACACAACCATCGTCAGGTGAAGTGTTAAGTAGTTCATCATTCAATTGGGCTTCATGTTTGACATTGTGATTCCGATTTGGAAAATGAAAACCAAATATCTGCAAACTTGTTTGGAATCTCTTAAGGCACAAACCTATGCTGACTTCAAATGCTTCATCGTTGATGGGACTCCTAAGGATTGGGAACACTACGATAAACAAATGAAAATGCTTCAACCCTACCTCAATGACAATCGGTTTCGCTATAAACGGCACAAGAACAAGGAAAGGCCCTTTGTTTCTGAAGCCATGAATCAGGGGGCTGAACTCGGCTCCAACCCCTTCATTCAATTTTTGGGAGGGGATGACTTCTTTTATTCTCACCATTTATCCACGATGAAAGAGAAAATTGAGAAAGAGCCTCAACCTGAAAAGGTGGGTGCTTATTTTTGCATGGTTCAAAAGAACCAAAAGAGAATCCTCGATTTTGGCGAGTTCAAGGTAGGTCAAGTGAACACCTATGTCATGAACCATTATTTGATTCATCCTTTCCTTTCTGATGAACTTCAACCCTACTTCCATAGTGGGAATCCTATTTTGATGAATGGGGGGGTTTTCAACAGGAAAGCCTTTGAAGAGGTCGGAGGGTTTGACGAAGATTTGGTCGTCGCAGAGGATACCGATTTGGTGATGAAAATCATTCAATCAGGATACTTGACTCGATGGTTCCCCTACATCGGAGCCTACCTCCGAGTGGGACAACATCAAACCACAGTTGATGGTGATGCTCCCTTCGATAAGGCTTCAGAGTTCATGAGGTGTGGTGATATTTACAACAAGAGATATGCAGACTTCATCCTTTATCATCAACCGATAGATAAGGCCTCTGAGACATTGAGTTCGGCCCTTGGAGACTCAAAATCTGAAGGCTTTTATGAAAGCGTTTGGGGCTTCACGAATCCCAAATACAAGCACTTGAGCCGCAGAATGGTCCCTGAGAAGGAAGCCTTTTTCGTCTTGAATACTGAGGATGAAGTGAAACTTTTCATGGAGGGAGACATTGTTCTTTGATGTGATTATTCCGACCTATCAAGTTTCAATTGATAGGGTGCGGAGATGCCTCGATTCGGTCCTCAATCAGACTTTCGAGGATTACGCCATTTGGCTTTGTGATGGGACTCCTGAAGGACACCATTTGCACGAAGAGTTGGTTCGGCTCTTGGATTCTGAGTATCCTGAGGTGAATTATGTCAGGCAAATGGGAATCGGAGTTGGTCAGGCGAGGAATCAGGCAGTAGGTTGTGGTGAGGCTCCATATGTTGCCTTCCTTGATGCCGACGATTATTGGAATCCTGAGTGGCTTTTTGAAGTTCACTCCCACATCATTGATAAGGGTTTCGATGGAACTGCCGTTTTGATTGGTAGGGCCGCTACCAAAATCCCCATGAAAAGCATGATGAGTGGAAGAACATGGGAGATTGATTCAGTCATTCATGGGCATGACTATGATTCATGGATTGAACCGTATCATTTTGCATATGTCAGAAAGTTTCCTCTGTATCCATCATTTACTGTGGTTTCGAGAGAAGACTTTTTCAGAGTGGGTGGTTTTGCTGAAGACATGGCTATTTATGAGGACACCATTTTCTTCTCCATGATTTGTGGTTTTGAATCTGAGGACTTCCGAAAGAAAGTTGTCGCCTTGGACTGTGAAGCAGGATTCAAAGAAAATCATGAGGATTCCTCGGTTTTGGGTGGCTCTCAATCAGGGCTGATAACTGAAAGAGGGGGCGAAGTCATTGATTATCGCAGAACTCAAGCAGAAATCGTTCTTGACAATTCTTCGTTGATTGACGCTGATTTGCCTGAAGAAGTTCGGGATTTTCTTATGGACCTTCAGATTACGAGGAACCATTGGATTCATGATTCAAGCGAGCATTTATATGGGTCCTGACGAAATCAAACAGTATGGAGCGAATGCTGAAGATTGCGGGAGAAACGACCTTGATGGGTAAGGGTATCAAATTGAATGTTGATATGGAGCCGATTTACACGCTAATTGATGACTACATGGAAAAGGTCAAGGAATCCAACAACGATTTCATCCATAAGAAGGTTGAAGATTTTTTGGGCGAGAATTATGAGTCTGAGCATACCTACATAGACGGATACAAAGCACCGTTCTATCTTGACATTTTCGAGAGATTTTTGCGTGAGAAATATCGAATTGAAAGCCTGATGGATTACTCTTACCGAAGAAACTGTGAAGTTCCCCCCTCGAAAAAGCAATTCGATTTGGGTATCAATGAAGAGAAAAGCCTTGTTTATCGGGGGATTTACTTCATTGAAGACTTGAACAACCCATCCTGTAGGTTTGTTGTTTGGATTACTCCTTGTGGCGACGATTTGACTCTTGAGATTGAGATTTTCTATGAAAACAACTTTGACTATCTGCAATTTATTGAAGGCTATCAGACCTACTTCAATGAAAATCATCCATTGGCAGGGAAAATCATTGACCAATCATGGACTCGCATTAAAACAAAGAATGTAGGTTGGGGCGATGTTGTTCTTGATGAAGCACAGAGAAAGGTGATTGATAGAAACATCATGAAGTTCATTGAAAACCTTCCCAACTATCGGGAAAGCGGATTGCCTACGAGCCGAGGTATTTTGATTACAGGGCCACCCGGAACAGGAAAGACTCTTTGTTGTGAGGTTATCGTGAACGAAGTAGGAGGTTCAGCCATCTATGTTTCGACGGATAACATTTCACAGGTGGGCGACATTAAGAAGGTTTATTCGCTCGCTCGAAAAATGGCTCCATGTTTGGTGATTGTTGAAGACATTGACACTCTCGGAGGCCTCGACAGAACGACTCGGGGAGGTGAGCATCCACTCTTAGGTGAGTTTTTGAATTGCCTCGCAGGGATGGGCGATAATGATGGTGTGATTACTGTGGCGACCACCAACTATGCTCATCACCTTGATGCCGCCCTCGCTGATAGACCGGGTAGGTTTGATGTGCGGCTTGATTTTGATTTGCCCAACTCAGAATTGAGAGAGCATATCATGAAGAAGTATCTCTCTGATGTTGGTTCAGGATTCAAATTGACCAAGGAACATATCAAGAAGACTGACGGGCTTTCGGGTGCCTATTTGAAGGAGATTGTCATGACTTCCTACATGATTGCCCTCGAATCCGATGCTGAAAGGGTCCAAATTGAACACTTCGATACGGCTATGGACGAGGTTCTTCGCATCAAGAACAAGAACAACCCTTCATTCAAGAAGCAGGGTAGTCGCTCAGAACTGTATGGTTGAACGCAATCTTTAACACACAAAACTCTGAAAATAGAGTCATGGCCGAAGGTTCATCTCAAATTGATTCTATCTTGGAAGAGTTGAAGAGGCTGAACAACAACCTTTCTGATGAGCCGAAGTTCTATGAGGATTTTATTCAATTCAAGGGCGAGTATTTCAGGAGAAATGAGGATTTTTCTGATACTTTACGAGGCCTTAGGTCTGATATGAGGTATCAAAATGAAGACATTAACCAATTACAAACAGATGTGGGGGAATTGAAGCAAGGTTTCCAAAGCATGAAAATTGATTTGGAACCAATCATGGAACTGAAAACCTTCGTCAGAGGTCAAGTTTTTCGATACACCTCTGCACTTATGGCCGTTTTGTTGGCGGCAGTAGTCGGAATAGGCGGCGTTTGATGCCCGATACTCTTAAGTATCGGAACGAATAAGTTTTAGGTGGCTGAGGATTATGGAGCGTTTTCAACTTGAAGAAGTTATGGTCATGAAGCCTGTGCGAACAGGTGCGATGTTTTCCATTGGTGCCGTCCTTGGTCCTGCCGTGGCTCTCGCCGCACTATACTATGGCTTCAAGGCCTACAAAATGTTGAGGGAGAGGGTTCGTGAGCAATTCGGAGCAGAAGAAAGAAGGCAAGCCGTGTCAAACCTTGTTCACAATGCAGGGGTTGTGCCTGTTAGGGAGCAACAATCCACCTTGGTCGGACAAGCCGTTGGTCAAACAGGGAACGATTACATGAGGGCCTTCCCTGTGCATTCATTCGGACAAAACTTCGGAGGACGGTCTTTCTGAGGTGTTTGAATGATTGATATTGAAGCACTTAAGGCTGAAATGGAGGCTGAGAAAAATGAGGTGTCGAAAGACCCCATCAGCATGATTCGAGAGTTTGAAGACCCTGCTACTGCGGCAACAGGAGCCGTTGGAGCCACGATGGTCAGCGTTGTTGCCTATGATGCTATCAGGAATGGTCGGGGCGAAGGAGACAGATTGTTTCAAGGGGCGACAGGTTGGACTCTCGCAGTTGTTGGCTCACTCCTGTTCGGAGTAAGTGTGGGTCGGCTGAGTCGAGGAAAGAAGGCCCAACAGGAAGCCGAAGAATTGGTTGAGATGATGGAAAGGCTTGAAGAGAAGAAGGAAGAGGAAGAAAAGGAGCGAGAGGAAAAGGCGGCTGAAGAGCAGAAGAGAGCCAATCAGAACGCTATGATGCTCACGAACCCTGAAACCTTCTCTGCATCTCCCATGAACTTCGGTTTGAACATGGGTTTTGGTGAGTTTGGCGGTGCCGTCGGCCAAAGCCTACTCGCCTACCACCCAAACCGCTAAATAGAAAAACGAGGATGATGAAATATGGTTAAGTTCACAGGTCTTTGTCCTTCACTCAAGAAGTCAGTTGAGTTTGATGTTACTGAAATTATCGAACTGCCCACCAAGCGAGGCGTGAAGTATCAAGTCAAGGGCGACTTTGAAGGACGGACCTGTTCGACATTCACCTCAAAGGCAAAGGCCATGACGCTTCGAGAGGCGATTGGTGGACGCACGATGGCGGCTGAGGAAGACTCAACAGGCCAAGCCCACCAAGAAGACGGTGTGAATCCTCTTCGGGGCGAAGTTGAACCTCTCGCCCAAGGCCAAGAGCCTTCTTCTCAACTCCCTCTCAAGGAAACAGTTTCCGAACCAATTACGGGAACTGATGTAGGCGTGGAGCCGATTGAAAGCCTTGAACTTCCTGACCTCCCTGAATCAAGCATGGGAACTCAATTCGATGAGGCTCCTGCGATGGAGGGTGATATTGAAATCGCTTCCATGATGCCTGAGGGCGATGGTCAATCCATTGGAAACAATGCTCCAATGAATCCTGATGTGCCTCTTCATGCTGAAGAAACATCTGAAGAAGTAGGTCAAGAAGAACCTTCCGCAGAACAACTTCCCTTGAGTGAAACGGTTCCTGAGTCGTTTTCACCTGCTGATTCGCAAGTTGCTCCGATTGATGATTTAAGTGTTTCTATGGCTGACCCTGTATCTCGCATGGAAGTTGAGTTTGACCAAGCACCTGAAATCATTACGGAGTTCACAATCTCCATGCCTCAACCTTTCGGTGATGGTCGGTCAATCGGAAACATCACCCCAATGAATCCTGATGTGCCTTTTGCCTCTGAATCAGTTGATTTCAATGCAGACCCCTTGGATGAAACTTCATTGGAAGTTCCTCCCGCCGTTTGCTTTGTGGAGAAGATTCCTCCCGTAGTTTGGGAAAACATGACTTTGGAAACCAAAATGGAATATGCCGAAACAGGCAACGAAGGGCTTCTCGTATGTCCTCAATGCGGCATCACCAAAGAAGGCCTTCGAGATGTTGGTGGGTATTGTTCTGTGAGCGACCCCGAAGGCGAGTCCTATGATTCATCAATTGATTGCCCCTATCAAAAGCACTTTGCTCCCTCTCATTGGGTGGATAGTGAAATCGTTGTCGAACACATTACTGAATCCGAAGTGGAAGTCTCTGAAAGGCTACCCTCAAGCGTGGATATGCCTATGAACGATGCAATTACTTCAAGGCTTCTATACACGAAGATTCCCTTCTTCCTGTGGGACAAAATCAACTCACTCGTTGGAGCAGGGGTTCAAGCATTCCCTGACGATTCAGGGCTGAACTACACCCTCCAATACTACGGCAACCAAAAGAACCATTTGGATAACCTCATCAATGTTGCTGAAGGCGAAACCGACATTATGTTCGGCTCTGAACGATACCATGCTACCGTTCTCGCATCTGAGGATGGCGGATACTACATCAAGACGGATTCTCTGCGACCCTATGGTGCTGAAGAAGACAAAGGCCGATACGGTCATATGTTCGACTACCCTATCGTTTATGCCGATGATTCCTCAGACCGCAGGGGATACCTCATCGGATATGATGACGGTGAGATTTGGAACACAGGAATCATGTATGGAGGCATTGAACGCAACCGAGACTTCATCAACGATGTAGGCCAACAAAGACTCAAAAGGCGGAACCTAAGGCGAGAGAACTCAAGCACAGACGACCCTGATTTCGACCCCGAAAAGGCTGACAGAAATAAGGATGGCGTAATCTCAGATTGGGAAAGAGCCGTTGGGAATGCCGTTGCTAAGGGCATCCGAGAAAGCCGAGAAAAGAAAGGGGCTGAAACCTTTGAGGTGGAGTTTGATGATTGGGCTGAACAAGAAATGCTAACTCACGGTGAAACGGTTTCCTTCAAGGAATGGGCTAAGGAAGAGGGCAAAAAGCATGGCGACATGGATTTGACCGATTGGGCTGAAGAAGAAGAGGAATCCCATGATGAAAGGTATGGGGCTGAAGAAAGCATGAACCCAAAGGATTATATCGCAATTTCGTTTTTAGACCAACAAGGAAACGGACACCCCACCACTCTTCTCAACACCTATGACCTTCGGTTTGGTGAGCGAGGCTCAACCTATTTCAAGGCACTCCGAGAAGCATTGGATAAGGGAGTCAAGCGGGGCGACTATGATGGCTATAAAATCAAGAAAACGACTTCTAAGCCTCTCATGGATGCCGATTTTGATTATGAAACTCCATACAATAATGAATACGGGTATCAAGTGTGGTTGATGGGAGATAAGTTTTTCTATGGGGATTCGGATATTCCCGTAGTGAAGAAGAACAAATACACAATCAATGAAGGAGAGCCTAAGTTCGCTGATATGGTTTCCCTAATCACGACTCCAAAGAAGAAGAGAACCGAACCGATGGATAACTTAGGCAGTTTGTTTGGGGCTGAAACCTTTGATGCTGACAAGGATGGCGAGGACTTCTATGATGAAAGAATGCCTTCTTCACTACGAATGGCGAACACCCATTGGGAACTTCTCACAGCGAACTCAAGAATCATGTTCATTGAAGACTACACCCCCGAGATGAATTACCGAACAGGACTTGCTATGGGAACAGATAGGATTCCCCTAAACATTCAAGAATTGAGCAGAACGATTGGAATGAACCTTAAAGAAACCATCCAAAACCTCATCCTATACTCGATACGGTTTGGGTGGATTACTGACAGCGCAGGGAGAATGATTCAAAGACAACTAAACCGTGATTGGGACGATTACCCTGAATGGATAAGGAGCCAACCTAAACCTAAGGTGGTTCAAGAAAACCTCCCCGAACCTGAGGTGGCCCAAGAAACCCAAACAATCGTTGAGATTGATAGCAACGAAACACAGGATAGACCCTCCCTCAAAAAATTGGGAATCCTACTCGGAGTCGGTGCTTTAGCCACCTACCTTGCTCCTGAGAACATCAAGAAGTTCTTCAACAGGTAGGCGAATCCTTTATCTATCAGAATCGGAATATGGAAGGCATGACTGAGGCCACCCCCCAAGAAGAAGTAGGCAGAACCGCTTGGAGAGGCCTATTGGTCCCTCTTGTTGGTTCCGCCGCCTTTTTCTCTTCGTCCTTAGCAGGTGTCATCAAGACCTATCAAAAATACGGATGGCCGAAGAATGCCTTCAAAACAAGCGACTACTTCCTACTCTCACTCCCCTTCTTCATCATTCCTCTCGCTATCCATGAAACTGTGAAAAACGGCAAGGAGGTGTCGAGCCGTGAAACTCCGTGAATCTCTCTCGATTGACCACAACCTGAAGGACACAGACGATATGAAGTTCTTCGTTTTGGGGGTTACTACAGGTATCCTTATTGGAACTGTATCAACCTTCATCGGCAATATCATGACCCATCGGTGGATTCAGGAAAATGGCAGTAAGCGTCGGCAATCGTGAATGGGGTTGAAGGTGGATGGGTGGTTCGTTCTCAGGAAGGACAATCAATTCTTCGACATTTGTGAATGCTTCTGACTTTCTTTTTCAAGTTTCTCAGGGTGCGATAGCAGGATACAAGCGTGTGAATAAATACGGAAGGAATCCTGACATTGATACGGCTACTGACCCTGAAGACATTTGGACCTATGGAGGGACCTACACCTACAACGACACACCATCTATTCAATACATCTCATCGAGTGATGCTACGGATATTGGAATGACGATTACCGTTCAGGGGCTTGATGAGAATTGGGATGAGCAAAGTGTTGATGTTGTTTTGAATGGGCAGAATCAAACACAAATTGGAACTACAGAAACATTTGTGAGGGTTTATCGGGCATTCAATTCAGGGAGTGCCGTGTTCAATGGGAATGTTTTGATTTACGATAGCACCGCCACCTCGGTCAATTTGGGGGTTCCCTCTCCCACCACCTCAGTTAAGGCGGAAATCAAACAAGAGGACCAACAGACCTATATGACTCACTACACCATACCTGCGAACCATACGGGATTCGTCATCAGAAAGAGTTATTCACTCAACGATGCTCAAAGTGCGACCACATCAACCCTTGATTTGAGGGTTCGGGAGTTTGGGGGCGTATTCAGGTCGAAGGAATTGGATACGATTCGGAATAGTGGTCAAAGTGCCGTCCAATACACCTATCCTGCACCCCTCAAGTTTCCTGAAAAAACAGATTTGAAATTGGTTTGTCGAACTACAACATCGAATGACACCAACATCACAGGATATTTAGGCCTGATTGTTGTTCGTAATGGCTAATCGAGGGGAACGATTAAATAGATGGAAAAAGAAACATGAAGTATGGAGTCCGATATTGAATCTGTGAATGAGATTGAAACTTCTGTTGAGGGCTTTGAACTTGATGAATGGTCGAAGTATATTTTGGCGAGAAGGCAACAATACTTCAGCGAAAGAGCCTCCATCATTGGTCCTGAGTATGACATTAACCGAAAAGGATGGGACATTATCATTGAGCGAGAATGGAGTGTCATGGAAGAACGGCTCAGGGGAGGCATTGGTGTTGAAACTGAAATTGTTTCGCAATTCGGAATTGACTTCTTCGCCAACCAAGAGGCGATTGTGAATGAAATCATGGAGATGATTTCAGATTTGCCTACGAGGGTTATTGGTCGAGGCGAAACAGAACGGGTCTTGAGGATTTATACCTTTGAGGATTACCTCATGTTGTCGAATCAAGGCATTTTCAGGGATGAACAATTCATCCTCGACCCTCAAAGTAGGTGGAAGAAAAAGGTTGCAGAAACACTCATCCAATATGGTTTTGTCCCAAGCGAAACCATCATGATTGAGGGGGTAAGGCATTATGTCATCACAAGGGCCGAATGAGAGATTTGACAAGGACTATTGGGTTCACTTTGCCGATACTACGGCAGAGTATATGACCGCAAAGAGAATTACCTTTTATATCCTCACCATCGCTATTTGCGTTCAAATCATCGGCATGATGATTCAACCTTCTGAATGGTTGATTTGGAATGCCCTCACATTCATCATCGCAACGAACCTTGGTGCAGTTGTTCTCGCAATCAAGGCCCAACACTCAGCAGATGAAATTAGGGTGCTATACAAGACGGCCTTTGATGCTGATTTTTATCACACCCTCGCCCTACTCTCAAATGTCAAGACTTCTGTTGAACGGGAGGCCGATAAGGAAGGCATAACATTGAGTCAAGAAGCAGATTCGTTAGGGATTGATGCTTACCATTTAGTCAGAGGATACATGAAGTCATTCAATGAGCATTATCACCTCTCTGAAAAGGAATCGTATTCAGAGGGCGTGATTGAAGCCCCCGAATATGAAAGTGAAGATGAGTTGTTTTCTGATGGTTCGTGAGGGTGAAAAACAGGACATTCGGTGGTGGCTTTTGGCTACCTATTTGCTCTTCGCCGCACCACTCACCTATATCATTTGGAGGTGGCCTTATACGCCTGAAGATGTTATCTCGGATTTTGAACGATTGGGGCCTTGGGCATTTTTGTGTGATTTAGTTTTCATAATCCCTTTGATTTGGGCATACAGAGAGTTCAGAAAGAAAAGACCCAAAGCCTTAAGTATCAGCACAGGTGATGAAGACTCGTCAAGGTGATGTTGTATGGCGAATCAGAATCCACAACCTGAGATTTACACCACGAAGCACTTCTTCAACGGAACTGCTGAAGGTGCTACGAACACCCAAACGGTGTTCACGCAACAAGCAAACAATGAAGAGGTGCGAATCTATGGATTCAGCGTTGATATTGCCTCTGCGGGCGGTGCAACCTACACCACCAACACCGATTTTAACCTTGAGATTCAAGTAGGCAACTCGAAGGTCCCCTACACCGAGTTCCCAATTTCACAAGTTGTGAACTCCGACACCAAGACATTTTACTTCCCCTCAGCAATTCTCGTCATGTTCCAACAACCTATCTCTGTCAAGGTCATTCAACGAGGGGCGGCAACTACTACTGCCGTTGTGAAAGTAAGCCTCCATGCTGAACTTTCTCTTCAAGAAGCCAACTGCTTACCCGGCCAAATTGGGTATCCAAGGGAGTGATGAAAAATGGTGAACCAAGACCCCCAACCTGAGATTTACACGACGACCCACACCTTCGCCAACTCTGCGGCGGCGAATGTAGTGAACTCGCAATACATCAACACCTATCAATCTGCAAACGAGGAAACTCGAATCTATGCAATTGCAGTTGATATTCAAAACACAAGTGGAGCCGATGTTTCAGCAACCTACTCCAATTTTGACCTTCAAATCGGTGCAGGTGTGAATCCTGTCCCAACCAACTTCTTCGACATTGGTGCAGTTGCTAAGGGTCGGACACGCATGATTGAACTTACTTGTCCTGTAGTGGTGAAGTTCAAACAACCACTACGGGTGAGTGTGCGATATTCCCCTCCCGATGCAACTACCCTCGGGGCTGAAACCGATGTTGTGATTCGACTGATTGGTGAAATCGGTATTCAAAAGGTGGTGAACTGAGATGGCGAACCAAAACCCTCAACCTGCGATGCTCAATGCGAGATTTGACTTGGCCGCTACTACTTATGCAGTAGGCACGACTTTCACCAAGACGATTCTCACCCAACAAGCCTACAACCAACTCATCTATGTGTATGCGGTTCAAGTTGAAATGTTGGACGATAATGGTGGCTCTCTCGGGACTGTTTCCGACAGAGAGTGGGACATTCAAATCACAAGCGGCCCAAACTCAGTCCCCACGAACAACTTCTCTGCACGATACATCTATGACCGAGGCGACAAGACGCTCGCACTTTCAAGTCCTGTGGTCGTTACTCACAGGCAACCACTACAGGTTCACATCGAGCGAAAAGACGGAACTGCCGTTAGCGAGCGCATGACTGTGATTGTGAACCTCGTAAGCGAACTTGTTCAGATGGCTTGAGGTGAAATAAATGACTCAAAACGACAATCAGAGGGACCTGAAGAGAGCCTACAGGAAGAAGGCCTTCCAAACAGGATACTCGCTTGTTACTGACACCTCTGATGCAACTCCGAGGCCCATCAGTTCATACTCCACGGAAACGACTCAAGCAACTGCCCCGACGAGGCCCGGTATTGACCCACGGACCTATCAAAAGATGAGCCGACCTGCGGTTGAGGGACTTGATTTTACTCACGCCCTTGATACTGCTCGGTATCCGTTTCACTTGGTCCCTAAACCTGACTCTTCAAATGTGATTGCGAGACAGAAAATTACTTTGTCCTCTTTGGCGAATGGGTCCTACTACGACATTTTGGTTCTCAATGTTTCAGGCATCGCAGGTTCTCAAGAACCTACGGGAACCAACACCAACACCATTCCAATCCCTGCCCTTGAGTCTATGAACCTTGTTCCCTCGGAGAACAATACCGACAACCAAAACACTCGATTCCCCAATCAAGAAGGCGTTTCGGGAACTGCGGTTGGAGGTAGCGTTCAAAGGATGGGTTCTGATGAGATTTATCGAATCGCTACTTTCGGACACACCGAAGGAACGGGAACAGGATGGACCTATCAGATTTGGGCCGATGGGAGGCTCTTTATGGAGTGGGACGATTTCCAATGGTCGCCAATTGTCCCAAGAATCAACCAATGGAGGTTCGACCAACCCATCAGCATTACTGAACAAATCGTTTTCAGAGTCATCAACAACACAGGAAGTGCAAGTTCTGATACTATCGAGGCTTGCTTCGGTGGTTGGTCTGAACAATTCACAGGATACACCGATGTTTCCTACCAACAACTTGTTCCAACCAACAACTGAGGCGGCAAACCTTAAGTATCGAAACGGAACATTATACCGTTGAGGTGCTTTCTTCATGGCAGGTCAGTTTTCAGGAACCAATGCGGGAAACGCCAACCTTACCGTTGAAACCGACGATGAGGCCACTCAACTTTACGGTGTGAACACCATTGTTGTCTCGGATGGGACGCTCTCGAATCGAGGGAATGGGAAGGTAGGCCTCACCACAGGTGGCGGAGGTGGTGGAGCCACAGGACCTACAGGACCCACAGGACCTACGGGTTCAACAGGTTCGACAGGAAGCGCAGGAGCCACAGGCCCCACAGGTGCTACAGGGGCAGGAGCCACAGGCCGCACAGGTGCTACAGGTGCGGCAGGAAGCGACGGAAGTGATGGTGCTACGGGTGCTACAGGAGCAACGGGAGAAACAGGCCGCACAGGTGCTACAGGTGCGGCAGGAAGCGACGGAAGTGATGGTGCTACGGGTCGCACAGGCCGCACAGGGGCTACAGGTGCGGCGGGAAGCGACGGAAACGATGGTGCTACGGGTGCTACAGGAGCAACGGGAGAAACGGGCCGCACAGGAGCCACAGGTGCGGCAGGAAGCGACGGAAACGATGGTGCTACGGGTGCTACAGGTGCGACAGGAAGCAACGGGAGTGATGGTGCTACGGGAGCAACAGGGGCTACAGGGGCTACAGGGGCTACAGGACCCGCAGGAACCTTTGGCCCTGCCAACCCTCCTGACCCTACTGCTACTGCACCTGTAATCGGGAATTGGTTTGTTCCACCACCGGGACCTCCTGCGAACTTTGCAGGATGGGTTGATATTGGTGGTGGGCAGTATGTCCCTATTTGGGTATGATGATTTAAGTAGGTTCTCAACAAATGTTTGAACATGGCCTCTATTTGCCTCGCCATGATTGTGAAAAATGAAGAAAAAATCATCAAGAGATGCCTTCAAAGCGTTTCAGGACTCATTGATTATTGGGTCATCTGTGATACAGGAAGTGAGGACAAAACAAAGGAAATCATTATCGAAGAGATGGAGGGAATTGAAGGCGAACTATTTGAAGATGAGTGGGTTGATTATGGGCATAATCGAAGTTTGAGCCTTGAAAGGGCGAAAGGCAAGGCTGATTACACACTTGTCATGGATGCAGATTTCATAATGCTCGCTACTGAAAAAATCGAGCGAATCAAAAACAACTTGGCCGCAGATGCCTATTCCTTCAAAGTGAACGACTTCGACCTGAACTTGCTTTTCAACAACCGAAAGAATTGGAGATACATCGGCAAGGCCCACGAATACCCTTCGTGCGATGGTGATTATTCTTCAGAACCAATCAAAGGACTCAGGATTTTTCATACGGCTCAAGGAAGCAATCGAGCCAATAAGGGTGAACGAGAAAGAGAGTTGCTTCTCAAGGACTTGGATGCGGCAAACAACCTTCATCGAACTCATTTTTACCTTGGGCAGAATTATGCAGATGCAGGAATCCAAGATAAAGCCATTGAACACTATAACCAATCAATTCAACTAAACCCTTCTCCTGAGGAACGCTTCGTAGCCCAATGCAGAATATCATCATTGACAACCGCCCCTCAGGATTGGTTCAAAGCCATGACCATGAGGCCTCAAAGGTATGAACCCTATCTCGCCCTCGCCAAGATTCACAACCAACGCTCCCAACATCACCTCGGATTCATGTTCGCAAAGGCAGGAATTGAATTGGAACCTTGCTCAGACCTTGTTTTCAACGCTTGGGAATCAGAAAGGTGGGAACTCTATGACCAACTATCTGTCTCCTGCTATTGGCTACAGAGGTTTGATAGCGGGCTAAAGGCACTCGGCACGATGATGAGGGAGTGTCGAATCCCGAGGCAGGAACTACAGAGAATCCGAGAGAATTATGACTACTATTGGGACATGATGGTTAAGAGCAACGCTTAAGTATCAAAACAGGAATATGAGAGGCAGGTGAATCCATGTCAGGACGATTTACGGGGACCGACAAAGGGAATGCAAACCTAACCATTCAGGATGGAAGCACCCCTTCAGATGTATTCGCCTATGGGGTGAATACGATTGAGGTTTCCTCAGGAACTTTGACGGATGATGGGAATGGGAAAGTAACCATCACTACGGGTGGTGGTGGAGGGAGTGGGACTGTTACCCAAGTGGCTACTTCGGGCGGTTTGACGGGAGGCCCTATCACTACTTCGGGGACCATCTCCACCACAGGAGTCCTTGAAGACCTGAATACCCTTGGTGCGCCCGCCTCTGATGGTCAATTCATTGTCGCCACAGGTGCGGGTGCATTTACTTATGAGTCGGGTGCTACTGCGAGAACAAGTCTTGGTCTTGATTCGATGGCTGTTCAGGATTCAGCCTCAGTAAGCATCTCGGGAGGGAGCATCACAGGACTTATCGGAGCCACTACTTTGACTTGTCCTGCCCCTACAGTCCCCAACAATCCTGTTCCTGCACCATACAATGTTCAACCGACTGACTACACAATTTACCTGAACTCAGCCTCGAATGTGAATGGAGTTACTTTCGCAGGTCTTCAAGACGGACAAGAGTTCAATGTGATAAACAGGACGGGAGGCGGAGTCTCAATCATCCCCGACACTCATGTTTCACCAACTCTTGCCGATACTGAGGCTCGGAGATACATCTTCTTTAACGCCCGCACCACAGGCGCAGGAGAAGAACTTTACGAACTCCGATGAGCAAACTCTTAAGTATCGGAATTGATTATTTCATCCTATGGTCGAGGGAGTTGAGGTTCGGAGGGTGAAACTCTCAGACCTCCGCATGGTTTATTCCATACACCGTAATGCTTTTCCGAAACCTGCGAGGGCGAGATACTACGAGGACTTGATGAAGGATAAATCGTCCCCATTCCTTGTCGCCGTTGATGATGCAGGAGAAGTTTTGGGATTTATCTCGACTCGAACTGAACCTGTTTTACGGGCAGGGTATCACACCAACAGTATGAAAATTGCCGCCTTTGCCGCACAGGTCGGAAAAGACTCTGAAGTGAGTAATGATGAAATCAAACAACGCCTCATTGAAGAAATCCAAAATGTGTTCAACATCGGTGGTTATGAGGTCATTTATGCTGAGGTGAGAAAAAGTTCGACACCAAGTATTGAGGTCTTGAAAAATGCGGGCTTTTCATGTAAGGTCCGAGGAAAGTATAGGGATGGGGAATCCAAAGTTGTTTGCACATTCTCTGAAGTTCCCTTTGATGAGATGAAGGACAAGACCATTAAAATTGAAAGGATGAGATACAACCACCTGAATAGGGTCATGATGCTCCACAACAACAATCTGAAGGCTCAGAAGGATTACTTCTATTTCAGCAAGTTTATGCGGAATAGTGGAGGTGTTTTTCTTGTTGCGACGGATTCGAGAGGGCGGGTTGCGGGCTATTTGGCGGCACGAAGGCAACACAAAAACTCAGATGATGATGAAAGCCCAAGAACACTTTTGAACTTCATTTCGATGGCCGTTGATGATGATTATCGAGGCCAAGGAATCGCAAAGAGGCTTGTTTCTCAGTTGCTCCAAGAGGCCCGAGATAGCGATGTTGAAGTAATCAAAGGCCATGTGCGGGAATCGAATGTGGGGGCGAGAACGCTCTATCAAAAAATGAAGTTCAAGGAGATTCCTGAGGGGCAATACAAGGATACGGGTGAAATCAAATACCGACTTCACTACAGGATTCGGTATCCCCCCATCCTCCCCATCATCAAACCATATTTCAAGCCCGTAGGTTTGTTTTCTTTGGGATTCATTTTCGGTAGGCAAACTCGATGAAATCAAAGAATGATGGGCAAACTTGATGAAATCCTCTCAAAACAAGGATTCTTGCTCTTTCAATCCATCTTCATCAAACGATTGCCCTACCCATTGAGATACCAACCTGTGCGTTTCTTTGATGTATGGTGAGCAATCATACTTCTCAACGAGTTCATTCATCAATGGCTCATACTTCATGACTGAGCCTTTTGATACTGTGAGGATGACCTTTCCGGGGCATGAAATAACCACAGGCTTCCCACTAAATGAGTCAATTCTTTCCTCAATGACTGTGGTGCATTTTCCCGAGAGTGGAGGTCTTCTGTATGATGTTCCGCACTTCACACACCGAACCTTTTGTTGTCCGTAAGCCCTGAGGTTGCCCCTCATATCTCGAATCAAATGTCGGTTAATGAGTCTGCTTGATTGGTCTTTGTTATCCACCGATACGAGGGTTTCTCCGAGTTCAAATTGAGCCACAGTTTTCTGCTTCATTGATTCGAGGGTGTTGTATGGGTTATCCTTCGGACCTTCTGAGCAATTTTCAGTCCCATGTGTGTATCCGAATCCATCCATTTCATTACCTGTCCCAATCAAAGACTCAACCGTAGTAATTCCGTATTTATGAACTTCTTTCGGCTTGATGAAGTTTTGGCTCGCCTGATAGAACTCAAGTGGATACTCCCAATTCACATCAACATTTAATGCCTCCTTGTCAATTTCTGAGGGGTCAATTTTGGTTGTCAAAATCAAGGGGGCATCCATTTGACCACCTCTTGTGGTGGCGAGAAACTTTTTGCTGAAATTGATGAGGCCATCCAAGAGAAGCATGATGCAATCAATATCGCCATCACAATTCCTTCTTTTGGCCGCATGGAAGAATGGATGCCCATAATGACCCTTGATGGGTGCTACTCCAATCAACCTGCATAAAATTGCTCCTGAGGTGTGCGGAGCGAGGCCCATCAATAAATGACCATACAAATCCTCGATTGTCTCAACCCCATAAAACGGCTCCAAACCATAGAGATTCACCAACAAATCATCAATAAACTTCGCAGTATTCACCAAATCCTCAGCCAAATAGGATGAGAGAACAACATCCTGTGGCTTCAATTCCACCACATCGTCCTCATTTGAAACATCATAGCCAAGTTCTTGAGCCTTTTCAACGGTCAAACCAATTTCAGAGGGTTTGAAGTGCGTCATCGTAATATCCACAAAATCGAATCTGATGGTTCCATCCCTGAATACCGACAAGTCATTGTTGAACCTCATGATTCCTTTCGCCATGTTCTCAGGAACCTTTTCAGCACTCGTCATACCCTTGACACCCTTAATTGGGGGATTCGTTACTGACCCTGAAACTCTCTTCGCCTCTCTCCACAGTTCACCCCAATCAAACTTTTGCTTCCTTACCTCGATGAAGTTCGTTTCCTTCCCATCATCAACGCCAAAAATTGTCTCTTCACCCGCTTCATTCTCTCGGACACCAATATGAACAGGCTCATCGAGGGTGATGAAATCGGTGATTTTTCGTTGGGAGCCGACATTGAAACCTACGGGAAAGAGGGAATGAATTGGAGGCTTCATTTCCCTCAACTTAGCACCCTCGGGCTTACCCATCCTCGCACCTACTCGAAAAGTAGTTGGAGGGGCAACTTCAATATCCATCACCTCATTCATCAAATCGAGTCCCGACTTACCTTCCAAGGAACCCTTGTGGTTCCTAAGGCTCTTGAGTGTGTTCAAGAGAATGTATGATTTGTCTCCCACCAAGCAATACATTCCATCTGAAACTTCAACATCAATACAGAGTCGGTATGCAATATCCCTTGCAGACTCATCCATAATCAACATAGATTTACAGACTGAAACGGAAAGAGCATCGTTCAAGTATTTCAATTCTTCGGCTGAAATGTCGCAGAGGAAAGGAACAAATCTTGGATTTAGAGGAATTGATTCTTTTCTCGAAAGATTCAGAGATTCCATGAAAGTCTCAGGAACCTCAAGTTTCTTTGATTTCAAGAGAACTGAGTAGTAATCGTCATTGAATGGGCTTGGGATAATCGGATGGTTGTTCTCAAGGAACTCACCCACAGGAATCAAAATCTCACCCAAGTCCCAAACCTTCTCAATGGGCCAATCTGAATCCGTCGCCAAACCTTCCTCGATTTCATCAGCCGAATGAATCCTTTTTGCGGAGCCGTCCTTAAACTGAACATAGGGTGCATCAACTTCTGTGCAGGGTGTGAGGACCGTTGCCTTTCCGGGCCTCTCATACTTAATTTGCGTCCCAATGATGATGAAAGAGTTGAGAGCCTTCATGGTCGCAGGATGAATAGATGTTGTCGCCAAGCCCGCCAACCTACTTCTCCCATACTTCAGCCTGAACCCACCCTGTTGCATTGGCTGACCAAAGACGGGCCTTCCCGCCAACACATCTCCGAGATACTTGAAACTCGGCTCAACCTTCACCTCATCGTCCGTGTTCTTTTTTTCATGGATGAAGGAGTTTAGCCACTCCCACCCATCAAGTTCAAGGGCCTCAACATACTTCATGATTTTGGGTGCCTTGAGGACCAACCCCTCACACATCACAAGAATACTTCCTTCCCGAACTTTGTTTGTAGGCACTCTCGGCAAATCTCGTTGTCCCGAAACTTCAGCACCCACGCCTTCACCATCGAGATAAATCGGGCAATTTTTGGCGATGATTTCAAGTTGCGGATTGGAGGGTCGGTATTGGAGTCCTCTCGCATAAGCACTCACCTCTTCCTTATATCGCTCAACCTCTTCATGAGTCATGATGGGTGCCGCCATTTTGAACATTCTTCTCAGAATGTCAGCAATCAAAACTGAAAGGGCCTGACCTGTTCCTCCCGCAGACCGAATCGGCCCTGCAAATGAAACTGCAACACACTCAGAAGCATCTGCATTCTTCAGCAATTTTGCTGAAACTACACCCTCAAGGGGTGCAACGAGAATGCCTTCAGTCAGCACCGCCAAACCTGCACAAACACCATGATAGATTGAATCTGCGATTTGCCTTTTGTTTTTGAACTCGGTAAGTTCTGAGAAGGATTTCATGGTTGTTTCTGAATCAGGAATCGCTTTGTATCTGTAGGTTTGGCCCTTCATTCCACAAGCGAAACAGTCTTCAGTTCTCCACTCGCCCTTCTTGATTTCACCCTTTCCACCACAGGCTTTGCACTTTTCGGCAATCCCATAGAGGTAGGTTTCTGCGGCAACAATCCTTCCAATTTCAAGTGCAACCAATTCCCTGTTGCCTTTGAACTTCGTAGTCAATTCTCGAATCTGTTCAGCCGTGTTTCTCGGATGGAGAAAGTCAAGCAATTTTTGAGTTCGGTCTGCAAGGTCATGAGCCTGAGGAATCTCGACTGAAAGTGTGGGGTCAAACCCTTTTGCCCTCGCTTGGTTCGCAACAACATAAGCCTCATCACACGCCAACTGAAGTTTTTCAGCATATTCTGAGTAGTTCATGACCTAAGAAATGTCTTGACCTATTTCAAGGTTGCGAGCGACAAGTTTAAGTGTCGGAACTATGCAACTCATGATATGGCTTTAGTTCCATCCCTGATTAAAAATCAAGGATTAACCATTACCGAGTTCATCGGCCATACGGTGCAAACGAATGCCTTAGGCATGATTGCAGTATTCACAATCTCTCAGACTCTTTTTGATAGGCTAAGAAAAAAAGGCAGTTCATACTTCAAAAACAACATTGAAGTCGCCATCTCTTCGGTTCTTTTCAGCGTCATTATGGGGCCATTCATCATTGAGTGGACTCTCGGCATCTATGATTGGCTAAATGAACGAATTGGCGACACATTGAGTGATGCCTTTTTCAGAATCACAACATTTTCTTGAGTTGTAATACCATCTTTGTTTTCAGCAGTTCTGAGGTGATTTTGCATCAACTTTTTGATGAAACTCAGATAGCAACGACATAGTATATCAATGCTTCGGAAAAAAATCTCCTGAATCTCAGATATTCAAGGAAAAAGTCGAGATTACAATTTTTCGGAAGATATTCTGAAACATTCTGAGATTTCGATTACTCAACTCTTCAGAAACCTTTCAGGGATTTGATATACTCAGCCTCAAAAGGCTGATATGAACTCAATTGGTTGATGCAAACAGGACAAGTCATGGGTCTTTGCTCATCTCCGTAATGTTCAGCACCTAAAACGAATCGGTGGTTGCAGAGGGGGTTTGGTGTATCCTCTGAATCGTATGACATGATGCTTTTCGGCCTTTCAATCCTTGGCTTTTTCATGAACCTCAGTCTTTGAAGTAGGGTTCTTTGGGGTAGTTTTCGAGGAAGATAAATCATCCTTGAATAATCGTAGTTCACCCCAATCGGCTCATAAGTGAAACTCCCTCGTTCCGTCATCTTTGCGCTTTGGAACCCGAACTTTGAGTAGTAATCAATCAATTCATTGTGGGATTTGGAGCCAACCCATCGTGCAAACTCGGTGTTTCCACAACTACTACACTCATATTCGGAATCGGAGTTTGGAACTTTCTTTAAAATATCTTCCTCGCACCACCCACACAAATTACCTTGGAGGCTTTCCCTCTTTACGAGTCCTTCAATTGAAAATGAACCCAATTCTTTCGGAGTGAATGGGTCCACCGTGAGCATAATCGGAACATTCCTGTAGTCGGCCATTGAGGTGAGCCATCTCAAAAAATCTCCCGCAAAACCTTTCCCCTCAAAGTCCTCTTTGAAGTATCGAGGGAGGTCAGGCCACCCCTTGAACATTTTCTGAGGTCTGACTATGGATGAGATATAGAGGTAATCTCCGAAAGTGCCGCTATCCAACTTCACGATGACATATCCTCTTGAACCATCATCTCTTTCCATGCTATACACGAACCTGTTTCCAATGTTGATTCCCGCATAGGACTCAATCTCCTTTTGAAATAAAACGGCCCTCTCCTTTGGAGTCATGTCTTCCCGATACATGGATTCTATGATGGGTCTTTGCCTCCTTCTCGCCTCCGTGAGCCTATCTGCGAAGTCTCGTATGGATTCGCCCTCTTCCCTCCACCTAATCGGCTCCAACTCGGCTTCAAATGAGTTCATAGGGATTGACGGCTTGAAAAAAAGAATGTTCTTCCCGCCACTCCAAGAAGGGAAAATAAACTCGACCCCCGGAGACTCTTTGTTGGCTTCTTTCATGTTGAATGTGAGGGCATCTGTGCCGTCATACTTCCCCCGAGGATAGTAGTGGACCTTCCCCCTCCAAAGTTGAGAGAATGGCTTCACTTGACCTCTTTCTTGTGAGTAGTAATATCTGAGAGATGAAATCACCGCAGGGATTGAAACATCATAACCCATCTCATAGGTGCTGACCAACTTTCCTTTGACTTCAGTATTGAGTTCATAGTCAATCCCTATTTTCTCGTTTTTTTTAACCATTTTTTTTAACGCTGACTCAAGTTCCTCAAAGGCAGACGATTCCGAATCAAAGGATTCAGCCGACATTTTGACTTTCAAATCTCCCTTCAGATTGAATCGCTTTTTGAAGTCATTGAAACTTGCACTCAGGCTCGGCTTGTTCCAAAGAATCCATCGAGATAGCGCACCTGCCGTAGTAGGGTCGGCCCAATCTTCTCTGCCGTTGTCGTGCCTATCAACATACCTCTCCATTCGCTCTTTGTCGCCATGCTTGGTGTAATCACTCATTCCTCTCGCCCCAAAATGGGTCGTTTTGGTTTTCCCATCAGGATATGTGAAGACCGCCATGAGTTTCTTCTCATCGTTTGTGCTTCTCTTGACTTCAACTTCAGTCGGCTTTCCTTCGGCTTCAAAGGATTCAGCCTTTCGCCTCCTACTCCCTTGATACTCGATAGCCCCTCTCAAGCATTCTCTTGAACCACAGTTCCCACATCGGTTTCCTCGCATTCGGTATCTTGTTGAATAGGTCGGCCTTTCTTCAAGAGGGAGGTCAATGTATTTTTGACAGAAGTATCGGTCTTGGCGATAAATCCGATTCTCCATTTCCCTTTTTTCTCTTATCTTATCTCTCTCTTTTTTCGACACAGTTTTCCACTTGAGTTCATCCTCTTCGGTCCAACTCATTTTTTTTCTCGCTTCTCTTGTAGGTCGGATGTGTCTAACACCATAACCGTAATAAGGGCCTCTTAAGGGAGGGGAATCATCAGCCCCCATCACTACTCGCTCATTTTCTTCAAGAGCCTCCACGACATTCTCGAACACTTGATTTGGAGTTCCATTTGCATCCACAGGCTTCAGGAGTCCTTTTGACTCATAGAAGTCAATGAGGGGTGCCGTCTTTTCCCAAAAAACCTTGATTCTGTTTCTGATGATTTCATCGGTATCGTCTGCTCTTCGTTGCAGTTCTGAACCACACTCATCACAAGTTCCCTCGGTCTTTGGAGGGTTGAACAGAATATGATAGACGGCTCCGCAATCACCACAACTTCTCCTTCCTCCGATTCTCCCAATCACGGTGTCTTCTGTGCAAGTCAGGAAAATGACTGAATCAACCTCTGTGATTCTCTCAAGGCGTTCTGCTTGAGGAACAGTTCTCGGGTATCCGTCAAGGACGAAGCCTTTTCTGTATTTTGGGTCTTGGAGTTCAGCATCAATCATTCCAATGACGAGTTCATCAGGGACGAGTTCTCCTGCGTCCATGAAGGCTTTGCTTTGCATTCCCAATTCAGTTTGCTCTTCCATGTTTTTTCGGATGGTGGCTCCCATCCCGAGAACGGGAACTCCATATTTTTCACTCAACTTTGGTGCTTGTGTTCCCTTCCCTGATGCGGGCATCCCCAAGAGAACAATTCTGTGTGAGTATTCTTTTTGTTCTGAGCCATACCTTCTCCACCCTCTCTGCCACCTTTCGGGGTGCTTTCGATACAGTTCCTTGATGAATGAGTTGATTGCCTCGGGGGTGGCCTCTATTTCATGAACATTGTCCGTTCCTCCCTCGCAACCTCCGCAGTAATACGGCATCTCTGAGTTGGGTGTCGGCATCAGTTTAATGCTTCCATGACAATTGCCACAAATCAGTTCTCCATACTTGTGTCTTTTGGGTTCTGAATCGGCTTCCAACTTCACGCTCTCTTCCCATTCAATGTCTTTCTTCCAATCGTCTTTTCGAGGTCGCTTTGGATTTTTTTCATCCCACTCCACCGTTTCTCTCCAAGTATCGTATTTCGGCTTTAGTTTCTTGAACTCTTTGTCGAGTTTATTCACAGGTTCAGCCTCAAAAGCAGTTTCGCAATACTTCTTGTTCAAACCAAGTGCCTCATAAATGAGATGCAAAGAGGCACCTGCAAGGAATGTAGCGAGATAAGGCCACCATTTTTTGTCGGTGAATCCCTCCCTCTCATATTGCATCATGGCGGCACCGACTACGAAGAGGGAACCTCCCACAATCCCTGCTTCGGTAAGCAAACCTTTCCGCATTCCGAAGAATCCTTCCTTCTGACCCTTAAGTGTTTCGCCTTCAGCCTCTCTTGTAGCCACATATGTTGGCTTTCCACCTTTGTAGGACTTCTTTTTCACAGCCGCCCGCTTTCGATTCACGGCTGAATCCCATGCCTCTTTACCTCCCTCTTTCCACAACTTCTTCGCCTTTGCCTTAGGGAGACACTTAGGGTAATCTCGCTTCCATTCTGATTTCGTTTGACCTGTTTTTGGCCTACCACATTGGACCCACTTATCCTTCTCAGGGTCAGACCTCGAAAGGTCAATCCATTCTTCATCAAACCACTTCGGCAATCCTGAAGACTTCGGCTTATCACCTTCGTAGGCATCATCAGAGCCATGCTTCTTCTCATACTCTCGCTTATACTCCGCAACCAACCAAGCGTTTGCATAAATCGAAGGATACACCTTGAACTTCTTCATCGCCTTCTTCTTCGTTTGGGCGTAAAGTTCCGTATCCTTAGGTTTGGGGCTTGACATGAAGCCACCTCACTTAGATGACCTTTCATCGTCGGGAATTGTTGTCAGTTTCTCGGGGAGAGGCAGATACACAATCGGAGTTTCTTCAGGGTTCCCCGTCAAAGAAAACCTCACACTCAACAACTCGTTGGTTTCAATATCCCTCACAAGTCTCAGTTGGATGGAGCCTTCGACATACTCAACAACTTCGGTCTTAATTCCCAAATCATCATCAACGAAAATGCCCTTAGGTTCACCACCGTATCCCCCATCGTGGATGAAGGTGATAGCAAAATCAACAACGGTGTTCAGTTTCGTAATCAACTCATCAATGTCTTCGTGGTCGTGGTCGTCATGGTCATGGCCTTCTGAAGCAAAAACATTCTCGATAACGGCATAGTCCAAGAAGTCAGCGAGTTGGTCTGCGTTGTTGCGAGACACCGATAGTTTGCTCTTCCACCATTCAGGGTATTTTTGGTGTTCATCGGCCTTCTCATGGATTCTCCGGGCCGCTTCGTTGAGTTTGTGAGCATCGGACTTGACCATGTAGGAAACAGGTCTTGATTCAGCCTCTTTCCGTTCACGAAGAATATCCTCATAGAACGCCAATTCCTCATCCACTCCGACTTTCCTACTTACCCTTAGGTTCCAAATCTCTTCTGACTCTTCAGGAGTCATGACTTTTCGAGCCTCCTTCTGAAGTTTCCGCAACCTTTCTCTCTTCTTCACTCTCTCGGTGGCTTTTCTTCGGTCTTCATTCAGCATGGCCTCAATGTCCTTTTTCGTCTTTTCGGGATTCGGCTTTTTAACGACCCAAAAAGGGAACTCAGGATGATTTTCAACTGATTTCACCATACGGCTATCTTCGTAATCAACCTCATACGGAGCCAAAAACATGATGTATTCTTCGCCCAAATACTTGAACTCAACCATCAGAGGGGAATCTCGCTTCCCACTAATCCGAAGTTTCGTTAGGGGGGGTAGTTTCCTCAGCATTTGGTGAAAATGGTTGCGACTGAACGGTGTATCATCAATCACAATGTATTCGCCCGATTCACCATTATCCCCCAAGTCCAAGGTCCGATAAGTCCGAAGGTCCAAAAGAAGTTCCCTTAATCCTTCGTTGCTCAGGAGTTCGTAATTCATTGAATTGATGTGCTTCAAAAGAGATTTCAATTGCTCGGACTTCCCTGATTTACGGAACAGAAGAACTGCCTCGTCCTTACTGAATCTCTCAAATGAACCATCCTCATCCTTAACGATTGCTCCATCCATCAGATTTTCATCCCACGGAGGTCGCTTTTCCCCCTTAACATACCTTGTATCGGGCCTACGGTAGTAGCCTCGCTCTTCCATCATGTCATTGTAGCACTTGAAACATCTCTTACTCTCAATTTCATGATTCACCCTTACCTTTTCACTACAGCCTTCAACGAGGCATTCCTTTTCGATAGACCCCACCGAAGGATTGTTTGGGTTTGAAGCCGAGTTCAACCTCATGTCAGGGTCCATCTCAAAGCGGGTCTTAATCCGATTTTGATTCTTCTTTCTGCCTTTCCGTGATGGTGTCGCATTGAATGTTTCAGCACTTAATCCCGCTTTCTTCAACCGAGAATAATAATCGGGATGCTCGGAAAGATGCTCTTTCGCAATCTTTTCCGCCTTCTCTCGGGACTTGGTGTGTTCCATCTCCACCTTCGTCCCCATAGCAATTTCAGCGTAGCAAGGACACATCGGAGCCTTTGCGGAACATTGTTCAGTTCCTTGAATCATGCACAAACAAGGAGTCTTCTTGGTTGCACCACAACAACAGGAATCCTTTTGGAGTTTCAAATCTGAAACTGATTCGGCATCAAAGGATTCCGCCCACATCTCGTCATAAGTCGTCGCTTTTAGGAAAATGTGGTCGTCATATTCCCACAAATCAACCCCTACATAGGTTCCGTCTTCATTATCAAAAAATGCTAAGGCCTCATCCCTACCGATTACTTGAGGGGTGTTTGGAAGCACCTTGCCCCTGCCTACATAAAGCGTAGCCCACCTTCCCACCTTCATCTTGATGGGCTTCTTTGTTGTTTCAAGGAGTTTCCTCGCCCCGTCTTTTGTCAGGGTGTTGTATTTTTGGCTTTCTTTCCACCACCTATATGTGTTTATGTGGCTATTTCCCCACCCTTCGGCATCAAAGGATTCGCCTGTGCCTCCACATGAAGCACATTCATCGTCAATCCCTAAGCGAGAGTCATACAGACCGCCCGTTCCATAGCAATCTCGGCAGGTGGCTTCAAAGGTTTCAGCACCATACCAAGAGGAATCCATAAATCCATTCCTTTCCCATGCTTCTTCAATTCTTTCAATATCCTCATCAGTCAATTTATTCCATTTTGATTTGCACTTTTGACAAGTTATTTCATTAAGCCCTGCTGAACCATGCCCCCTACTTGACCATCTATCGCCTGTTCCACATAGGGTATTCTCATTACCGTCATTGATACAATATGCAGTATTCACCCTCCAAGATTTGAAAATAGCGGGCATTTTTTTGAAATTGTAGGGTCTTGACTCGGCTTCAAATGATTCAGCCTCCAACTTAACGATTTCAGTTGATGATGAATACATCGGCAAACCTGCCTCATATTCCCTTCCGCAAACCATACATTCAGCAGGGTAATAGGTCAATTCAGCCCCCTCGTCATGATAAATAGCACCTCCCCGATGATGAACTCGGATATTCTCTTCATAGCAACAATCCTTATATCCTAAGATTTTATGCTTTCCTTTGCCTTCACAGGTTGAACAATTGGTTTCTTTGCCTAAATAGGAGTCGTAAAACCTGCCCTTCCCATCACAATCCAAACAATTGCCTTCTTCAAATGATTCCGCCGTTATGGTGAGCCTTTTCATGTCGGCCTCATCGAACTTCTTTCCTACAAACCACGAAAGGCCAATCAATCCTCCGACGACGGTGAGTGGCTTCCAATTTTTCTCAACCCAACTCATTCAAGAATCCCTCCGCCCGCAATAATCATCTCCCTTTGACCCTCACTTAATTTTGCACCTCTAAAATCAGCACCCGAAAGTTTGGCATCCCGAAGGTCAGCAAAAGGAAGGTTAGCACCCCGAAGGTCAGCATTCCGAAGCCAAGCACCTCGAAGGTCAGCAAAATGAAGTTTAGCACTCCGAAGGTCAGCATTCCGAAGCCAAGCACCCCGAAGGTCAGCACTTTGAAGGTCAGCACCAAACAGGTTAGCACCTTGAAGGTTAGCATCCCGAAGGTTAGCCCTCAAAATGTCAGTAAAACTAAGGTCAGCACCTTGAAGGTTAGCACCCGAAAGGTCAGCATCCACAAAGTAAAAACCCCGAAGGTCAGCACCCGCTAAATCTCTATTTTCGGCATTGAAAGTTTCAGCATTCTGCTTTCGGCCTTGAATCGCCTTTTTTGCCATGCCTTCCTTTCCATACTTCGCTACACCCACCTTGTAGGCGGTGGCTCGGCCAATCCGTTCAGCCTCTTCCTGACTCTTTCCTTTTTCTTCATACTGCTCCGCAATCTCGTTTGCGAGCCTGTCAAAATTGGATTCGGCCTCATACATACCCAAGCGTTCTGTCTTCGCCTGTGAGTCTCTGAACAACATAGGGTTTTCAAAGTATTCCATGCCCTTGATTTGAAAAGAATAACCCTCCTTGGCTCCCCTCGTATGTGGCTTATAGGGAGTGAACTCAACAAAAAACCGTTTTCCGCCATACACATATGATGCCCTTTTGGTTCCCCCATATCGCTTTTTGCCCGCAGGATTCAATTTTGTTCCCGAAGCCTCGTTGATAGCCCTCATCATCCCATTCTTCACCTGTTCCTTAGTCGGTGGTTTCCTCCCATCCTCTGAGGCTTGTTGCATCATTGAAATGTGAACTAAATCAGAAGTTGTTACAATCGGGAAACCATACTGCCCCTGCTGATGATACATGATTTGATACGCAGGGTCATTTTCATCGTATATCGCATCGTATATTGCTTGAAGCCATTTGTTTCTTCTGCCCTCTTCTTCGGCCCTCAGAGGTAATTTTTTCTCAGCCCCGCAAACTTGACAGGCTACTATGTAATTTCGAGTTCCCATGTATGTCGGCCTCCAAACACAAGACTCACAAGTTTCACCTTCAGCCTTCTTCAAATAACCCAACCTCTTCAACTTCAATTCCCTCGCCTTCAGATAAGTTTCACCCCAATCCGAAGTTTCCACCTTGTCGTTGATGATTTTCATAAGGACACCCGAAACGAGAAGGATTCCGCCGAATATCAGAGTATCCTTTTTTCCGAACTCGGCCATAGTGCAGATTTAAGGGTTTTGACATTTAAGAGTTTCGGAATGGATTGGTTTCTATCACTCATCAGAGAGGTCGTAATCAAATCGGATTTCTTCGGGAGAATCACTCGGGTAGGTTGAGGTTTCATCGTCCCTCAGCATGAAGATTTGAAAATCACCAATTGAAACTTCAGGGCCAAGTGCTGATTTTTCAACGAACTCAACCTCTTCAGCGATGAGGTTATCATCAACGCCATAGTTTGCAGGAGTCTTCATCGAAACATCATATCGGCTCATGATTTGTTCAAGCCTCGTAATCTCGTCAGAACCTAACCTTCCGTTTGCAGATGAATGAGTCCTCACATCATCATTGTTGAGGAACCTTTCGACCATATCAACATCAACAATGTTTGGGGTTTCAAGTTGCTCCTTCAGAGCCTCCATGATTTTTGGAGCATAGAACGAGCCTACTTCGCCTCGGGAGAGTGTTGAGATGAAATCATTGAAATCCACTTGGAACCAAATTGCCGAATCAGCCTCAGGTGATTTAATGTCATCAGGCTCTTCAGGTTGCCTGTTTTGTTGGTCGCCACTCAGCCTCTCCACAGGCAGGTTTCCTGAGCCTTGAACATTGTCTCCGAGGCCTGTAATCCTCCCATATACTACGATGCTATGGTGATACATGGGCAACACATTCAATTCCCACTTCCCTGTCGAAGTGTTCTTCACAATGATTGGGGAGCCGCCCTTGGTCTTTCCCCTCATGGTTCGGACGGTTGTGCTTACCGCCTTTGCGGAAGCCGTGGCTGAATATCCTTGGTTCATGTGCATGATGAATGCGTTTATTCTTTGTTCCATGCTTGGAATCACTTTGAGTCGGCCTCCCCTCATCACGGCCCTGATTCCGCTTTCTCGCATCATGTTCCGAATGGACCTTCGGCTCGACCTTGAAACTCTCGCCGCCTCCATGATTCCGAGGCCGTCCCTCATCATCCGATTGAGGGCATCTAAGGCTCTTTGCCGAACCTCTTCTCTCATAGGCTCAAATCACCTCCGACCTATTTAGGTGTTGGGGTTTCAGCCCCTAAATCATTGATGATGTTCCTCGCCAACTTCTTCACATGAATTGGCTTGTGAATGAACGGAACAAAGGGCGATGATACAAGAAAACCAAGGACTACGGGAACCTTTGAAAATTGGTTCCACCGATAGACGATTGAGGGGTAATAGATGTGAACTTCTCCTTGATTTCGCATCTCATCCATCGCTCGCCTCTTTGCTGAGAGGTATCGCCTCGCAAAGTCAGGGAGCAATCGCTCGACTCGGCTACCGAGCCATTGGTCCCTCCACCTTGTTTCTGAAGCACTCACGAACCCAAACTTGATATTTGGATTGTTAATTTCAGCCCGCTTCATCGCATGAAAGGCATTCATGGCAGTTTGATAATTGATGTTGGTGTAGTTATCCTGATGCCTTGTGGCTACATTCCCACTACCTGAAAGCCACTTGTTCGCAAACCTCAACTTGGTGAAATAATCAAACAGGATTCCGATTGAATGAACTACGCCACAGAATCCTCCTTCCATGAGTATATCGGTAATGGGGCCACCGTCCACCTCTTCCGAAAGAACATCAATGGCTCTCCAATCAACTTCAGAAACCCATTCCTCTTGAATGTTTGGTCGGCCACTCCTACAAACACCAACGGGGAGTAGTCCTTGATTTAGGGCCTCCTTGCACAACTCCTGACCAATAAAACCATTCGCACCAAGAATCAAAACCTTCTTCATTCAACCACCTTAGCCTTTCTCAAGAAGTTCACCCATTTAAACTCATCGGAAGAAGCATTCAGGAATCAGGAACATCATTCATTGTTCTTTCTTTGAGCCTTCTCCTTGTTCCTCAAGTATCTCTCCCGCCGTATTTTTATCTGCTCTGCGAGCCAAACGGGATTTTTCTTCTTTTCATAGTATCGAGCCAAGTTCTCCCGATTTTGCCGAATCCTCTGCATCTCTTTTCTTTCTTCCAAGGTCTTGACTGTTGGAGGACACCAAGAACACAACCTTTCTGAGAAATCTGAATAGATGGTTGATTTACAGTTTGCACAATTTTGCCTCATCATTTTGTTCGCCTTGAATAGAGTAGGGTGGTTGAATTATTAAACCTTCGCCCGTTTTGTATCAATCACTTTAGCCCATTGGGGGGTAATTGAAGGCCTTTGATTGAATCACTCTTCAAAAATCCCAACTTGTCCGAGGTTGGCTGAAACCAATTTGTGTAATTTGAAATATCCATCGGATTGAACTGTGGCACCCCTCACGAAGAACTTGAAATACCCATGCTCGCCCACATACTCCATCATCGCTGAAACAGGGTCAGGAGGCCGAGGCTCCCAACCTCCATGAATCTCGGCAAGAACTTGATACCTCAAGTCCCAATCGAGTTTCGTGATACCCTCCACGAATCTCGGATAGTAGTAGGTCCTGAGGTAGTTCCAAGTTTGAATCTCAGCCTTTGTCTCATTCATAATTCAAGACCCTCCTTCCAATCGGGATTCACCATGTAGGTTCCATCATCAAACCTCGTAATTGCCTTCAGTTTTGTGAGGTTCATCAACTGCTCATTCGTAATCCCACAGTTCTTTTGAATCTCTCGCTTCGTGTTCCCTACAGGACACTTCTCAAGGATTGCATCGAAGGCCGATAGGAGAACATCATCAATACCCTGAGACATGGCCTTTGTTGGGAACTTTTCAGTCAATGTTTGCAGACTCAGTTCAAACAATTCAGCCGCCATAATGAGGTGAGTCATGGAAATTGAATCATCGCCCATCAATCGGGCAAAGCCCCGAACAAGATTCGCAAACTCTTGATACTTCCGATTGTCGGTTGCAGTTCGGATACAGAAAGCATCCCTGAACTGAGGCTTTCGCTCCAAATCATCGTAAGTGCCGTTAATCGCCCCCGAGAAGTGCCTGAGTTTCGGCCTCATGTTGCTGACATACCTCAGGTATTCCCTGAAGAACTTCCTCCACTTTTCAATCTCTTCGGCCCTTTCGGACTCTCTGAAGTCGCCATCCATCGCTGAAATGATGGAGTCTCGAATGAACCTCGTAGCCCCCCCATCAGAAAGTGAGAGTTGAGTGAAAATCAAAGTGAGCCGTGAGATGATTTGGAAGGTGTATTTTCCGAAGGCATCAAGCATGACTCTTTTTTCATGATTGTCTTCGTCATAGTAGTGAGGGGGATTACCGAGGAAAAGAAGGTTCAGGGTTGTCTCTCTTTCAACATCGAGCGCACCCTTCTGCATTTCAATTTTTCCATTCGCCATCATGTTCATGAGTTCACCAAAGGTTTCATCACCCCATGTTTGAAACTCGCTCACCGCAACCCGTTCATGATTCATTTTCGGCAACAGACCGACTTCGATAGAGTTCAAATCATCACCACTCATCGCCCCGAAAAGACCGGGAATAGTCGCCATCTTGCCTGAACCTGCTCGCCTACAGGGTATCAATGGTTGAATAACCCTTTCAATCAAATGGTCCTTACCCTCGCCATGACTCGAAACCACTCCAATGTGAATCATGTCTTGCTTGTGCATCGGAGATAAGCAGAAAAGAAGGACGGCTTGTTTAAGGAAGTCCATCGCATAAATCTCAGCCCAAAGTGTGTCGTCCCTCATCATCAAATCGAGGGGGTTGGTGTCGTATTTTTTGCACAATTCTTTGAACCGAATGAAATCCTTCTCATCCATCTGAGATGTTTTGAAACCATCGTCCAAAACCACAGACTCCGCAAGGAACAACCTCTTCGTCCCATGATTGACGAACTTCCCTTTCAATTCCACCCGTTTGCCTTCTTTTTGACTCTCTGAAATAGTCATAAGAAGGTCTGAGAGTTCTTCTGACTCAAGACCACCCTCAAGGAACTTTTCATTGGCGTTATGGGCGATACAGGGAATCGAATACTCGCCGTCTGAAACGGTGAACTCAACCAAGATTTTGTCCTTCCCTACGCCCTTCTTTGTGATGCCCTTTGTTGCATACTTGATGCAAAATCCCGAACCTGTTTGAGAGTTGCCGAAAACATTCCTGTCGTGAATGTCCTTCATACTAAGGGTGTATTCCCGATACTTGGAGGAAGTCATGAAGACAAAATCCTTCAATTCTTCGGGGATTTCTTCGACCATAGTTTGCACTCACCTATGAAGTATTTAACATCACCATACGATAGGGGTGTCTTTGCTCAGGCCCTATGACTATCCGTGATGAGGGTTGGCTAAAGCCCCGAAGGGCGAAAGCCGATTGTTGAATCTGAATGTTCCTGCGAATCACTCTTCGGCAGGAGTCAGTTGGTCCTCGGGAACGGGAGGGACAGTAACATTGTCTCCCGATGCGAGCATCTTGACGGAGAACCTGTTGTATTGCCTACCGTTTCGGCCATCAACCTTGTGTCGGACGAACTGAACCTCGAATGGGTAGGATTCGTCGTTGTCGAGTGCATTTTGAACGAAGTTCTTCAAATGCTCCTGCTCGTAGCCCGTAAGCCAAAGGGTAACTCTTCGGCCCTCGGAGGGTTCAATCATTCGGACGGCGGTGGAGACACCATATTGTCCCTCAATGCCTTCGGTGTAGCCTTCGATGATGAAGCCCTTCATCATTTCGCTGTATCCCGTATCTGCGTTGATGGGGACCTTCAGGGTATCCCTCTCCACATAGTTTCGGGTTCCGCCGTTGTCCTTCTGCTCTTGTTCAAGTTCCGCAAGGAACGCTTCAATCTCTGCATTGTCGCTCATTTTCAATCACCTTTTTTTCCATGCCTTATCGTTGTTCGGCAAAAATGAATCATTGGTGTGAAGTATATGAAGGTATGGGTTTTCAATGACAGAACCTTTAACATACAAGAAAATGAAATGGATTTCGTAGGGCGGGGAGATTTCCTCCCCCCACTCCCCCCCTACACCAATACCTTTAAGTGGCTGAACTACTGATGTTTCGTCATGTCCGTTTGGATGGAAGAGTGGAAGAGGTTCACCCCCACGGCTATCGAGGACATGAAACGGTATTCTGATGACACCAATGAGCATCGGGAATGGATGAGTTATGTGTATGATGTTGGTGGAAAGTATGAACTTGGAAAAGCCTCCTATGGTGGTCTGAGCAAAATCGAAGTTTCGCCCGAGAAAAAAGAGCGTGAGGATTTGAAGAAGCCCGGTTTTAATGGTGCTAAAAGGAAGTGGACTATCCACGGACACCCATTGAAGGACGGGAAGATTTACACAGGACGGCAGTATTTCAGTTCAACTGACATTTGCAGAGAGTATGTGAGGTGCAGGGATAATGATGAGTATGTGGCTCAATTCCTTGTTTATCCGCACAAGCAAAAGGACACCACTACGGGAAAGGAAGTCATGCACAACAGGTGTAGGGTTTTGGTTTTCCCAAATCGAGAAACGGTAGTGCGAGCCATGAGGGATTCCAACCCGAATACTGATGCGATGGCGATTACTCCGCAGAGTGGGCAGAACCAAAGTGTCAAAATGGAGGACGGTTCAACTACCCTTAGAAACGAATCGGGTGTTGATTGGTTCGCATTCCAAGAAGCACTCGGAAGGCTTGGATTCATGGGTATTGTGGATATTGAAGGTCCGTCGCAAGGAGCGAGGCAATTTCATTCGGAATCTCTCAGGGAGGGAAAAACCCTCGCAGGGATGGCTATCGTTGGCCTCTTTGGGTGGTATGTCGTTTCAAGAGTGTTCAAGGTTCCCACATTCATGAATGCTGAAAGTGTTCAAGTCGTTGAGGGCTTTGGGGCAGAATGTAGTGGATTCCACAACTGATTCAGCAAACAACATCGTGCATCGTGATGTAATCACGGATAACTTCGAGAACATATTCGTTAGGTTCGATACTGTTTTTTGCCACTACTTTCAAATCAATGACTGAATCAGGAATCAAATCAACCTCCAACTCCGAAGCGTGGTTTCGTGCATCGGCATGAATCTCCCAATCATCAGGATAAGTTTCCATGAGTCTTTCGATTTGGAGGTCTTCTGCAATTTCCAATTTGATGATGAACCATCCATCTCGCCTTAGGTTTTCTGCCTCATTGACATACCTCACATCATCAACGACAACGAACTCTTGTCCTGATTCTCGGACCTTTCCTTTGAGAACATCAATCCAAATGTTCTGATAGAGTGTCTTCCTCGCCCCATCACCTACTTTTTGATAGGCCACTCGGTCTTTGTGTCCTTCGGGAATATCGAACAAATAGTTCGCCAAATCCTTGACCCCTCCTGCGAGACTGAACTTGTGAAAGCCTAATTCGGAGCAAAGGACTTCCGCAATCGTTGTTTTTCCTGAGGCCATCTTACCACAAATTGCTACCTTCATCTCACGAAACGCTCCTATTTGAAACGATACTTTCAACCAAGTATTTAGGCATTTCGGACCTTAGCCCATCTCCCTTGATTCCCTTATCGAAGTGAAAGTCGAATGTAGGGTCAATGATGTATGTGCTTCCTTTGTTGTCTCTTCCTCTGACTACTCGGCCACACATTTGAGTCAAGGTGTTCGCCGTTTGGCTTTTATACCACTTGTCGTTCATCTCAGTCCTCTTTTTCACCTGAATGTCTCCGAGTGAACGGAAAGGAACTTTGACAATGATGCAGAAGCCTACATCTTTTCCATCATATCCTTGATTTGCATATGTTGAAATCATAATGTCGTCGGAATCGGATAAATCGAATGATTTGAAATCCTGCTCCCTCTCTTCAGAATCATCCGAATGTGTCCTCAACCTTCGAGCGACCATCGGGAAGTGCTGATTCATCGCATCAAGGATTGCTTGTTGATTTGATTTCGTGTAGGGGAGAATCAATCCCTTTTCGCCCTTGTGTTTCCATGCGATGCTTTTAATCGCCTTTGCGGTTTTGTAGTAGTCTTCTTCAGTCCGTCCTTTGAAACTCAGGTTCCCTCCGACGACATTCGTTATGATGGGTCGGTTCTCGATAGGGAAGGAAGAGTAGTTGATTCGGATAAACACCGTTTCATCCTTATCCAATCCCAAATCATCGCAGAGAACTTCTGCATTCCCAATGGTTGCACTCATGAAAATCCTTTGATGACCTGAACTATGAATCAACCCTTCAGCGAATGGGCGAACTGATAGGGTCTTGAAGGTGATTCTTGACGGATTCAACTCATCATTTTTCGTCCACACCCAATTTTCCCAATCCAAAATCCATTCGGACATTTGTGTGAGTTTCAACACCAAATCCTCGGCATTTTTGATTTCATCTTCGGCTATCTTTTTCCTCTCAAGCCTTTCTGCAATCTTGCCTGAGAGGGATTTGAAATAGAGGCTGAAAACCTTAGCACCCATACTCCATGACCTGCTATCTGTATCGGTTCGGATAGAAGGGAGGTTCGGAAAACCCCAAGAAACTTCTTGATTCGGCCTCCAATTCGCCAATAATTCGGATGAATTATCCGAAAATGATGAATCGTCCCTCAGGAAATTGCCAATTTGTTTTAAGGACAAATCAAGAGAAAAGTGGCTCATAAGGGCTGATTCCAAGTTGTGAGCCTCATCAACAACCAACAAAGGCCTTTGAGGTAGGTGTCCGTGAACCCACGAAGAAGCCATGTAATTCATGTTTGTGAGGAAATACCTTGAAAAGAGAGCATCGTGAAGGTCATTGAAATAGCCACAAAAATCACCTGAATTATCCGAAAAAAATGATTCCTCAGGGTTCAATTCTTCAATTGAAAATCTGAAAGGGCAATTGAAGTTTTTAATTGTTTTGCATGGAGCCATGTCGGATGAACATCTATCCGAATCGGAAGGTCCCTGATTTTGGACTCGTTCAACCTCTCGATTGACCAATTCTTCGTCTGTGCAATTTGGAGGAACATTGAGCCAACAGGAATAATTGCCCCTCCCCTTGACAACACTCATCTCAGGCAACTCTGTGCGGTATTGGTCTTGAAGACCCTTGAGGTGAGTCAATACATAGGCAGGTAAATCTGTAATTTTCGGAATCATGTATGACAAGGCAGACTTTCCTGAACCTGTGGGTGATTCAACGATGATGTTCTTTGTCCCCTTCGCCAATTCCTTGATAATCAACGGAATAACTTGGCTCTGTTCTTTCCGAGGGGAAACGAATGGGGGCTTGATGAACCACTCTGAAACATCATACAAAGGTTCATCTTCAGAACCCACATCAATTGTCCTCATAATCATCCACTCGCTCGCCAAGTATTTGAGTTTAATCATGAAGCAGGAAGGTTCATAAATGGTGCCACCTTACGAATAGCATGGGTAAGGTATTTGGGCTTGTGAGTATCCACGCTGAAGTGATAGATGAATACATGAGGGAGAATCCTCGGCCTATGGGGGCGCAACATATCATCAGCAATTTATTCGACTCTTTCAAGAGGTCGCCACCGACCCGAAGGCAGGTAGGAATGTATCTCAGCCTGAACCCCAACTATGAACTCATAACGAAGGGTAGCCAAGGTAGGCTCTATTCCTACTCTTCCTCCAAGTAATTCGCAAGGTGTTCTGCGGCCTTGACTCCTACTTCGTGGAAAAGGTGTGGCTCTATGTGTAGTTCAACCGATGCGGCCAAAATGTCTTTAAATGATTCCTCACTCAACTTCTTCGTCATGATACATCATCCCCATAGACCTATTTAACCATTCACCCCATCACTCTTGCGAGTTCATCAAGGTCGAGATTGTCCCATCGCTTGATGATTTCAAGCATCAGGTGTAGTTGAGGCTTCATATTGTCAGTCTCAACTTGTTGCTCCCTCCTGATTACTTCTCCATCAACCATGTAGTTTGATTTTTGCATGAAGTATCCCTTGTCAATCATTGATGAAATGATGACTCTCGCCTTGTTTGCATTATCGGCAGAATCAAGAGGAATCCTGATTTTTTCTGAGCCTTTATCCATCACAGTTGAGCCATCTCCGAGGGCGAGCATGACATACTTTTCAGGGTCTTCCTCGATAAGTGTGTTCAACTCATCGAGAGTCAATTCTGAGTTTTCTTGGGCGAGTTCAACCAAGTTTCCTACTGTAATCACAGATAGCCTTAGGGGGTTGTGCATGATATTGAACATCACGAAATAGAGGTCATCCAAGTCCTCTTTCCCATTCATCTCCACATCGCTCTCAATGAGAACTACGAAGTCCTTACTCAAGCCAAGCCTTACTTTTCCAATGTTTCTCATCCACAACACCCACAATTGTAACCGAATCCTCTTTCCGTAATGTCAAAACTTGATTCGCAATAAAAGCACACCCTGTTTCTCCACCTCATGAGGAATCTCTTGTTCATAATCCATGCTTGATTTTTGGTTATTGGTTCTTTGTTTTGAATCAGACCATCACTCAAGACACACCTTGCCTCTTCTTTGCAGAACAAAGTAAGGCTCATACTTCTGCATCACAGTTCATGCTATTTAATCCTGTCGGTCATGAAAGTAGTTTCTCAGTTTCTAAGTCGAGCATCGCAGAAGCCATGTCCGATACTGCGTCATAGAGGGCTTCAATGTCCTCGGGATTTTCAACCTTGATTGAGAGATTCGCCTTGGCCCATGAGGACTTCCCTCCCCTTCGGATTTCTCGGGAAGGTCCGAGGTTCAATTCAAATGTGGTCCCTTCTGATTTGATGCTTGTGAATCTGTTGATTGAATCCAAGAGTCTCGCTCTCGTATCCTCCTTTTCTTCACTCACCCTATCATCATCCACAAGGCCTACGAATAACGATTTGTCTCCATTATGGACCTTTAGGATTGCACTCTCTTCTGAAACAAAACCATAGTTCTTGTTTGATTTATTGACGAACTTACCTGCCTTCAAATCGAGCCAACCGACTTCACCATCTGCGTCCTTCACATAGATGTTGTGTTTTGCCCCATCTTTCGATAGCCATTCTCTCGCCACAAAATCCTCATCAAACTCAAGTTCAATCATGCTTTTCACCTCCGAATCCCAAATCGAAAATCTTCGACGGGGTTTTCATGAGTCTCAGGATGAACGAGGTGTATTTTTCAAACAACTCGATTTTCATCAACTCGTCCTTTCCTGTTCGTGCTTCCAACTCGTCCAACTTAGCAGACCAATCATCCAACCACCTTTCCAACATCACAGATTTGTTCTCCATGCCATTCCCTCTGCACTCGATTTACCTCAGCACCTATTTAGAGGTATGGGGTCAATAATCATCGGGGTTGATTTCAAGAGCCACACAGAGTTCCTTGTATCTGTTTCTGATGGTTACTTCTGTAATACCTGCGGCCTCAGAGACTTCCTTCTGAGTTCTCGGGTTTTTTGTGATAAGCGAGGCGAGATAAACTGATGCGGCGGCAATCCCTGTGGGACCTCTTCCTGCCGTCAATTCTCGGGACTCGGCATCTGAAAGGATTTTCATCGCACTTGATTGAGTCTTGTGTGGGAGTTTCAGGGTGGAGCAAAACCTTGGAATGTATTCTGATGGTGAAGAAGGTGAAACTCTCAGTTTCAATGCTTTGGATACCTCCCGATAAGTTCTCCCAATCTCTTTCCGCCCTGTCCTTGAGAATGCCCCCACCTCATCAAGCGTCCTTGGAATGTTTCCCATCCGACAGGCCGCATAAATTGATGCGGCAACTACTCCTTCAATGGACCTTCCTCTGACAAGACCCAACTCAACGGCCTTTCGATAGATGTATGCAGACCTTTCCCGAACAGACTTTGGAAGGTTCATCTGAGAAGCAATCCTTTGAAGTTCAGCGAGGGCAACTGAAAGGTTTCTTTCTTTTGAGTTGCTGATTCTCGTTCTTTGGTGTTGCCTTCGTAGCCTTCGGAAAATCCGTGAGGATTGGGAGTTCATTGTGATTCCTGCGAAATCCTTATTCCGCCAATCAATGTCAGTAGTCAGTCCTTTATCGTGCAAGAGTTCTGTTGAAGGCATCCCCACTCGTTCACCTGACTCTCCTGAATCTGAGTAGTTCCTCCACTCAGGCCCCGAATCAATAACCACCCCTGAGAGAACTAAGCCGCAATCAACGCAACTCCGTTCCCCTTGAGTATTCTCTTCAATTTCCCTGCTACCGCACTCTGCACACTTTTCAAATGAGTTCAACATAAGCCCCCCGACCTTCCTGAGTTCTTCAACTACTTAAACTTTTGGGTCAATCGTATGCCTCATGTGGATGCTGATTTTGATACCGCTTATCTGCTAACCCCCACAAGACTACTCTGTGTGAATCAGACCTCATCCATGAATCAACTGAAACAGTATCAACTTCTCGGAACCTTGAATCACCCCTCAAGACGAGAGTAATTTTCCTCGCATGGGGATTGTATCTCAACACAGATTTCAACTTGTGTGAAATCTCGGTGCTACTCATGGCTCTCTCCGACAACATATCCCGAACTCGATTCGTCCAAGCGTTCTTTTTCGACATGGTTATCCTTAAGTTCGCTACCCTTTTAAGGGTTTGCATCACTCGGGAAGGCCTTCAAAGAACTCTTCCCAATTTGGTTCGGAATCATCGAACTCATCTTCAGGTTCATATTTGTTCGATTTTTGAGTCTTGGGGCCGAAGTCATCATCATCCAACCCTCCCAAAATCGCCTTCAAATCATCTTTCGACAACTCTTCGGCAGGGCTGATGAAATCATCTTGTTTCTTTGTTGTGCTTGATTTTGTGGATTTTGCCTTCTTGTCCTGCTTCCACTTGATTTCATCCTGCTTTGACCAACCTTGAGCAGTTCTCGCTTCCTTTGATGGCATGACTAAGCCGCCATAACCGTAATATCCGCCCATGTTGTATTCCTTGGGGGCGTGAATGTCTCTCTCAGTAACCAATCCTTCAACATCAATTCTTGCGAAGGCTTCCATGAGTTTTACGAGATAATCAAGAAGTTGGGTTTCTCTCGCCGTGTGTGCGCTGAAATAACCGACACTCATGTTGGTGCATTCAGGGATGATGTGGTCATAGTTTGCAGTATCCGTGAATGAACCTGTTGGGTCTGACCTGTGGCCCATGCCCAATTTTTCAGACAAATCATTAGAGAATGCTTCTGAGCAACATCTCCTTGAGGCTTGGTGAGTAATGATACTGTGAATGTCCTTTCTGTCGAAGGCAATTGCCCTGTCATATTGCTTCAACATATCTTCTGAGTTTGAAGCAATCCATGAAGAGCCTCTGCCGCCTACCTCTTCAGCCCTGTGAAAAATATAAAGTCCGGGGACATTTCTCCGAATCAATTCGAGAAGCACATAGGTTCCTGAATTGTCATCCCCTCCGAGACAGGAGCCATCAACTGTGCTGAACTTATCATCCACAGGATTGAAGTGAACAGTTTGGAATCCTCCTGCCCTGTGGACTGAATCAGTATGACAAGACCACAAGGTTCGGGAAGGTGTCCCATCGGGCTTGTCAATTTTCAAGAGGCAGTTCCCATACCCATCTTGATACATTCCTCGTTCAACAAGTGAAGGCGACATGATGTATTTTTGAACGAATGCCTCTTCTGCATTCGTGTAGGCGGGCCGCATAGAAAGAAACAATCTCTTGATTTTGGACTTCTGCAACCTCATGAAAGCCTTCTCTTCTGTGAATGAAGACAGACGATTCAGTTTGCGTTCCGAAAACTGCATGAGGATACTTCACTCTGCCTGATATTTAAGGGTATCGGTCAGGCCCACTCTTCCTTGAAACTATCCTCGAAGTCGGCATCCTCCTTCACTTCAATCGTGTAGGTCATCATATCGGGTGCCTGTTCAACAAATCTGATGAATCGTTTTGGATTCTTCGTGGTGAACTCCTTCAACGCATCAAGGATTCCGATAATGTCAGGAGAATCTGAGCGATTTGGTGAAACGCCGAAAGTAATGTTCACCTCATCATCAATCAGAAAATCATCATCATCAACATCAAACTTTGTAGGTCTGATGCCGTCAATCACTTCTTGAATCACGGATTCCCATCCAATCATCTCAGCATCGGACAAATCAACTTCGGTAGCAATCAAGGCCTTGTGGTGGTCGAGAAGTGCCTCGGTCATGTGGTCATAGTTGTCATGAAGACACACATACCTGAACCAATCATTCAAGGCCTCATGATTTGAAATAATGCAACCGAACACGATTTTGAATGAGAATCCATTCCGAATTGCGATGCCCAAAACATCAGGAGCGTCCATGTATCGAGGGAAGTAGGCAACAACGGGGTAAAAGGTCAAAGTTTCCCACTCTTTGAAACCATAACTCTTCAACTTGAACCTAAGTGCTTCAAGGCCTCCAATGTCTTGTGCAATCTCCTGCATTCTTTCATGAGCATTCAATCCCATGTTATCACCTATGTATGTTCTCCCTCTTAATGGTGTCGGTTCTTCCACCATTTCCTGTTTATGTGAATAAAACCATCTTTTGATTCGATATTTTCCACATTTGAGTAATCGGGCCACCGAATACGGTAATTTTGACCCGAAACTGAGGCCAAAATATCACACTTCCATTTCATACCTGCCCTGATGGACTTCTTGTAGGCTTCCAACGGAATAAGGAAGCCACCATCCCGATAAACGACTCCTTGAACTGAAATACTGTGGATTTCTTCGACCTTTTCTTTCTGTTCCCTCTCGGAGCCATGAACAAACTCTTCTCTCAAATCCAACCCACATCGTTCACAAACTGCGTAAGCCTCACCCGCCTCCCACTCATACCGAATCGTGAAAAAAAGGTCAGTAGGCTCCACAAGCCATTTTTGCCGCCAAGAACCCGTCTTCTCATTAAACTCATGTGTCGTGCTACATTTGGGGCAGAAAACAGTCAAGGGATATGCACTATCTCCCGAACCTTTCGTCTTCATGTATTGGAACTCTTCTGCCTCAGGTTGCACTATGACCTCGGCTTTCGCACCCTCACCGACATTGATGTGGGTGATTCTCGGCAAGGTATCCGACATTCTCATTCCTCAAAGTGTTCCTCGGAAAACCAACTGAGCGAGGGTTTCTTCGGTGTCCTCCGCATTCACGAAGAACTTCTTGAAGGTTGCGAGTCCCCTCTCCAATTTCTCTTTGCCTGACTCAAGGAACTCTTGAGAACACTCGTAAATCCCCAAATCGTGAGTCTTCTTGTCAATGCAGATGAATGTGAACTTCTCGCACTCGGGGAACAGTTGAAGATAGAGGTATGCTTGAAGGTCATAGCCGAACTTTCTCGCTGAATATGCAAAACTGCTCAAATCTGCCGTGGTCTTGAGGTCAATGATTTCATTACCTTTGAGAATATCGGCTTTGCCCCTGATTGGGATTCCATCAATAACTTGAATCTGTGGGACTTCAAAATGTGCGCCTTCTAAATAATCTGCAATCTCTTCATTCCTCATCATCACATCGGCAAGAACAAGTGCGTTTTCAATCTCACCCTTGGTGAACACCGATGAGCCGAACTCAGCGACGGCCTCCTTGAATGCCTTTGTGTTCTTGGAGGAAACATCAACTACATGAAGTGCGTCGAACTTGTGTGGTTCGAGAATCCTCCAATGGAACAACTTCCCGTCCCTGAGAGGTTGGGAATCCTCTTCGCCTACATTGTTGAGATATTTTAGGTATTCCTTTGGAGATTTCAGAATGGTCTTGATGATGCTACTGCTCAATGCGACTTTGCCGAGATAGCCGTAGTAGTAATTGTCATCATCCATCATCTCGATTAAGGATTCCCAATCATGCTCTGAACCGTCGAGCAACTTGACATTCAAAGAATCTGCGTTTGGATATGAAAGAAGTTCCGTCATGGTGGGACAGAGGTGAATGACCTTTATGAATGTTCTGCCCATTTACCTAAGGGACAATTTTCGGACTCGATAGATGCTTTCGCCATCAAAAAACAACCGCAAACCCCACACTTCGGAGGGAATAGGAACTTTGATTCTTTATGGGGACAGGTATCACAAACCTTGAGCCTTGACTTGACCATATCTGAAGCCATGCTTCACCATGAAATCATTTGTCCTTAAGTCTTCTGTATGCAAACCCTTAAGTATCGAAACGAAGAAAGTCTCGTCATGACCAACATGGCTCCGCTTATTGGTGTTCTCGCCATTGGAGGTTTAGGCCTATACTATCTCCAACAACAACCAACCGATTCCGATGGTTCAACGACTACTACGAATCCCGATGGTTCAACGACTACTACGAATCCCGATGGTTCAACGACTACTACGAATCCCGATGGTTCAACGACTACTACAGATGCCGACAATTCGGAATTGAGGCCCGACAAGGAATGGCTTCCTGCCGATTATGGCTCAAGTTATTTCAAGGAGTTCGTTCAGGGAGGGGTTGATGAAGAAAACAATCCATTCGTTGTCAGGCAACTGTATGGTGGGACTGAATGGAAGAGTTCAAAGAAGGTTAAACTGATTGATTATGATGTAGGAAGTTTCGGGAAACTGTCGGGCGGAATCAACCTTGTGGTGAAAAATGGATTCAGAGTAAAAATTACGGTGGCTACCAAAAACAACAATTTCTTCAAAAACAATGTTTATGTGAATGGGAACAAGGACAACAAAAGCATGAAATCTTGGATTAACGACAATACAGACGGGAGTTCAACGGACGAGTCTGCGACAGTTTGGATGCAGGGTGGAGATGAGTTGGAGGTTGATGTGGACCGAGAACATAGTGGAGTTCGAGGATTCAGACTACGGCTCGGAGGGACTGACCTGCACGACAAAGGGGGAAACTTTGGCGACCCCAACGATGAAGTAACTGTCAAACTCGCATCCGTTGAGAGAAAAAACCCTCACTATGATGCTGAGAGGTTTGGGGCCGAGTTTAATGCAGTAGGTGGACGCATTGGTGCATTTGGAAAACTTTTCAGAACGATTGGGAGAGCAGGAAGGGCTACGCTTAGTGGTTTGAGGTTGGGAGGCAGAGCAAAGGCAGGTGCCGTCGCTTCGCAAATCCCTGCTGAAATCGCCCCAATCCTTAGGTCGAAGGGGTTGAGTCCTGCCACGGCTACCTCGATTCCTGTCGGTGAGTCAAAGGCCACACTTCAAGGACTCGAAGGTGTTGCTGATGCGACCAATGACGGTAAGAGAATCAAAGTAGCCACGGACTATGAGGCGGTCAGTCCCATCAATGGGAAAGTCATCCCCAAAGATTCAGGTGGCTATGTATCAGTTCAATCAGGAATGGTTCTTGTCAGAAGGCTTGACGATACTAACCCAATTGCAGGGGTGGGATTCCTCTCAGGATTCAAAATCCCAAGACCCGGTGTTGATGGCCTTATAGCAACCACTCAAGTCGCCATCGGTTTGTTTGTCATCAATACTGCCTATGGCTTGAGTAAGGTTCTCCCTTCAGCCATTGGAGACTCAATCAAAAACACATACACTACTGCCTTGGGTATGAACTGCGAAGAGGATTGTGCAGGAAGCCCTAATTTTGATGAGTGTGTGAATAACTGCAACAGTAGGAGCAACGAACTGTTGGCTACTATTGGGACTTTTGGACTACTCGGCATTTTGGGTGTGGCTTTGGTCCTTAGGAGTGGAAAAGGTTCCACATCAGCCGCAGAGGGGATTTACTACTTGAGTTGAGGTGGAACAATGGTTTGCAGACCAACACTTCAAACGACAATGAAGGTTATCAGCCCTGATGGGAGCCTGAACAAAGGCTCAAGCGTCAATGGTGAACTTCAATGGAACCAAATCACCCCCCAATCGAAAGTCCAATATACCGTCAAGACCTTTCCCGATTATGACACCTCACGACCAATAAGTTCTGAGGAAGGTAAGAGCGATAGAGTATCCTTTCAGGTGTGGCGGTCTGATAGTGGTTATTTGAGGCAGAAGGCTAACGATGCTTTCAATGCGGCTTCCGATGAGGAACAGAATGCAATTGTTGATGAAATCGTTGCGGTGATGCAAGGAAAGACAACTGATATGCCAATTTATACTGCGGCTATCGAAAGGATTACTGACCCTTTGAGGCGCATGAGTTTAGCCCACTCAAAAACAATCTCAACCGACTCCAATGGTGAGTATGTGGGGGAATATCAAATCCCAAGGAATGCGAAGTGGGGCCAATATGCCTTCTCATTCATTTACGGCTACAACAACTCGGATGATAAAAGTGAGGCTGAGAGGTTGAAAGAGATTCGGAGAGACATTCTTCTTGCGGCGGCAGTTTCTATCGTTGCTATCCTGACGGCTCTCGCACTTGTTGAACTTGTGGTTCTCCTTATGGTGGGTTCATCAGTAAGCCTTACTGCATCCTCAGCCATCATCGCAAAACTCGCATCGCTTGGAGTTTCGGGAGGAATTGCGGCGGCGGGATTTACGGCAGGATTCGTTACTGCTGACAGTATTTTCCAAAAATGGCTCCTTGAAACGCAGGGAGGTCTGACCTCATTTATGAATGTTGCGGGTGTGAGAGCATCAGTCCTTGAAGTAGGGAACAACAAATACGGTTGTGATTTCATCGGAAATCGTGGAACTTCAATGAGTCCTGTCGTTCAAACTTATGGGGCAATCGTAGCCCCTTATGCCTCTTTGGATTCCGAAGGTAATGTGTCTTTCACCAATATCCAACCAATTCCCAACCAAGACCAAGGTGAAACCTCGAAAAATCCGATTCGTCAAGACCCAAGATTCCTTTTTTCAATCATGTTCCTCGCCATAGGGACTTTCATTCGCACAAGAGGTGATTCATCGTGAGTGGCTATATGATTTTCTCATACAACTATAGGCCGAAGGGGATAGCCGATTTTAAGGCAGGGGACAAAAAACTCGCAGGGGCAGACCTTGTGGGATTGGAAAGTTCCAATCCATTAGAGGGTTATGATTTCAATGGGGCCGACCTTGCCCAATCAACTTTTAACGCAAAGGTAGTGGATAGCGACTTCACAAAACGCAACTTAACGGGTTATCTGCAAGAAACTTCCCGATACGGCTATGGCTGGATGAGAGAGGGTTGGGAGAGGGTCAATTTTGATAGGACTGTTTTTGAGGGAATGGACTATAGCGTTGCTACCCGAATCTCAAAGATGGATGAAATGAGGTCCTACGGTATTGAGGTTTCGCCCGAGTTTTACTACTTCTCCGGCGTTGAAGATATTCCGGGTTATGGACCTTGGATTCATAGTGGAACAAGGGTGATTACGAGAAGGTTCCATTCAAGCCTTCCCCCATTGATGAAGGATTGCCGAATAGCAAACCTAAGAACGAACTATGATTTGAGCCTCAGAACCCCCTATAACAACGCCCCTCACATTCTGCGAGAATGTAAGGTCGAGGGCGTTGATTTCAGAATCGGAAGCCCTGAGAAAAGCATCGCTGAAAACAATCGCTTGCGTATGGCTCAATGCTTTCAGCCAAGGGTGGAGGCATACGAAACAACTTTCATCAATTGTGATTTTTCAGGGCTGAGTTTTGACCAATTCGTTGTGCAGGATTGTAGGTTCATCAATTGCAGGTTCGATTTTTGTATGTTTAGTGGGCCACGAATCAGAATACGGAGAAGCCTATTTGAGAACTGCACCTTCAGAAGAACATATTGGTGGGGTGATTGGGCAACACAACGCCAAGGACGAAAAATGACTCCCGTTAAGGACTCAAAGTTTGTGGATTGTGATTTTTCTGCACCTCCATTTGAAGAGTGTGATTCCATTTTGCCTCCAATCGCCTCAAAGGAAAGCAGAGATGAAATAAAATGGAGGTTGAGAAATGATACATACCCACACCTCATCAAAATAAGAGAACAGATGGGCGACGATGGCAGGATTTACCGTTGGGACTTGATTCAGGACATTCCTCCTGAGTGGCAGAGGTTGATAAATCAGGGTTTTTCCTCGGTATGGAATTACCGACGGCAAGAACTTAGTAGGCAAATAGAGAGGTTTGAACAATTATTTGCAGAGGATGAAAATGATGATAGTGTGGGGGCGAACTATAGGCCTTGGATTGTGGATGCGCTATATGGGCAAATTGACAGAATG
>Ga0099850_1000035_pt1 | contig 48107 bp, 20 predicted proteins | sample CB_VirMetaG_5_FD_79182 | JGI IMG/M metagenome (GOLD analysis project Ga0099850, IMG submission 79182) | Freshwater to marine saline gradient viral communities from Chesapeake Bay - CB_1508_1D Viral MetaG | ecosystem: Environmental > Aquatic > Marine > Coastal | place: USA: Chesapeake Bay... | reverse complement strand
TCTCCTGCTGATTTCGCAAGATCAAAGTTAGGTGTCCCACTGGGATAAATATCATTAAAAACGCCGATTGGCTTGATTGGGCTTCCATATTCTCCACTTGGAGAAGCATTAAGCATAACATCTGCTGGCATACTTTTACGTTTGTTTTTAGCGTCCATATAGAATATATTGGCTTGATGATTATCGGTTCCTCTAGACCAACCATTTTCCGTTACATCGTAAGCCTCAAATGGTCTATTGACCTGAGCCGATGTTGCAGCGTTGGCGTCATTTCTGGAACTTAAACCGTTCCCCGAATCAAAGGGTTTACTGGTAGGAGTATTATTAGTTGTTGTATCAAAATAATTCTCAGGAGGATAAGTTGAGCTTGATCTTCTGCCCACAGTAAAATCTCGCTTATCAGAGTCATATTCTTCTGTGCCTTGATAACCATTGGGGAATACGCACCCAAAAAATGCACCACAATTTGCAGAGTTTCTGGATGTGTATTCAGAAGCCTCAAAAGGAATAGTGTGACCCGCAGAATTGATGGTGGCAGAAGTAGAAGCAATAGAGCATAAGTCAGGGTTAGCCCTAATGGTTCCAGCCTTTCCTCGTATTCCAAAAACTTGACTATCTAGGTAATCAAATGATGTTTGCTGAAAATATGCGGGTACATCGCCCCATCGTTCATAGTTCTCAGTGTTGAACGGTTGAGTAAAATTATATCCACCATTGGGTTTTCTGCCAGTTACTTCATCGCCAGCAATATCGTATTTATGATACAGGTTTAAATATGCATCTTCTAACCCCTGAAGTTTTGGGTCATATATAGCGGAAAGATAATAATTAACATGAAAGCCTAGCTCTGCATCTCTAGGGGTGACATCTACATACCCTTGTGTATTTTCAACACTGGGTATACCCTTAAAGAAAAACTGGCTAGATGTCATGGTGTAAGTAAATGGGCCCCATTTTCCAATACGTGTAGTAACCACTCCCGCATCTTCTTCTTCCTCACCTCTGCCCAAGTCACTAACATGCCAAACACCGTCAATCTGCGTAAGCAAGACTTCTTCGCCTGATGGATATGTTTTTCTAGGGTTGAAGTTGTAAACAGGAACAATTTGCTTGCTTTTATTATCTTGATCACTACATCTTGTATCTGCTGTTTGTGCATAATTGGGCGACCACTGAAGGGGCATACTGTTCTGTGTCCTGATGAGCATACCAGAACCGCGAGAAGGAATATAGCAATTTTCATTGCCTTCTTCTTCTAGTGTTTCTTTAATATCGTTATTTAAGAGAAAGTCTAGCGAAGGAACTTTTCCGGGTTTTAATTCGGTAACAAGTTTACAAAGCATGTTTACGTTTCCGCTTTGCCACTTCTTACTAACGGGGTTCCATTGAAGGTCTATCTCTCCAGCAGCCTGCCTAGTAGGATCTTCTTGATCGTCAGATTCTCGCTCACCATCTTCCCCACCATTCGCACCTACAGCATCTCGCCTTGGTCCAACAAACGACATTTCCTTCATAGTGACTGCTTTGCCAGTCTTCGCAGTCATTGATTCGTCTTTGAGGTAAAGACTAAATGTAATATTGTCAGTTATCTCACAATTGTTTATAAGCCCATTATTTTGATTTATGAAGAATGTAACATCGCCAGACCACTGTACTCTAGGGTTGCCCTTGGCTGATTTAATTTCATTTAAGAGTGCGTATGAACCAAAAGCCTCTTCCTTCGTTAATCCGGGATATGTATTCGGATCATTTAATTCCCAAGTTTCTCTTGGGTAATAATCATCAAAATGATTCATGAACTTGTTAAGCTGAATCAAGCTATACAGGGGGGATATCTTTTTTAGTGGTGCATAATACGCATCAAGAGCAATGTTTCCAGATGTTGCTTCATTTTCCTCTTCTGGGGTGTTAGGGGGATAGAACGGATCTGATGCGCTGGCATACAAAGGTTTAACGTTAGGAAACGCAGGATCGACACCGCTGAGAAAAACTCCAATAACCGGATTTTTTGTGTTTAACTCTAAAGTACCAACGGTTGACTGAACGTCACCTATTCCTACAATTGTTTTCCCAGCATATGACCATATTTGACTATCTTCGCCACCCCCGTTAGAATCTAAACCTTTGAGATTTTGTTTTATGAATCTTCCAGCATTTTCAATCTCTAGGTTTGGCTTCCATCCGTACCAAGAGAATTCTGTAGTATCAGTTATACCTAAGAGGTTTTGTAGAGTATTAGTAACATTGTCAAGTTTATCAGTTGGGCCAAAGGGAACATTGATGTGTCGCCTATTTAGATATCTTCCTAAATTATCACGTTCATTCCACCACTCAAGTAAAGTGCCGGTAGTGAACGTACCGAGTCCCAATTCAATAAAATACGGATGGTTAGTTTCAAATACATGAAAATCTGTTTTATCTTGGTTCTTCATTTCCTATTCCTATTCTTCGGGTGTGTGATTGTCCGGGTTTATCATATGGCTTATAGCTTTGTATGCGTTCAACGCATAACTTGGCAAGAACTTACTTGGTTCTTTAGAAAAAGCCTGCATCATATCTGTCATTCCACCAACATATTTGTTTCCTATTTCCTGAATTATTAAATTTGCGTCCATTGTACTCCGTGCTCTCTCCAAGTCTTTAGCATCGTTATATGCAACTCCTCCATTCGCACCTAGAGCTATAACGCCTTCAGATACTTCTTTTCCAAGCTCTCTATTTGCTTCAGTTTGTTGAGTAACACCATTGACTATATCTAATACCTGTTGACCACCAGCGTTCATTACAGAATTTACGAGATCTGTACTGGTGGATCTTTTTCCTAATCCTCTTCTGATCGCACTGTTCTGCTCGTCTTTTAATTTTTGCCTTTCTCTTGCGATCTGACTAATTGCCATTTCTTTTTGTTTTGCAAGTTTACCCCATTGGGCAGTATAAAGGTCCATCTTTACAGTTGTTTTGACTCCTCCTTGTGAAACATTAACACCTATAGAGGTAACTAGTGGACCTGCCTGCTTCAACGCTGAAGCCAAAGCAATTCCTGTTGGTGCATCTGGGATAGCAAACCCACCTCTCTCACTAAACAATAAAAGACTATTTGAGAACTGTGCCTGTAAAGAGCCAGCCTCATTCATCAATTGATAACCTGCGAAATTCCAAGGGGCAAAATTCTCATCCTTGATAAATTCTACCTTACCTCCAATGTCTGCAAACTTAACTCTTGGGTCGCCACTTGGGTTTAATTTAGATGATGATAACCAAGGACCATAACACCTTTCGTGAGACATCATTGGTATAGCAACAATATCTGGGAATACAGGAGAAGGTTGAGTGTAATTTATTCTCACGTTTGGATTGTTAGTTATGCTACCTTCGATAACTTTCTTACTTAATGATCTAGCTGAACTAATATCTTCTAAAGAAACTCTAAGCCAGTTTTCTTTTTTGCCGGGAATAAAGGTGGGAGGATCTTCCTCCCTAATACCGAACAATCCGGGGAATTTAATTGGGTCTATTTGTTCAGCACCTTGTAATCCGTAACGGTAAGCTTCAAACTCGGCTGACAATTTATCAGAAAACTTAGGTGGCTCACCACAAATAATCTTAGTTTGTCCGGGTTGTGGTATGTTCGGCTTGCTAAACTGTGGAATTTGAACAGTGTCCTGAGTCATTAGATGTTTCAATTGCAAAGCCTGATACTCTTGATTTTGCCCATCGTTCCATCTTGTGTCAATGATACTCCTGATTCTTCCGGGAACTGTAACGAGTGCATAAACGTGTTTATCGTCTAATTTCTCTATGTCACTATCAATGATCCAAGCGTCTGTCTCTTCGTCGTACACTCTCCTAAAGTCATACCACTCTTCATTCCTTCCATCTACGCCTCCATCTCTTGGTATAGAGAATAAAGGTAGGGCATCTGGATATTCATAAGTAATTCTAGGAGTACAATCATCGTTTTTACCCTCAGTTCTTACAGGTTCTGGAATACTAAGAGTAAACTCATATTCGTTCGCATAAACATCTAAGTTATACTTTTTCAGTTTGGGCGGCATGTATAATGTTTCATCAACGCTACATTTTACGAACGCCATAGAATCTGGCTGTCGCTCTTTTTTTCTCTGTTCTTCTTGTGTTTGAGCAAGAGCTTCAAATCTTAGTTTGTTGTCAATGTTATTATTCGGCAGTTCTTCAACAATATCTGGAATAAATTGACCGCCCTTGGTCATAACTTGCTGAACCATGTCGCTGGCACTAACGCCTGTAAAATCTAATGTCTCACTGTGATTATAGCGAGCATAGCACTGAACCCTGTTTGAATCACTCATCAGGTTGTTCATATCAATTGGGCAAAGACCCTGCTGAATAGCTGGTGGCATACTGGACCAAGGAACACCTGCCCTCAAAGCCTGTAAAGCAGATACATTTACTCCAAATATGTTAAACCCAAAAAACCCACCTTGGGGTTCTGGTTTATAGTTCCATTCCCAACTCTCAGAGAATGGGTTGTAATTACCTTTTAGGGCACCTGTACGAGCAAGACTTGGATCTGATATTTTTCTTTCTCTTATTGGTTGTAAGTCTTTGTCGTCTTCATAATCTTGCAAGTAGTCAAGCCAAAGATTACTTGCGTTTCCAGCACTTAATCTGTTCTGAATAGCTAGATTTAAATCTTCTACGAAACTAGGCATCCCCGTGTTGAAAACAGGAAGGGTATTGATGTCGTAAGAAAATTCTCCCAATGCTTTGGGGTCTGATGATATTGGTCTTGGAGGAAATCCGAAAGGTCCGTTTTTAATGTTAAAGTTTGCAGTGCCATCAAAAGTAGAGATCGTCTTAGAGTATCCTACGTTTGCGATCTTAGGAATTCTAACAAGAAACTTCTTACCTAAACATTCGTCGGCAATTTTCTTAACAAAGTTGTAAACCTTCTTTGCATTTTCTTCATGTTTTTTGGCTGTCTTCTCTATATTGAAAAGAAACTTACCTAATGGGCCATTTTCTAAGTTTTCAACAAAGGCGACAGATTCATTAGAGGATCTAAGTGCAGCAGCCATCTTGTCATAATTATCCATGATCTGCGTGTGTTCTGATAGCTGATCAATTAAAGCTCTATATCTCTTATTTTGAGACTTAAAATTGGGGTCGCCCTTATTTTCATCTGCAAGTTTGTTTATTTCGGATCTAATAGCTTTCATTCTCTGAAAGAGAGTTTTCTTGGGTAACTTTAATAGTGGACTATTGAGATTTTCAAAAGATTTTTTAAGATTAGCGGTATCTTTTACAACTCTTGTTTTAGCATTTACAATTTTGCCAGCACCAGCTTCTACAATACCTATAGCTGTAGCACGACGGTAATATAAAGGATATCCAAACGGTGGAGAACATGGACTCTGTGGATATCCAAACTCGTCTACTGCTGGCTTGTCAGAGTGCCACACGCATCTCGGAACAGTAACAGCATACTGTCTATTTTCTAACTCTGTGAGCACTTCGTCAATTTTTGTTTTTGCTGGACCGTCTTTAATACTATCAAAATCGGCCCTATCTCTAAAATCTTGGAAGACTCTATTGATTTGATTTGTTTCAGAAGACAGTGCAGATAGAAATGCCCTATGTTCCGAGGTGTCCTCAACGTAAGTCTCATTATAGGACAATAAGAAATCTTTCCACTTCTGGTATGAAACAAGTGCAGCACGCAACTCTAATTCAGTAGCAACATAATAATTGCCAACACCATACGCATTTAGGTTTGTAGCATCCAAAAGAATCTGCTGATAAGAACCAAAACCTCTAGGAATTGAAACGGCATTATTTCCTAACAACCCATAGTAAGGTAGTATTTGCTGCTGCTCTTGAACTTTTATGTCCCACTGAAATTGTTGTAGCCAATCTCTGTTTTGAACATTATTGGCCTGAGCGTCGGTCCATAATTCATCTCTATCTCTTTCGGAGTGAAAGAAATAAGTTTCTACTTCTTGGGCACCAACCACAAACTTATCAGTAGTAACATTAGACAATTCAAACCCAACATCTGAATTTTCTACATTGATTCCTCGATCTTGCAGTTCTTCTATATACGATTTAATTGCACCGTATTGAGGTTGTTGAGTTTTATCTATAGCATCTAATCTAATGATTCCAGCAATAACATTTTCTTTAGCTTCATTACTTACTTGATAATTATTGTATTCAAAAAGAAACTTCGATGCAGGATGGTCTATAACAGGAAGTAAAGTAACGTATAATTCATGGCTGATAATGTCACAAAGTTCTTGGGCCAAACTAAGGAGATCAATCTGGTCAAAGTCCATGTAGTATAACAGGGGAATTTTTTCTGTTGGGATGCCGCCAAAGTCTACGACGTAATTAAAACCTCTGAAATTAATTGCACCGCCAAATCCTGCATCTTTGTATTCTTGGGGTAAAAACCCATAATACTGGAACATAGCGGCAAGACCTTGAGATATTCTGTACCAAGGCATACCTTTATCGCTACGTCGTGAAAAACCCTGACCAGTGATTGGAAAATACTCTGGCAAAACATTTGGGCCAAACGGTATTTGACCGAAATAGTATTGGTCTTTAAGATTTATAAGAGGTCCGTCTGGTGGGTCTGGTTGAACCATCGCTGGATTTTTTGGCTCTACCTTTACCAAACCGTCTTCAGCATCCCAAGCTGCGTCTACACCAACGTATAAAACCTCTCCAGTTGTATTGTTTGTAAACTTATCAATAACACCTATGCCTTGAGCTTTGGTGCTAAATTCCGTAAAGAGAGATGTAGAAGGATCGTACTCTAAAAACCCATAAAGATTGATGAGATTTTTATAGTTGAAAGTAGTGTCTTGATAATTGTTTAAAAGAACATTTACGTTTGACAGAATTTCTCTTGGGTCTGTAATAGAAACAGAGTATACTGGTTTCCCGCCCGGACCTTTGTTCTGAGTGTAACTCTGTAGGATACCGCCAAAATTAAAGTGGGCACGACCACGCCAAGGTGTATCTATGTTCCATAACAAACTTCTATCTTGGGCGACATTGTTTATTCTATCAACCAAGTGGTAAGGTGGTAATTCATCAAAATCTTCTGCATCCCAAGGAATCTCTGGGAACGTGTAGCCCCAAGCATTAGGGGCAACTTTTGTAGGAAGAGTCTGAATTCCATAGAGATCGTCATATGTTTGTCGAAAAGCCTGCTCTATAGTAGCCGGATTTTTACCGAATTTAAAATACACAGGTGTACCAACAACCGGCGGTAAGAATTGATCGCTGTTACCATTATGATATGGGTCATCTCCTCTACCCAATGGTTGACGATCCGAAACATTGTATTCATCATTAACAAGATTGATCGTCATAGAAGATGCGGAATCACCAAACCCAGCACTTAGATCAAAATCTCTAATAGATGCACCCAGAAAGGTCTGCTGTACAAAACCTTCGTTACCATAGTTTCCTAATGCTTGTACATCGGCAGTCCAACCTCCGGTAGAAAGCTCACCGCTCGCACCTTGAGGTAGATTAAAATGTACAGGCCAATCTTTGTTATACTCGCCAGATGGCGGTATTATTCCGTAGACATTATCTCCAATCATAATTCCTTATCCTTGTTTGTAAACGTCCAAGTCTATTACTTTTCTATAAGACGACAAGAACGGTATGTTCAATGTTTCCCCCGGAATAGCCTCGTCTGGCATAAGTTGGTGATGGATGTAATCATTAAAGATATTGAAATCTTCTCTTGCCAATCTCTTTACCTCTTCTCCGTTAGAAAACTTAGATCCTTTGAGTGACTCGTCCTGAGTGTAAAATCTTATCGGTCTATCTTCGCCCTCTGGAACTACCCAACCAATAATGGTTTTTTCTGGTGTTGGTTGGGCAATTTCAGGATTTACATCGCTGTTCCAGTGGAAGATGCCACTTTCCTGTGCGTTCATAGCCGGATTGTCAGACGTGTAGCCAACAACGTCTGCTGGGTATGTCTTTATAATTCCAGATGCCGCCCACCATTCATCACTAAACATTTCTGAAAATTGAGAATCTTCACCCGATTCACCTGTTCCCGATGGATTTAGGTTCGTTGTAAACTTAAACTCATTTTTCGTAGACTGATTTGGGTATGGAAATGGTGCATTAATACCCGAACCTCTAAATCCCGGAGCTTCACTTCGCACTGCGTGTAATTGTCTAATATCAAAAAACGCAGACTCTCCAGATGGCAAAACACCAGAGACCAACTGTACTTGTTGACCAGACGTAAGCGGCAACAATGGTCCCAATTGGGGATCATTATTGTAAAAATCTGACCATTGAGGTTTTTCGGCATGTGTCATGATTATCGGTCCAACTCATACGTCCAAGAGATGTTGAATGAATAAGTGCCCTCTTTAGGGTTCCAGCTTTCAGAAGGTGGCGAAATAAAATACTTTCTAACTCCCGGCTCACCTTTTGGGCTAAGTTCCCCAAGAAGTTCTGCTATCTGACTAGCAGTGGGCTCTACCAAACTAGGCTTTTTAAGTATCAAGGTTTTTCTATCTTTGCCATATGGAATTTTAGTGTAATCCATCGTGAGATTGATTGATACGTCTCTTTTGTACTCTGTTCGTCCTCCAATATACTGTAGAACAGGACCGGTTGCCCTACCAATAACTGGAATAATAGCAAATACGTCTCCCGGATATGTATCATTAACCTGAATACTCTCGGCAATAACACCAGAAATAATATTTGTTGGCCTATTATTAAAGGCTAAACTATAAGTGATTTCTCCGTTGTATTGATTGGTTCCAAGGCTAATTGACACGGGCTGAGAATTTAATGCGACAGCAACGAGATTATTCGCACGTTTGTATATGTCACTAGTCAGTCCAAATTGACCACTATTGGATATTTGATTATATTTTCTAAGAGCATTAGCATAAGCACCGCTTGCGGCGTTTAGAGATGGGTCTCCAAAACCAGAAGGGGAAATACTTCTTAAACCCTTAATGTTTCCATCAATATTAACCGACACAAATGGATCTGTATTGGAGGTCGCAGTGGTCATGCTGAACGTTTCATTAGCAGTGCCACTACTCAAAACCCAACTTTCAGATACAGAATAAGTACCTTCAGTAACTCCGATCTGCTCAGTTCTTACGTGGTTATAGCCGCCGTAAGAATCTACCAAATTTACGGTTCCAGAACCTATTTGTCCTGCGATATTTGGGTAAGGTATGCCGCTGCCACCATATGATAATCTCTTCTGAACAAAATTCTTCGCCTGCTCCCAAGCAGGACGATTAATCGTGTTAGAAGGATCTTGATTATAGTTATAATCTAAACCGTCTGGACCGTAAACGGTTTTACCTGTGGCATTTAGATTATGCGTAATTCTGTATGTTATCGGATTGTCAGGGCTTTCTCCACCAGCTTCGTCTGCCTCTAAGCTCCAATCTTCACTATAGGTTTCAATAAAAGCTGTGTCTTCATCGTCTAGCAACGTTTGAATTGTTGTTGCTGTGCTTCTTACGTCAAGACCGCTATTGGCAAAAGTGCCCTCCAAATCTACGAGCAATTGATCGTCATCAAAATTACCTCTAAGAAGATAATCTGCTTCTAGGACGATAGTAAATTCAGATTTTGTAAGATACGGCCCCTCTGTAAAATCAACACTTACAGTTCTGGGGTAACAAACAACTGTAGCACCGGCATTGTCTAGAACATCAGAAAGTTCTACTCGTTGACCATCTTGAGCAAATAGTGCCCGAAGAGCACGTTGCTTGCTAACAATAGCAGAAGCAGGCTTGGTGTTTTGAACGATTGTGGGATTGGAACCTTCTATGATCTGCTGTCTAGGCGGCTTGGCCCTAACAGATAGTGGAACATTATCAAATTGATTATATGGGCCAATGAGAGTCCCTGTATCGGCAGGACCAGTAAAGAAATCAAAAATCTGGTCCGTTGCAGAATTTAGGGCATAGGGTGTGCCATGTTCTGGAAGTAACGTACCCGTCAGCGTGATGGTATAAGTAGCACCAAAGGTGCCCTGCTTATTTTTTAATACAGCCTCAGAGATTTGTATAAATGGCGTTGGCCGTATGGAACAAATCTGTGTTGGGTCGTTTTTATAGTGTACTTTTATAGGCATTTAGAAACCTCTTATCCTTAAATCAAGAGAGTCTGTAGTTGCAGTGCTCCCCATGACTAAATTTAATGAACTTGGGAGTGGGCCACTTGGTGCTGATATGTTCAAGAACAATCCACTTTGATCTATCCCATCGGCAGAAGCAATCCCACTTACGCCAAAATTGTTCAGTCCTAAAGTATTATACACATTTGCACTGCTTGCTCCCAACATAGAAAGATTCATGTTTCCAGACTCTAATACTGGTCTGCCAGAAGCAACCAGATTCATAGAACCATCTTCTGGAGTTCCAAATAGTATCTTTAGATCAACCTCTTTTACGTATGGTCTGTGTGCCACAAAACCCTTTCTGGAGGGGTCAAAGCCAGAAACTTCTAAGAAGATGTCACCATTTTGATTACTAAAGATAATTCCTGAAATTTTGTATTCAATTGGGTCGCCAGAAACGTTCTGGTATACCCTAGTTTCCAATCTATCTGTACTTTCTTTTGGTTTTTTATTGCCAAATACGTGGGCATCTATCCATCCGCCACTGTTTGGAATGGCTGGAATTTGCTCTCTGAGCATAGCATCAAAGGTATATGCAGATCCAGCATTTGCAAGCCCACTCGTTGGGTGATTGCCGCTTGTAGGCCAATCATGGTTTGGAGATCCAATTGCCAGCGTGTAATCACTATCACCACGGAAAGAGCGGTAAATGGCTACAGATTTTCCAAAGTTGTCGTTATCAGACCCACTAGCAGTTAGAATGAATCCTCCAAATCCATCATCATCAATATCTGTTTGAACTCTGTCTTGGTATCCCACTGCGTACAGCTTTTCAGCAAACTGCCACTCCTGCGTTCTGGCTCCAAAATCTACTAATTCATTTCTGTAGTTATAAACAGCACCACCATTGAGGATCATAAGACCGCTATTATTGTTGAACTGGTCTACACGGATACCAGAATCGGCTAAGTCATAGAAGGAATGAGACGGAATATCGTATTCGCCGTTAAAGCTCTTTCTTTGGAAAGCTGTACTTAAACCGCTTCCATTGTAGGCGACCGCACCGCTGTAGATATGGTGATGTAAGGTAGCGAAGTCATGATTAGGAGCACCGATTGCTGCCATATCACAATCCATAGAAACAGAGAATCCAAATCTATCGCCCCTTCTTCCATATTCAAGAATAAAGCTAGGATCTACAATTTGGTGTGGACCACGCTCCGCTTCCAGAACCTCAATTGGGCTTGGAGAGAAATCGTAAAGTCCAACATTTACATTATCAGGCTTGATCTTAGCACCAAACTCCCAAGGTAAACCCTCTGCAATTACATTTCTGCCGTTGTCTGTGTTGTTGTATACAAATGCGGCACCAGCACCACCATCTGCACCAATCTTGGCTCCAGACCCAGCTTCTCCATTTTGAATCTCATGCCACTGGACAACTCCACTAATTCCGCTAACCGCTGTTTCAGCAGTAAACGCATTGTAAGGAGCACCAACAATTAACTTACCATCATTGATCTCAATAGAGTGACCGAACAAGTCGCCCGGACATCCAGAATTAAATATGTCATAATCTAGATAATCTGTGTTCTCTATCTTCATCAATTCTGTCATGCCGCCACCAATACCGGCATCAACAATAAAGTCTTTATCTGTATCGTCATTAAGATCTAACAGCAAGTCGTAATCTTGATAAATACCACCTTGGTAATTTACAATATCTAGGAAATCACCGCTAAATCTTGGATAAACACCATGAGTTCCAAGTGCGTCGTTATTAAAGAACTCTTCTTTTCTAGCCTGTATTTTTAATGGCTCTTTAATTTCTTCAGGTCTGTTTAATGTGGTTGGATCATAAGAATCTTCATTATCTGAATAAAGACCCAAACTACCTGCCACACCATTTCCACCCCAAAGTCGGCTTGGACAAAGGGTGTCAGCACCAATAGATGATCCACTTACGGCAACATATTTAGCTGTACTGCCACGCTCAGGAGCACGTATCTTCTGTGTAAATTCCCAATTCTTTCCAGAAACAGTATTTCTAGGAATACCAAGATCAAACCCTCCAGTCTGACCTTGTGGGGAACCGGCTCCACCGCCAAATCCTACGCTGCCATCTCTTGACTCTTCTGGACTAGGCGGATACAGGTTTCTAACAAAACTCTGATTACCCTGAGTAGCAGCCGCCCTATAGTGAGGACATTGCCCCTGCAATAACGTAGAGTCTGAAATCAGAATAATCTTTGATCTTCTAGATCCATTTCTGAATGAAGTAAAGTTCTCAAACTCTTCTGCTACAATGACTGGGCCATCTTCTATTTCTTCCTGTGCCCAATCTACAGAAGCCTCTAAACAATCAGGATCGTCAAATGGAATGTCTCCACAGTATAGTTCGCTCTTATGTTTTACAGGTCTTGATTCGCCCGGAATGTATCCGCTCTGAGCAGGGTTGACAATGTACATACAATTAACTGGAATAGGAGGACCATCTGGCACAAGTCCACTACTCGTAGTTGTACTAATTGTGGTTATTACTTCAAGTGGTGCTCCCGATACTGAGAGAATACGAGGTGTTGAAGGTGGTAAAGGAATACCAGATAACAACTTAGCATCTATAAAGCTAGACCATCTGTTTGTATTAAATTGTAATTCTAACTCGGTTATATTCTGTGCCTCATTAGTTCTAAAATCAAATACAAATTGAGAAGGAGTAAAGGTAGTAGTCTTATTCAATTCTGTAATAGTTCCACATGAATCAAAACTTGTGGATGCTGTGCCAAAATTGCCCTCTCTTAGTATCTCAGTAGGTGTATCTAGGCATATTCCAAACTCTTCAAATTTAGTCTCAGAAACCCAGTTAACCCAAACTCTGTATCCAGATCCCGGTTCGATTGGGAATTTAACAGAAGCTTTTCCATCAATCGTCCAGTTGTTTCTGCTAGTGTACTCTTTGTATGTCTGAATGACAGGATCATTGAAGGATATTATTCTTTCGAAATCTGCCCCTCCAGAAAGCGGCACAATAGACTTCTTATCCGCCAAACCTAAATCACTTCCCTCGCCGCCAGTCTTTTCACTAAATTCAATTCCACTCAAGCTAGTAGCAAATTGATAGTTGGGGAATGTCCATGCATATCCATCATCACAACCGCTAACACTGTCGGTTGCATAGTTAACAATCTGGCTGGAAGTTTCTCCACCGTAAGTCTCTACCACTGATTCTCTATGATATTCACCCTGTTTTGGTAGGAACATTGGCCTACTGGTGACACCAAGTCCGCTACAGAGATAATCAATTCTATCAGCAGTTTCTTGTGCATCTTCTTCATTATCCGCATTATACGTAATGATAAGTTTCTTTTCACCAGTATCTAACCAACTGTTTAAACTTGCGAAGTCACTGCTTGATGGTTTTCCAGATGGGAACGCAAGCCAAGCAAAATCTATCTGATCGTTCAACGCACTCATTGGTTGATTCTCTTTAAAGTATCCTCCAGCGAGCAACAATTCAACATTTATTTTATTACCGAGACTATGATCTGTTGATGAACCATCATAGTTGTAAGCACTGTTTAAGGAGGATCTTCCTGTAAACCCATTAATTTGAATACCTTTAGCAGCCTCATCGCAGTTCTTGCGGATCATATTGAGATAGAATTCTGTATTCTTATCGTCATTATTGGTTGGGTGTGTGATACCTCTACTAGCATCATCTTCGGGCCATTGGCCTGCTAAAATATAGACTCTAGAGTTATTGAGCGTTCCATCGGATTTTTTACCAGATTCAACAAGTGCAAAAATATGATCTGGATAGACAGTTTCTCTAACTGTCCTCTCAGATGTCGATGAAGTCCCCGTAGCTTGCAAGATTCCATCTCGACCATTAAGGGTGTCTGGATCAAACATGTCTCCACCAAATGTGAACTCATTGAATAATCCAGATATAGATGAATCGGTATCCTCTTGAATAGAGAAAGCAATCTCGTCTTCATTAACTTCTGCTAAAGAAATGTATGTTTCGTTTTTACGTGTAACTCTATACTTGTAACGCTGCTCGTAATCGCACTGAAGTCCAGAAGTCGCCGGTTCAAACCAGTGAATATCAGGTAGGTGTTCAGCAGTTGTCAAAACTGGTGTTGGTGACTGATCTTTCTTGAGGAATAACGGTTGTGGTGTCTCATCACAAATAGGAGTAAAGTTATTGAACAAGAGGGGCCAGTTTCTCTGGTATCGAACAACTTTACATGTTTTAGGTGTGGTCAAAACACAAGAGTCATTCCATTCAGCACGTAAATCTCCACGATTACCATCTAGTGGGAACTCACACTTTGTATTGATGATCTGCGGTGGTCCATTACAACTCGCACCGTCTGGACAGCCAATTGTAGCAAAGTAATCTTCTAAACCGTCTCTGGATAAGTCTATTCTAATATCGCCAACACCCTTGACATAATATTTACCGTCATACTCAATTGTTCTGGCAGTAGAGTATGCTGGCAAGAATGATGCGGTTGCATTGTACTTATCATCATTTAAATCTTGCTGACTAACACATTCTTGCATCGAGTAGCTTTGATCTTTAGCGGCTTGAATCCGCATCCTAGAACCTAACTTTTCTAGGATTTTGTTAATAATATCATTGGACTCTTTGTATAGTCCATTATCTTCCCATACTGGGTCGTTACCAACCAAGACGAGATTTCTATCGCCAAGCTCCAGCCAATCTTTTATGTTGTCGATAATCTCATCACTGGCAGCGTCAACTTCTGGCGTAATAATAAACGCAAGACCGGCCTCTTGAGGAATCTCAATTTCCGAGAAGTCCATTCTTCTCCAGTCTTTACCTTGGTAGTCTGAAAATCCGGTAGATCCAGAACCAAAGATTAAAGGCCAGTTACTTTCATCATAGTATCCAGCGTCTCTTTCTTCATCGTGAGTTGATCTATCTAAGTTTCCGAAACGGCCAAACTCTACAACCTCGTTATGTGGGAAGTATTTTCTATTGTGGAACATTCTTACCGCACCAGCGTTATGATAAGAAGCCCAAGACTTAACATTATCGCCCCAAACATTAATGTCTTCAAATTCGTTGAAGGAGTCTGTAGGTGCCCCAAATGCTACAATCTCACCATCTTCGTCTACAGAGCAACTCCAGCCCATTCTGGATGTTCCCGCAAACTCGTCGATGAGGAACTTTCTTGTTCCGATATATCTAACATCATTATGACCGTACTCAAACGTCAACTGATATGGCTCTGGAAGTGAAGAACCCCAGAACGTAACATCGTTTCGATATTCAAACCTGTCTGGAGATTTGATGTAATCATAAGTAGCTGTCTTAGCGATTGCTGCACCAGAAGCACCCTCTATAGAATCATAGTATTCTACAGCGTAATTAAATGGACTTCCTTTGAAGACAAGCCATCTTCTAATATTGTCGTATACCTTTTGAATCTCCGATTCGCTTCTTTCATAAATCTTACATGGGTTGTTATTCCAAGGAGATCCAATTGCTAATACTTCTGAATTCTTACTAAGAGCAACAGAGTGTCCGAAACGGTCATTGTAAGTTTTGGCATATCCAGCACCAAATATACTTTCTGGATCATCAAAAAGTTCAGATTCATCGTTAGGTGAAACAATAACTTGAACACAGTTAAAGTTGTCACGCTCTTTTTCAAAGAGGTAAACTCTACCGCCAGATGCAGGAGGAACTTGGAACTCAGTAACAACTGACCCGTGAGTATTGCCCCAGATTTGACCAACACCGCTAGTGATAAAGTTTCTATTTAAAGTAGTGTTGGTAAATGTTGTTGATAAACGACCACTATCAAAAGTATCCTGCATTAACTCAACAGATGTGTCCGCCCAGTCTTCAGATTTACCTATGACTGTATGTAAGTGACCGCTTTGCTGAATACCTTGAACAAAGTCAGTAACACCACTAGCAAATGAGTGCTTCTCATAAAAATCTTGGAACTTATCGTATATATTGTAAACTGTGCCATTTTCATCGGCATATTGTAAAGCTCCAGCAGTAGATCCTGTCTGCTCTTTGAACATACCAATAATAGCTGGAATACCACTGTAGGCAGCAGCATTTGGATTACCACTTGGGAAAGCTGTAAAGAATCCATCGAGAACAGTATCGAACATTTGGTTGAATACGACCGGCTGACCAGAAGCAACAAAGTCAGCAAGAGTTCCTGATCCACCAAGTACGCCAGAACCAACCTCAGTTAGAAGATCAAGGTCGTCTAGTCTAGGAATGTATCTGTGTGTAAACCAATCAGACTCATCGGTAGGAATATTAGGATAATCCCTATTGGAGTAGGTTAATTGGAAGACAAGTAGATTTGGCTTAATTTCTGCATACCACTCGTCTGGCCCAGCGTTCCAAGGTGCTGAGAAGTATTTCCAAAGAATATTAAATTTACCAGCCGAAGCAGCAACCTTTTGTAACTTAGGCTTATTGTATGCGAACAGGTCGGCAAAAATCATTCCCGCAGTAGGAACACCAGAAGTTACAAGATCGTCAAACTGTCTTGACCATTTAGCACGAGGTGCTCCAACGGCAATAACTTCTCTGTCACCACTGGCCGACAATGACAATGATTCACCGAACTGTCTACCTTCTTGACCAATCTGCCACTTGTTTCCAGAGATAGAAAAATCACCAAATGATAATAGATTATCTGTTGTTCTCTGGATATAATCTTTTCTAAAGCCAGATGGTAGCATCAACTGCTCTTCCAAGACCCAATCTGCTTTCTTGCCAGCCTCGTCTTGCCCTCTTCGATACAAGAATACAGCACCCGCACCGCTGACTTCTATGTTACCAAAACCACCACCAGATGGATAAACGCCATAGTCAGGAATTGTGATATTAGGTGCGGCAACAGCCATGATGTCTTCACTGACAGCAACGTTTTGACCAAATTTGTCACCAATGCTTCTGCCAGACGCAACGATCAAGTCAGAGTCAGAGTAAAGGTTTGCAGAAGGAGGAACACCACCGGCATCGTCACCAATAAGTTTGACACCAGAGAATACAATGTTTCCATCGCAGTCCTCTGTACAGCATCCGCTACCGTCTGCATACCAAGCTGGACCACACATTCCATATTCCCATTCCTCAAATGTTCTTGGGACAGGAATAGCGTCGGTAGAACCAGTAATAATACTCATGGTTGCAAAGTATGGAGTAGAAGGAAGAAGTTGGGTGTACTTCCTTATTCCATAGTAGTTTCCGCTGTATCCTAAACCGCCTTCAAAGTTGATCGCACCAGAATTTGTGTAAGTAGCTTTGGCCCGGAATATTCCACCTTCGTTGCATGTCTCTTCTCTCCAAACAGTGCAGTCTGTTTCAAGTGCGGCATCAACCGCTTTGCTTGGGCTGTCCCCTGTGCAAGATCCATAACCTATTAAGTCTACACCTCTAATCTCATTGTCTGCGGACAGGGCGGCATAAGAGTTATCTTCTAGTTCAATTCCGGTTCCATAGTTATTATTGTGCCACAGTCCAAATGCAGATCCAGCACCTTTAGATCCTACATTGTAACTTGCCGTAACAAGATTAACTGTGCTTGTCAGTAAAGATTCTACTAATGGGTTATGGAGATACAGATTCATGTCTGTATCAATTATGTTTGGAGCATTAATATACAACGGCATAGTAGACGTTGTTCGTGAGCCCGGAATCTGGTTTCTTCCAAACATGCTCAGATTAATAAATCCACTTGCAGCAGTCTCTTGTGTATTCCCAATAGACCTATTATATAGGTACATTGGAATTGATCGGTATATACTAGTTCTATCACCAAGAGATGCAGACATATTCAGATTGAGGAATGGACCCTCTGGGCTTTCACCGAAATCTACATTATAGACAGTGAGAGGAAGACCAAAGATATTCCCGCTGCCATAGTTTGGAGAGTTTGGATCTGAAGTATCTGGATTTCCATCTAAGGAATTGTCTAGTGATCCGAGGACAACTGGTAAGGCAAGTGGCATACTTCCAGAAGCTATATCTGGAATTTGACCACTGACATATAGATTGAATGAGATGTCGCCAGACTGTGGCGGGATGAACAAGTTAAGTGCTTCACTACGCTGGAAAGCACCACTAACATTGAGGTGGAAACCAGAAGGAAGCCCTTCTGAAATAACATCGTAATCAAAAGGAACCTGAATAGTAAGATCTAAACTGTCATTGACTTCTCTTGGGAAACCACCAATGTTCATATTCAGAGTATTGGACGCAGGATAAGCACCGCTAGAATACAAATTAAATGTGCCACTATTAGCAGTCTTGCAAATATTGACATCCTGCATCCTAACATGCGAAGAGTGCATCTCAAGTCTAGAATCAAACGCTGGCCCAGATGGGTAAACCAAGTCGTACTGAACGAACATTTGATTTACGTCGTCTTTAAAGTATCTTTCTGAGAAGTCTTTTAATCTTGGCTCTTCGGGGAAGACAGTCCAAGCATCAGTTTCTTCACAGATAGAATCGTAATCAAAAACGGATTCAAGTTTGATTAAGCAACTAGACGGTTTAATGTAGTGAGTTTTACGGTTTACAAGTCCCCAGTTTGGTTCGTCTGGAGTCCAATATGGCTCCTGCTTCTTGGTGTAAAGACTAACGATCATCTGAGGTCCAGAAGGCATGATATCAGTACATGCTTCCCACTCTATGCCTGCACCAGTCTTATGCTCAATAACGGTCTCAACAACGAGGGCACGTTCAGAGAATTTGTATCCGACTGGTAGGTTTTTAGTTATTCTTCTATTTACAGCATAGAATGAATCTTGAACGTCTGACAAATGGAAACGTAGGAAATCGTTTTCCATCTGTGTATGATATGCAACACCACTATCTACATTAGACAATAATGGTAAGTCATTGTTTTGTGAGTAACCAGAGCCATGATGATTTAACTCAAAGATAATATGTTCTGCGTTTGGACGTTTTTGCCACTGGTCAAACCCAAATCCAAACTGACACCACTTAAAGTCACCGATAGCCCAATCGTTGTAAGTATCTTCGTTTACTCTGTCCCAAAGTTTATATCTGTCATTAGTATGAGACTCGTCAGGATCAAAGAACTTAGCACGACTATTTTCTAAGAAAACATCTGCGTTAACGCCCTTATAAGTTTTATCTGAACCGGACGCTACAATGTTCGTACCAAATCCGTACAGGGTATCAACACCAGAGCTATAGGTAGAGACACCAAACTCACTGACCAGCATATTCATGCCCACGCCAGAGCCAGCAGAATATCCTAAGACAATATTTGCATCGTTTGCATTTTTATGGAACGGAGAAGATGTAGCTCTCAGTACATCAAAGTCAGATCCACCAAATTCATTATCAGTGTAAAGTCTAAGTCTATGGTTGCCATTATCATTATATGTAAGAATAGTATTTAATGGGAATTGATAGCCGCTATACTTGATAGTATCTTTGACTGTTATAATATTACCGTTGACATCTTGGGCGTAACCACAAAGGAATCCATCCTCATAGCCGAGGGCAAAATCCATGTCTTCAGCAGTGCTCCACTTAGACACAATAACGCCACTGTCGAACAGGTTGTAGTCTACTCCAGAAACGTTTGCGTCTGGTGTGAATCTAGTGAAGATAGCAAAACCGCCAGATACATCGACAGGGCCAAAGTCAATATTCTGACCACCAGCCTCACCACTAATTCTAATGACTCTGTCAAATGCGTCGGCAATCTTTCCATACAATGGGTTGCCAACAAAGGTTGTAGAACCATTGGATAAAGATGTCCAGTCAGTAGTGGTATAGTTACCGCTGTATCCCGGAAGTTGATCGTTAAACAGTGTGCCGCTTGCAAATCTCCAACCAATATTATGGTGAATCTCTGGATCAGTCAAGCACAGACCACTGAGAGTACCCAAGCCACTAGGAGAGGATGGACCCATATCAACAGACAATACATATCTATTTTCTGGCCCAAACGAATCAAACTTGTAGTAACCTGACAAGAATGGATAGTCTACAGTTGGATTTTCAAAACCAAAGCTGAAGGAGTCTATATCGTATGGTCCACGAACTGTACCCTCTGAACCTCGCCACCTTCTAGAGTAGTTTGTTTTGATTGTATCAGGCGAACTATAAGCATGGGGAAGACCTGCGATGGCAGAAATTGGTTGATACCCAGAGCCAGCGTTTAGTATGTCATCATAAGATTCCATGCCCGATGGGAACAATGCACCTTCTGATCTACCATCCTGAGCCTTGCCTATCTTCTCACCACCTTGAGTGTAGATGTTGAGACCGTCTGCTGGTGCATATCTAGCACAAAGCTCTATGTATGCAATAGAAGCACCACTAGGAAGTGGATAAATGTCTAAGTATAAATGTTCCAATAACGAGCTTAGACTATAATCTCTAGATACTCCATACCTTACATTGTCATCAAGAATAACCAAGGGCACTTCATAAAGTTGGAAGTCAGTAGTATTAACCACTGGGTACTGGGCCAATTTGTAATGGTCGTTACCGCTCGCCTCAAAGTAGTCATCTCTCTCAGATAGTCCAGCACCACCCATTGTCCAGTCTGAGTTGTCACCGTAGAAGCCTGATAGAACTGGGTGCTGTCCAATATGGGGCACAAATTGGTCATTTAAGAAAACGCCAGACGGGTCTTGAATAAATCCTCCAGATGGGCTTGTTACATTCAACAACTTGTCGTCGCTGTAACCAACAACATCAAGTACATAGTCTCTGGTGCCCACTTCTTTTTTAGCCAGAACCTTGAGTGTTAAAGATTCTACATTAAAGTAAGGCGAGTCTTCTTGTATCTCTTCTGTGCGTTTTTCTACATTAAATGCACCACTGGGTGAGAACCATATATTCTTTGTGCCCTGATCAAATGCAAAGTCAAAATCACCCGGAGTAATTTCATCTACTTTTGATCTTCCATGCTTAAACTTCAGTATGAGCTTACCAGAGTCAGCAACGTCTCCACCCTCTGCGGTCTGTAGCTTGATGTAACGGTCATCATTTTGAACTTTAAGAATATCAATAAGTTCTTGTGCCCCGCACACATCTTCATTTGTTGCACTAAGAGTATCGTTTTCCCATATGTTATTATTTACCGCTGGGTATATTGTAGTGTCATATGTATTGAGGGGCATAAAGTTAGGCTTGATACATCTCTCAAGACGCCTACCTTTGTCCCTAACAGCTACTTGGAATGGGAGATAGTTTTCTGGTCTTGGTCCGAATCCGCCACTATTACAAATCTCAACAGCAGAGATTCTAAAACCTCTTGTTGGATTGATAAACCGAACTTCTTGAGTTGATAAAGGTTGACCATCTAGGGCAAGGTAGTTATTTCCACTAGCATAGAATGTTTCGGGAATAATGTAGTTATCTTCAAAACCCTCGTCAAAACCCTCTGTAAATGGATCATCTAAAGAAACGGCACGCACACTAAAAGACAGTTGGTATCCAACGTCTTCGTGCATATGGGGAATACCACGTCTTTGCCAGTCGTACCTATCTGATATAGCATTTAATTCTGGCAAAGAAGAGTATGTTGAAAAGTTTTCATACTCGTCGTTAGCATCGCCCTTTATCTGTATGTCATTATACTTTACAATTAAGTTTCCAGAAGGGTCGGAAAGTCGAATATTGTATAATGTATAAAGAGGAGGAGTCTTAGACTCTAGGTTTGATAATGGTGCTGATACACGAATTCTAAACGCAGAATGATCTGGCCTAACATTTAAACTTGTTAGGTTACAATTATATTGGAAGAGGCCCTCTGTATGTATTGTATTCGGCTCAATGTATGAATTCAAATCATCTGATAGATTATTAGAGTCGCCGCCATCTTTTGCTATACCTTCATAAACACCTTCATCAATGTAAGACCAAAGATTACCGGATTGATTGTATGGGGCAATAAACGACCCGAACCCGTCTGCAACAGAAAGGTCGCCAGATGGATACATCTTACCCTGACAGTAGAAGTCGCCAAAGTCTCCAGCCATCTTATCTACTGTGTTGTCAAAATCTCCCTCACCAACAACCTGCTGAGAAATAGAATAGTCGGTAATGAGGTCTTCGTCAATCTCTCCATCGCCCTCGATAGACACTAAAGGAAATGGTATCTCTGCTGATAATAATCTGGATAGCTCGCCCTCGCCCTCTAGCAAGATATTTCCATTACCAAATGATTTCGCTATAGTTGCATTTGGAGGTGTGGGATGACCTATACCACTGGCAACTACACTGTCAACTTGGGCAGTAGTAAAATCAACATCGCCATCATAAAAGATTAATGCAGAGCCATCAGCGTATGTATTTATGACACTTACTGTCTCTGTAAATGGCACAGCACCAGCTAGACCAGAGATTGTTACTTCCCATCCAGCCTCTACAAATTCACAGCTTTCTGGATCAGAGCATCCACTGATGATAAAGTACGGACCAGATCCATCCAATACTGTACTAAAATTTGCGGTAAGAGTTTCACCCGGAGAAGTAATTTTAGAATCGTTCTCAAGAGTGGCAGAAAGTGCCCCCTCATTTAAACCAAGAAATGCATCGACTTCTCCACCACCGGGGCAGGTAGCAGATGTCCCCTTGATGCACGAACATTCAAGACTTTTTAAGAATGGTTCCGACATTTATTTATCCTAAAGTACAGAGTCCTTCTTGACTAGATCACCAGAATTATTTGCTTTGTATTTTTGAATCTCATTTCCTACTTCGGTCAACAATCCATCCTTGATATCATCTTTCAAGGTTTCAAGGAATGATGCACCATTGAAGTTAACATTAATATTTGTTGGATCTAAGGCCACATTAAATTTAGTGTTTACCAATTTCTCTACCGTTTCTGCAAATCCTGAGAAAATATTTGTTAAGCCCGGAAGTGCGTTAGTAAATACATTAGCAATTCCATCTACAAAACCGCCATCGTTATAGTATCTAACACTACCACCGCCACTCAAAGCACCCGGAGCACTTGCTCCACCACCAGTATTCATTGCCCTTAAAATTTGTAAGTTATTACCTCTATTAACTGCCGCACGATTAACAACAAATTCTCCCGGCGTTAACATGGCTGGAACCGTATCTGTTCCACGAGGAACGAACATTCCTCTACTTGCATAAACAACTCCACCTCTCGCTAACGCCTGTGCTGTCTGAGCACTTTGAACTTCTCCCAACTTCCTGTCAAACGACATCTTAGTAGCAATAATGGTAGCGTCCTGAATTGATATTTCAGCTTTCGCAAGAGCGGCTTCTTGTGATGCTAACCCACCCAATGCTCCAGCTAGTTCTCTTCCTTCTGCTTTTAATGCTTCTTCTTCTGCTGTTGTACCAGATAATACACCAGTTCCCTGAATTCCGAACCTTTGTAAAGTTAAGTCTTCTGCACTACGGAGTTGCTGGTCAGATAACCCTTGTCCCTGAAGGGTTTTAAATCCAGCACCAAGGGCACTAGCACTAAACAACCCAGCAAGCCCAGCACTACCAGATGCGAGTGCAGCACCAGCACCAGCAGCGGCCTGTTGATCCAAGAACCCTTCTACATCTCCACTGATTAATTTATCAAGGGCACTTTTCTCTGCGGCATTTTTCTGCTTAACAATATTAAGCTCTTCTTTGAGTAGGGAGATACGTTGTTTTGTAAACTGAATTAATGCCTTGTTTGCAGCCTGAGCTTCTGGTCTCTTGTCTGCGGCAAATCCACCAGCACCTTGGAATGGACCGCCTTTTTGTAGACCTGCACCAGCAGCCAATGCACCACCAATAACTTGATCTGTTTGATCTGCGAATGTCTGACCAATTTGAGCAGCAACAGCATTGATATCGGCAGCATCTCCAGTTGTAAGCTGTGCCCCTAAACCACCTAGTCCACCAATATTATTAAACTGAGCAATTCTAGCTCCCAACTGTTGCTCGCCGGTTAGCTTGGAGCCACCAAATGACTCAAACACTTTAGCTGCTTCTAGCTGTGTTTCAATAGCTTGGTTTGCAGCAGCGGCAGCTTTTTGTTCTAACTGTTCGCGATCCGCATACAACTTTGTCATGGTCGCATTGTGCTGCGACTGAAGTTTTACTGCTTCTCGGAAACCTTTAGATAACTCTTGACCATCTGCTAGAATTTGCTGAGTGAGTGCATCTAAGTCGGCATTACTAGCATCGCCCTCAATACCGGTAACATTTTTACGAATCACTGCTTCAAGTTTGGCTTTGGTTGCTGCGTCTGCTTTATCTGGAATAGCATCAAACAATGCCTGCTCAAGCTGCTCTTTTCCTTTATCACCTTTTGCAAGTTCTAGATCGCCTAATTGGGCAGCAGCATTTAGACCAAACTTGTTAGTTGCTCTTGCAACATCAGCCTGACCACTAATAGAGGCGGCTAATGGTGAGTCAGCAGGTAAAGAAGATAATAATGCAGCTTCGGACTGATTGATTGCATCAGCAGCATCAACGCCCAGTTTTCCACTAGCATTGTCTAGCTCTTGAGATAATAGGGCCAAACTATTAGCACCAGTTTCTAACCCAGCAACTAGTTGGGCGGAAGCATTAGCAGCAGCACCAAAAGCTGAAACGATTTTGGTTGCATCAAGGTTTGCTTTGTTTAATTCTTGTTGAGCTTTTCTGTTTGCTTCAATTGCGTCAACTTGTGCCAATAATTCTTTTTTTAGTGCTTCGTTACCACCAGTAAGGTTAATAGCTTGCTGTCTTAAGTTATCGACACTTACGCCTAACTTGTCGAGTCTGCCTATTTCGGCTCTGGTTGCTGAATCTACTGCCTTTATTGCTTTGTCTCTGGCTGGTCCTGTAAGGTCTTGAGCCTCTGCTCTGGATCTTGCAAACGCCTCATTAACGCCGCTCAGTGCCTCACCTACATCCCTACCGCCCTTAATTTCTTCTGCTGAAGACCCTCGTCTAGATTCAATAAATCCAAACGCACTTTGGAATTCAGCTTGTTCTTGTTTCTGTACTCTTCTTTCTACAAACCCTTTTGGATCAAAAAATGCTTCGATAAACCCTTGAAGAGTCAATACTTCACCAATTGAACTAGCAATAGAGGCTTTACCAGCAGCTTCGATTGCATCGGCAATATTATCACTGGCTTTAGCTTGCTCTTCTGCACGCTTAAACCACTGCTGGAACCCATCGGCAATTTGACTACCAACGGCAACAATGGCAGCGACAGCACCGACACCAATAGCGGCAGCATCACCGAATTTTCCTACACCTCTTCTAACGCCTCCACCAATACGTCTAGCCGCATTAGCTAGTTTTTCCGCACCCTTTCTCGCCGCCTCAAACGCTTGATTAAGACCAATTACCGACCTATCAAACCTTTTAATTTGGATATTTGCTGCACGTAACCGGTTAGACACACTTTTGTATATTTTGTTTTCTTTAGCTTTTTCTCTGACGTACTTTCCAATAGCAAGACTGGAATTGCCAATTGCTCTAATTGCTTTTCCGAGTCTACCAACAGCGGTCTTCTCTTCTCTGGCCTTTTTCCTTTCAAGATCAAGGGCTTTTCTCTCTTCTGCCGCAAGCTGTTTTGTGCTACGCCCCTGCGATTCTAAAATATCTTCTCGTTTCTTGTCTATATTGTTTATGTCCTTATTAACAGCTTTTAGACCTCTTTTTAATTCAGCCTCTTTGGCCGACGCCGCGATAACATCTTTGGTGCCCTTTTCAAGTTCAGAGTTTTTCTGCTCAAGCTGCTCTATAGCGGCTATGGTCTCCTTCAGTGCCTGCGTTTCTTGCTCCAATGCTTGTCTTCGCTTATCTAACGATGCTGTGTCCTCGCCATTAGCTTCCGCTTCAGCAAGAACTATCTCTTTACTGGCAACTGATAAACTTTGAGCTTGTCTTTGCTTTTCAAGTTCTTGTATTTCAGTGTTATTAATGTCAATAGATGCCCGCTGAAGACCCTTTGCTGTTTCTTTTTGTGCTCTAGCGGCTTCCAGTTGACTCTTAATATTATTTGCCTGCTCTACTTTTTGCGACCTAGCCTGATCAAGTTTAGCCAAGTCCGCATCACCAGTTGAAACTCCTGCTTTATCTCCTTTTATTACTTTTTGAGAATCTCTCAGAGATTTTGTCCAATCTTTTACAGCCTTAACTGCAACGAATATTGTCGCTAATTGGATTACGGCAGCAAGTCCAGACTTCAATCCGATTGTCGATGCAGCAATATCATCTGACGCTTCAGCACTTGCATCGCCAAATTTGTCTATTGCAGCAGCAGCAGTACCAGCAACAGCCGTAAGGAAGAAAATTGACTCAAGGTTGATACCGCCACCGCCACCGGCAGTGCCGCCGTTAGCAAACGTTTGAACAGCACCGCCCTTGTTGAAGCGAGCAACACCCGTTTTGTTCATGCTGTTAAGGTTGCCGTAACCGATACTCTGTGCAGCTTTCTTATTTACGACAAATTCGCCGGGAGTCAGAAGGGCTGGAACAGTATCGCCAGAACCGCCAATGCTACCGCCTTTATTAAAGCCAATCTGCTTACCTTTCTTTGCTTTGGGACCAAAAGTTCTTCTTAAAAACTCGTCAGTTTCGCGATTGACATCTGAAGTTTTGGTTTCGTCGGCTGTCTGTGCAGCACCCTTTGAAGGTAAGAATTCTTTGTACTTTTTAGCGGAGGCTTGCGTTATTTTTGCATCAATATATTTATCTTTTACGGAATAAACACCTTTTAGTTTTCCTAGCCCATTAGTGAAGTCGAATGGTCTTTGAAGATCTTCAGCAACTAAGGGTTGTCCAGCAAAGGCATTTAAGGTATTCTCGAAGAATAAACCTTTAACACCTTTATCAAATGCGGCATAAAACTCAGGAGACGTTATGTCAGATATATTTGGAATCTCTGTGGCGGTAATTTTTTTACCTATTGCGTCTACACCTTTCTGTAGTGTATCCCCAATACCTTTGTCAATTGCATCTGAAAATGGTTTTTCCAAGTCTGGATTTATACCATCAATATTGGCATTATACGATTTAGATGCAGGAAATAAACCTGATGCAACAGAGGTAACTTCTGCGGCACTCAAACCCTTTTTACTAGTAGTTATTGCACCAGCTTTTCGCAGACTAGGTGCCCTTGAATCAAATTGTTTTTGTATGGCTTTTTTTATGGCACCAGAACTAGTTTTTTTACCATCTATCCTATCTGCTGCTAATATTGCGTCACGAGTAATTTTTATAGAATCTTGAATTGGGTCAAAAGCCTCTGAACTGACCACGCCTAAGCTCTTTTGATCGACGATACCACCAGCGGCAAACCTATTCTGATTCATCGCCTGTAGTGTGCCAGCACCTAACTTCTTGGCACTACTTTTCTTGATAACAAACTCGCCCGGAGTAAGCATAGCAGGCACAGTATCTCTGTTGCCCTGCCCCGGAACAAAACCGCCCCTAGCAAACTGTTGGATAACACCGCCCTGATTTTTACCCAGACCTTTAATGGCAGACCCAGCACTAGAAGCAAAGCTACCAAGACCCCTAGCAAATTTAAAGGCAGCAAGGGCACCGATTAGGGGAATAAGTGGCCTTATAGCATCTGCCACCTTGATAAGAGCACTCGCAACTTCTAAAGCAGTACGAGCGAACAATTGGAAAGAGTCACTTCCAGCAATACCACGAACTAAAGCAAGAAACTCTTCTTTGACCTTGGTAATTTGAACAGCTAATGCCTGCTGTGCTTTTTCTGCATCTGCGGATAAACTATTCTGCCCCTCTTGTGCCACATTAAGAGCATCAACAGCAAGTCCGTACTGCTGAATAAGCGGGATAACCTTACCAATCTGACGGAAACCACCAAGCTCTTCTGCCACTCTAACAAAGGTAATATCACCCTGCTCAAGACCAGCAAATGCTTTGTTAAGCTGTTCTACCGCTTTTAACGGTCCAACAAACTTACCATTAACATCAAGAAGTTCAACACCAAACTGTCTAAGAAATTCAATCGTCTTTGGACGCTGAATACGAGTAAAGATAGTACGCAAACCAGTTGCAATACTTTCAGAACTTTCACGAGTCGTAGCACGAACAGATGTGAACAGTGCGAGCAATTCTTCTAGCTCACCACCCGCAGATTTAAACACACCACCAAACCTACGAACAGCAGAAATCAAGTCACCAGACTCAACGGCAAACTGACCAGCAACTGCATTAATAGCACCAAGCTGTTTTTCCAGCCTACCAACGCCGCCCTCAAACTGAGCAAGAATAGCAACCGCACCTTCTGCGGTTTTATTGATATCCTCGAACGTCGGGGCAAGCGTGGTTTTAGCAAGTGCTTCAATAGCGACTTTAAGATCACCGGCCTTAATACCAGCCTGAGAAAGAATTCTAGCTGTACTCAACAACTCTTTACTAGAAGTACCTAAAGTTACAGATAATCTAGTAATAGTTTGTTCAAGACCTTTCAACTCTTTCACTGTTTGACCAGTAACCTGAGCGATCTTGATAACCTCACGTTGGAAGTCGATAGCTTCGTCTACGGCGTTTGCAAGACTATTAGTGAATAGACTAACGGCACGACTAGCGACGGTAAAGGCAGCAAAACGTTTAATGGCTAGACCAAAAGATCTGCCCATAGCTTCAGCAGCCGATGCAGCCTTGTTGGTTGCAGCGGTTACTTGATTAATTTGTTTTGTAGCCTGTGCAGCAGATTTCACAGTTACAGGGATCTGAACACCCTTTAACTGGTTTTGAATCTGGTTTACTACCTTACTAGCGTTTCTAGGTGCTTGTAATTGAAGTTGTGCAGTCAGTACAAATTGAGCCATATTTTACCCTTAGTGTAAATTTAGACTACACTATCCAATCTAACTTTCCGTATCAGTCTCTTCTGTTTTAGTCTTTCTGGTTCGTCTCCTTGGTTTAGGTTTGTCCAGAAGATCGTTTTCGTATTCTACAATCTCATAACTACCATCTTCAGACAACTTGTTACCTTCTCTATCTACCCTGTTACCATCTTCGTCAAGATAATAACCATCTTCGTCAATTCGCTTACCCTTGGTGTCAATTAAATGCTCTGGATTGTTGGGGTCAACCAAACTCAGATCATCATTAACGAGGTTAAATTTGGTAAGAAATTTATTCTCTGGTAAGTTTTTCTCAAAATTACTATCTAAGTTGTAAAGCATCTTACCTAAGAGGCTTGCTGCTTCAAATGCGACTTCATCCGCACTCTTATTATTATACTCATCATAGTCTTTATACACGGGTTTACCGTCTTTATAAAAAGTACAGTGAGCTACAAGGAAGTCAAATCGGGCGTTATCTGCCAAACTGTCGGCAGTATTCTCTTCTAGCCCAATTCTCTCTGCAATTAGGTCTCTTAGATCAGATCGCTTTCTCCTGATTTCAACGGCAATATCCCTACCCTCTGAAACCTTTGGCTTTTTACCATTTTTGCCAAACGAAAGCTCTTTCTCCAAGTTGACAATTGCTTGTGTGATTTCTTCTTCTTCTTTATCTTTCTTATCGTCCCAGATGCCACGTTTACGCATCAGAACGGCAAGTTCTTTTTTAGTGAGAATTTCGTCTTGGATACACTGATTCCAGACCTTAGATTTATGCCTATCTGCCTTTTTGACAATATCGTTATTGGGCTTCTGCACATAAATCTCTACTTCTCTCTTTTCTCCATTTTCTGCTTCGATAGTTACCTTGCCTTCCATCTTATTCTTAATCATCTTGTTCTTCTCCTGTCTTTCTTGAAATAACCGGCATACTGGTTTGATACCTTAGCCATTTAACCTCGTACTGAGCCAACTCTGCGTCTACATTCCTAGACTGAGTGTTTCCCTTATCCAAAATTTCAGATCTAACTTTCTGAAAAGTATCATACATAATCTTCTGCTCTGGTGACATTCCTCCGTCTTTAGATGTCCATAAAAAAGCAAAATGGTCTTCGATAGAGCTTAACGCCCCAATCATCGTAGTTTCCACTTTCTTTTTAAGAATTTTACTTAATCTATCCCGTGAATCTTGTTTAAACTTATCTTCCCTAACGCTTTTATATTCCGACTGCTGCCTGATTAAATCGTCAAAATTTTCCATTTTTATCTCCTTGTTGAGTCCTTGAACATTTGACGCTGCTGATTCTGAATCTGTATCTTCCTATCATCAAAATCAAAGTCCGTCGCTTTTCCAAGTTGTTTTGCTTTAGCAATTCTTTGCTGTCTTACAATATCTCCCCCGATTGAATTCATATTATGAATACTTTCTGCTTCTTTTTTAGAATCAGTAAATATCATTACTTCATCGGCATTTGCTATTTTTGCGTTGGTCGTTTTTGCTTCCAATTCTGACTTGGCTTTTTCACTTGCCTGCTTCTTTCTTTGTATAATAAACCAACCATCAAGCATATCATCGTCATTTATTACATCTTCAGTTGGGCAGTCCATAGACTCCTGAATGTTGTCATACATGTTTGCCCATATTAAAATTCCCTTCTGCTCGTTTGACAATGTTCTACTTGGATCATTCGCAAATAGCGGCGAGTGATCCTTTGCATACCAAGCTAGTCTCCAAGGGTCATTTCTTGCTAATTCTCTTAACTGTTTTTCATTAAGTTGTGACTGGTTAAATTGATAATAAAGATCACCTATGTCTACATCTTTAAAATCTAAAGGTTGTGAGCCAACAAAACAACATCTCTCAAAGAGAAACATCATTTTATCTTGAGATGCTAAACCCTCACACGTCTTTGAAAATAACTCGTCTTTTTCTGCCTGCAACTTAGCGAGGGCTTTTTCAGTGGCCCTCAGATAAGTTCTAGCAGTCTCTCTTAACTTTTCCTTGCTTCTTGCGTTGAATATCTCTACTTTTAGCTTTTCTATGTTCCCTTCACAAGCCTTGATCTTATCTTCATTTTCTTGAGACCATAAGCCCCTGTCCATCATCCAATCAAACATCTCATCTTGAGTCATGATCTCATCGGATCTAGCCTGATCAAATGATTCCATGAAAATTTCATTGGATAGATATTCGTCTTCCAGTGTTGGATTTAACACCCTAACTCTTACATTTCCTAGTTTGAGATTTAAAAATCCTGATCTTATCCTAGATACAAAATACTCCCGTTCATAAGTATTCATAGGAACCTCACGATACGGGAGTAATTGAATTTCATATTGTCTTTTCCTTTCCTTTGCTTACCAACGTTACTTGCTATCCTAAAATGCTATCGCAAGTTGATAAGCGTGTCCACTAACAACAATCACTTGTTAGTATTATAAACTAGCTTACAAGATCACTTGGGAATGGTCCTGATCCAGCATCGTTTGCAAGTCCATTGGAATCAAATCCAGCCCCTAATGTAATTCCGCCAAAACCAAGTAGTCGTTGGTTCAGTCGATCCTGAACGTCCAACTGGTTGAAGTTAGAGAAACTGTAGGTACATGATACGTTACCACCACCAGCGTCACCACCACCATAACTTACCGAAGACAATTTGTTCTTGTTTCCGAGGTCAAGTCCGAGACCACCTCTCATGAACATGAAGATAACTTCGTTGGAAACGTTGTTACCAGAGTCGATAGTAGCATTGAGGCTTGGATCGCCAAATTCATAAGCGTTTACAAAGTCACCTGAAGTGGTAATAGCTTCAATTTCACAGGTAACTTCAATCGGGAAGTTGGCGGGTCGGAAGTAAGGGGTTTTACGTCCCAACTCAAGAATATCTTCACGACTAAAGTCTGTACTACAAGTGAAGTTCTGAACGTGAATTCGAGGAGTACCATCTGCATTAGCAGCATTACCATATCCAGAACCGACAACACCATTGATAGCAGTTGGAAGAATACATCCACTAAGGATAACGTCTTCACGTCGTTGAATACCACCAGATGCGGCACCTGCAACACCAAAGGCTTTAGGTGAGTCTGTACCATTGAAAGCTGCAACGTCGGCATCTTTGATGAGAACATCGGTCCCGGTCAGCCACAATTTATTATTACCAACCAGCGTGACAGATTCAGTTGCATTTCCATCAACTGGAATAGTGTAACTAACGGACGAGATGAACATGCCAGAGCAGTAAACTTCAACTTCTGCATCTCCGGGATCTGTACCAGTGCCAGCACCTTCTGCACTAGCCACATTGTTGGCCTGAGCGTCAAAGATACCAAGACGAAGGTCACATTTCACATCTGATCGGGCGGCGAGGCCACTATTCGCCGTTCCAGCAACGCCAGTAGACGCCATGTGATAGATCAGTGGGTGTCCATCAATAACCTTTTCCAAGGTTACTTCTACGTCTGGAGTACCTTCGATGTTTTCATAAATTTCGATTTGTGCAAGCTCAAACGCCTGTTCCAAGTTGAAGTTTGTGGTCATTCCAACACTCTGGACACCATGAACCATGTCTCCGACTTCAACGCTGGCAGAGCCCTCGTTATTGATAGAGACCGCTTGGCAAGCGTAAAATATTCTATTGTTTTGGGACATTTAAATCTCTCCTAATTTGAAAATGAAGATTTTCTATTGAATTATACACATAAATTCCTAGATATTTGATTTTATTCCTAAAGTAGTAAACCTGACAATCCCTCCAAACAAATCAGGAGTTGTCATATCCATATTCTCTACGATAGTGTTCTCCATGCGGAAATTACCCCCATTATAACTTTCTATAATTTCTGGATAAAGTAACGCACTTGGATTTGGACTTCCGTAACTATTTAATGGATATTTATCCTCTGTATGTAGCTTGTCGCTGTCAATAATTTGAATACTTTTATCATTTTGCAGAGAAACTATGTCTACAAGCATATTTCTTGTTTGTTCGTCCTCTGCTATGCAGTGAGCAATAATATCAGTATAAACCCATTGACCGCCACCAAGTTGATAACCTTTAAACCGCCTCACTGGTACTATTTCAAAAGCTATGGCTGGTAATTGTAATCTGGATTCTGGGGGTATATCCCAAGATCCCGTGCTAACATCATAAAAATTGCTAGTTGGTTGCAAGGTATCTGACTGTATCTCCCTGAGCCAAGGTACATTATTTGAATAAACAACATTGATGAATTTGTAAGAATATTCCGCTTGGACAACAGATCCTGTTGGAATAGGCGAATCAAAAACAACCCTGCCGTTGAAATAATCAATATAATGTGAATACTGTCCTACCCCAGAAGTTGGTTCAAACTGGTCGTTGATGTAAACGCCGGAAATTCCCGGATAATCTACATTTGTGCCGACAATAGGGGCATCTAGGTTTACACCTGAAACACCGCTTTGCCAAACCCAATTCTGACGAAAACCTTCCCATACTTGACCAGAGGCGAATGAATCATTTGAGCTAAGTCTCAATCGACTCATATCCTGCCCGTTGGGGGCAAGCTCACCCTTGGTCACATTAAAATAATTTCCTTTCTCAAGAAGTGCCCAATCAAAATATTCGACTAACGCATCTTGAATATTATTGTTTAGGCTGTAATCTTGTATACTATCAAAGCCCTTCAATCCATAATAATTAGGCATTTAACGCTCCCCTAAGTATGGACGAAAGTTCTTTCTCTCTACCCTCTAATGCTCTTGATATAAAATTGTCTTCTGTTGTTCCAGCAAACTGAGGTGGGACTCTCCAAGCCTTTCCAAGTCTCATCGTTCCACCACCAGATCTACCAGAATTGTCTGGAGAATACGAATAACCGGAAACTATAGTCGTAGACCCTCTTGTTAATAACCACTCCAACCAAGGCAACGAACCAGATAATGCTGGAATAAAAGCCTCTGGAAGAGATAAAATGTTTGCAAAGTTGTCTGGCTGTAAGTAAAATACAATACCGCCAGATAGGTTGCCCTTTACTGTTTCAAACTCTACAGATATAGAATCGGAAACCGCAGAGACTATGGCCGCAACTGCTTCAGGTGCAGTTCCAGCTATAAACCCAAATTGTGCATTTAGACTCCCAAAAACCCCCTGATCTAAAATGCTCTCAATCTCTGGCTGCTCCCTTATCCATTGTGGAACAAGAGATTTAACCTGATCTTGAGCCTTTTTTGTATTCTTTTTTAAATTCTTGTTTAACTCTACCGAAAGAGCCTCATTCATCGCTTTTGAAATCTTAGCAGTAGAGTCAACCAGTTTTACGGTTAAAGTCATGATGCTCTCTGCCAAAAACAACCAAAGTAACGATTTTGCCTTAACCCCATTGGGAAAGGCTCTCCAAATTTAGTAAACTTAAAATGTCTCAGTTCCTCGATATTATCATGTACAAGTAAATATTTTGCCCTCATAACCTTGTCCAGATCAGAAGCAAAAAATATTGTTTGTATACTGTTGTCAGGAACTACAATATCTCCACCAGCTTTGACCCAGCTTTTGCTATCCCAGTAAACCTTTAATCTGATGGTCTCTTTCTTCTCGACTTCTTTAAATGTTTTCTCACCACGCTTATAGTTATCAGACCGTCTTCTGTGAGCATTTACAGACTTATTGTATGGTATATTGTCAAAGGTATCAGATATCTCTTCAACCTTTTCTGTAAATACCAATTGGCAGTCAATACCAAAGATGTCATTGATTGTTGAGTCAATGATATCGTAGTATTTCGTAAATACGCTTTCTGGGATATTAATAGGCATCTTAAAACTCCATTAGGAGGCACCACCACCATAGTGTTCGTCAAACCTGCCGCTCGTTCTAACGTTCATGTCGCCAGAAGCTACGAATTGGTTTACATCTGGAGCACGAGATTGTGAATTATTTCCAGATTCAAACACTAGAGTGACTAAAGAGCCATTCTGTATTCCCGCTGCTGCGGTCGTTACAGGTCTTACTGCATCTTGTGCTGGCATTTTATCTCTCCAAGTTTATATTTAACTGTCTAAAAAATTAAAAGGTTGTTGTCGAATCAATCTTATACCAAACATTGTTTTGAACAAATGCTATTCCGGTTCCGAGTGTGGTAGAAGCATACATCGCTATTGTACCATCTTCCCTTGGTATTTCATTTGACCCTGCATCCACAAGCTGTGTGGAACTTCCAGATCCAGTTTTATTCACTGCTTTTGGTATTCTGAGCATACCAAATTTATTGATGATTTCATTTGTTGTTGAGTATTTTGTAGTGGCCCCAAGGCTGTACGGCCTATATTCAGTTCTAAGCAAACTGTTCGATTGGTCTGAGTCTCCAATGTTTCCATCTTCCGGGTGAAGATTTAATTTCAGTGCAAACTCGCTTTCGCCTACAGGGGTCAATGTTAGTGCAGACGTACCTCTGATATCGTTGAGATCTCTTCCGTTAGCTGTTCCATAGTTGTCTAACTTAAGACCGACATGAATATGAGCACCAACATCTTGAATACTGCCCTGAATTCCAAATCCGATATCCAACAATGAAACATCGTGGTCATCAGCAAAAAGAAAGTCTCTACTTGCAGAAGCACTACGGTTAGATAGCGAGATAGAATTTCTCATTCCCTTACACTGGTCTCCAGCGTATGGTCCGATAAATATTGAATTGTCACACAGGTGGGTCTGTCTTCCTGCATTGGTCCCGATGGCTACAATGTTAGTAGCTAAATTTGATGTGCTATCTCCAGATGCCAGTGTACCTGCATTGTCACCAATAAAGACACAGTTTTCGAGAAAATCAGTGCTATTTCCAGTGACTCTACCGATAGAGATAGTGTCATAGACATGTTCGGAAGATGAACCAGCATTATAACCAAGGTTTATACAGTATGCCATATTGCTGGAATTATAACCAGCGGCTTCACCTAAAGATACAGAACTAGTAAAGTAATCAGCAGAAGATCCGGTTTGTCTACCGATATTTATGTTGCGATAGCTATTTGTTTGGAATAAACCAGCGTCACTACCAATATCAATCATCTCTCCCGAACTGGAAGTCTGGTTCGAACCCGCTCGGTAGCCAATAGATACGGATTTTTCAGAAGTACGAGTTGTGGTAGTTGATGGAGACTGCTGTCCAGCCTGATACCCCATAGCAACATTGTACTGACCTGAACAATCGGTAAGAGAGTAGGAACCTACAGCAATACTGTAATCGGTGTCAAATTGCGGTTCATTAGAAAAGGCTTTATAACCAAGGATGACCATGCTATTGCGACCGCCCTGCTTGTTGCCACCAAAGGCTTCAGCACCAATTGCAGTAACGTAGTCATCATTGGTGCCGTCGGCACCTGCACCGGCACCGGAACCAATAATAATCGAACCTACACCACCCTGAAAAGAACCAAGGCTCTCTTCATCAGCACGAATTATAATTCTACCACCATTATTGGGGAAATTCAAATGCTTCAAGTTACCAGACCCGTTGGGGTCCATGATATGGAAGCCATCTTGCGTGATAAGACCGCTTGTTCCAATGGTTTGCGTAAGACCAGCCCTAGCAAACTCACCAGAAGCCCATTCAGCAACACCACTAATGGCAATTCCACTGGTAGTATTTTCTTGAATTTGACCAAGAAGATAATTGCCCGAATTATCTATAGTGTCGGAAAGAATACCAGAAAGTTGATTTGGGCCGATTGTGAAGAATTGATTATCAGGATTGTAGTCTACCGTAACGCCAGAAACACCGCTGATCGTAACTGTGTCACCGTTAGAAATAATATCATCGGCAGTAGTACCGGCAGTCATGTTAAATGTATAATTATTATCAGGATTGTAGCCGATAACAAAAATACCACTACTGTTTGTTCCATCTGTTTGATTATCAAAGTCTATGGTAACACCGCTAACACCAGAAATAGCTAGTACGGCACCATCGTCCATAGTCTTTGGATCGTTCGCACCTAATGATGTGTCAGCACCGCTAGATACAACATCGAAGGTGTACAGAGAGTTTGTGATTTGATTTTGAAGAACACCAGATAAGGTTCCTGCATCAACTATGATCTGACGATTGCCAGAATCAATCTGTGTATCTACATGAATACCACTGAATAAGATCGTTTGACCGGTCGTGATCTCAACCCCAGAGTCGGCAGTATCATCAATTTGAGCACGCAGATCAAAACTGTTAAATCCACCGCCAATATTAAGAGCACTACCATTCCACTTGAGAGTACCGCCCTCATTGTATAGTTTATTAGTGATACTGTCTGGAAGATGTGGATCTAATTTAAGACCACCGCTTGGATGCATAAATCCACTAGAAATAACATCTCCACTATTAGTGATGTGGTAGATAGAGGTTCCATCGCCCGACTGTAAAACCACGTAAGGTGTTGCAGATCCAGAACCTTGATGTTGAATAATAAATGCAGCTTCGTCAGCATCAAATGGTCTAACAACAAGCGTGCCACTTGGTGAAGCGTCATCAGGTTTTCCAACGGCGACTCGATGAGAAGATTGATCACCTACGATGATTTCAGCAATATTTACTTTGTTACTGGCTTCGTGAGTCAAGAAACTGGTATTTGTACCAGATGAAACAATCTCTATATTGTTATGTCCAGAAACCCCTATACCGGCATCTTGACCAATGTAAGTATTGAAATTGCCACTTGCGTTACTAGCTGCTAGTCCACCAATGGCAACTGTGCGTTCTAGTTCAAGACCCGACAGTGCGGCGTTTTGGCCGATAGCAATTACATTATCTAAAGTTTCTGCGTACCTACCGACACCGGGACCAATAAGGGTACTTTTTGAGACACCTGTGCTTTCAACTGACGCTTTATTTCCGATAGAAACAACTTCTCGTAAGTCAAAAGATCCGCTTGCTGATTGCTCACCAGCAAAAACAGAATCTGTTACACCACTAGCACCCTTGAGTGAATCTGATCCCAGTGCAACAGACATGGTTACACCAGAAGCGTCTTGTGCGACGTTTTTACCCATCGCAATAAACGCTGAAGAAGAATTAAGTCCAGAGCCAGCTTCTTCTCCAATAACAACAATGCTATCGCTGCCAGCACCATGAGCAAAGGCATTTTTTCCAACAGCAACTACATCTGTAAGGTCGTCTGCATTAAACGCCGACTTGCTACCTAAAGAAACAACGTTGTATAGTCCACTACCAAGTTGTGATGCTTTGTAACCAACGCCAACTAAATCTTCAGCATATCTAGTAGATGCACCCGCAGAGCCACCAATAACAACAATTCTGTCGGCATCTTCAAGGGTATTACCAGCACCACTACCGATTATAACAACGTCTTGCAATCCGCTAGAACTAGCACCAGCATTACCGCCAATATTTACAACAAATAGGTTTGTCTGGTCTGCATATTCACCAGTATTATTACCAACCCTAATTACATTACTGTCAAAGATTAATTGTTTAAAGTATCCAGATGCAGCATTAAGAGTACCTTCTCCGTCTACATCTAAGGTGTATTGAACACTGTCTACAGATGCGTCTTTGCCAACTGCAAGTCTATTGTTTGTTGCGTCATAAAAAATACCACTATCATAAGTAATATTGCCGCTAGTTGAATAAAGAGCTACCATTCCGGGAACAAATGGCGTAGCTGCTGTATTTTGAGTTCCGGCGTCAAGACCTGCGTCTTGCTGAATAACAAAGCCAAAATCAGTCTGAAGCTCAGATATGGGTAAATCGCTTGAGACCAATCGTCTAAATGTTGGAGGCCCATCTGGACATGGGTCACAAGCACCACTGGCGGGGCCAGCAAATACCGTAGCTACTGACTGATCAGAAAAGTCAATAATCTGGTCAACAACACCGCTAAGTTCGATAACACCATTGGCGGATGTGCCCTTGCGATTTCTCAAGAATGGCTCTAGTTGTGTACCACCAGATGCAGTAAGAAGCGTATCAGTTAATTGACCGCCAGAGAAAGCGATACCAGATCCACCATCTACAAAACCAGAGGCTCTAACAATCGAGTCCGCAACCAAGCCTCCGACATCAATCGCATACTCAGGGTTTGGTTGATTAATACCTAAGAAACCGTTAGTGTCATCCCAAACAAGCTCAGAGTCATAATTAAGAATTTGTTCATTTTTCCAGAAAGCAATACCGCTATGCTTTGGCTCTTTTACATCAGTGTCAAGTCCAGCACCATTGTAAACAGAGGTCTTTCCGGGATAGGTTACGAATACCTCTTTTAATCCACGACCAAAACCAATTGGTTGACCAGATGTGGCGTAATTTCCACCACTTATACCGACAGTATCTACTGGATTAGCACGCTCAGTAACTCTATAAAATGTTTGTCCGGGATACTCGTCAAATGTCAATCCACTAACAGCGGTAAATGGTCCATCACTAAAACCAATACCACTAAGAGCAGCAGATTTATTTAACCAAACAGGATAGAAAAAACCGTTCTGACCGTCTGTTGGGCCGCTATTACTAGTACCTTCTACATAATAAGGTCCAACCCCAATTTGAGAGCTTCTAATAGGGTTTCTGGTAATAATTCTGCTAGAGCCAAGTCCACGGTACTCACCAGAACCTATTTCGTAGTCGATGTTGTCTGTAACTGCATAAAATACAACATCTCCAGACGCATAAAAATCGGCAAAAGAACTAAACCCAGAAACCTTACCGTCAAGGACAATACTACCTGACCCCTCCGTTCTGGACGTTTCTTTAATTCTATCTGCTAGGAAAAAATTTGACATCTAAACTTCCCTTAAATTTAATTAGAACGTTGGTGATGCACTTTCATCTATCATAGTTGGGACAGTGCCAGATGTTTCATTCGGACTATACCCGTAAGCAACAAAGCTACAGACCTTACCATCAACATATTGACCAGCTTCGTCTTGGATTACATAGGTAACGGATCTTAGCATGGTTCCGTCGTCACCAGACCTAGCAACACAAGCAACGGTATTTACGTCCATATCCAGAAGGTTCGAATCTGAAGTAGTACCGTTAGAAGTTCCGATGGCAACAAAATCGTTGTTTTCGAATGTTCCAGATGGGAAAGTAATCTTTAGCTTACCGGCTTCTCCCTTTCTAGCAATACTCTCAATATTATGCCAAGAGTAAATCTCTGGCACATTTCCAGCACCACTAGCACTGAAATATGCCCAAGCCTTGGCGACACCTTTTGCATTTTCTAAAACTGAATTATCTGTATTCGCCCACCGCATTGTTCCAGAGACATAGATCTCTTGCTCTGTGGCAGTAGGATTGGTTTGAACAAACTTAAACCCAACATCGTCAATACCAGAACAGTTAATCCAATTCTCTGTTGATCCATCATTGGTGGACATATTACCCTGTAGAGGGCGAGAACCATCCCTGTTGTAGTATTGAAGGTGAGTATCGTTACCAAGACCCTGAAGATTGTCGTGGTTAATACCTGTATCACCAAGCCAAGGCTCAGTCTGTCTCTTGTCTTGTTTGGTCGCATCGTCTGCATTTGGAAAGAAGAGTCCAGATTCTACGATAAGGTCTCCATGATCAGCACTTGCACTGTTTGAGGTTGCATTAGCAGTAGAAAACTTTACAGCGTTAAAAAATGGAAACTCTACCTCAGTATCTCCACTCGCCACAATTTTATTGATGGAAAATGCCATATCTTCCATATTGTGACGGACATCGTAAGCCGAGATCAAACCAGCATTATTATCTGCTAATTCAGAACTGATATTAGTTATTAATTCACCTGAATTTAGTTGGTTGGGCATCTTTCTAACTCTCCTGTTTAGTATTCAAAATATCCACCGGCTCTGTGACCGCCGTAGTTATTCCTAGAAACGTAGTCTGAACCCGGACTGTAAGGGCCAAGAATTGCTTGACCGCCAATACTGTTTCCAGCCCGATACTCTAGTAATTGTTGTTCGTATTTTTCACAAAGGTCTTTATAAAGAACTGCTAGGGTTTGAGTCACTCCGCGAAGGTCAATCGCAGAAGGACCATCTTTGATTGAAATAGCATTTCCAGACTCACTCCTTATTGCACTTCCTATTATTATACACGCCGCACGCAAACAGATCAAGGTTATAAAAGCCTTGTCCTCAGTTTCGCCTGTAGGGTCTGGATCAAGTGTGCAATTCTCGACATTGATATCGTATGTTTTATTAAAATCGACATTCATCTGGGTCAATTGCCCAGCAACAAGAATAGTTGTTTCTATTCTATGATCTGAATATGTATAATTGTCTGGGTCTACATCGTCGATTAAGTATCGAACAATAGTTCCCATTTGACCTTGCCACGACATAATTTAACCCCTATAAGTTGCAGTGGACTTTAAAATTTGCGGTACTTGTAGAAAAAGTACCTGAACTTGAAACTACACGACCCTGAATTTTATAAACCCCCGCAGCATCTAAATCACCAGCAACAACGATGTAATACATTTTACCGTCCGTGCCATCTGTTTCTAAAACACCAGTTCTGGTCAAAATTGTACCATCTGGTTTTTTTATCAAAATAGTTAGAGATGACGCTGAGGAAATATCTACAACTGATCCGTCATCTTTTACGGTTATCAGCAGTTTGGTTCCAATGTCACTTTGATGTATTTGACTGGTCATTATAATAAGCCCCAAGCCTAGTTATTGTTGAAAAAATTAACACCTTAATCTGCATCAAGCTCAAACTCTAACTCTCTAACAAAAGATAAACTAAAATCATCGTTTTGAGAAACAAATAGTGCGGCGGGGAAGTTTGTGTCAATGATAAGGATATAGCCCAATTCTTCACCGTTTAATTCTTGTACTTTTACGGTTGATATAGGTGTTTCGGACCAAGCGGTAGAGCCGTATATCATACTCTACACCTGCGGGTCAGTAATTGTAACAATCGCGGCAATCTCAGCAGCTTCAGCAGCAGCTTGCTTTGCCAATTTAACCTCGTATGCCTTAACATTTTCTGACAAAAAATTACGAACAATTTTATTAGCAAATACATACTTGGTTTCTGGATTGTCAATCATTCTCACGTTGGTTTCGCTCTCTTTTAGAGATTCGTTAAAGTCTGGATTTGGAACCTGTTCTGGTCTGTTATAATTTGCCGCAACAGCGTTTAAAACTCTAGAAACATCTGCGTCAGCAATTTCTATTGAAAATTGAGTCATTTTATCTCTCTAAATATATTTTTCTAAAACTGGGATTGTATTACTCATCAATATAATATACACGAAAATAGGATTTTGTTGGGTTAAATAACTAACTGGTTATTAATCCTATCTGTATCGCATCTAATTCTGATTGTGTGTAAAACGCACTAAACCGTTTGCCACGCTAGTTATTATACCATACTTATTTTCAGTATCCCGGAATCGCTCCACAGAGCACCAGAGACTGACGGATCTGAAGTCGGAATCGTTGGAACCAGAATTAGTCCGTCTTCGCGAATTTCCAGATGTTCCGTGAGCGCGTTCGCAGTGGACCCAGTCGAACCGGCTTCTGCTGTTTTGAATCGGATCGAACCGCCGGTTCCGGTTCCAGTTCCGCGCCCGCCTTCGATTGTGATGTCGTATCCGTCCAGATCCGTTCCCGTTCGACCGCCCGGAAGAATTGCGACATCCGTCAGACCGTAGAATTCGCCGTAGCCGCCCAGAATGAACTGATTGATTCCGCCGATGCCACCCAGAACACACTGACCAGCGACCGCATGGGTACGCAACGGATCAATCGTCGAAACTCCGCCGCCGATTGCGATTGCTGAAGTCGTCGATAGCGTATTGCCGCATTTCGCATATTGTCCGATGGAGACCGCGTTTCTGCTCGGCTGAACGCCGCGACCGATGCCGACCGACGAAATCGCGGAGGTCGTGATATCGACGCCGACCATTGTAGACGAAGAACCGGCGTAGACATTCGCACCAATCGACGTTGAGTAATGGTCGGAACGGCCGGCAGCGCCGACACGAGTGTGTTTCCCCTGATTCGACGTTGTCGATTGATTGTCGGCGGACGTGATTACAACGCAATCTGTCAATCCGTCCGACCAGATCGCGACGTTATCAAATTCCGCAGCACCTGTTTCGTCAATCTTTGCCAGATCGCCGCCGCTGCCAGCGCTGCTGTTTACTTCGAATGCGTTTTCGGTCTGTCCGACTGCGAGTTCGATTTCCAGCGGCACGTCGGTTGTCGCCGCTGCCGTTATTACCGTCGACGACTGTAATTGTATGTTTCCGTCGGTTCCGGTTCCGTGAGGTGATCCCGCTGAAATAACGACGGAACCGGCGTTGCCGTTCGATCCTGTCGAATCGCCGCCCGACAAATTCAGGTTTGCGCCGTTGCCGACGACGGACGAACCGCCCTCGATGTCGAGATCCGTTGCCGGGTTCCATTGTCCAGTGATTTTCGACGCCGCCCGCATTTCCATTCGCGCGGTTTTAAAAACGGCGTAATTGTCGTCACTAACGACAATCCAATGTGCGTTCCATTCCTGAGTCGTGCCAGTGAAACCGCTGACATCATTCCGTCCGATTTTGGTACTCCCGGACGTTGTCCCGCCGTTACGAACGTATAGCGTCGTCGAGGATGCCCCCAACGACAAATTACCGTTGTCGTCTATCGTCGCGTCGCGGGCCTGCGCTGTGCTGCCGCCCGTTCCGTCAGCGCCGAGGATTGCATTGTCCGTTGCGCCCGTCGAACCGCCAATGCCGCCGCCGAGGGCAGAGCCATTAAACTTGAGAGTGCCCCCCTCGTTATACAATTTATTGGTTGTGACGGCGGGGGCAACGTCTGGTAGGGTTACACCAGAGCCAATATAAGCATCATCTTTAATATGTAAAGAGTAAGTAGGATTAACTCTAACACCTAGACTTCCATTGTCTTCAATGTATAAGTTGTTATCATTGATAATTCTCCAACCATCATTTCTTATTCTAGATATGATTTCTTGCGAACCACTTGATATAACCGCAATTTCAATCAGACCATCTTCAGTGCCGTTGGTAACATCTAATGTTTTACCGGTTATCTTTGCGTAAACACGTTCAGTGCCAGTGTCGCTTCTTCCTTTAAATTTAAACTGACCAAGGTAATCTCCATCGGCAGGAGAAGCACTGTCTCTCATGGTGCAAATAACAGGGGCCGCACTGCTACTATCGTCCGTAGAGATCAAGGTTAAAAGATCACCAGTTCCCGCAGTTTCTAATTTAAGGTCTATAAAATGGCCGCTACCACCATAAACATTAAATTCAGTACCAGCTAAAGTCAGACCAGATCCGGCGGTATAGCTACCACCACCACCGCCAACGGCAGAGCCGTTAAAGTAGAGTGAGCCAGCATCATTATATAAAACATTAGAAGTGTTACTTGGTACGCCATCAAGTAGTTGAATACCGCTCCCAACCTGCAACTGGCGATTACCGCTGTCAAACACAAATAATGGATCTGTTTGTGAGCCACCTGCGGTAATATCAGATATACTGGTCACAAAAGGAACACCGCTCATATTAAGTGCGGCTTCGGATTTTAAGTCACCGCCACCCAGTTTGGGATTACCAATTTGAACAAGAATAGAACCATTTGAAGATGCACTGTTAATTACATGCCCAAGACTAATTTTATAATTAGGAATTTTTGGTGAAACATTTACACCGCTACCAACCTGTGTGGCAGATAAAAATACTTCATCGCCAGCAGAAAATGCTGAAGTATCAACGTCTCTAACTATACCATATGTAGTAACATACCCAAATGAATCAGTCTCAATACTATGCGTAGCAAGACCCACAACCTGTGAATTAGCTTCAGAGGTAGCAATAGCTCCAGAAATCGTAGGAGCAGCATTTCCATGAGTACCAGTAATTAATACGGCAGTTCCATTCGTGATGGTCGCACCAGTATTATTTCTAACTCTTAAAAATTCTTCTTGACCAATCTGTAAAGTTACATCTGCCTCATCATTGTATAAACTAAGAGTATGATTTTCACTATCATAAAATAGTCTACCTTCTAAATGTGGAGGTTGTGACCCATTTCCTAATAATGTCATGTCAAAAGTGTCAAAATAACCACTTGTAGCTGTTATATTTCCGCTAGTAAAAATAGAGTTAGTTGTGTTTGATCCGCGATCTGTTACTTCTTGTAAGTTAAACGTATTATCAGCCCAACCGCTAACAGCAGCGTCACCAGCGTCTGCATGGCTACCTGCCCAGCCGCTAACGGCAGCATCTCGCGTATCCATAGTGCTGTCAGCCCAACCACTAACAGCAGCGTCACCAGCGTCTGCATAGCTACCTGCCCAACCACTAACGGCAGTTGCACTATGGTCTTGACCGTCTACATAGGCTTGTACCCAGCCACTAACAGCAGCGTCTTGTAAATCAATATAACCAGAAATAGAAGAGTCGTCATACAACAGTCCAGAAACAGTAATAATATCAGAAGAGTTTTGGTCAACTTGCCCAGATGCATAAACTGCTATACCTGATATATATGTAAACTCAACAGAAGAACTTGTTAAAAATGTTCCATCTACCCAACCGCTAACAGCAGTGGCACTATGGTCTTGGCTATCTACGTAGGCTTGTGCCCAGCCGCTAACGGCAGCGTCACCAGCGTCTGCATAGCTACCTGCCCAGCCGCTAACGGCATTATCACGGCTTGTCATAGTGCTGTCAGCCCAACCACTAACAGCAGCATCACCAGCATCTGCATAGCTACCTGCCCAACCGCTAACGGCATTATCACGGCTTGTCATAGTGCTGTCAGCCCAACCACTAACGGCAGCGTCACCAGCGTCTGCGTAACTACCTGCCCAGCCGCTAACGGCAGTGGCATTATGGTCTTGGCTATCTACGTAGGCTTGTGCCCAGCCGCTAACGGCAGCGTCACCAGCGTCTGCATAGCTACCTGCCCAGCCGCTAACGGAATTATCACGGCTTGTCATAGTGCTGTCAGCCCAACCGCTAACGGCGATAATCTGATTTTCGTTCGTATCTGCTCTTGACTCAAAGTACCCAGAAATAGCAGTATCATCATACAGCAAGCCAGAGACGGTTGCTATATCTATTTCGTTTTGAACGGCAAGACCAGAAGCAAAAATGGCAACGCCAGAATCTCCGACAATACCAGACACAGTAAGGATATCAACTGCATTTTGATCGGCAATTCCAGAAGCATATACAGCAATTCCTGAAACCGCATCTACATTTGTAGAACTTCCTGTAAATGCAGTATTTTGGAATGTTCCGTCTGGGAAATAGATGCCACTAGTCAGAGTGACCGAGCCCATCCTACCACTACCATCTACATCTAGTTCATAGATAGGAGAGTCAGTTAAAATACCTATTTTACCACCGCTATCTATAACAGATAGAGTTGTTCCCAGAGAATCTTCCCATCTTTGTAGATCTGATACATTTAGTGACGCACCCTGAACTGTGAGGGCAGGATAGAGTGGTGACTGATTGTCTATGTAAACACCAGTGTCAGAGCTTGCTCGAAATATAAGATTTCCTTGGTGTTGAACAGAAAAACCAAGAGTATTAGCAATAGAGAAATAATTACTTGTATCACTAACAGATCCAACAGACCCGTCTCTACCAAAGATATATCCAAATGTAGGAGTTGCCGTTTGATCTAGTGGGTTAGTTTTTAAACCAAGTCTCCATAGCGGAGAAACGTTAGCATCCACCCAAAGAGAAACCGTCTGATTTGTTCCATCGTCTTTGTAAGCGTGTAAGAAATTACCAGCAGAGCTTGGACGGACTAGCGTGAGAAACTCCCCGCTTACATTCTTGAGGTCCGAATTTCCCAGCACTGAAAGGTCTCCACTGACTAGGTGATCGCCACCAACATTTGTATCTCCCTTAAAATTAGAATCGCCAGAGACATAAATACTATTTGTAGTGATGCTAGATAAATTTGCTTGACCAGAAGAAACGATATCATTTGCAGATACGCTACTATTTGGATCTTTTATAAAGGCTTTTTCTGCTGGTAAAGTACAAAATACAATAGATGTGCCCTGAAGATTTATCTTTTGGTCACTTTGAGAGCTATTAAAAATAATATCTCTTGATAAAGAGTTAGTAGCCGCATCGTAAGTACCTTGACCAACTTCCCATCTAGTGTTATTTTCTATGGTATAATAAGTTGTTGAGCCATCTCCAATACCATCTAAAAATGTCTGAAAGGCACCGTAGGCACCATTCAGCAAGATAGAACCACTACCAGAGGTAGTTGATGTCTCTTTAACCCTATCTGATATTATGAACATTTGTTAAACCTTATAATGACACTGTTTGTTTCTTATTTGTTTATACACAATAATTGTTTGACTATACCCAGTAAATAGGTTGCGTCAGTACCGTCAATTATCCATTGTATCTTAGCTCATATATTTTGAACGTATCAGAAAATGCGGTAAGTGGATACCCAATAGTCTCAGCTTTTATTCTAAACTGTCTGGTCCATGTACGTCTGTCGCAACTGCCCACAGTTGTGTCCTGATATAAAAGACATGCTCCAGCAGGTGTGGTTTCAATGTTAAATATTCTGGTGTGCCCGGAGTCCGTTCCATTACCATCATTGCTCAGAGCACCAATCGCTACACGGTCACCGGCTGAGTTAAGGGAGACGCTACGACCGCTCCAATCACGGGCCGCTTCACCATCAATATCGCTACCAAGCTGCGTCCAGCTAACACCATTCCACTGGAAAACTCTTGTGTGGCCGGATTGAATCCCATTACTACCATTATTCCACAGAGCACCAATCGCTACACGGTCACCGGCTGAATTGAGCGAAACACTCCAACCGCTTAGATCACCAACCGCTTCACCATCAATATCGCTACCGATCTGCGTCCAGCTAACACCATTCCACTCGAAAATTCTGGTGTGCCCGGAATTCTCTCCAGTACCATCATTGCTCCGAGCACCAATCGCTACACGGTCACCGGCTGAATTGAGAGAAACGCTGTAACCGCTTAGATCAGCAACCGCTTCACCATCAATATCGCTACCAAGCTGCGTCCAGCTACTACCATTCCACTGGAAAACTCTTGTGTGTCCAGAGTTGGTGCCACCACCATCATTATACAGAGCACCAATCGCTACACGGTCACCGGCTGA
>Ga0099850_1000031_pt1 | contig 48772 bp, 71 predicted proteins | sample CB_VirMetaG_5_FD_79182 | JGI IMG/M metagenome (GOLD analysis project Ga0099850, IMG submission 79182) | Freshwater to marine saline gradient viral communities from Chesapeake Bay - CB_1508_1D Viral MetaG | ecosystem: Environmental > Aquatic > Marine > Coastal | place: USA: Chesapeake Bay... | reverse complement strand
CTTGTTGATCAGATAAATCTAAAGCTTCAACTAATGCTTGGTCTAAAGCTCCATAAATATCTAATTGTTGTTGTAGTTGTTTGGCTGCTTGTCTAGCTTCTTCTGTAGTAGCTTGACCTTCGTGACCAAAATCCCCAACTTCACCAAATATACGTCCAAATGGTGTTTTAGTACCAAAACCAAAGTCAGTTCTGCTTGACCCAAATGGTTCTAACTCAGATAAAAAGTCTCTATTTGTACCAAAGCCCAGTCTAACATTTGTTGGTTGATTTTGGTCGTCAAATAAACCTAACATATTGGCAGCCATTATTGCCATTCCAATATATGGCATAGCTGACCCTAAACCGCCTAAGAAGCCTGTACCAGCACCTAATGACGCTCCGCTGGCTGTTGGTCCCATTAAACCAGTAGCGAAACTACCTAAACCAGAACCAGCAAACATAGAATTTAATGTTGGAGTAATCATACCACCAATAGTACCAGTACCAAATGCTCCAAACATACCTGCACCGCTTAATAGATCTCCACCTATGGATAGCACATCACCAAATCCAAAACCGGAACTAGAAGCTGAACCACCTGTTCCACTACCGCCTAATATAGATTGGGGTGAAAACATTTGGTTAGCAAAGGTATTTACCCACATTTTTCCAATGGATTTAGCAAAATCTGAAAACTTAACTTTAGCTCCAAATAACATATCCGTAAATGTATCAATAAACTGAGATTGTATATTAGTATTTAATCTATCCCAATCTGATTCCATTTCACGAGTAGTTTCATCTGTAATACCTTCTAGCCTTTTTAATTTTTCTCCATATTTTTCTAAACCTTTAGTATATTCAGAAACAGAAATAATACCATCTTCATACATTTGATTAATGGTATCTAAAGCCCATCTAGTATCTTCTAATTCTGTAGTAAACCCTATAAGTTCATTATGTAAATCATCATAAGCATTTCCACCTATGGAAATAATATTATTGTTGTCTTTTAATTCTTTATTTAATTCTTTTTGTTTATCAATTGCTTCGCCTGTTGTAACATTAAAGTCTCCCAGAGCAGTATCAACTAATCTAAGCGCTTCAGACTGTATACCGTATTCATTTTGCATTTCACGCAATATTTCAATAAACGTTTTACCGATAGTATCAGAGAAATCAAGTTTATCCGTTGCTAATGCTGCAAATACTTCACTGTAAGCAATTATCTCTATTTGAGCTATTTTAAGTGTTCCAGTTACACCATTTATGAAAGAAGATATTGCGGATAAAGATTTTTTAACTATAGCCTCGACATGTAGTATATTACCTATAGTTATCCATAAATCATTAAACGCCTGATCCATATTAGACGTTTGACCAATTATTGTATTCATTTGGTCATCCATAGCAGTACTGAAATCAGTTTCACCAATTCCTAATAAGAACTCTTGAATGTTTTTAGATGATTTTTTAACTGTAGTTTCAACACCTCTAAAAGTGAAGGTAACATTATCACCTTGTTGACGGGATTTAATACCAAAGGCTAATAAACGTTCAAATTCAAAGGTACTAGCATCCGCAACAGCTTCTATCATTTGGTGCATAGAAGTTCCCATTGCTGCTGCTGTATTACCATAAGAACGCATAGCACGTTCTGAAGGGTCTAAACCTAAAGCTTTAAGTTTAACAAATCCATCTATGGATTGTTGAAGTGAAAAAGGTGTTGTTTTTGCGAATTCATTTAAACGATTAAATGAGCTGGTAGCAAGATCCATACTACCAACCATAGTTTTTAATCTAGCAATATACATTTCTGTCGTTTTAGCAACATTAACTATCTTGCTAGTAAAACCTAATAAACCTATTGCAGCAATAGCATTTTTAAGGTTTTTAGCAGAGTCAGCCATTGTAGAGAAACCTTTAGAAATTTTCTCCGTGGCTTTATCTGTTTCTTTTGCTTTTTTATTAAAGTTATTAAGATCCGTAGTAGAATGTTTAACTTCGGTAGTATCTGACTTAACTTTAATGCTTCCTAGATCTGGCATTACTTATTATTTTCCTTAAATTTCTTTAACTGGTTAGATACTTTAGCTCTATGATCCTCTTTAGATGTTACCTCTAATAAAGGTGAAACTCTAGCTGGATCTTTTGCTTCATTAAACTCATTTACATAATCTTTTGATAAACCTCTTATTGTTTCAGCTAACCAATAATCAGTATATCCAGTAGCTTTTTGCCACGCTCTTATTTCTGTCCATGGTATTGGTAAAATACCGCTCATAGTTGCTTGGTATAAACCGCATTGTTTAGCTAATTCCACCAACCAAAGGGCTTCCCTTTCAGGCATATACTCAACTTCTGGTGAATCTTCGTACTTTTCCCTTCTAGGTTTATCTGTTTTATTTGGTGCACAGTCTAACCAAGCATTAACTATAAAATAATCTCTGGCAGAAGCTACGATTCCCCCAAAAAACTAGAATATCCTTCTAATCTTTTTTCTAATTGGTTTTTAATAAACCCTAGATTAGGATCAGCATATACTTTATAAATATTATCTTTTGTTATTTTTTCTTTATTATAAATAACATTTTTAACATGAGAAGTATAAGCTACTAATCGTTCTAAATTTTCTTCCCTAACTTCTTCTAAGGAAGTATTTATTTTTCCAGAATTACGCTTATTTACTGCTTTCAAAGTTTTTCTATGAATCTTATTATCATATTGACGCATAGCTTCAGATTGAGGTAAATGTAAACCTATAATAAATGGTTTATTTTCATCTGTTTCACCTCTATCATCTTCTCCATATAGTAAATCACCATTGGGAGTTTCAAGGTGTACATCGATTGTATCTGGTAATTTATGATCTATTAAATCCATTTTATTTTTCCTTTATTTTTAAAAATTAATACTGGGAGCAGTAGTGCTCCCTACAAATTAAACATCAACAGAAGCACTTGTTCTTTCAATGTTACAATTATGAGAAATGATAGTATTAGCATCTCCGCGAACCGTTGTGAAACTAGAAATAAGTCCTTGGAAATAAACCACTTCATCACCATCGTCTAATTTAACAGAGTGAATAATATCTTTATTCGCACCATCAAAACCTGACTGTAATGCTACCTGTCCAACATCTGTAGCATCTTTAGCAATTTCTAAAGACTGTGTACCATAATCTCTAGAACCTTTACGTTTATGAACAATACCTGATTTTACAGGTACAAAATTCGTAATTTGAGCAGTACCGCCACCTTCCCCAATATTAGTTACTTCACCCACTTCTGTATAAGTTAATGCTTCGTAACCTGCTTGATCTTCTGTTGCTGGTTGACTTGCTGAAATAGATACTGTTGTACCTAAACTAATTCCAACGTTATTAGCTGTCATTTTAATTACCTCGTTATATTGGCATAATAACCAATCGTTATAATAGTCTTATACCAACCATCTTTGTTCGTTCCCGAATCAACTGATGTCTTGGTAACTGTTGCACATTGGCCTGAGTAACAAACCTCTGTCCCTATTTTAAAAGCTTCCGTAACTTCTTCAACTTTTAATTTTGCGTCAATTGCCCCTGTACCAGAAGGCCAATATAAATTGACTTGAAAAATCCCATCTGTTTCATTTGTATGTTTAATACTTAATGGTGTTTCATCGTTCGGTATATTGATCAATTCAAAATATTCTATATCTTCGGTTGGAGTATAGTTTTCATTTTGATGAGCTATCTCCAATCCAAAATTAGCATCTATAAATGCTTGGATAAACGCTTGACCAATCTTAACACTCATTAAGCACTGGTTCCCACAATAATTATATCATAAGTAACACTTGTTCCACCTGCACTATTTGTGATTGTTAATAAATCACCTGTCCCCGCTGTTACCGCCCAACCATCATTTGGAGCGGTAACTAACATAATACCATTTGGAGCAATATCTATTTGATCACTTACATCTGCAAACGGTCCAACAAATCCATTTGCTGCTGCTGGAGTTACTTCTACATTGTTAGTATTACCCGTTGCAGCTTTAATTAATATAGCTTTAACTTTTACAAATGTTAAAGTATTACCTAGACCATCTATTAATGTTCCAGCTAAGTCTATATCTTCTGTAGCACTTGCGGATAATGTTCGTTGGTCTGCAAAAGCTAAATCCGCCTGACCAGAAGAAGTCCCAGACGCCATATTTAAAATATTATCAACATCAACATCAAATTTAGGAGACCCCAAATCATTAGAACCTGTTTGGTTCAATAGTGTGTTTACTGCTATTCTAGTTGTTAAAGCCATTTTGTGATCCTCTAATTATTTAATTTATTAACTTCTTCCCGTAAAGCTCTTTCAGCCCTTACTATACTACTTCTAACCATCCCATCTTCTTCTTCCCTGACTTTAGCATAGGGGAGATTATTAGTTAACCAATTTATAGCAAAAGGTTGAACAGTTTTTAATACTTCATTATAAGAAGCTCCACCTTCTTCCCCTTTTTGTTTTTTACTTGTTCTATCTAAAACACCGCTTGCAGGTTCACCGACTGTTGTTTGCCAATTAGCTCTTAATCTACCAGTATCTACGCTAGTTTTTAAAATAACATCCGTAAATACAGATATAGTTACAGCTCTACAAACTTTTTCAGCCTTAGCATTAGTTTTTTCAACAAACTTATTAATATCATCCGCAAAACTCATTTTCTTATCTGCACTATATAAACTATTGGTATAGTAGACGGTTCAACTATAATAATATTTACCATTTTCCAACCATCAATCGTATCAGACATTAATGGTTCTTCTGTATCGTCCAATACTATCATTTTATCACTTGCTAAAATTCTAGTATCGTCTATTAAATTCTGTGGTATTTTTTGATAAATACCTTTAGGTTTAAAAACTGTAGTAGTTCCGGGAGTTACTTCTCCTGTAACAGGATTTCGAACTTCACCTGTTATTCTACTTAAATTAATTGTTGTACCATACTTATTTAATAACCTTCCAGCCGTGTTAGCTAATTTGTTATAAAAAGTAGTACTCATCGTTTTACTAACCTAATATTTAAACCATTATTTTCTAATAAACTAGACATTAAAGCAGTACTGCTAGAACGTCTAGACAAAGGTGAAGATTCTTTAGTTGCATACTCGATTTCTACAGCACCTTCTATTTTTTCCCGTTTTACTGGTGTGCTATCTGACTGTGCTGGGTTATAAATATCTATACCAGCTTCTAGGTCTAAAGCAATATTCATTTGGGCTAAAATTACTTGTCTAGGTATTTCATCACTAGCCCAGTAAAATCCTTCAATACATAAATCATACCTAGGGTAAGCCATGGATTGATCACGGGATACTTTACATCCTTTTAAGTTAGCTTCATGATCCCCAATAAAATTAGCAGCTTTTCTTAATTGTTCATCTGTAGCATCAACAGCGTCTATGGTTATACCTAACTTTGCGGCATAAGTAATGTAATCTGCTTGAGTAACATAACTATCGGCATTTGCAACTTGAGAACCATCTTCAATAATTAGAGCCATTAAAAAAGTTCCTCCCAATCAAAGAACCATCTAACAGTTACATTGTTACCACCTCTATCTTTAAATATTAAACAGAAATTATCATTTGGAGTAGCAACAGCTCCCAATCTAGCTGCATCAATAGCTCCAGAGTTTCCATAAATTCCTGGACTAGCTCCTTGACCAGCATCATAATATAAATTCCCACAAAGAATTACTCTTCCACTACTTGAATATTCTACACTAGCACCAGTTGGAGCAGTATGGTCATATTCGATAATGGACGAATTGCTGTCTATATCTGCATAAGTTGGTGATCCCGAATAAGTTGCATTAGCAATTAATTGCCAAGCAACTGATCCGCTTCCGCTACTAGGGGGATCAACATAAATAGCATATTGTAATAATTTAGCAATTACTTTGTTAGTCTTACTTTTATAAGAAGTCTTGTTATGGAAAATAATAGCAGTTCCAACATTTGTACCAGACAAAACCATGTTTGCTTGACCTGCACCTGCTCCATCGACCAACTTATTGTTTGGGAAATGAAATGCTCTACCGATAGCTCTTTCTTCACAACCTATAATTCCACCTCCCCATGATCCTGTTTTAACTATCATTCCATCTTCAACATAACTTCTGATAGGAAAAGCTGGATTTTGTACATGGGTAGTTTCTAGTTTACCTTCAGTGTCTATAATATGTACTAATTTATAATCACCTAATTTTATTAATAGTATAGGAGAAGCAACTCCTAAATAACCAAATAAAATTCTAAAAATATTTAATTTAGATAAATCAACTGCTGTACCATCTGGATGAGTAATACCTTCAAAACTAACTGTTTCAGTTGTATCTGAACCATCTGATCTATAACCAAAAGATAACGTCCCATTATCGTATTTTATAAAGAAACCATCTTCATCATCAAATCCACCAATTTGACCTATACCTGAACCACTAAATGAAGCAGTAAAATCAATATAACCTGTGTGTCCGGGAACATAATGGATAGCTTTTCTAGATTCAACAGTGGATGTACCTGTTATTACTGAAGACGTTGTTAGAAGTCCTCCAGATACCGTTGCAGTCCCATCTCCAGTTAATACTGGAGTTCTTAAATCATCAACATCGTTAAGATAATCGTATTGAAACTGGACAGTAATATCATCCCTTTTAATACCTGTTAATAATTCACCAAAAGCACCTATCATCATACTATTAGTAGTTTCAGATATGGTTTTAGTTGGTAAACCATCAGTTTCCGTAACCAAACGAGGTTGAGCACCTTCTTGATTAGTTGGAACACTTACTAGTATACCAGATTTATTAGTTGGATTAGTCATTATCTTCTTCAGTATTTTCCCAAGGAGCAGATTTTTCAACCTCTTCAGAAGTATTTATTTCATTGTTTGTGTTTCCAACTTCTTTATTAATAAATAATTCTTGATCTTCTTTAAGATCTTCTTTATTAATTATAATGTAACCTCTAAGACAATCTGATTTTATTTTAACAGTTTCTATTCTAGGCATAATTATTTTTCCTTTGTTAGAGAGGAAGGAGCAAAGGAATTAACTCCTTCCAATTCACTAAAAACATCTATTTTAAATTATTAACTACTTAATAATTAACATTAACCAAGGAGCAACGCTAGATGTTCAGGCTTAGTGACCACTTGACCCCATGCTAATGATACTTCATACTGGATCTGTCTGTATTGTAAGTACATAGCAATTTCAAAGGATAATCCTGAATTAGGATCTGTAACTATCATTCTGTCTTCAGCCATATCGACTTCACGACCGCTTCCATCTTTAGGTAAAGCTGGAATACGAGTTGCTAATGCAATAGCCGAACGAGCGAAACCCATACTTCTAGTTGCTGCTGCAACAACTGTCATAGCAACACCATCCGCAAGTGTCTCTCTTAATCCAGGTTTAGCAATAACAACATCATTATCACCATCACCAGTGAATCCAGTAGCAACAACATATTTATTAGTGTCACCTGCGAAAGTAATTATATCACCTGCTAAGACATCACCTGTCCCAGTATCCACATGAATAGTAGTTGTTCCAACAGTATAAGTTGCTCCTGTATCAGTAACATAACTAGCTGCATCACCAACTGCTGGAGTTTGAATACCTGCTGATTCACGAATAGCAAAACCAGCCGTATCCAATAAGACACCTCTACGAAGCATATCGTCTTGACCAGCAATATCGACTCGTGACTGTTTACCAACAAGATTCGCCCCTGCTGTTGTATCCAATACCATACTATTACCAGTATTTGGAGCACCATTATCTTTTAATATTTTAGCAAGAAAAGAAGCATCTGTGAAATCACCTGCTGTTGCAAAAGGTGTTGTTCCTGCTGTACCATAAGCACGTGAAGCACCAACGTATAAAGCACCAAGATCAGTTTCTACTTCATTGGCTAATGTTCGCATTGCTTGAGCAAATTGATCACGTAAAATAACATTATATTGAGCACCATTATTATCTAGTGCTAGACGTTCTTCACCATTCCAACGAACTGGAACACGACGTGACTTAGAAATCGTCATGGTTGTTGTACCAATTGTTTGATCACCGTCGTCTGGAGGGTTTACTGCTGGAGTGATATCGGAGGCTGTTGCTGCTGGAGCAACTGGAGAAGTTACTGCTTGACCAACGGCAGCACGATCATACGTCATATCGGAAGTAACAGAAGGAATTAAACCTGTTAATTCACGGGATACGACATCTAAAGCATTATAAATACTAACCGTTAAGCCTGTGATAGTATTAGCCATTTTTATTACCTCTTATTAAATTATAAAATGGAGGCAATAAAAAGTCGATGCCTACCAATGAATTAAATATCATTAGAAGGTCACCGACCTATCGGGGTTAAGTTACTCTCTTAACCCTTTTCTAATTTTTACGTTACCCAAATTTTAAAATAAAAAATTAGAAAAGTCAAGTAAAAATTACAATTATTTTACTTATATTAGAGTTTACTAATCTACTACTCCAGCTCCTTTCTTAGACATGTGTAATGCCTGTTGAGTTGGGTTCATTTTATCAAATTCAGAACGTTTAATAACATTGTCGCCAGATACTCCTCCACCACTTTCGGAAGTACCTCCACCACCTGAAGCAGAACTGCCTCGCATTACTTTTTCAAATTTTTTATTTTCAGAAAATTCTTTAGCTAAATCATCTATAGTTAATGCAGATACTTTACCATCTTCACTATATACCTTAGTTAGTGCTTGACCATCTTTAATTTCACCGTATAATCTTCTTTCAATATGGGGTTGAATAATTTCAGCACATCCTTCCATGGCAATTTTAGAAGCTATTGATTCTGCTGTGGCTGTAACAGTTAAATTTTTAATAATATTTTTTAAACTACTAATTTCTTCACCTGAAGAAGTTTCTAACTCATTATACTTAGTAGTCCAAGAATTTGTTAATGCTTCAATATCCCCAGAGGCTCTAGCTGCTTCATCAGCTTTTTCTTGTGCTTCTTTTTCTTGTTTCTTACGATGCTTTTCAGCTTCATTATGTTTATCTTCCCATTTCTGGTTAGATGCTTGTAAATTTTCATTTTGAGTTTTTAATGTATCCATACTAGTTTGCATTTTATCTATGGTATCTTGTAACTCTTTAATGTCCGGAGTACCTTCGTTATCCCCATCCCCTCCAACACTTCTATGAAGATGTGGGTTTTGACGATTATAATCTAACCAATCTTTTGAATATGGGTCTTGTGGTCTTGCAATTGCTATAAATTTTTTATTCATTTTATTTTCCTTTTAGTTTAATTAAAGTTTATTACTCACTAGATATTCCAGCTCTTTCAAAAGCTAATGGTTCCATTTCTTCCATTTGTTCTAATGGGGTTATTTTCTTACCATTGCGGGTTATTGTTGTTAAAGGTCTAAAGTTACGACCTAATTGTAATTCAGCAAATCGTTGTGAACTTAATTTACCATCTCGAAGTAATTTACCTCTGGTTTTACCTAATTCACTGTCCTGAAAAGAAGAAGATTGTCCTTTTAACCAATCATAATATGAGGTTTTAGCAGGTATTTCTTCAACTTTACCTGTTTCAGGATTTCTGGCTTTACGTGTTGCTCCTTTTCTTAAAAAAGCAAATTGTTCACTTAATAATGCTGCTGTAGTGGAACGACAACCAATATGAATAGGTGGTCTAGGACCTTTATTTAAAGGAAATTCTTGCTGGTCTAAAGATCGACATATAGTAGAAGTTCTACTATCTAAGGTGCTAACCCAAGTAACTCCTTTTATTATATCATTATTCCTATTCCATGTTTCTTGTCTTGCTTGACTAGAAACATGTTGAACGGCTGTTCTAACCATATTAGACATGTTTCTATTTGTTTTAACCAATTGACCATCCGTAAATTTATTTTTCTTAGTACCTATAATATTATTTACTATCTGAGGTGTGGTCAATCCTTCATACACACCTTGTCTTATTAAATTAGTTATTTTAGCTACTTCATTTTTAGATATATCCTTAATAAAAGGGTCTAATAATTTACCAGCATAACCTTCTGCACTCATGGGGTTGGTTAATACTGCACTAGTTAACTGAGTTTCGGAAGGTGTGACAAAATCATATTTAACAACTTGTTGTAATGACTTAACTTCAAATTTAGCTTGTTGTTTAGCTAACGTAAAACTAGATGGGTAAAAATCTTCATCTAAGTATGTTCCCTGAAGAATCATTAAATCTTTAGCAATAACTTTAAGTAATTTATTTAAACGACCTCTAGAAAAACTAGTAAGTTCTTTACCTTCTAATTTTTTACGAATCAATTTAGCCATTTCAACAAGAAATGGTTCATATTCTTTAACAATACCACCTTTATATCTTTCTATAAAGACTTGAGACCGTGTTGCTATTTCAATTAATTGACTAGGTGTTTTAGCCATTTTTAATTTCTACATCTGGTAATGATAATACTATAACAACTTCATTTATTGAATCAGGGGTTAAATTACCATAGTTTATATGTTTACAATTATTAATAATTACTCCATTTAATTTTACTTGTTTAGAAGAATTATTTACTTCTAATAAATCTTGTTTATTTTTAATATCACTTTGTTCTTTCAAAGCATCATCCCAAGGGTATTCAAACTCTTTCTTTATATTATTAGCGATATACACTACTTCATCTACACTACTTTGTTCCATACAATATCTTATTACATCTGATATAGAATGTTCTGGAGTTATAACATCAACTTCAACCCCTAATATTTCTTCTGGGATTTTAGCTCCAGTAGTTGCAAGCATTTTTATTAAATCTTTTTTAATTTCAGCCATTTTATATTCCGTTTATTTTAAACTTTCTAATTTTACCACCTGTACAAGTATCTCTTTTTGCAGCCATTTTTATAGCTTTCTTTGCAGAACAACCTAAATCCATAGCCGTTAAAGCGTGATCAGTACCGGAACCTATAGCGATACAGTTATCTAATCGTTCTGGGTCACAATAATAATTACCATTTTTACCAAATCCTATAATAAACAAATCGTTTTTATCGTAGACAATAGCTGATGAATTGCTATTTATTTTATGTTTTGCTCCAAAATAACATTCTATAAGTTTAGTTATATCTGCAACACATCCTGAGAAGAAAAAATGAACATTATCTTTTTCAATATGTTTATCAAAATTATTATCTACTATTGTAATATCGCTAACAGCTAAAGAATCATAAGCGATTACACCATCTTTATAAGTAATGGTTGTCATTACTCTTCCCCATTAGTGTTTTCTAAATTCGGCATATCTTCTCTAAATAACTCATCTAAATAATCTTCATCTGATTTGTCCTTATCAAATTCACCTAATTCTTTCATTCTACGAATATAATCAAATGTCGGCCTTGCTCCAACTTGCCATTGAGAAGCTATTTCTTTTAATAAAGCAGGATCCGCATCTGGTTTTATAAAATCAGTATCTATTTGATATAAAGATTCTCCAGTAACTTCCCCTAACATAAATCGTTCCATTCTTGCTAATGCTGAAGTGTAAGCAGAACTTACATTATTAGCGACCATTGAAGTTACAGAATATTGAGTTCCTTTTTCATAGTTTGTTTGGGTGGCTGTTTTAGCTACTCCTCCAACTTGGATTTGTTGTGCTCCTAAACTAACCATCATATCTACTTTATCCAACATAGCTTGGCGAACCAATGGGTTTTCTGGGGCACCATCTATTCCAAATTGTTCCCCAGGAGGTACACCCATCAATTCTCTAGAACCAACGTACATATTATTTTCTTTCATTAAATTAATATGGTTTTGTGTAATTCCTGACATCCAAGGTTGAGACTGACCAATCCACCAAACATTATCTTCATATTCAGCACTGTTTCTAAAATGAGCTTTATTTAGTCTAGCAATAGCTAATTGATTCGGTTCATCAACGTCACTGTCGTTATTTTCAGCCCCAATAAAATCAAATTGAATTTCATCAAATAGTTTACCGTTTTTATCTCTTGGAGTTATATCTTCTCCTTTTACCCAATTTTCATTATCTGTTTTACTCCAAACACGTTCTTTATAAATATGATTTTCACCTGTTGTATCTAAAAATAATTCACGTATTTGTTGAGTTTCTTTAATAGTGTAATCTTCTTGCATTTCTTCTTTAATTTCAGTAAATGTAAGAAATACTAGTTTTATTTTAGCTCCAAAAGATTGTTCACGCCAATTAATAATCCGTTGTGCTGTAATTCTTTGTATAGTAGCAACAGCTGCACCAGAATTAATATCAGCTTGAGAAACTTCCCCATTTGTAATAGGATAACTTGTATATAATCCTTCGCGACTTATAGCGTCTACATTTTTTGCTACTGCCTTAGATTGTTGAAAAATAGAATTACCACGACCATCAATATTAGTTTTAACATACTCTAATTGAGACGGTAATTCTAACTTAGGTTCTTTACTAAACATTAAACCTATTTGACCCTTTACAGTATTAGCAGTAATAGCATAAAAGACTGCTCTTTCTTGGTAAGCATCATTCCTACTTTTTACATTTGTTTTCTTTGTAGAACCATATATAGACTCAACAGGTATTAAAAGATCTTTTAAATTTTCTTGGTTTATAATATCTGTTATTTCTTTCCATATAGGAAAATACTTCTTATACTGTTTATGTTGTTCATCAATAGCCATTTTCTTTCCTTATAATTAATGTACTGAACCAATACCAGTAAAAATAATTGCTTCATCTAAAGACCATTCAAATTCTATACAATACCCTATAGCGGTTGTGATATGCTGGTATTCGTTAGTTTGATCTTCTTGAAATGTAGATCCTTCTTTAACTTGAACAGTAGCTAGCCCATTATGACACCAAGGAGCTGTTTCTGGGTTAACGAATAAAGTAATGTGATCATCAGCTGTTCTTATTTTAGCCCTTACAGCATTCTGTCTATCTTTAATAGGTGGGTGTCCTGGTCTTATCCTTCTTTCTACTTTCCAACCATTCTTAGTTAATATTTTTTCAATTACAATATAATCAGATTCATGACCATGCTTTTCACCATTCTTACCACTAGGATCACCATACAATAATAAATGTTTATTTTGGTGATTTTTATATTTCTCCACAAATTCAATAGCCGATTGTTCTGACTTAGCGGATGTTAAAACTATCTCATCCAATAGAAATAGTTTTTCTTCCTCCCTGACACCTATTGCACTAGATAATGGCGTAAAGTTTTGATCATGCATCCATAATATTTGTTCGTGTGGTTGAATTGTACGCTTAGTATAATTAGCAGAACTATAGTCCTCGTAAATACGTCCAGAAGCTGTCTCAAAACTTGCTTCATACTCCTGTTTATACTGTCGTTTAGACATCCTTCTTTTAGCAGCGGCAATTACTTCCGGGGATAGTATTTCTGCGGACTTCCAATGAAATACTTTAGCATCTGGAGTCTTACCTGTTTCAGCATTTTGGCACATTGTATAATAATGGTTTAATCCATCAGGTACACCCAAAAACCAACACCATGCATGATATCCTGGTTTTGTTGGATTCTCAGTATCTAATGCCGGCATAATGTTTTCATTTACTGCTTTGGATTTAATATTAGCTATTTCGTCTATTCCACCACCTGTCCAGTTAACACCTTCTATTCTTTCTGGTTTATCCATACCTAAAATATGAATTTCTGTATTATTAGGTAAATAAATTTGTAGTTCTGTTTCGCTTGGCCTTTTTAGATGCGTGTAGGATAACGTTAAATCTTTTAAATCATTCCAAAATATTTTTTTAGCTTGTGCATACGTTGGAGCGGCTGCAAAATATTTTTCGTTTGGGGTAGCCATTGCTAATTTAGAAAGAAACCGTTTAAAACGTTCTGTCTTTCCAGATCGTCTTCCTGCTGGTACTAATGGGAAACGAACACCATTAGGAATCGCTTTAACTAATTCTAATTGAACAGGATGGTCTTTAAGTTTATACCATCTTTCAAATTGCTTTTTTAATTTAAGTGGGATATTAGGGTTATTACTCATTCTGGTAATTGCCCCGCTAATTCTTTCAAGGCGTCCGCAATATTTTCAGGATTAACATCCTGGGATACAGAACTTAAGGTTGGAGCAACAAACTTAGTTAGATTTAGAATATGCTTGGAACGAACTTCTTGCGTTGGGGGTGACGCTTTTAAAGCTTTATCAAGCATATTCCAAAACTCAGTTAAGGATAGTAAATCTATTTCGTCTTCTTTTAATTTTTTTAAAACTTCTATCCATTTTCTTTTAATTTTATCGTACATTGGATGAGGTAAGGTTATGTCTTTACCTAAAGCTATCCTAGCGGACAGTTGTAACGGATCACAATTCAGTTCCTTTAGTTTAGTTGTAACATCAGTTTCGTTACCCACGAAATATACCCCAAAAATAAAATAATACGCTATAGTATACTTTATTTTTTTATAAATTACAAGGTATATTTTATTATTGTTCGTAGGGCTTAATTGTTAACAGAATACTTCCCTCCTCCCGTTTTTTACAGTGTATTCCGGTTGTTACTAAAAATTGTTTAATTAACTTATCGTCCTGCCAAACATTAGCATGGGTTAAAGCATCGAATAAACCTTTAGTATTTGTAAAATTATCTAAATCTCCATCCTCTGGGTAATTTACTACAATTTCTAAACTTAATGGTATATTAGCCTTAAACACAGCATTCTGCCTATTAATAGCAGTAATAACCTGCATCCTGTACTCTTTACCAATTTTTGTAATAAATTTACCTCGTGCATAATACCGATTAAAACTTGGTGGTAAAGGAAGTTTAATTATTTGGGACATTTAATAATACCGTTTTAACCCTACAGATTTTTGATTTTTATTTAACTTCCACTCTTCTTTATACCCACAACAACATATTTTTAAATTAAGACTGGATAGTTTTATTAGTGGTTGTTTCTTGCACTCCGGACACAATTTCCTTTTCTTCAAATTTATCCCCTAAATAACATACGGAATAAAAACTTTTTGGCTTATCCTTGTCTTTGTTATGGTTACATTTATCACAATCGTAGACGTTCATAAGTATACCTTATTTAATTATATAAGCAATATATAGGTTTTTCGCGTATTTTAAACGTACCATTTTCATCATTATTAGCTAAACATTCAACATCTTGCTTCTTACATTTAAGTTCTTTACCAACTACAAAAACAGAACTTAATGTTGAAATACCTGCTACTATGGATTTTATAAAGTTACGTCTGTTCATCAGCCATTGCCTCGAAATTACTGTTTAAGTATTGCATTTTAACTTTATCTTTTAAGTTCTGTTCTTCGCTTAACATTTCTTCTAAATCTTTAAAATGTTGATCAAGTTGATTTAAGTCATTAGCCTTTTCTGTTTCTTCCATAAACTCTTTAGTGATAAAACCTTTACCAACTGCATGTCTCATAGTTTGCATTACAATACCCCTTGCTTTAATAATTTATCACGATAAGCTCTGGCTAACTCCAACTCATACTGTCGCATAGCTAATCTAACAGATATTACTAATAGTTTTTCTCTAAATGGATTATACATTATACTTCTCCTTGACAAGATTCACATAAATGATTTTCATTACAAAAAATTGGAAATTCTATAGAATCATTTTCATTTAATTTAAAATGATCAACTATATTGTTACAACTCCCATTAGGATCTATAGAATCATTAGGGTCTAAAGAATCAACAAATTTATTTAATTCATTATCTGTTACATTAGGATTAGCTTTAAAATACTTACGAACTTTTTCTACATTTGTTTTATTTGTAGGGTTAAACAACTTTCTAGTTTCTTTACTCATACGCTCCATAGTACTTTCAATAAGCTGTTTAGCGATCATTGGAGTTAAAAAAGTAAGTTCTCTATCTAACCTTAATCTTATTTGTTCTTCATTTAATTCTAATACTTCTTTATAAATAATATAACTTTTTATAGTATGGTCTACTAATTTTGTAAATATATCGTCCATTTTAAATCTCCCCAATTAATTTCATAATTAAATTTTCACCATTATAATACAGTGGAATATCTTCTAAGTCAATATACGAAATAAATTCCATTACTTCAACAACAGATTTATCTTTTATATCTAATTGTACCTCAGTTGAAGAAATTAAACAATCTGGATCAAACTCTTCAAACTTTTCCGTTGGAAAATTATGATTAAAATCACCTTTAATTATTAATTTCATATCTTAACCTACTATCCCATAATATCTTTGATAATTGACTGTTCTGCTGTTGCTTATCCAATTCCTTAACGCGTCTAACTAAATGATCAGTTAATTCTTTACATTTAGTAATATTACTAATTTTAACATCATCTTCAAGCAATATACCGCTTAATTTTGTTTTTACTATTATTTTCATCAGCTCCCCCTATTTTGGCTAACATGTTTAGATAATTACTAAATCTACTAATTTGTACTATTATTAACTCTAATATAATATAAGTTAGAAATAATATAAGAGATGTAATTATACCACCTGTCTCTACATAAGACAAGTAAATTAGAAATACTGTTAGTGCTAATCTTATTAAAGCTATCATTGTTTATTTCCTTTTAATTCACCGTCTAAGAGTGCTGGAAAAACACCCATTCTTCTTTCTAAATGACAAGCCATATTTTGAACGGCTGCAACTGGATCAATACTATCTAGGTTCCAATCATATAAATCGTTATATGTTACTCTTTCAGGATCTAAATACGAATCAGAATAACCTTCATCCGACTTATCTAACGATTCAAAATCTTACGGCCACGAACACTTCCTCCCAAAGAAAGATTAGGTTTAACTACTTCATCCCTGTATACTTCAATTACCCTTGCATCTAAAACAACAAACATTTTTCTGTTCATAACAACTCACCTATTTATTTCTATAACTAATGGAAACTGTTTTACTTCCTTAATAGAAAATTGATCCCATTCAATCGAGCCTTCATTAATTATTTCTATATTACCTTCTTCATAACCATCGATGTTTTCTTTAGGTAAAGATTCAAGTAATTTTTCTAATACTTCTTTGTCTTCAGTAGTTTCTGCTAGTATTTGGCATCCCCACCATGCGGTCTTCATTTTCATTTTATTCTACCTATCCAATTTAGGGCAATTAGTAATATTACAATCTTTTTGTGTTTTTTCACAATATAGTATTTCTCTATCTGGGGTCTTTTTATTTATAGGTTGAAAACAATATTTATTAAGATAACCACAACCATCATAAATAGCTGTAAATTCATTTATCTCACTACCATACAGCGAATTCTTTCTAACTGGTAGTGTAACAATCTGGTGATTACTCTCTATTTCAGCCGTCCAAAATTGATTATATTTATTATAATTAACAACCAATTTACAAATCGTATTATTATTTCTGGTATCTATAACAGTGTAATGGGTAGGGTAGAATTCTCTAAATCTCCACTGATTAAACATCATATATTCAATAGGAACATTAAAATTTAAAGTAATTATTTTAGAAGCTTCCTGCATGGCTGAAAGCTGTGTTGAAAATTGAGTAGTTGACATGTTTAATTCCCCCTATAATATTTAACTTATGTAATCTATTATACAACATTAAATAAAAAAGTCAAGTATTATTTTCAAAAATATGTACCTTTATTAAATTAATCCAATTCTGATTCTAACCTATCTATTAATTTTTGTATACCGTCACAATCTGTATGTGAAATTAAATTAATTAACTTCTCTGCATCATCTACACCCATTTTACCATTTAATACACTTTGAGTAATTTGTTGTTTAGAAGTTAAATCTTTAGTATTCATTAAATCGTTTGATTCTGAAATAATTTTATCTAATGTCTTCCAAGCCGTTAAAGCAGCTTCCCCTTGATTACGTGTTGCAAATACTTTTGAACCTTCAGCAACTTCTAAAAAGAATTTTGATTTATTTAATAACTCTGGAAGCAGAACTTTTCTTAATTCGGCTCCAGTTATACCTTCGCGCATAAGATACATATCTGTATGTGCTTGGCGTAAATCTTCCACTAATATATGGAATGGTTTTAGTTTAGGTCTTAAACCAGAGCTTTCATCGTAATGAATAAATGCTGGATCCAATACCTCCCCATTTAAAAAATCCCTTAACAAGGGAACGTCTGTTTGTTCGTTTTGTTTATCCATTTTCTTGTTCTCCTGCTAAATAAACTAGCCTTTTATAACATCCATGAAAATATTACACCATGTACAAAATAATTTAATATAATTTATTTTTTAAATTACGTCCAGCCCCCAGTACTACTACCTCTATACTTATATACATAATAATTTTTTATTAATTAAAATAACCCTACTTTTTGTGGGGTTGTTGTTTTTTTACCACATGTTGTTTTTATGTGACATTCCGGGCCATCCCCCGATATACTGCAAAAATTTAAATTATCTGTCACTTCTCTGGAATCCCTTGCCCCGCTTGGGTTACACGTAATTTAATTATAATTTAACGTAAATTATTTAAATTATAGTAATTTATTACATTCATAATTTATTTTTAAGTTATTTTAAATTATAGTACCTAAATCCCATGCAAACCCTTGCTATACTTACCTTACATGTAATTTAAAAAATAAATTATAACCGTTTTAATTAAAGGGTTATTTAACAACCTATCCATCCCTTTAACACAACTCAACATTCCTAAATACATCCTTATTTCTTTAAATTTAATTTACTAATAAACTTATAGATTTTATGGTTATTTTAAAATGTTTTCAATAACATTACTTTCCTTAAGGTTATTAACAAGTTAATTCAAATACAATTACATCACTTAAAACAAAAACAATTTCTCTTTTTACCAGTAGCGGCCGTTACCATAAGTACCTTCAACCCTCTAATATGTGACCAATTAACTAAAATCCGATTAATTTTAATACTATCATCATGGTATTGTTTAAATGCTCTATCCTGTTGTAACCGATTGTTTATTACTGTTATAGGTATTCCACCTTTCTTTCTCCATGGTGCAACATTAGCAGCCTTACTTTTTAAAAGCTTTTCCCATATCTTATCTAACGCCTTGTCTTGTTTAGATACTGTTGTTTCCACAAAATGTTCCCTAAACATACAGCGTTTTACTTTAACATAGTAGTTAATTAATGGAACTAAGTTCTGCTCAAATTGACCACCATCTAAAGCCTCAACCTCACCATCTAAAATATTTTTTACTAAATCATTTACAGGTAATTTTTTATACAATCTCCATAAATAATTATAAGCTGTTACTAATGTCACTTGTTTTTCAAAGTAACCTGCTACTCTTTCTAATGTAGCCCATTCATCATCACTAAATGCTTTATTTTCATCACGGTATTTAATTAACAACCTATTATACTTATCTAATACACTGTCTTTTTTGCCACTATAAATTCTTATAACTGGGGCATTTGGATTGGTAACATACGTTGCAACAAACTTCATAAACTCTACATATTCATTTGGTAAGTGATTTCCACTAACATCTGTTTCATCCGTATAACCAGTAGAACAGGCTGTTTTGCGTTCCTCTAAATCTAAAAATATAGACAACCTTGGAAAGTAACCTCTTGTTGACATACTTTCATTAAATGCTTCACCCAACATACCAGTTTGTAACAAACGCAATGTCGTTACATTTGGATTTTTAATTGGATCTAAATTAGTATTTTGTGTTACCCGTCCAGGTAAGCTTTTTCCATTGTATGCAGCAATATCTACACTTAAGATATTATCTACATTACTATTTTTAGAATTCACCATATTTCTAAAATGAGAACTAGCCTCTGTATCTAAATAAAAGCAACCACCTTCACGACCTTCCCCAGCAATTGTCTGTAAATAATTTGTTCCACTACTATTACTTACATTAACCGGATTAATAGCATCTAAAAATCTATCCAATTCTAAATTTTGTAAACCCCATTCTTGACCCAATAATGTAATAATACTGTCCATTACTTCAGCTGTGTTCACATCCTTACCACCACCAGAGCGGCTTCCTATAATATTAGCTGTATTAACAGGGCGGCCCCAGTGCGTTTTAAATTTATTGAACAGTCCAACACCATGCCAACTAGCACACGACGGCATAGCAATCACCGGAACATAATTATAAATTAAACTTTTATATGTTTTAAATAATAAAGGCCAAGGCTCAGGCCATTGCATAAAAATATCCTCATTAAACTCTGGATACCCTTGATGAGTTTCTTCATCCAAAAAGGATTGTAAATCAGAAGGTGGGTTATTATACTCATCCACTGTCTTATCTAAAATTTCCCCTGTTTCCCCATCTATAGCTTGTATAGTTTTACTAACTTCATATAATGCTTTCTTTTTATTGCCATCGTATTTAAGCAGGACTTGAAGCTCAAATGGGTCAAATATTTTATTATGTAGTGGGTCATCTTGATGAAAGGAATAACAGGTATTCCAATCCCCTTTCCAACTTTTGTTTATAAATACACCAGGAACACCGCTAGTTGATTGTGGGTATAAAAACTTTTTACCTTTTTGTATGTAGCCATGTTCTTTAAGAATATCTTCTATACTATTCTGCATGTTATAACAGTAAATAGGAGAGATCTTATCCCCGTGTTTTAGTGGTAACGGATCTGCTGAACCAGTTGCTTGATACTCAATACCCTGTACTTTTAATATGGGTCGTTGGGATATTGGGTGAAATGTAAATGTTACAAAACCGCGATCCGCTGTGTCATAACCTTTTTGATCTATTTTATCTAATTTTTTATCTTTATCTGTAAAATAAAATAAGTGATAACCTCTTCCAGAAGGTGAGAATTCGGCATACGTGTCCGGGGTATTTAAAAACTTTTGTAAATAATAGGGATTAAAATCATCCTTTTCCCCATCGATATCTAATAAGTTTAATTTTAATGGTAGGTAATTATTAGCCAATATAATACTTAATACAACATACTGATCTTCTTTCTTTATTTCTAATACTTCATTAAACGTTAATAAAGTGTCTTCATTATTACTACTACACGCTTTATTTCCTTTTATTATAGGTATAGTATATTTTCTTCCGATTTTGTTACGGGTAAATAATCCCCAAACAGGTTTATCTAATAAGCAGTTCAGTTCTGCTGGTATTGGATATAAATTCATGTAATGCCCTCATCTCGCTAAAAGAAAACCATACTATACATCTAGCGAGGGCGACATACAGTATGGTGATAACTTTAAAGGGTTAATTAGTCCACAATAAAGCATATTTAGTATATACTATTATAAATTATTTTACAAGGGGGTATAAATTATATTTTATGTACCCTTATTTAAAATAATCCTTGACTTTTGAAAAAGTATCTGTATAATAGGTTACAGTTAAAGTGAAAATATATATGCCGATAGGTGGTAAGTATGGTTAAATGGCTAGTTGTATCAACGGTCTTTACTTTAACATTGAGTTTATATGCCCGAATCCCTGTATGGTTAAGACATATAAGCAATAGTTCAGTGGATACCAGTATGGTAACATAACGTGACCTGTATGGGCATATACATACCAAACCTGACAATTGAGGTGGAAAGCCTCATTCAAATTTTCAATAAAAGGATAAAACAATGACACAAACATTAAACAGAGATTTGGATATTGAAAAAATATTTAAGAAATTAATTAAACTATTTACAACAACTGAAATATCTAAAGCAACGGGTATAACCCGTCAAACTATTAATAAATGGAAATTAAAAATAGATGGTAAAGGAATTACACGTTCTATAAAAACAGATCCTTGTAGATATAAAGCAGAACTTAATATTTTAACTAGGTATAGAAACAATAATGCTGCTAATAGGGGTAAACCAGTTGCTTACACAGCGCAAGATCATATTAAAGAAGTGTTAGAAATTAGAAAAGATAGTTTACTTTGTCGGGCTTGGAAATAATTATGAAACTTAAGAAATTAGTAAAGTACGCTAAAAAGAAATATGGAAAAGGCTGGGTAGCTGTAGATAAAAATAAAAACTTTATTGGTATCCTACAAAGCCAATAGTTTCAGGAAACGCATGGTGGTCTTGGGACAGATTAGATTTAATACCGCAATATTTAGGAACTCGTTATACTGGTTCTAAACATTGGACTAAAACATTAAGAGAAGTAACATGAAAATAAGTTATATGCAAAGTGAGTCAAAATATATAACCCTATGTCCTAATATACGCAGAAATGTTTCTGTTGGTTCTATTAGATGTAGTGAATGTTCCTTCTTTAAAAGTATGGACATACAAAATAATGTAGTAGATTGTTATTTTGGAGAGGAAAATAAAATGAAAGAAGTTTTCAAAAATGCTAAAGTAGGAGATAAGGTTTGGAGTTGTTTATATGGTTGGGGGAAAGTGATAAATATAGATAACTATACGGATAGTTACCCAATTGCATTTCTTCCAGACAATAGGGAAAATAAATATATAATTAACACTTATACATTTAGTGGTCACGGCAGAGTAGATAATGAATACCCCGAACTCTACTGGCAGGAACCAGAGATTAAGTATGAAGTTACTGAACGACCAGAGCCAGAGATTGATTGGACTAAAGTTCCGGTTGATATTAAGGTGTTGGTTTGTGGGGATAATAGGTTAGATGATAAAACTTGGGAGGTGAGATATTTTGCTAATTATTTACCTAAAGCGGTAAGTAGATATTATTGTTTTTATAATGGTAGTAAACTAAATGAAGCTGAAGATTTAACATATTGGAAATATTGCAAACTTCACCCAGATGTAGAAATTAAAGAGGAATGGTTGAAATGAGTATTATTGTTAACTTAAAAGTTGAAATATATGATGACCCAGTTTATTGTGGTTCTGAATTAAAGCATCCCTATGAAGAATGTAAGTATATTGTTGCATGTTCAATTGGTAATGTATGTGGTTTATTTACGATAGATTTAGATGTTAAAGATGGACGTGATCTTAAATGTAAACAATGTATAGAGCTAGTAAATGAGTAATAAAGATAACTCTACAATTTTTTCCTTGGGAAGAATTACCTAAACAGGATGAAAATATAGTTATTTACACTATTAATAAATCAGGTTATTACAGTATTAATTTAAGTAAACCTATATGGTTAGAAAAAGACTCTACTTTTATTTTAAATAAAGAAAAATCCAAAATGTTTTCACTAGTTGGATTGGGAGACACAAATGAGTAAATTAGTTGAAATAGATTTTTGTGATGAATGCCCTCATTTCGAGGATGAATTCAGACAATATGAAGCTTATTGTAAGGAAACAAATAAGAAACTTTGTAGAGATGGTTCAGGTGATTATGAAATACCAGACAGTTGTTCATTGGAGAATATTTAAATGATAACCTTTAACCGATTACAAGGTATGGAAATTATCCAGTCATTTAATGTGTTTGAATATAAACAAGTTATCTCATTAAGTGAAAATGTTAAAGTATCGGATGAATTTAGATATAATTATAATAGATGGTTAAATGTTTTCTTTGGTAAAGAAAGACAAATAATTGTTTCTAATGGTATGTTTATCATGCATCCTAATATATATATAAAAAAATTAATGGAACATATTAATAAAAATGAAATATTATAAAAATAAAAACATTTTAACTATTACAAAAGTAGTATTACAATTAACCAGGATTGGTTATAATAATAATTTTATTAGAAAAGTAATTTTATTAATTTTTGGTAAATGGAAAGATAATAAGCAAATAAATCGAATTAAAAGAGAAAATATGTAGACATTTTAATTTAAAAGGTGTATATTATTATCATAGTTAAAAATAACTACTTTTAATAAACATTACTTTATGGAGAAACACAATGAGTAATACAAAGGAAAATAAACCAACTACTTTTGAAATGTGTCAAAACATGTCCGCTAAGGGTATGACCGAAGACGAAATTATTACAGCGTTATCGGAACATGCTAAATTACCATTACTTAAAGCAGTACAGGCCTACAAAAGTTATCTAAAAGAATCAGGTCAAGTCTTAAGTAAAGAAGAACGCCAAGAAAAAATCAATGGTATTATCGTGGAACATATTAAAGACGGTAAAATTGACATTAATTCTGCTGTAAAAGCCGTTTCTGAATCTATGGAATTAACAAAAACTTCTAGTCGTGCACATGTTAAACGTTATTGTTTAGCAAACGAAATTGCATTTCCAGTTCGTACTGTAATTAGTAAAGAAGATTTAGAACAATACAAAAGTATGGTTGTTGCTGGTTGTGAAGCTAATACACCTCGAGTGGATGTAATTAAATCTTTAACAGCTGAATTTAGTATTGATGAAAAAACAGCAAATACTGCTTATGATCGTATTCATAAAGCAGAAGGTTATGTTACTAATTCTAAAACAGATGAAATCTTAACTTTTATTTTTGAAAATAAAAGTGAGTTTACTACTGCTAAACAATTAGTTCCTGCATTAGTTAAAGAGTTCGGTATGAAAGAAAATACTGCATCTCGTTATTGGCAACACCTTACTTTTGCACGTAAATTTGAATCTTTTAAAGAAACTGCTAAAGGTTAATCCTGGTTTAAGATTCCCCTGAAATATGGGGAATTTTTTTAATTTATTAAATTTTAAGGGTACATATTTTAAAAAATAGTAAATTAATAGTTGATTTTATAAACTACTTTTAGTATAATATAAGTTTTATGGAGATAATTAAATGCCTGTAAGAACAATTACTAAAACTATGTCTACAGAAACTGGACATCGTTTAACAAACTATTCTGGAGCTTGTACACACTTTCATGGTCATAGTTATAAATGGGAAGTTACTATTTCTAAAAATGTATTAAATGGAACTGGTTTTATTATAGACTATAAAATACTTAAGCAAATAATGAAGGATACTATCGGTAATTTAGATCATGCCTTCTTATTACATAGTAAAGATCCAATATTTTCTACAATTGGAAATGAAAATATGAACGGTTATGAAGCCGAACGTACTGTAAGAGAAATATTAAAAGCTGCTAATGGTGAAGAAGCTAATTTACATATTTTACCTTTTAATCCAACTTCAGAAAATATAATAAGTTGGGTCGCTGATGCACTTATAGAAGAATTAAATAAGTACGAGTGTAATCTAGTAAAAATTAAAATGTGGGAAACAGATAGTAGTTTTGCCGAGTGGAATCAACCACAACAAGATTTACATTACGAAGGAACAATATGAATAACCAACCAATAACAAAGCAGGACTTATCTAGAGATGGTGTGTTAAGACCATTTCTAGTTAAAGAAATATTTACCAGTATTCAGGGTGAAGGTCTTTTAACTGGTCATTCCGCAACTTTTATTCGTTTTGGCGGATGTAATCTTAAATGTACATGGTGTGATACAGAGTACAGTGAGAATTTACAAGAATTAATGATCGAAGAAATAATTGCTAAAATACCTCAATTTCCTAGTTTGATTGTTATTACAGGTGGAGAACCTTTTTTACAAAATATTTCTGATTTAGTTAAAACATTAATTGTAAATGGTTTTACTGTACAGATTGAAACTAATGGAACACTAACTAATCCTAAATTTCCTTGGAAAGATACTTTTATTGTTTGTAGTCCAAAGGCTGGTAAACTACATGAGGATATTGTTCAAAATGTAGGTCATTATAAATATGTTGTTGGTGTAGAAGATAAAGGTTGTGTTAATGGTATACCAAATACTAAGACACAAGAAAGAGCAGGTACTCCACAACAACCGGACGAAAAAACACCCGTTTATTTAATGCCTAAAGATGGTGAAACACCAGAGGAACAAAAGGCTAATGAAATAGTAACACAACATATAGTAATGAGTCATCCTAATAGAATACTATCTTTACGTGTTCATAAAATACTTGGAGTAAGATAATGTTGATTGGTAAACATTATAACTTTAAACATCAGCATGAAACATTAGTTTATATGGGTAAAGAAGGTTACTGGAATCAATTTGAATTGGTGGATAATCCAGGTGAAGTCTGGTGCGAAGTTCATGACCGTGACCTCCATATGATAGAAGAAATAGAACAACAAAAGGATAATAACAATGAGTAAAACAAAACAAAGAGAATTATCTAATTATGATTTAGGTAAACAATATGCTGAAAGAACAGTTAAAAGTATACTAAATAGTTCTTTAAGTGTAATATTTACATTTAAAGATTTAAATACAGCAAAAAATCAATATAAGAAAAACAGAAAATTTAAAAAAGGTTTTTGTGCTGGATGGGACTTTATTATTAAAACAAATAAAACAGCATTAATGCAAAAGGGGGTTGTATGAGTACTTTAGTTACGCAGGAAGAGTTTAAAGAATGGAAAGATTGTGTTACTGTTTTAGAACATACAAGAAAACGTGAGATGGAACTGCGTTTAAAAATAGCTACTCAAATTGGTCAGGGTAAAGTAGGAACATACCACAAAGAGTTATTTGGAAATGAAGTAACTGTATCCACGTCTGAAAAAATAAACTTAACAGTTAAAAAAGAAGAACTTACAGCCCATTGGAACGAATTAGATTCTAAAGAAAAAGCATGTTTTAAAACTAAAGTTGAAATAGATAAACGTAACTACGAAAAATTACCAGAGGATAGTTATGTTGTTCAAAATTGGGCAGAACGTAAACTATCCACCCCTACTGTAAAAATAATTTCCTAAGGAGCATAAAATGCCAATTAATTTAAGCAGTATACAAGATACCAAACATAACTCACCACCTAGAATGTTATTACATGGTGGTGAAAAAGTTGGTAAGTCCACATTTTTTTCGCAAGCACCAAATCCCATTTTTGTTCAAACTGAAGATGGGTTAAAAGGTTTGGATACTAAATCCTTTCCATTAGCAACTTCCTATGAAGAAGTAAAAGAAGCTCTAACAGTACTTTGTAGTCAGCAACATGAATTTAAAAGTATTATTTTGGATAGTGCAGATTGGTTAGAACATTTAATACATAAAAAAATATGTAAAGATGATAATGTTAAAACAATAGAACTAGCTGCTGGTGGTTATGGTAAAGGTTATACGTTAGCAACTAATTACTGGAGGGAAATACTTAAACTACTAAACTATTTAAATACAGAAAAAAATATGATAGTTGGAATTATTTGCCATAGTGTAGTAGTACCATTTAATGATCCAATGCACGAACCTTATGATAGATTTGAAATGAAATTGCACCAACCAAAGAAAACAACAGGTGCAAAAGATCTATTATGTGAATGGGCGGATATAATTGGTTTTGCTAATAAAAAGGTTTACATTAGTAAAAAAGGTAGTGACAAAAAAGGTCAAGGTGGAGTTGCCCGTGCAACAGACCTTGGTGAAACAAACAAACTTCATTTAGTAGGAACCCCTGCTTATGTAGCTGGTAATAGATATTCTTTACCAGATGTAATAGATTTAAATTGGAACAGTTTTAGTTCTGCTTTAAAAACTTCGTTTAATAATTAATTTAGGAGAAATACAATGGCCGAATTAGGTGAACAATTCGATTCTAGTCAACATAATGATATGATTAATTTTGATCCAGTACAAAAAGATCAATATTATGGTAAAATAGTGGATAGTGAAATTAAAGATTCTGCGTCTACTCCTGGAAATCGTTATATTCAGTTAAAAGTCGAATTAATGGGTAAAGGTTTAGAACACGGTGAAGATGCTTCAGGTAAATTTGTATGGCCTATGCTTCATAAATGGAATAAAAATGAAAAAGCAGTTAATATGGCAAATCGTGAATTAGCAACTATTATTCGTGCGTGTAAACTAGTAACCGTACAAGATACAATGCAGTTACATGAAATACCGATGTTATTAGATATTGATGTTATTCCAGCAGATGGACAATATCCACCAAAAAATGAAATCAAAAATTATCAACCTGTACAGGGTGCTTCTGGTGCTAATACACAAGGTACTGAAAAACAGGAACAAAAACCTGTTGAAACAACACAGCAAGCACCAACAAACACAGCACAAGTAGAAAGTCAGTCTAATGGAGGTGGTGAAGTGGCAGCTGCTGAAAAACCACCTTGGGAAATGTAATAAATTAACCCTGTTTATTTAAAATTTTAAAGGTACTTATGTTTTGTAAATTCCGTTTAATTTAGTTGTAAGTACCTTTAAATTATAAAACTTTGGGAGAAAATTATGGCTAGAGCAGAATTAATTCAACCGATTTATGTTCAATTAACATTAAACGAAAAAGAAGCAAAATGGATTAAAACTACAATGCAGAATCCATTACACGATGTTCCACCGGATAAAGAAGACCCAGAAATCAGAATGATGCGAAATTCTATTTTTAGCGTACTAAGGAATATAATATAAAATGTCCTTAACAAAACCAAAATTAGAACAATTATTTGAACTTTTAGAAGATGTAGATATAAAACAATCTTATAGTATTTTATTACGTCTTAAGGAAGTTCCTCCAGAAAATACAGATACTTTAAAAGAAGCATTGTATTGTTTTAATGCACTGGACGAATTGGAAGTTTATAAATTTTTACAACAAATTAAACATCAATACTCTCAAGAAGATTGGGATATTTTAGTAGGCGATCAATAATGGTTGCTATACCAGATGTAAACCCAATAGAAACAGCTATAGAAGGACATCAAATTAAGGTTAAGAAAAGACCTTATCTAGGTATGTCCCAAGTTGGACATGAATGTTATAACTATTTATGGTTGTCTTTTAGGTGGGCTTATACAGAATATATTACTCCTAGAACACAAAGAATATTTGATAGGGGTGATTTAGAAGAACCACGAATTATACACGATTTAAAAAATATTGGCGCTGAAGTTTACATGTTAAAGGATGGAAATAAAATTCCGGCAACAGGTAAACGAGGTGAGTACCAAGAAGAAATAGTTCACTTTACTGGTCACTCCAAAGGGCATATTGATAGTCGTATAATCAACTTACCAGGATGTGAAAAAACAGAACATCTGGGTGAATATAAAACCATGAAAGAGCAGTACTTTAAACAACTGTTAAAAGTTGGTTTAGAGGATTATTCGACTGTTTATTGGGGGCAAATTCAATTATACATGGGGTATTTAGGTTTAAAAAGAACGTTGTTTATAGCTACAAATAAAAATACAGAAGAACGGGTTTATTTAAGATACCATTTTGATAAAAAACAATTTGATTTTTTAAAACAAAAAATATTGGATATTATTACCTCCGATAAACCAATGTATAAAATTAGCAAGAAGATAGACTTTTATAAATGTAGGATGTGTTCGGCTAAAAATGTTTGTTTTAAACTAATACCACCAGATAAAAATTGTCATACGTGTAAATTTGGAACAATTGAGGATAAGGGTGAGTGGTCTTGTGGACATACTTCAGACGCTATAAGAATCCCAGAAAACGTTCAGAGAAAGGGATGTAAACTTTATGAAAGATTGTTTTAATTATCGGTTGATTATTAGATTATTTTATGTTAACCTATATTAAACAATTAACTAAAAGGAAATTATCATGTCAACCTATAACGATAGAAAATGGACGTTATATAACGATTCGCTCAAAATATTGCAAGATAACAACATTCCGTATACATTATTTAATAATGGAATGCATGTTATTATAGTTAAATCCTATAAACAAATTCATTTTTGGCCTACAACTGGTAAAGTATGGTTTCCAGAAAAAGAGTTGAAAGGTCGTGGTATAGATGTTGTCCTTAAAATATATAATTCAATAGAAGAAATACAAGAACAACCTAAGAAGAAAATAAAAATTACTTTTTGGAGAAAAGTAATTAATTTCTTTATAAATATGTTTAAAATAATTAAAGGAAAATAAAATGACAGAACTACAAAAAGAAATTTTAGCTACATTAAAAATGCAAGCAAATTTTATGACTATAAAAGAAATTGCTTATTCAATACAACAACCACAAAAAGCAATTAATCCTGTTATGACAAGTTTACAAACTCAAGGTTTAGTTGAAAATGAAAATGGTAATTGGATTCTCACTCAAAGAGGTGTAAGTATAAAACTTGAAAATAATGTAGATCCTTCTGGTAATCGGTTTACTGGGGAAATGGAACAACTTCTTGAATTAATGAAAGATAGCCCAAAAATAACTGCAATTACTGCTAAACTAACTATTTTAAAAGATATTAGAAAACTATTCATAAGTAATGGACAGAATACTGCCGTTGTAAAAGTATTAGATAAGATTATGTCTGATTACGAGAACTTTAAGTCTGAAGAATAAATGTTAACAAAACAACAAATACAATTCCGGGACTATCAGGAGGAGGCTATAAGTTCTGTTATTGAAGAAATTTATGAATTAAATAATAAAGATGCTTTAATAGAGGCCCCTACTGGATCGGGTAAAACCTATAAGATGGTTGGATTAAGTGAAAAAATATTAACTCCTAATCCAACCTCAAATGTATTAATTTTATCCCCACAAAAGGAGTTAATAAAACAAACATACGAAAGTATGCTAGACTTTTTTCCAGAAAAATTAATTGGAGTGTATAGTGCTGGATTGTTAAAAAAAGAACGTAAAAAAATAACAGTTGTTAGTATACATTCTGTTTATAAAAAATCTAGTTTGTTTAGAATGTTCGATAATGTTCTTATAGATGAGACACATTTAATACCACCTAAAGGTGAGGGTAAATATAGAACTTTTTTAAATGGGTTAGAAGATCCAAATATTATTGGTTTAACAGCAACACCTTTTAGACTTGGTCATGGGTATATTTACGGACAAAAAGAATCATTATTTAGAAAAATAACATATAAAATAAGAGTCGAGGAGTTAATTAAAAAAGGACATCTTTCTCCACTAACAACAAAAGATGCCGAAAATGTTTTAGATACTTCTGATGTACATACTTTAGGAGGTGATTTTAAAACCTCTGAAATGAGTGAACAATTTGATAAATTTACAGTAACTAAGGAAATAGTTGAAGAATTAGTAACGTATAAAAATAAGTATAAACATTGGTTATTATTTGCTATTAATATCGAACATGCTGAACATATTGTTGAACTTTTACAAGTAAATGGAATTAAAGCACAAACTGTACACAGTAAACAAAAAGCAGAACTTAATGATAAGCATATAGGGCAATATAAAACTGGTCAAATACAATGTTTAGTTAGTGTAGCTTCGTTAACAACTGGGTTCGATGCCCCATTAACAGATTTAATTGGATTAATTAGACCAACTAAATCCCCTGTATTACATATTCAAATGATTGGTAGGGGTTTAAGAAAGAGTGAAGAAACAGGAAAAACACATTGTTTAATATTAGATTTTGCTGGTAACATAACAAGGTTAGGGCCAATAAATGACGTACATGTTCCTATTAAAGGTAAGCAAAAAGGTGTTGCACCCGTTAAAACGTGTCCTAAATGTAGAACACATATACCAGCTTCCGCAACAATTTGTTATAAATGTGGACATGAATTTCCAAGAAAAGAAAGTTCAGATTTATCTGCCGATGCCGAGACTAAAGAAGTAGTTAAAACGAATTTTCAACCTAAAAAAATGTGGGTAGATGTTTCGAATATTTCCTATACAAAGCATGTTACTGGTTTTGGTGAAAGTATAAAGGTTTCTTATACTTGTGGGTTAAGAGTAATTACAGAGTACATTGCTATTGGAAGAGCAGGTAAATCCGGTTATAATGCTAGTTATTGGTGGGCTTATAGGTCTAAATTTAAAGATCATCCAGATTTTTATTCCCCACCAGATGTTAACGATGCCTTAAAAAGAATTGATAAAGAATTAAAAATTCCAACTCGGATATTTATAGACGATACAAGTAAATATCCAAAAATATTACGGAGTACATTTTAATGAATGCAGAATTTTTTAATAAAAGAAGAGAAGAGATTATTTCAAGAAATCAAGTAGCTTTATCTTTCTTAGTAAAGTATAATATATCTGGTATGTTAGGTAATTATTTTGTAGACTGTTCTTCTTGTGTATATGAAAATATGAATCCAAAACTATCTGGTAAAACAGGTGGAACTGTTGTTAGTGAAAATAAATGCGAGAAGTTTGATACACAAATTATTAGACCACTTAGAGAAGTAGGTTGTGGACAAGGTTCCCCAGATACGGAAGCAGAAAGGTTTATAGATGAAGTACCGTTTTAAACTAAGAGGAATTAAAAATGAAAACAAAAGCTGTAATTGTTTATAGTGGTGGTATGGATAGCAGAACTGTTTTAGAAAAGGCTTTGGTACATGGTCGAGAATGCTTTCCTATTACTATGTTTTATGGTCAACGCCACAATAAAGAAATTGATTGTGCTATGAAAGTATGTGAAGAGAAACAACTAGTTCACAAAATTATTCAATTAGATTTTATGCATAGTATAGCAAGAAAAAATGCTTTAACAGGTTCGTTAAATGTTCCGGAAGGTCATTATGAAGCTGAATCCATGAAAGATACTGTTGTACCAAACAGAAACATGATTCTATTGTCCATTGCTATTTCTTATGCTATCGATATTGGAGTAGACGAAGTTTGGTATGGAGCTCATAGTGGGGACCATCATATTTATCCGGACTGCAGACCTGAATTTGTAGATGCTATGAAATTTGCAGCAACAACATGTCACGATACACCAATTTCAATTGTAGCACCTTTTTTAGATGGAAATAAGGAAACTATATTGACGTATGGTTTAAAACATAATGTGGATTACAAGGATACTTGGACGTGTTATAATGGTCGTGAAAAAGCATGTGGTAAGTGTGGAAGTTGTCAGGAACGTTTAGAAGCGTTTAACCACTTAAATATAGAAGATCCATTACAATATGAGGAATAAGCATGTCGACTAAATTTTTAAGTTATATGGAAGTAGAAAGCAAGGCTAAAGATTTAGCCGAATTTATTAAAAGTACAGTAAGTAAAGCAGATTTAATGTCTGGGATGAAACCAAAAGAAATTAATTTATACGGTATCCCTCGAGGTGGTGTACCCGCTGCAATTTTAGTTTCTAAACACCTTCCAAAAAGTAACCTAGTAGATCATCCCACTGTGGCAGATTACTTTATAGATGATCTAATTGATAGTGGAGCAACAATGGAACGTTGGTGTGACGATTATCCTGGTAAACCTTTTTTATCTTTATATAATAAAAAAGAAGAAAACGTAAGTGAATGGCTAATTTTTCCATGGGAAGAAAAAGAAGAAAGTTCTGCTGAAGATATTCCTTTACGGTTAATGCAGTTTATTGGTGAGGATATTAATAGAGGTGGTTTATTAGAAACACCAAAAAGATTTTTAAAAGCATGGAAACACTTCACATCCGGTTACGATAAAAATCCATCTGATATTTTAAAAGTATTTGAAGATGGAGCAGAAAATTACGACGAAATGGTATTAGTTAAAAATATTCCAATTTATAGCCAATGTGAGCATCATTTAGTTCCTTTTTTTGGTGTAGCTCATATTGCTTATATTCCGAATGGAAAAGTAGTTGGATTATCTAAATTATCTAGAGTTACCGATGTATTTTCAAGACGTTTGCAAGTACAAGAGCGGTTAACTAATCAAATAGCCGAGTGTTTAGAAGCAGAACTGGAACCATTAGGGGTTGCTGTTGTTTTGGAATGTCGTCATATGTGTATGGAATCTCGTGGTATTTCACAGCAAGGTTCTACAACAGTAACATCTAGCATGAAAGGTGTATTTCTTGGGGATGGAAATGTTAGGCAAGAATTTATGGGGTTAATAAAATGAACCAACATCCTTCTACATATTTAAAAATTCATATGGCGGGTTGTTTTAATGGTAGAACATTTTTATACCAAGACCCACCACCAAACGAAATAACAGACCAACAATTAAAAATGTGGAAGGATTACCCTTATCTTTTAGAGTCTTATCATTATGTTGGCAATAGACCAAATTTAATGAATTTAATAAGAGAGAACGGTAAAAAGATTTTTTTGGATTCTGGTGCTTTTTCTATGTTCACTAAAGGAGTTTATGTACCTATTGAAAAGTATGCTGAATTTGTTAAAGAGAATTTAGATATAATTGAAGTCGCTTCTGTATTGGATGGAATTGGCGATCCTAAACTAACTTATGAAAATCAAAAAAAACTTGAGGATTTAGGTTGTGATGTGTTACCATGTTTTCACTATGGTGAAGACACTCGTTATTTAGAGTACTATTTAAAAAACTATAAACATATAACACTTGGAGGAATGGTTCCTATTTCTACACCAGATCTATATAAATGGTTAGATTTTATATGGGGAGAATTTTTAACAGACGAAAAAGGATACCCAACCCATAAAGTTCATGGTTTTGGTCTAACTGTTTTAAATTTAATGAAAAGGTATCCATGGTATTCTGTAGATTCGACTTCTTGGGTAATGACCGCCATGTTTGGAAATATCTATTGGGAAAAATCTGATGGTACAGAAACAAAGTTAACAATGTCTAGCCAAAGTCCAAAAGTAAAAGCTTTAAATATGCATTACACTACTTTAAGTAGTGTAGAGCAAAAAGAAATAGAAAAAACTATTATTAAAAATGGTTTTACAGTACAAGATTTGCAAGAAATTTATTGGAAAAGAGATTTATGGAATGTCCAGTATTTTAGACAATTATGTGATTTACCTATTAAACCATTTATAAATAAACAGCAAGGACTATTTTAATGTTAAATATACTTAAATTAGTAAAAGGCTCAATTTCTAAAAAAGATTTTATTCCAATACTATCCCATTTTCATATTTATAATGGAAGGATACAAGGTAGTAATGGAAGAATAACTATTGACGCTCCAATACCACAATTAAAAGATTTAAATGTTACAGTTCCCTCAGATAAATTTATTAAAGCAATTAATTCTTGTAAAGAAGAACCAAAAATAAAAGTATCTGAAAAAGGCAACATGTCTATAGTAAGTGGAAAATTTAGGGCTAGAATACCTTTAGCTGAACACGACAAATATCCTAAAGTAGAACTTCCTGCCGATAATTATATCCCTATTAATAATCAACAAATACTTCCTATATTAAAAAGATTAAAACCGTTTGTTGGTAGTGATGCCTCCAGAAAATGGATAAATTCTATTTACATTCATAACGGTTTTGCATACGCTACTAATAATCCTGTTATGGCTAGGGTACCTGTTGAATACGATATAAACGGTATCCTACCTATTTTTGGAATAGACGAATTAATACGAATAAATAAAGAACCTATACGAGTTCACATTACAGAAAATGCAATTTATTTCGATTTGGATGATGACGTATGGATTAAAATTCAAACTATTAACAGTCCATGGCCGGATGTAGAAAGTTTATTTAAATCTGTAGATTTTAGTAATTTAATAATTATTCCTGAAAATTTAAAAGAAGCAATAGAAACTATTGTTCCCTTTTGTGTTGATGTTAAGTTTCCAGAAATTCAATTTGGAAAAAATTGGGTTACTACCGCAGATGGAGATTCTAGAGCTATGGTTGAAGATATTCCATTAAATAGTAACAGTAATTGGCATGCTTTAAATTTTTTACTTGTATTATCAGAAGCATTAGGTTATGATTTAACTCCATACCCAAAACCTTGTCCATGGAAAGGTAAAGGTGGAATTGAAGGTGTAATGATAGGATTGAAAAAATGAAAACGTGTATAGTGATCCCGTGCTGTGGTAAAAAATTAAAAATAGCATCGAAAGCAAAGGACATGTATTTATCTATTTTGTTTAAAAAATCTAAATCATTGGCGGAAAATTGTGGATGTGATTGGTTTATTCTAAGCGCTGGATACGGCTTAGTGCATCCGGAACAAATAATTCAACCGTACAATAAGGTTTTTCGCCTCAGTAGAAAAATGAAAAAACAGGCGGAACTGCCGGAAGTTCTTACAAAAGAACAAGCATTACAAATAAAAAAGAATGCAAATTTAATTCTAAAGATGTACGATCGAAGAATTTATTTACTTAACTCGCATTACAGAAAAGATTTACTTCCAGGAGAAGCACCACTTTCGGGAATGGGTCTTGGATACCAGACACAATATTTAACAAATACATCACCATCCGATTTAGGTTTCTAAAATGCGCCAAGATTCAATTGGATTATTCTGGGAGGATTTACCACCTGTTAAAGAAAAAGGTCAAAGGTCTACTAAAACTAGACCTCTTGCCCCTATTCCAGAAAGTAATTGGAAACCACCAAGTTCATTTCCTAATTTAAGTTCTGCTAAAATTATTGCTATAGATACAGAAACATTTGACCCCGAATTAACAACATGCGGTCCTGGATGGGCTAGAGGTGTTGGTCATACTGTTGGAGTATCGATAGCCGTTGAAGGTGGTTCGTGGTATTTTCCGTACGAGCATACATTACAACCAGAATTAAATATGGACAAAGAACAAGTATTTAAATTTCTACAAGATATATTAGGTGATAATAGGCCAAAAGTTGGCGCTAACTTACAATATGATTTTGGTTGGTTAGACCACGAAGGAATAAAAATAAATGGTATTGGCTATGATGTACAGTATGCTGAAGCCCTTTTAGATGATGTAGCAAAAGATTACTCATTAGAAGCTATTGCACAGAAATATCTAGGAACTGGTAAAATTACAAATAAGTTATACAACTGGATAGACCGTTCCTATAATCCCCCAGCACGTTTTAGAAGAAGAGAAATTTATAGATCACCTACTACATTAGTCGGACCGTATGCCGAAGGTGACGCACATGAGCCATTAGAAATATTTAAAAAACAATGGAAAGAACTAGTAAATGCTGATCTATTGGAGTTGTTTAAATTAGAATGTCGTTTAATACCAGCCTTAATTGGTATGCGAAAACGTGGTATGCCAGTAGATTTAGAAAAAGCAGAACTTGTTTCTGAAGAATTACAATTATTAGAAACCGAGGCTCAATGTCAACTGGATGAACATGCCGGGTTTCATGTTGGTGTCTATACTAATGTTGATATTCAAAAAATGTTTGATAACGATGGTATTTCTTATCCATATACAGCACCATCCAGCAGACATTCAAATGGACAACCAAGTTTTACGGGAGATTGGTTAGAACATCATACTAGTACTGCTGCCCAAAAGGTAAATGAAGTTAGAAAATTAAATAAAGCTAGGAAAACGTTTATTCAGAATGGTATTTATGATAAACAAATAGATGGAAAAATATATCCTAGTTTTCATCCCTTAAGGGGGGAAAGTGGTGGGGCAGTTTCCGGTAGGTTTAGTTCTAGTCACCCAAACGCACAACAAATACCATCTAGGGATAAATTATTAGCACCATTAATTCGTGGTATGTATATTCCAGAACCTGGATATAATGGTTGGTTAAAGTTAGATTTATCCCAAATAGAGTATAGATTTTTTGCACACTATAGTCGTGATCAACAACTTATTGAAGGATACCAGGATCCAAAAACAGATTACCATGATGTTGTTTCTGGATTTTTAATGGGTGTTATGCCTCGTAAAATTGTTAAAAATTTTAATTTTATGTCTATTTTTGGTGGTGGTAAAGAAAAAACAATTAGTATGATCAAAGGAAATATTCCCCACGAGCAAATAGTTAAACTATGTAATGATTTGGGTCTTTCAACAACTGGGGATACTGCTAGAACACTTGGTTTATATTTTGTAAAATTATATGCTGAAAAATTTCCAGCGGCTAGAAAAAGTTTACAAGAGTGTGCTCAAATTGCCGAAAATACAGGCGAATTACGCACCATTTTAGGGCGTAGGAACACGTTTAATTTATTTGTACCAAAACGTAAGGGGGACTTTTACCCGCTACCCTACGCACAGGCTAGGGCCAGATATGGGTCTAATTTACAACGGTATAAAACGTATAAAGCATTAAACCGTAGAACGCAAGGGTCTTCTGCAGATTTGTTAAAAAAGGGTTTTGTAGAGGCTTATGAGGCTGGAGTTCTTTCCCCGGACAAACTAGGAATGCCGCATGTTACAGTTCACGATGAATTCGATTTTAGTTATCATCCAGACCTACGAAAATATGCTTTAGAGTTTAAACAATATATTGAAAATGCAATTCCTTTAAAAGTTCCAGTTATTATGGATTCGGAAGTTGGAACTAATTGGGCAAACGTTAAAAATTATGATTTGTATACTGGTAAAATGGTGGAATAAATTATGTTAGATATTAAAGTTCTTTTTAAACTGGATACTTTGGGTAATATTAGAATCTGGAAAGTACAAGAATATTTCAGTAAGGTTACTATATGGCATGGAGTTTTAAACGGTAAATTAAGAAAAGAAGAAAGTATTTACACCTCTCAAAAACAAGAATTTATTCATAAAGAAGTAAATAAAAAATTTAAAAAACAAATAAAATTAGGATACTATAATACTATTAAAGAAGCAGTACTTGGACATAAAGATGGGTATAAATTTCTTAAGCCGATGCTTATACAAAATAAAATTAAGATTCGTAGTATAAGCAATAAAAATAATTTTTATGTACAATACATTCCGAAAGAAAATGCTTGTATTGTTGTAAAATTATATGGTAGTATAATTAGTGTTAACAATGAAGGTAAAAGACAAGAGCTTCCTTCAAATATTTTGAAAGATTTAAATAACCTTCCTGAGTGTTGTGTTTTAGATGGTTATTTAAACTTTGATAAAAGATCCAATAAAGTATTTTATTTATGTACAGATGTTATGTTAGAAGATAACTTTACGGAAAGAATGGGCTACTTAAAAAGTTTACATTTTGGTGAAAGTATTAAAATAGATACTCCAGTACCATTAAAATTTTGTTATGTTCATGTCAGTCGTTTAGTTAGTATTTTTGAAAAAAAAAATATACATGTTATTTTAAAAAGAAACGATAAACCGTATATTAAAAATTGTGTTTCAAAATTTAGTTATATTTTGGAAGGATAGTATGTTTAAATTATTTTCAGGGTATTTAATCGGAACTGTGTTTTGGGGAAGTATTTATTTAGTTTATTTTTATTAAGGGGAATTAAAAATGTTAAATAGTAGAGATAATAGTAATAAACCACCAAAAGATTATGTAGATGATTGGGAACATCGGTACAATGGTGACTTACAAAGACTTAATAAAAAACAACGTTATATCGATAACCATTCTAAAAGTCAAATAACTGGTTTTATTTTATGTTTATTATTTGGCCCACTAGGTTTATTTTACAGTGATAAAATAGTTGCTAGTATACTAACTGGAGTTGCTATAGTAGGTTCTATGACTGTACTTATTCCAATTATGTGTTGGTTATTTTCTTTTGTTGCTAGTATAAAATTAATAAGTAATCATAATGATACTATTAAAGATTATGCTGATATGTATTTTATATGAACAAATCAGAACAAATAGAATGGCTAGTTGATTGGTACTTGGAACAACCACTATATATGAATCCAGGGTTATGTGCATCTAATTTTGAGTTAGAATGTGAATTTTCCAAGGCATGTAATGTTGAACTAAGTTACGCAACTTGGAGAAGTCGAATAAGAGATGCAGCTAAGAAACTTGGGTTAAGTGGAAATAGGCTATACACCTTCGATGGTGGATATGGTTCTTGTGTACCAAAATATTCGATGGTGTATTCATAATTATTATATAAAATCTATAATAAACTCTTTATAAGCATCCAATAACTCAGCTTGTCTATTTAAAGCTACTTGTAAATCATTATTGTTATCTATAAAAAATGGTTCTACAATTAAACAAGGTGCTTTAGTATAACATAACAAATAACCACCTCTGTCTTCTGCTGCTTTTGGTTTAATACCTCTATTTGGTAATTGTAGAGCGTCAACTAATTTTTCTTGTAGATTAGTTGCTAAAGCTCTACCTTTCCTAGATTTGTGATAAAACAATACTTCTGTTCCTGAAGCTTTTTTATTAAATGCATTACAATGAAAACTTAAGATTATATCTGGATTAGTATTATTAATATCTTCAGGTAATTCTTTATATATGTCTCTATAAACAATAGTAACATAAACATTATGGATTTTGTCTAATACTTTTATTAACTTATTAACAAATGTATCATTATAATCATATTCACATAAGTTATATTGTTCGTTACAAGCACCTTTAGAATTAAATTTATGACCTATAACTAATGTGAGATTCATTTTTTACTATCCAATTTATTTTCTAAAATAGAAACTTTATTTTGTACCCTAGATATTCTATCGCCTATTAATTTATGTTGATATTTCGCATCTTGTTTACTATGAGTGTCTTCCCTCAGTTTAGTATTCTTTTCAATACTGTCACGTATATCATTAAAAATAATCGCTATAAAAACACCGCAAGCAACAACTAAAATTCCAGCTTGTTTCTGTAATTTCCATTCGGATTTTTCTCTTTTAGTTTGTTCTTTTGTAGTAACATCAGCGATTTCTTTTTGTAAATTTATTTTAACAGTAGTGATTTCTTCACTATTCCTTCTAAGTATTTCATAAACTGGATGAACTTCTTTTTGTATAGTTTCCAAGTTTAACAATGGTGCTTTTGCTATGTCGACTTTTAATTCCGTCAAACTATCATCTAAATTTCGTAACGTTATTATTATTTCATCATCACTCTTGTTTTTAGCTTCAAATGCTTGTTCTAACCTACCAATAGCTTTTGATGTTTCGTTTTGTTCATTAGCTAAATTATCAATAGAGCGTCTCATTTCTTGTTGTTGTTTTTCTAATTTTTCTACCCTATCTTGCATTTTAAATACCTTTATTATTGTTATTTAATACTATCTAAAATTATTTGTTTACCTTTCCAAAGTGTTCCTAATAAATACCAGAACGCTCTAAATAACCTGAAAGTTGTAAAAAACCCTTTATTTGGTTCGTGCCAAAATATACGAACAGCATTACCCATTAAACGAATATTAGAATCAAGTACTGCTAAAGATAAGATTTTTAGAGCTTGTTCTTTAACCATACCTTGTTTTAAATTATGAATATATTGTTTACGAATATAACCAAAATCACCATCGTGGATGGCACAAGCCCATCCAAAAAAGATACCATACGCTTTATCGGGAAACTTAATACCATTTTTAGCACCACAAAAATTAATTTCTTCAGGGTGCATTTCTATCCATCTTAAAACAGGAGTTTCACATTTTAGACCATATTTGTCTTTTGCTTCTTTTAGTTCTGAATAAATAAACTTCTTCATAAGTAGTCCTTACCACAAACCATTTCTTTAAACGCTGGATTAACCCCTTTATCAACAAAAGTATTTAATGTTTCGCAACCTTGTAATAACATAGTAAGGATAATTAAATATATAATTCTCATTTTTCTAGTCTCCGCAAGCTGTCTAGTATTTCTTTTCTATCACGCTTGCTTACATCAATAAAGTTTTCTAGTTTAGTTTGAGTTCGTGTTTGTTGAATAGCATTAATATGTTGAACTTTTGTTATTTCTTTCATCGCTTTAACTAATTCAGATATCGACTCTTTATTATTTTGTATACCTGTTTTATTACTTAAAATATCTTTAGCCATACCCGAACTATACCAAATTCCAGACGCTGTAATAGTAATTAGTGGGAGCCAAGAAATATATTTAACCATTAAAAGTATCCCATACTGGCAGTAACGCTATAAACTCTTCCTCAGTTTGTGGTTCTGGGATTGTACCGTTACCTATATCAATCTGAGCTTGTCTAGCATCTTTCCACACAGCACTATTAAACTTAACTATCTTAGCACAAAAGGGCTGATGCGGATAATCCGTATCATCTTTATAAGTAGCACAATTATGAATAGCCTGAGCTTCTAAAGTACCTCGTCCAAATTCAGTACCATTAGTTTCATTATATTCTTTTATAGGTGTATAAATGTGTTGTTCTGTAAGCTTGGTAGCTTGCTCAGTTTTAGCTGCAAACAATTGTTCCGTTTCATACGCTAAAGCACGAGTAAAAACACCGTCTAATAATTCGTCATAATAAGGGTAACGATTACCATCAGCATCAACTTCAATGTTATCTGGGTTAATTTCTTTATAACCTAGTTGTTCATGAATAGGTGTCAAAGTACCTTCTATAGTATGTAAAGTATAATCTGTTATCTTTCCTATTAAATTCATTATGATTGTCCTGTTGTGAGTTTATTACCGATATATTCGATAGACATTCTGCTTCCATCTATATGCGCGTACACAAAATCAGAAGCACTAGCGAGAAAGGTTATAAGATAAAAAGTATCACCTTTTTCAAAATAAACACCTTTTAGCTCTACACTAATAAGTCGGTATCTTGTATTTGTATTGTCACCATAGGTGAAATTACTTGAACTTTGTATAGGAGCAATAGCTCCATTTTTATACATATACCAGGCAACTGAGTTAGCTGTTGCACTTTGATGGTCATGGTATATAGATATTGATATATTGTAATACCCTGTTTTTGGTATAGTATAAACACCGCCATTCATTGCGTTATGTGTATCAATTTGAGTAGTCCAAGGAAAGATCAAATCAACGCCTGTTAGATTAGAAGTTAAGTAACCTCTAAACAAAGGTTTATCCAACCCCTCAATATTATTCACATGAATAGTCTTTTCAGAAACACTTGGTAAGTTATATGGTTCTATAACTGAGATATTACCGCTCGCATCAGCTTTGAATGTGTAAGGGCAATATCCTATTGGGGGAGTGTAAGCAACATCAGAACTATTATACCAAACACCGTCAATATTATAGTCTGCTGTAGAACTTGTTTCACCAAACACCGGAGCAACTAATGTAGATATATATTCTGTACCTTCTACTCGTTTACAATAATTAATACCTTCTTGCCATCCATTACTTGGGATAATAGTTCCTGATAAAGTTTCAGACGTATTGGTAGCACCAGTACCATCGTAACCATCAGAATAGGCCATAGAACCAGATGCTATTTGAGCATTGGTTGTATCACTTGGGAGGCTTGATTCTGAGCCTCCACCATCTGCGTCTGTGTCACGGTAGGCTATAAGAATGTATCTTCCGCCTAATGCATTAAATCCCGCATCTGTAGATTGTAAAGTAATACCTGTACTAGTGAAATCAACATGTCCTCCACCTGTGGCTTCAACGGCTGTACTGTTGGCTAATAAATAATCCCCAGAATCAGCCCTAGCATTATCCACAATATGCCAGTCATCTGTGGTATCTATCCTTTTAATTGTCCCTCTATCAGGCGTAAAATCATCCCCAAGATAAATCTCATTACCTGCTGCAGCTGCGCCTGAGTATTCAACGATTTTGATGTTGTCAGAATCACCGGAATAATAATCAAAATAAACTTCGTCAATAGTATTAACATCCGCATTCGTGCCTAATGTTTGTACGCTGATTGTAGGCGCTGTATCGTTCCAATAAGTCGAATCATCTGTTCCAGCAATAGTCGAATTCAACAACATATAGTCTGTCTCATCGCCAAAGAATACAGCCCAATTAGTGACAGCATCTGTGTTCTTGGACACAGAATATTTAATATCTGTATTTAGTCCATGCGGTAAATCTATAGCTGCTCCTGAACCTTGTCTTAATCTGATACCTCTGTTGTTTACATCATCAAATGCTATTAAGACCCTCTTCGCGTCTACTGTTGTAATCATTACCTTATGGAAGCCAACAGTATCTGTTACATATTTCTCAAGGTTAGTATTAACTTTAACGTCTGCACCAACTGTAAATCCAGTAGCTGTAAATGCTGTAACTGTATCAACATCTGCTGCTTCTGCTGCTGTAGTATCACTGGATAAAATATTACCAACACCTCTAAGGGTATCTACCCATACCCAAGAGTCTGCTGCATCTCTATTTTTAATCTTATGTAAAGCGTTGTTATGATTTTTTACATCATTGTCAGAAACTTCTGTCCATACCGAATCACCTAATGTATCTGTGCCTAAACCTACTGCTCCTGCTGTATGTCCTGTATTACATTCCCAAAGAGTAAAAGCGCTTGCGGTTACACCAGTACCGTCTAGTGTAAAACGTACATCACCAATTGCGTATACTGTACCAGTTACCCAGTTAATATCTTCATTTGGTATGCCTGTATCGGGTGATTGAGAAGTTCCATTACCTGTGTGTAATGTTGAGTTTTGTACATCAGTTAAAACGGTATTGTCTAAACTTAAAACACCAGCTCGTAGACCTGAGATAGCTAGGTTAGATTGTCCTGGTAAACCCCTTGTACTATCTAATAAATTACCAGAAGCATCCAATAAAGCTACATTATTAGCAGAACTTGGAACGGCTTTATCCGCCTTTCCACTATCTTCAGTAACAACAGTTATAGTCCAATCAGACTTAGTACCTGACCCTCCAGTACTGCTGATAGTTATATTTAAAGTACTACCAGAATAAGTATCTGTTGTACCAATCATAAAATTAGCACTATTAGCCGTATCCGTTATTTTTAAGTTAGTACCGTCACCCCATGCTCTATCAGATTCTACAATAGTAAAAGTCTTACTACCTGTAGCAATAGTTTCACTAGTTAAAGAAGTACCCGTCAAATAAGAACCTGTTTGTAGTGCTAATATATCCGCCTGAGCAGTAGCTATATCATTTTCAACACTTGTAACATCTGATGTTAATTGGTTGAAAAAGTTAGTAAACTTAGTCAGATAAGCCTCGCCTGCTGATGGGTTAAATGGAGTATAATCTGCCATATTTAACTTTCCTCTATCATAAAATTAGATTTATTATTGGTTGTATCAGTATGAGTAAACTTAGGTACTCTTTTTAATTTCCCAATAAAAGTATGTTCTTGTTTTATTGCTACTTCTGCATCTGGGTATACAGATACTAGTAGATCTACACGTTTCCCAGTTTTCTTCGTTTGTTGTAATAATAACAATTGTTCACTATCACTTATTACGCTTCGACTAAAATTTAATACTCTAAATGGCGTGGCTTGATTAGCTCTCAGTGTTCCACTTGCTGTTCTAAATTGCTTAGTGTTTTCTTCATAACCAATACTTAAACCTTCATCAACATCTACCGCTAATTCGCTAGTTTGACCATAAAACATTCTACCAATTTCTATATAATTATCTGGATTAGAACTATCGCTAATATCCACTAGTATGGATTTAAATATTACCGAATCAAAAAATAATATAAATATTGGAGCAGTATCTTCTGTGTTCCATGTGTCTCCCCATGAATCCGGTATAGCCCAAATAAATTCACCCCAACCTTTTAATTCATATATATTAGTCACACCTGAATCATATAATAATGTTCCAGTTTGATTTTCACCAGAATATATCCTTAATCTGATAGTTGCTGCTGTTGTAAAATTGAATTGTGTAATACAAAACGCACTACAATATTGAGATTCAGTAAAATTTTCAGTTATATTAAAATCCGCATCTGTTGTTGTTCTAGCTGTTTTAGAACGTGATGGGATAGCTAGGTTAGTCAAAGGTAAATTAGTTTCAAACGTACCTGAACTACCTAATGTTCCTGTATTAGTTAAATTATCGAAAACTATTTTTAGACCCATAAGTGTAACACCGCCATATTTTCAGTTGGTTTTTCAATCATTTTTATAATCACCATATCAACACCAGATTCTAAACCATATCTATTAAAAGTTAATGTTACAGTGTCACCTACATTTAAACTGAAAGGTTCTACAAATGTAGTTACTTCATATACTTTACGTCTGCTATTTCGTATCAAAGCTCTTCTATCACATTCTGTTTGAGCATTCGCTTTAGTAACTATAAAACTATTTATTGATTCCATTTCATGAGCCATTGGAAAACCACTTAAACTATTTGTTTTAGTTACTTTAGAATATTCTTTAGAATATAAATCTCTATTTGTTTCTGAAACACTTCCTGCTAAACCGTCTTTATCCTGTGGAGACCAATTTCTTTCATAATTTAAAGTGATAACATCATTAGGATCTTCCATTCTTAATAAACGAACTTTAAACTCGTGAATACCATCGTATGAAATATCTGCAATAGATGTTCCAGGAGCTTCAAAACGGGATAATTGTAATAATCCTAATCTATCTAATCTCCAAAAAGCACCTACTGATTCAGTCACCTTGTCCATTGCTTGAGCTGCTGTTGTGCTTATACCATCTTTAAAATAAAGACCTTGAGTATCTGTATTTGGAAAAGCTGCTAAGTTAGTATTGTCTATATCTGTAAAACTTATTTTATTACAAATATATTCAACCATTAATTTAGTTGTTGTATTTGCTTCTGTAACGTCATTAGTTATTTTACCAGCCGGAGCAGAAGTTAATGTGAATGTACCATCTCCATTATCTGTATAACCAACACCGCCACCAGTTAAAGCAACACCGTTATCCCTAACAGAACTTATAGTACAAGTTGCCTCATGGGCTTGATACTTACTAATTGTTGAATCAACTAATTGTGGTTCAACATTAAACGGTTCACCTAGGGATATAGGTACTGGATAATCATGGCTAACTAATGTTGTTGGATTAGCAACTATTTTAGAAGTTTGTAATGGAACATTAAATAGTTCTCTTTTATCAAACACTTTAAATCCAATAGAATCATTGTTTGGTGCATAAATACCACCATTAATTCCATCTATTAAAAATCTAAAATCATCATATTCCCAACTAGGGTCTCCAAATTTTACCTTTAGTGAATACCCTTTAAATTTTAAATTTAACCAATCATCTAATTCATCATCGTTAATTAATACCAAATCACCAAACGTTGTACGAGCATTTATAGAAGTACTAATTTGAGGAATAGATTTTAATAAGTCATCAAACGGCATAGAAGCAGGGGTATCTGTTGAAGTACTAATAAATGGATAAGAACCAAAATATTTTGTTCCTGCCGAATGTTCAGCTTCTACCATAACAGCTCTTAGTACTTCTTCGTCTGCTAACCATTCTTTAAATTCAGCATCGGATATAGTCATTATGCAACTCTCCTAGTATCCGCTTGTTCTTCAGTGGAGTCTGCTATACGTTGATTACTTTCTACAATATTTTCTCTTTGACTATTAGCATTAGATAATAATCCACCAATTACATTAGTTTGATTAGCAACTTCTTGAGTCAATATATCTACTTTTTCATGTAATTGTTGATTATCTGCTGCTGTAGTAACAGACTCACCTTGATGTAAGAAAAATAAACCGTTTTGAGGTATAAAATCCGAACCTGTTTGGAGTTGCTCTATACCAGCTAATGAACCTAAAGCAATTTGAACACTTCTAAAAATATCCGTATATAAAGTGGAAGAAGCATGGAAACTTCTGGCTTCTCTTAAATAAGCATCAGCCGTTTGTGGTAAACCAGATAATGCATCTACATTTCCAGATTGAGCCAATAGTAATTGCCTACCATATTGACCTCTAGCTTCTATTAAACGTTGTTCATTAGTTAATGGAGATAAATCGCTCAATGTTAAAGCATTAACATAATCAGCAATAGCTAATCTAGCATTACCTAATTCATTTGAAAAATTATCTAAACCATTAGAGGAATCATTAACTGCATCTGTATTACCATTTAAAGCATTTTGATATATTTCATATTGGTTTAAAGCAGAACTAAACTCATCAATCCATTGTTGTGCTACTTGGGCTTCTGGTGAATCAGCATAATCATATATGCGCCTTTGAATATTTGCAACATTTTGTCTATAACCTGAAACACCTTGTTGAGCAAATTGACCAAATTGTAAATCCCCTTGACCTCTAGCTGCTAACCAAGCATTCGCTTCTGTGATACGAGGAGACCATATTCTTTCTAATTCCCTCATAGCAAATGTTGGGTCTGTGGCTCCAACGTTTATTAACGCTTGATCCCTAAATTGTTGTTGCTGTTGTTTTTGTAGTCTAAGAGTTTCTTCAGCCTCATCATTAGCTGCTCTTTGCGATTCAGTTATTTTATCTATGGCATTACTACCTTCAATCATAACTGGAGCCATATTTAATGCTGCATTTAAGACTTCGTTATACGCTGCATCAGAAGAATCTAAACCTTCAATAAAATCCCGTAAAGAATCAGTATTATCTAATGTTAATGTTCCAAATTCACCATATCTTTCGTTAAATTCAGAAACTGCCCGTAATGATCTATCCCTAGTTAAAGTTGCTTTTTCTTCTTCATCAAAGAAATTATCATAATAAAAATTACTCTTTTGGGCTAATTTGTCTATACCACCAGCTAATTCAACTAATCGAGTAGACGCTTTTGCTCCTACCGTGTTTAATTCAAATAAACTTATATTCGCCCTACCTAATACTGAATTAACTGTTAATAGGGTACTGGATAATTCCATAATGCTTTTTGAATTACCATCCTGAGTAACAATTAAATCATCGTATAAAGATTTAACTTCTTCATTAGCACTAACATAAGCAATTGTTACAGATAAATTTTCAGATATTGAACCTTCTAACTTATCAAATATTTCATTGGCTTCACCACCTATTATATCGAATAATTGAGTATATCTTAAACCAATTAATTCATCTATATTAACCCCATGACGCATACTGTTTTCAATATCTAAATTTAAGTTCTTAGCTATTTCTTCAACTTGTTGATCAGATAAATCTAAAGCTTCAACTAATGCTTGGTCTAAAGCTCCATAAATATCTAATTGTTGTTGTAGTTGTTTGGCTGCTTGTCTAGCTTCTTCTGTAGTAGCTTGACCTTCGT